>Ga0210013_1000039_pt1 | contig 127500 bp, 111 predicted proteins | sample CryGeymeta201506_FD_185553 | JGI IMG/M metagenome (GOLD analysis project Ga0210013, IMG submission 185553) | Groundwater microbial communities from Crystal Geyser aquifers in Utah, USA - Crystal Geyser metaG 2015-06 (SPAdes) (version 2) | ecosystem: Environmental > Aquatic > Deep subsurface >...
CCTATGCTTACCATTTTATTCACACTTCGGTGGCTGAGCCTGCCGAAGCTAACCTTGAAAAAATATACAATATGAAATTTGACGTTATCGTTGGCAATCCGCCTTATCAGTTAAGTGATGGGGGAGCACAAGCAAGTGCCTCCCCGTTATATCACAAATTTGTCCAGCAAGCAATAAAATTAAAACCTAAATATTTATCTATGATAATTCCTTCTAGATGGTTTGCAGGTGGTAAGGGATTAGGTGAATTTCGAAATGAAATGTTAAATGATGATAGAATTAGAATAATACACGACTATGCAATCGGTGCTGATTGTTTTCCTGGGACAAGAATAGCAGGTGGTGTTTGTTATTTCCTTTGGGATAGAGATAAAAGAGGACTTTGTCAAATAATTTCACATAAAGGAGAACACATACTTTCAGAAATGGTAAGACCTCTTCTTGAGAAAAATGCAGAAACTTTTATACGGATTAATGAAGCTATTCCAATTCTGCGTAAAGTAATTTCTAAAAATGAAGAATCGTTTTCAAAAATAGTATCATCAAGAAAACCATTTGGGCTAACAACAGATTTCATGAAAAATCCGGCGAAGTTTAATATGCCTGATATTTTTGAACAACCAATAAAAGATGGTCTTTCAATAATTGGTACATTGAATTATAAAACTGTAAAAAGATATGTATCAAACGATTATCCTATTATTGTTGGAAATAATAATGTTAACTTGTATAAAGTTTTTGTCTCACAAGTTTTAGATAATGGTTTTGATTGGACAAAAGAAAGACTAAAACCCTTTATTGGAAAACCAAATGAAATTTGTACAGAGACATTTTTGGTTGTAGGTCCATTTTCAAATAAAAAAGAAACTGAAAATGCAATTTCATACATAAACACCAAATTATTTCATTTATTAATGTTTTTAAAAAAAATAAGTCATCATGTCTCCTCTAAAGTTTATCAATTCATTCCTATTCAAAACTTCTCCGAACCTTGGACAGACGAAAAACTATACGCCAAATACGGATTAACCGAAGAAGAAATAGCATTCATTGATTCAATGATACGTCCAATGGATTTGTCACAAAATGCCGAATTAGATGAATAAAGAAGACGCCATACAAATCTTTGAAGATAAACAGGTGCGCACCGTTTGGGATGCCGAGCAAGAGAAATGGTACTTGTCTATAATTGATGTTATAGAAATATTGACTGGTACAGACAGACCTAGAAAATATTGGGGTGACCTAAAAGCTAAACTCAAAAAGGAAGGAAGTGAGTTGTCCGAAAAAATCGGACAACTGAAAATGCAATCAGCTGATGGTAAATTTTACCTAACCGATGTAGCCGATACCGAACAGCTTTTCCGTCTTATACAATCTATACCTTCTCCCAAAGCAGAGCCTTTTAAACTCTGGCTGGCGCAGGTTGCGAGCGAACGATTGGACGAAATGCAAGACCCGGAGCTTAGTATTGACAGAGCTTTAGAGCAGTATTTAAAATTAGGTTATTCTGAAAACTGGATTAACCAACGGCTAAAAAGTATTGAAATACGCAAAGAGCTCACAGATGAATGGAAAAACCGTGGTTTAAAAGAAGGACAGCAGTTTGCAACGCTTACCGATATTATCACCAAAGCGTGGGCAGGTAAAACTACCAAAGAATACAAGGTTTTTAAAGGTTTGAAAAAAGAAAACCTGCGAGACAATATGACCAATACCGAGTTGATATTGAATATGCTTGCGGAGGCATCTACCAAAGATATTTCACAGTCAACAAACCCAAAAAATTTTGAAGAAAGTAAAAAAGTAGCCCAACAAGGTGGCAATGTAGCCAAGGTAGCACTCAAAGAATTAGAATCTAAAACAGGAAAAAAGGTGGTCAGTCCACTCAATACAAAATCGGTTTTGGGTATTGATAAATCAAATGAAAAGAAAAAAGAGTAGAAATTTTTTAAGTATCCTGGATATCCTAAAATCCTCTAAATCCTGATTAAGATGAGTAAAAAAGAATTTTTTCCACCCCGACCATCCACCAATCCTTTAGTAATAGAAATAAAGGATTTAATTGCCCAAAGCCGTGAGCAAGTGGCAGTGGCAGTCAATTCAGCTATTACAATGCTTTATTGGCAAATAGGAAAACGCATAAATGAAGAAATTGAAGGCAAAAATCGCACAGAAATATATGGTAAAGAGATTGTCGCTACACTGTGGCGACAATTAAGCGAAGAATACGGTTCTGCATTTTCAGAAAAAAATCTTCGTAGAATGATGCAATTTGCAAAAGTTTTTCCAGAAAGCTCAATTGTCGTATCACTAATGCAACAATTGAGCTGGTCGCATATAAAGATTTTAATTCCTATTGAAAATCAACTTAAACGTGAGTTTTACATTGAAATGTGCAAACTCGAAAAATGGAGTGTGCGGACTTTTCAGGAACGAATCAACACCATGCTCTATGAACGCACTGCCATTAGTAAAAAGCCCGAACTTACAATACAAAACGAATTGGAATTGCTCAAAAACAATCAGCAAATTTCGCCCGATTTAATTTTTAGAGACCCTTATTTTCTTGATTTTTTAGGATTAAAAGACACCTACTCCGAAAAGGATTTAGAAGACAGTATTTTGGTGGAACTTCAAAAATTCATTATTGAATTAGGTTCTGATTTTGCATTTATGGCAAGGCAAAAACGAATAAGTATTGATAATGAAGATTATTATTTGGATTTGCTTTTTTACCACAGACGACTAAAATGTTTGGTTGCCATTGAGTTGAAACTCGGCAAATTTGAAGCGGCTCACAAAGGGCAAATGGAATTATATTTGAGATGGTTAGAAAAATTTGAAAGTGTAGAAGGAGAAAACCCACCAATTGGTTTGATTTTATGCGCCACAAAAAATCAGGAACACGTTGAATTGCTGCAATTAGAAAGCAGCAACATCAAGGTAGCTGAATACTTAACTAAACTGCCCGATTTAAAATTGATAAAACAGAAACTACATCAGGCGTTAGAAATAGCAAAAAATAGAATCAATGAAGACGAAAATCCTACCAATCCTAAAATCCTGTAAATCCTGATTCTGACGATGAAAAAAGAATTCTTCCCACCCCGTCCAGCTTCAAATCCCACCATTTATGCTTATGAATTGGTTGAAATTGCTACGCATAAGGGTTTGCTCAAAATAGGCTTCACCGACCGTGATGCACAAACCCGAATTAAAGAACAATTAGGCACGGCTGCCATTCGGTATAAAATTGTATTTGAAGAATCGGCAATGAAACGGGACGGCAGTTCTTTTACCGACCACGATATACACCGCCATTTGCGTAAACAAGGGTTTGCCAATCCCGAAGGTGAATGGTTCAAATGTTCATTAAACGATTTACGCAAATCCATATGGGAAATAAAAACAGGCGAGAAAACAGAAGAAAATCGTGTCCTTACTTTCGGTATGCGACCTGAACAGGAAGAAGCCGTAAATAAAACGATTGCCTATTTCAAGCGTTTTAAAAAAGAAAACAAAGATAAAGACCCACACTTTTTATGGAATGCCAAAATGCGATTTGGTAAAACATTTGCCAGTTACCAATTAGCAAAAAAAATGGGTTGGAAAAAAGTATTGGTGCTAACCTTCAAACCAGCCGTTGAAGATGCTTGGAAAGAAGATTTACTATCGCACGTTGATTTTGAAGGTTGGCAATTCATTTCTAAACACACAGATGAATTATCAGATAAAGCTATTGAAAAGGCGGTTGAACAAAGTAAAAAGCAACCTTTGGTTTGCTTTGGTTCGTTTCAAGATTATTTAGGAATTAATAAAAATACGAGTGGTATCAAATCTAAAAATGAATGGGTACACGCTACCGTATGGGATTGTATCATTTTTGACGAATACCATTTTGGAGCTTGGCGAGAAAACGCCAAAGATTTATTTGGCAAAGACTTGGAAGCCGAGAAGGAGATTGAAGAATTTAAGAAAATAGAAAAAGAAGGCATTGCCGAAGAAGATAAAGCGGAACACTTAGAGAAAATTATCCCAATCAGCACCAATCATTATTTGTATTTATCGGGCACACCGTTTCGGGCAATTAGTTCAGGCGAATTTATTGAAGAACAAATTTTCAATTGGACGTATTCTGACGAACAAAGGGAAAAAGAAAATTGGGACTATTCAAAAGGCTTAAATCCTTATGCAGCATTGCCACGAATGGTAATGCTAACTTATCAATTACCCAATTCTATTCGCAAAATTGCAAAGCAGGGTGAGTTTGACAGTTTTGATTTGAATATATTCTTTTCAGCAGAAGGAGAAGGACGAAAAGCACGTTTCAAATATGAAGATGAAGTACAAAAATGGTTGGACTTAATTCGGGGTTCGTTCAGCGAAACCACCGTTGACCATTTGAAAATGGGGGCAAAAAAACCGCCATTGCCCTTTTCACACGCCCCATTGCTCAATGTGTTAAATCATACGTTTTGGTTTTTGCCCACCGTTGCTGCCTGTAACGCAATGGCACTATTGCTTGAAAAAAGACAGAATGTTTTTTATAAAGACTACAAAGTTGTTGTTGCCGCAGGAACGCAAGCAGGTATTGGAATAGATGCATTGCCACCAGTTTTAGATGCAATGACCGACAATCCCTTAGAATCAAAAACCATTACACTTTCGTGTGGCAAACTTACTACAGGAATTTCTGTAAAACCTTGGACAGGCATTTTTATGTTGCGTAATTCTTCCAGTCCCGAAACTTATTTTCAGGCGGCTTTCCGAGTTCAAACCCCTTGGGTAATCAAAAATCCCGACAGCAAATCGCCCAATAAAGAAGAAATTCTAAAAGAAGAATGCTACGTTTTTGACTTTGCTCCCAACCGAGCATTAAGACAAATTGCCGATTACAGTTGCCGACTGAATGTAAAAGAAACAAACCCAGAAGCAAAAGTTGCTGAGTTTATAAACTTCCTGCCTGTATTGGCTTATGACGGCAGTTCTATGAAGCAAGTAGATGCCGCAGGAATTTTAGATATGGCGATGAGCGGTACAACGGCAACGCTTTTAGCAAGACGTTGGGAAAGTGCATTACTCGTAAATGTGGACAACAACACGCTTGCCCGATTGATGGCAAATGAAGATGCAATGAACGCTTTGATGAGCATTGAAGGTTTTAGAAATTTGAATCAGGACATTGAAACCATTATTAATAAATCGGAAGCCGTAAAAAAAGCAAAGAAAGAAGCAAACGATAAAGAACTAACCAAAAAAGAAAAAAAGGAACTTTCAGACGAAGAAAAGGAATACAAGAGCCTGAGAAAACAAATCCAAGAAAAACTAATCAAGTTTGCCACTCGTATTCCTGTGTTTATGTACCTGACAGATTACCGAGAAAGAATCTTGAAAGACGTCATCACTCAATTGGAACCAGGGCTTTTCAAAAAGGTAACAGGCTTAACCGTAAAAGACTTTGAAGTGTTGGTAAGTCTTGGTGTGTTCAATTCAGCGTTAATGAATGATGCTGTTTACAAATTCAAACGCTATGAAGACGCCAGTTTAGAATATATTGGAATTAGCAAACACGAAGGTGAAGATATAGGATTGTATGACACGGTTTTGAATTCAGATGAGTATAAAAAAAGTTTCATTAATGAAAACTAACCCCCCTATTTATTTTAAAACAATCAGCATTTTTTAATATGGTTGCTCAAAAAACTAAGGCGGTACTTTTTTAATTTCATAACCCAAATCAAGGAATTCTAAAAATTATGTATCTCAACAATTATCCAATTTCGGCCGTTCCCCAATAGTTAAAGCTAGCCGGTTTCCATCCGGGGATATACATGGCATCTAATTTTTTAATATTAAAGCCATTTTGTTTAATAATTAGCGGAATATCTTTGTTTAAATGACAGCCACCACCCAGCCGTTTCCAGAGGGGGTTTATGTTGTTTTGCCATTTTTGGATCGCCAAATCGGGGGCTTTTCCGTGTTCACAAAACAATAATTTTCCGTTTGGTTTTAGCACGCGCCTAATTTCTTCGAGGGCTTTTTCGGTATCGGGAATGGTGCACAAGGCATAGGTTATTACAACGGTATCAAAACAATTATTATCGGCTGGGATTGCTTCAGCATAAGCTTTAATAAATTCAAAATTAAAGGGTAATTTTTGGATGTCAAACTTATTTTTATCCCAAGTTTCAACAGATGGGTCAATGGCTGTTAAGTGCTTGATGCGCGCTTTATCATAAAATGGTAAATTTAAACCCGATCCCACACCAATTTCTAACACCGTTCCTTGCGCCTGTGGAATGATTTTGGCGCGCTGAATCATATTTGGCTTTTGGCTGCATGCCCAATTGATTACTTTGGGAAGGACGTATTTGTTATAGAGGTTCATCGTCAATTATTTCATAGCACGATAGCGAATGATTTCGGCTTTTTCTATGGTGATAAGTCCGCCCGATTTAGCATCTTCAAACATTTGCTCAACGATTTTAACAAAGCGACGAATGTGATCTTCTACATCAATAATTTCGACAATCATGGGCAAATCTTGTGAAATGGTAAACAATTTTGCGGTGCTAATTTTAGAATTTGCACCAAAACCCATCACGCCTTTTGTTACGGTTGCGCCCGAAAGTCCTTGTTTTTTTGCCTGAAACACTAAAGCTTCATAAAGAGGTACATTTCCAATTTTATCAGATTCTCCAATAAATATTCGCAACAACTTGGCATTTGGATTATTTTCCATGGTTATAACAATTTTAAAAGCAAGATTCCCAAATATACGGCTATTAAGCCAACAAACACACTCGAGCCAATATATAAAAAGCTATACAAATATTGTCCATCGCGCAACATGGCCATGGTTTCAAACGAGAAAGTAGAAAAGGTGGTAAAACCGCCACAAATTCCAGTGGCTAAAAACAAGCGCCATTCGGGCGAAAAATTAAACTTTTCGCTCAGACCAAAAACTATTCCGATAGCCAAACAGCCAATAATATTGACTGTTAAAGTTCCAAATGGATAAGCCGATAAAAATTTAGATTGTACCGATTGCGATAATAAATACCTAAAGATGCCCCCTATAAAACTTCCAATTCCTATTAAAGCGATGATTTTCATTGATAAGGTTTAATTAAAATTCTATTTTTTTCGCGCTGCGCCAGCTCCATTTTTCGGTGATGGTTCCTTTATTGAGCATGATGACACCGGGGTTTGCGCGAATCATTGTTTTTAGCGTGGTTTCATCGCAAAAAAGCAAATCGAAATTCAACTGATTGTCGGTTTTTATTTTTAAAAAATCGGCTTCTGGCGATGCCGACATGGCAAATACCTGATAACCATTTGCAAGTGCCTTATCGGATAAATTCTTTATTTGATTTAAACCATTTTTAGTTGATTTATCTATATTATACATCACAATGAGCATTAATTTTGGTTCTTGTAATAATTTTTCAGTGCGATTTTCACCGTCTTTTTCCATCGTAAAATCATGAATAGGTGGTTGATAACCTGCTTTTAGCATTTCTGTTTTACGACTAACAAAAACTGCTCCCGGAATATTCCAAGGGGCTTCTTGAGTAATATATGTTTTTGCCACGCCATTTACTTTATATATCCACGTGTCTTTATAAACCGCTTTTTGGGCATCATCGGGAATGCGCATACCTTCTGAAATATTTTTGCCAATGGCATAAGGTCTAAAATCAATAATTGGCAAATAAGTTAACACCTGATAGAGGATAAAAACCGATGCTACAAAGCTTAAAACCGTCAAAGATTTTGCCATAAAATTTCCCAATAAGGGTTTAATATCTTTTTGTTTTATAACCAACCAAATTATCATAAAAATTAAGACCACATTTTTATAAAAGGTTTGCCAAGTGGTTAAGGTAATGGCATCGCCAAAACAGCCACAATCGGTAACTTTATTATAATTAGCCGAATACCAAGTTAAAAACAAAAAAAGGCTAATCAAAAAAAGCAAACTAAAGGTCGTAAATTTTGATTTAAATCCGACAAGCAACATGACCCCTAAAAGCAATTCGGCCAAGATAAGAATGACTGAAAATTCGAGGGCCAATGGCGACAAAAAGGTGAGATTTAAAACCTCTTTACTAAAATATTCTTCAAATTTATAGGTAGAACCCAGCGGGTCAACCAACTTTACAAAGCCCGAAAAAACAAAGGTAATGCCTACTAAAACACGTAATAATTGAGTGATAATTTTCATAGTTTTGGGTTATTTAATTTGAGCTTCTTCTATTAAAATCAAAGCAAAAACGGCGTAATTTATCATATCTTGATAGTTGGCATCAATGCCTTCAGAAACCAGCGTTTTACCATTATTATCTTCAATTTGTTTAACGCGCAACAGTTTTTGGATGATTAAATCGGTTAAAGAGCTCACACGCATATCGCGCCAAGCCTCACCATAATCGTGGTTTTTATCACTCATTAAACGCTTAGAAATTTTTATATGCTTATCGTATAAATTTTCGGCTTGTTGCGGATTTAAATCGGGTTGAATGGCAACACCAAGCTCTAATTGAATCAATGCCATGGCCGAATAATTTATAATGCCAACAAATTCGGAGGCTTCATCTTCGTCAATTTTTCGAACCGCATTATCCTGAAGCTGGCGTATGCGTTGGGCTTTTATATAAATTTGATCGGTTAACGAAGGTAAGCGCAAAATACGCCAAGCACAACCGTAATCTTTCATCTTTTTAACAAACAATCCTTTACATTTGTCGATTACCGCGTCGTATTGTTTTGAAGTTTTTTGCATGAAACTCTTAATTATTTATGTAAATTTCGTCCAAATTTAACAATAATTTTTAAGCTTGCCACTTTTTAAATTTTTATTAAAATTGTGATTTAAGCGCCCCTAAAATATTCAAATATGAAAAACATTGCCGTTTTTTGCGGATCGAGTATCGGATTTAATGCCGATTATAAAAAGGCCGCTACAACTGTGGGGCTTTATTTTGCCAAAAAAAATATCGGCTTGGTATATGGTGGTGGAAAAATAGGAATGATGGGCGCTTTAGCAGATGCGCTATTGAGCCAAAATGGACATGTAACCGGCGTGATTCCTCACTTATTAAAACACAAAGAAGTTTTTCATGGCAGCATTAGCGAAATGATTGTAACTAAAAATATGAGCGAACGCAAGGTTACCATTAGCAAAATGGTTGACGGCTATATCGCCTTAGCTGGCGGATTTGGAACCTTAGATGAATTGTTTGAAGCCTTAACTTTAGGACAATTAGGTATTGAAAATAAACCAATTGGTTTGCTTAACACCAATGGTTTTTTTGATTTTACCTTAAAACAATTGGAGGTGATGGTTGCCGAAGGTTTTTTAAAAAAAACAAACTGCGATATGCTTCAAGTGAGCGATTCTATTGAAGATTTAATCGCCAAAATGGAAAATTATATTCCGCCAATAATGACAAAAGTGGTTAACACCGTCGCTTCTAAATAACAACTAATGAGGCAGCTAATCAATTGCAAAGGACAACTTATTGACTTATCAATCCCTAAGGTGATGGGGATTTTAAATTGCACGCCCGACTCCTTTTACGACGGGGGCAAATACCATTCCGATGCTTTGCTTTTAAATCAGGTTGAAAAAATGTTGAGCGAAGGCGCAACTTTTATAGATGTGGGCGCCTATTCTTCGCGTCCAAATGCACAAAATATATCGGAACACGAAGAGCTTAAACGAAGCCTAAATGCGGTGCAGCTAATTGTGTCAAAATTTCAGGAAGCATTAATTTCGGTCGATACTTTTAGGAGTAAAATTGCTGTCGAAACCATTAACGCCGGCGCTTGTATGATTAATGATATTTCGGGTGGCAGCCTTGATAAAAATATGTTTGCAACCATTGCCAAGCTTCAAGTTCCTTATGTTTTAATGCACATGAAAGGCACACCAAAAACCATGCAAAACAATCCAAAATACGATGATATTATTTATGAAATGCGTTTGTATTTTTCTGAAAAAATTGCCAATTTAAGAGCTTTAGGTGTTAATGATTTGATTTTGGATGTTGGGTTTGGATTTGGAAAAACCATCGAAAATAATTATACCTTGTTAAAACATTTAGATTTGTTTAAATGCTTTGATTTGCCAATATTGGCAGGGCTTTCGCGAAAATCAATGCTGTATAAAGTGCTCGAAAATACGCCCGAAGAAGCGCTAAATGCCACTACTATTGTCAACACCATTGCGCTGCAAAATGGCGCTTCAATTTTGCGTGTTCACGATGTTAAAGAAGCGCTAGAAACCATAAAGATTTTACAACAATTGCCAAAATAACCATGAAAAACCTAACTTATTTTTTCATTTTTGCTTTTTTAGTAAGTTGTGCAAAACAAGAATTAAAATTGCCCTTGCTTCAAGCCAATAATGCTACAAAAGAGGTTTATAATAATTCTGCCGTTTGGATATTTTATTCCGTTAAGGAAAAAGATACCATCGCTCAACTCAACCAAGGCAACCGCATTGAAACCACCAATTGGCTGTTTAATATTGACCGCCGTCTCACCTTAAAACAAATTTATGCCCCTTTTAAAAAACTCCTAGAAAAACGACAAAAAGCATCGCCTCATCACGTAGATGGTTTGCTAAACTATTTTAGCTTTGCCGATACGCTTTCCCATAAAGTTGCTTTCTTGCCTTTCAATTTTAAAGAAATTGCCTATAACTATCCTTTAGTTAGCGATACCACAAGCCTAAACTTTACATTTTATAAACAGCATTTTGCCTTTAAAAATAGCCTATTTTTATATTCCCAACTCGATTCGGTTATGGCTAAAAACCTCGATAAACCTTCAAGCTACGCAAATCTTGACTGTTATTTTCAAGAAAACCTAGGCTTTGAAAAATACTTGTCAATCAAAGCGAAATGGATTGAATCACCCTACCAAAAACACCTCACAAGCACAACCGAATATTATTTTAAATAGTGGATTTTTTACTGCAATTATTTAGTATTTTTACTTAAAATTATTAAGCTTGGATTATTTAAACTTTAACTTTTTAGACGTTTTAGACATTGTACTCGTCGCTTTTTTGCTCTACACCGTTTACAAATTGGTAAAAGGCACCATAGCTATTAATATTTTTTTAGGGATTGGCATACTTTATTTAATATGGAAATTGACCGAAGTTTTGCAAATGGAATTGCTTAGCGATATTATCGGAAAATTTATTGGTGGCGGATTTATTGCCTTAATCATTGTTTTTCAGCAGGAAATTAGAAAATTTTTGCTAATGTTGGGCTCAACAAATTTTACATCCAAAAAAGGCTTTTTAAAAAGTCTGAATTTATTAAATACCGAGTTAATTGAAATCACCAATGTAGATGCCATATTAGAAGCTTGCAATGAAATGTCGGAAACAAAAACAGGGGCGCTCATTGTTTTAAAACGCAATAACAGCCTCGATTTTGTTAAAGATACTGGCGATTTTATGAATATAGAAGTCAACCGACCCATATTAAAAAGCATCTTCTATAAAAATTCACCACTTCACGATGGCGCTATCATTATTGAAGACAACAAAATAGTGGCTACTAGAGTTATTTTGCCGGTATCAAAAGAAGCGCATATTCCGTTGCGATTTGGTTTAAGACACCGCGCAGGAATTGGCATTACCGATAGAACCGACGCCCTTGCCCTTGTGGTATCAGAAGAAACTGGCGAAATTTCTTACATTAAAGACAGTGAGTTTGTGCTCTATAAAAACATGGAAGATTTAAACTTAAAACTCCGCAAAGATCTTGCTGTTTAATGATTTAAGCAGTGGCTTTTATAAATTGTATTTCGTAAAGTTTGCTATAATAACCTTGTTTTTCTAATAAATCTTTATGAGTGCCCTGCTCAACAACCAACCCTTTATCTAAAACAATAATTTTATCGGCTTTTTTAATGGTTGCCAACCGATGCGCAATTATAATTGAAGTCCGCCCTTGCGTGATTCGTTTTGTTGCTTTTTGGATGAGCTTTTCGGAATAGGAATCAATAGAAGATGTAGCTTCATCAAGAATTAAAATACTGGGCTGCGTAACATAAGCCCTTAAAAAAGCGATTAATTGTCGTTGACCGGATGAGAGCATTGCCCCGCGTTCTTTGACGTTATAATTAAAACCTTCGGGCAGCGATTCTACAAATTTTTTAATGCCAATTTTTTCGGCGGCTTCTTCAACTTGTTCTAAAGTGATATTTTTATTGGTTAAAATAATATTATTAAAAATGGTATCGGCAAACAAAAAAACGTCTTGAAGCACCACGGCAATGTGGTTTCGCAATGAGGTAATTTGATAATCGGCAATGTTAATGCCATCTATTAAAATAGCGCCACTATCAATGTTATAAAATCGGTTTAACAAATTGATAATAGTCGATTTTCCCGCCCCTGTTGCACCAACAATGGCAACCGTTTCGCCCTGTTTTACCTCAAACGAGATGCCTTTTAAAATTGGTTGGTCTTTTATGTAGCTAAATTTCACATCCTTAAAAGAAATGTTCCCTTTAATATGGCTTGTTAGGTGTTTGCCAAGGTCTAATTCTTTTTCATCTTCATCTAGGATTGTAAAAACCCTATCGGCTGCGACCATTCCCATTTGCAAGGTGTTAAATTTATCGGCAATTTGGCGTAAAGGCCTAAACAACATTTGACTCATCATAATAAAACTCATGATTTCTCCAATACTTATGGCGTTGTTCGTGGCCGCTTTTAATCCCCCATACCAAACCACAAAACCAAGTGCGATGCTGGTCAAAATTTCGGCAATGGGGAAAAAGATAGAAAAATACCAAACGGTTTTTACGTGAGCGCGCCTGTGTTTTTCATTGATGCTTTCAAATTTTTGATATTCAATAGCCTCACGGCTAAATAATTGAACAATTTTCATGCCCGAAACACGCTCTTGCACAAAACTATTTAGGTTGGCAATTTGGTTTCGAACATCCTGAAAAGCGCCTATTATTTTTATTTGAAATATTCTAGTTGCATAAATAATGAGTGGTAAAACAGCTAGCACAATGAGCGATAATTGCCAATTCATATAAATCATTAAAATCATTACTGCCACCATTTTAAGTAAATCACTAATAATCATAAACAAACCTTGGCCAAAAACGCTGGCTATGGTTTCAATATCGGTTACAACCCGTGTTACCATTTTACCGACAGGCGTAGTCGAAAAATATTGCATTTTAAACTGCATCAAGTGATTGTAAATTTTTAGGCGTAAATCTTTTATAATGTTTTGCCCTAATAAATTGGCATAGTAGATAAATAAAAACTGTAAAAATACCTCAGCAAAAAGCGCCATAAACATATAAATGGTGTATTGCAAAATCATTGGAGCGTTTTTAAAGGTAATGTAATTATCGACTAATTCCTTTAGTAACCAGGGTCTTACGGCGGCTACAACGGCTAGTAAAATGGTTGACAGCGAAGCGATAATAAATTGCATTCGGTAGTCTTTTACAAACTGCATGAGTCTGAAAAACAACTTAGAGTCGAATGCTTTTCCTGCTACTTTATTATTTTTTTTCTGCTCCATAAGACTATTAAATTACATAAAAAGATGATTAGGATAGTCAATTTTAGTTAAAAACAAACCTTTGGCATAAGCCGAAAACCCGGCGTTTCGGCGGTCTCTGCTTTCTATTAAGGATTTCATATCTTCCACCTCATTTTTACCGGTTCCTATATTTACTAAAGTCCCAACAATGGCCCTAACCATATTTCTTAAAAACCGATTGGCGGAGATGGTAAAAATTAATTCTTGGTCCTTTTGTTGCCAATGCGCTTCCGTAATTTTACAATCATAAGTTTTGACATCGGTTCTTGATTTAGAAAAACATTTAAAATCGGAATAATCAAGTAAATATTTGGCAGCTTCATTCATTTTTTCAACGTTGAGTTGGCGTTGATGAATTTGCCAAGTTGTTTCAAATAAAAACGGATCTCTTCCTAAAAAAATATGATATTGATAAGTGCGGTTTATGGCATCAAACCGGGCATGTGTGCTATCATTAACCTGAAATATTTTATAAATCACAATTGTATCTGGCAAAAAGGCGTTTAATTTATGTGTTAACTCATCGGTATTTAAAGGAATTTCGATATCAAAATGCGCAAAAAATTGTGATGCGTGCACACCAGTATCTGTTCGACCGGCTCCAAAAAGACTAATGGTTTGTTTTAACAATATTTGCAAAGCATCTTGCAAAACTTGCTGAACGCTTAAATCATTAGGTTGCCATTGCCAACCATGATACGCGGTTCCTTTAAATGCTAAATTGATAAAATATCTCAAAAAGTGTACTTTTGTTGATGCAAAGATACAAGAGTATTTTTAAGTATTTGATTTTCTAGCACCCTCATTAATTTTAAAAAATGGTTAAAATTTTATTGCTATCCGATACGCACAGTTACCTAGATGAGCGCATGCTCATTTATATCAATCAAGCAGATGAAGTGTGGCATGCCGGTGATATTGGAGCTGCCGATGTTATTGAAACTATCAAAAAGTTAAAACCCTTACGCGCCGTTTATGGCAATATTGATAGCCGTGCGTTATATAATGAACTCCCAAAAGTTGCTTATTTTAAGGTTGAAAATTATTGGGTTTTAATGACGCATATAGGTGGTTATCCCAATCGGTATGCGCCGGGAATTAAGCAACTATTAATACAAAATAAACCTAACTTATTTATAAGCGGACATTCACATATTTTGCGTGTTATGTTTGATAAAAATCTCAAAATTTTACACATTAATCCGGGGGCTGCCGGAAAAGAAGGCTTTCAAGCTGTGCGAACGATGGTGCGTTTTGAAATCCACGAAAGTGAGGTTAAAAACCTTGAAGTGATTGAATTAGAAAAAAGGGTTTAGATTATATGCCCTTTAACTTAGTCCATTTTTATGGGCAAACATAGCTAAACCAACGGCATTTTTGACTTTAATTTTAGTCATTAAATTTCGGCGGTGGGTATCAACCGTATTTTCACTTAAAAATAAGATATCGGCAATTTCTTTAGTGCTTTTTTCTTGAGCTATCAACTTTAAAATTTCACATTCTCTTGGCGTTAATGAAGATGCCAAGATGCCTTCTTGCCCAACTTTTTCATCAACCGTTTGACCTAAAAGCGATTGCATCATCTTTTCCTTTATATCAGGTGTAAAATATTGCTCTCCTTCATAAACTTTATGAACCGCTTCTATTATAGTTTGACCCGCCATTTTTTTAGGGATGAACCCACGAGCGCCCAACTTTAAAACCTCTTTTATCAATTTTACATCATCATAACTTGAAAGCACAATAACTTTAGGTTTTTGTTGCATAGAACCCATTTCGCGTAAAAACTGAAGGCCGTCTTTAATGGGCATATTGATATCTAACACCAAAACATCCGCAAAATTTTTCTGATACCATTCAATTATTTCATCACCGTTTAGCGAAAAACCTACCACGTTAATGGTGCTATCAGAACTTAATACCGCTTTAATAGCATCGATTACAATCTCGTGATCGTCGGCTAAATGGACTTTTATACTTGATTTTAATGCCATAGTTTAGGTTTTATTTATAAAAATGACTTAAGAATTATTTTCTAATTTGCACGTAAAGATAAAAAATAAAATTGAACTCAAAAAAAGTCAAGTGATTAAAAAATAAAAAACCACCTGAACTAAAACAGGTGGTTTAATAAGCACTAAAAAACTAAGATTTTAGGTTTACCGCAATCGATCTACAGATTTTACAAGTGCTTCATCCTTTTGTATCGCCCTATTGGCAAAGACCAATAAAACAATATTTAAAACCGGAAAAAAAGCACCAATACCCTTCTCTGAAACTAAAGTTTCTCCAGATAAATTTTGCAGATAATATAACAATACACCTAACAAATAGAGGTTTATAATCAAATTTAGTCTATTTAAAACAAACTGATTTTTTCTTTTTTTATAAGTAAACAAGCTCAAAATTGCCAAAAAGCTAACCAATAAAAAAGCAATGGCAATGCTCATCAATACGATTTGATTTGATTTAAAAGCTTGATAGGCATAAAAAACGCCCTGATTATCTTTCCATAACGGAAAAACAAACATTAAGCCACTGCTAAATACCGCAATTAAAATCAAATATAAAGACTGAATACGCTGAATCATCTATTTTTTTATATAAATGCAAATTTAACTGAAACTTTTTTAATTGTCACTTTTTTATATTTAAAAAATAAATTGTAATATTGCATTATTATTCACGTCATAGTCGTGGTCTTCACCATAAATTTTTGAATTCAAAAAATAAATACATCGAGTATTCTTTTAAAAAGAATTTTTCAACTAATCTTAATATTTTATGTTTGATATTGAAGCCTTAAATGGGAAAAAATTAGCAGATTTGTTAGATATCGCTAAGGAATTAAATGTTCCAAAATTTCGTCAATTAAAGAAAAATGAATTAATTTATCAAATACTAGACCTTCAGGCTATTGCGCCAAAAACCGTGAGTCAGCCTAGTCTCGCTAAAGAAAACCGAATGGACAATAAACCACGGCGCAGACGCATACCGAGTAACAACCAAAATCAAGTTGCCAATCAAGCTTTTGTTGAACGGGTTACGATGCGCGAAGAACAAGTTACGGCAAGTCAAATAGCATTGCCACTTGAAGAAGTTACAATTGAAAACGTAGCAGAAATTCAACCAATTGCGGTTCAATTTGATCAAACCGAAAAAAGACCGGATTCAAGACCTCGAACCCACAAAAAAACCCTTCACAAAGCTTCAAATCAAAAAGTTCCTATTCACAATCATCCTAAAAATGTAGATTCCTCAATACCATTAAACGAACCCATTTTAATTGAGGCAGAACCCATTATTGTTGATACAGTCGAACCCATTATTGCTCCTGTTGAGCAAGCAATACAAAACAACCAAATAAAAAAAGAAAATCTGCCCAGAAATCAACAAAATTTCAATAAATATCCCAATGAACAAAAAAGAGTTGGCAAATATCGCGATCCCGATTATGAATTTGACGGCATTATTGAAAGCGAAGGTGTTTTAGAAATTATGCCCGATGGCTATGGCTTTTTGCGTTCTTCCGATTATTATTATTTATCATCACCCGATGATATTTATGTATCGCAATCGCAAATTAAATTATTCGGTTTAAAAACCGGAGATACTGTTAAAGGAATTGTAAGACCTCCAAAAGAAGCCGAAAAATATTTCCCTTTAATCCGCGTGTCATATATTAATGGTTTAAAGCCCGAAAACGTGAGAGATCGCGTTTCTTTTGAACATTTAACACCGCTATTTCCAACAGAAAAATTTGATATTACCACCAAAGGAAGTTCCATTTCAACAAGAATTATGGATATTTTTTGTCCGATTGGCAAAGGACAGCGTGGCATGATTGTTTCGCAGCCAAAAACCGGTAAAACCATGTTGTTAAAAGACATTGCTAACGCCATTGCCGCCAATCATCCCGAGGTTTATCAAATTATTTTACTCATTGACGAACGCCCTGAAGAAGTTACCGATATGCAACGCAGCGTTAGAGGTGAAGTCATTGCTTCTACTTTTGATGAGCCTGCCGAAAAACATGTAAAAGTCGCCAATATTGTGCTTGATAAAGCAAAACGATTGGTAGAATGTGGGCACGATGTGGTTATTTTATTAGATTCCATTACCCGTTTGGCGCGCGCTTATAACACCGTTGCCCCAGCCTCCGGAAAAATTCTTTCGGGTGGTATTGATGCCAATGCACTTCACAAACCAAAACGCTTTTTTGGCGCTGCCCGAAACATTGAAAATGGTGGTTCATTAACCATTATCGCTACGGCACTTACCGAAACCGGCTCAAAAATGGACGAAGTTATTTTTGAAGAATTCAAAGGAACCGGTAATATGGAATTGCAATTAGACCGCAATATTTCTAATCGCAGAATTTTTCCAGCCATTGATTTAGTGAAATCGAGCACGCGTAGAGATGACTTATTATTGGATGATAAAACCATTCAACGTATGTGGATTTTACGCAAATACTTGGCGGATATGAATCCCGTTGAAGCGATGGAATTTATCAATGACAGGATAAAAACGACTCTAAATAATACAGAATTTTTGATTTCGATGAACGGATAATTTTTAAAAATATTTCTTTCAAAGCATTTAAATTGTTGTATATTTGCACCCTTATATCGCGGGATAGAGCAGTAGGTAGCTCGTCGGGCTCATAACCCGAAGGTCACTGGTTCGAGTCCGGTTCCCGCTACTAAAAAAACCACCTCAAATCGAGGTGGTTTTTTTGTGATTAGCGTTTTTGTTAAGAAGCTTATTGGCTTTTTCGATAAATGGGAATGCTTTTAGCTACTATAAACACTTCAAATCGAGATGGTTTTTTTAATTTATCAATACCTCTAAAAAATTATTTAAAGCGCTCCAATATTCCCCCTTATCGGGATTGTTATTCCACAAGGCTTTAGACCCGTGAACGCCTGCTTCTCTTGGAATAAATTGCACTTGATTTTTAGTTAATTTCATCTTTGAGATCAGCTTGGTTAACTCAGGCGCTTCTTCTTTTGACGAAGTTACAAACATCGGTTTTTTAAAATCGGCTAATTTAGTTTTTAAAGTGCCTTTTTTCTCCACAAAATAATCACCCGGGCTAAAGGCTATTAAGGCTTTAACCTTATCATTTGAACTGGCAAAATACATTGAAAGTGCGGCGGAATATGAGCTACCCCAAAGGATTATTTTTTTATGATATTTATCTGAAGCATAGTTAATAGCAGCTTCAATGTCTTGCTCGGCATCTAAAAATGCCGTTGGTTTTCCCAATTTAGTAGCGGCAACAAAGGTTTCGTTTACTTTACTGTTTAAAGTTCCACCCGACCTTTGATCAATTGCTATTAAATTGAAGCCTTTTTCAAAGAGTGTTAACGCAATTTCGTCGTATTCGGCTTTGTTAAACCGCGCTTGATGACAAAGTAAAATAACGGGGAGTTTGTCGTTATTATGATATAAATTAGCTGTTATTGGCACGCCATCAATGGACTTAAAACTAATTTTTTCTGGTTTTATATCCTGACCATAAATAGTTCCAGATAAGATGACAAAAGTGTAAAATAAATGTTTTAGATGTTTCATTTTTTTAGATTTAATAATTATAGCCTTTGCCTTCATTAGCTTCAAGATTTACGCCCAAAGACAAAACCATTCTATTTACAAAATTAAAATAGGCTACCACAAGTGTGGCATCTAGAATCGCTGCATCTGAAAAGCCAATTTTTTTTAAATTATCAATTGTTGCGGACTCCTTGAACTCATTTGTGTTAAGCGTGAGCTTTTTAGCAAACTCACACAATGCTAATTGTCTGTCGTTTAAACCAGCATCTAAATAGTTTGTACGCAATTTTTGAACCCTATCATCATCTTTCCAATAATTGTTTAATGCTTGTGAATGGTGAATTTGACAATAAAAACATTGGTTTGAAACCGAGGTAACAACGGCCATCATTTCTCGTTCTGCGCGCGATAAGTCTGATTTTGAAAACATAATTTCCATATACAAATCGATATGTTTGATAATGCTTTCTGGCCTTAAGCTTTGAATTTTATGAACTTCGGCAAGTTGTCCTCTTTTTTGAATAATTTCATCATAAATTTCTTTTAACCTTCCCGTTGCTTCTTGTTGTTGAATGACTTTTATTCTGCTCATTTAGATGGTAATTTGTGATTAATTAGGTGCTTTTTTATTTAACAAAAATAGCTATCCTATTAAAAAATAAAGATAACAAAGTTTAAATTGTTGGCAAATAATTTAATTGAGATAACCTCAATTCAAAAAAGCCAATAAAGACTGAAATCGCTTTATTGGCTTTAAATATTTATTTTTTAAATTATTTTTTCCATATACGACCTGCAAAGGCGGCATCTAATTTAGGATTTGTAATGTGATTAGAATAATTACTCATTGTTTTTACGGCAATTCCGGCAATAATCCCTAATACGTGTGATTCGGAATAGCCAACTGCTAAAAATGCATCTACTTCTACTTGCGAAACATTACCACGAGTGGCGGTGAGTGATCGCGTTAATTTTGACAAGGCCGCTAATTTTAAATCGGGAATTTGTTTGCCTTCGCGGATGGCATTTGTTATTTCGGCGGGAACTTTTGTCATCATATCGCCAACAAAACTGTGGGCAGCCATACAATATTCACAATTATTTTCGTAAGCTACCGATAAAAAAACCACTTCTTGCTCTACGGGAGAAAATCCGGAATTGGCTCTAAAGCTGTGATAAGAATAGGTGTAAGCATCTAGCAAAGCAGGATTGTTTCCCATATCTTTATACATATTAGGTACAAACCCAAGCGCTTTTTGGGTGCTGTCAAAAATTCCCTGAGATACCGGTGAAACTGGATTGTTTTCTAATTTTAAATGTGCCATTATTTTGTGTTTTAGTTAGATTAATAATTTGCTTCTACGGTAACTTCAACTACTTTAGCAATATTTGTTGAAGGTTTTCCGCTTTTAAAAGCAATTTTATAGTCGTTTAAAGTAATCTTAAATTTCGAATTTAGACTAATTTTACCAGATTTTATATTAATTGTAGCTTTTTCATTAATTTTTTTAGTAACCCCATGAATGGTTAAATCGCCTGCAACTTCAACATTGTAAGTGCCATCTTTATCAAAATTCACTTTAGATAAATCTCCTATTTTACCCACAAGTTTAGCCTTTGGGTATTTTTTAGTATCTAAAAATTTATCGGTATTAAAGTGCTCTTGCATCAAGGCTTTTACAAATTCAAAGCTTTGCATTGGAACGGAAAACACGATTGCACCAGTACTTTTTTCAATGGTGCCTAGAGCCTTATAATTTTGCGCTTTAATATCTTCGGCAGGCGTTGATGAAAAGAATTCGAAATGTGTTTTAGTTGTCACTAATTTTTGTGCCGTAATTTTAAAAGTTGATAAAAAGATTGTTGCTACAGCAATTATTGAAAGGATTGTTGTTTTTTTCATTTTTGTTAATTTTAATTGTTATTTGTTATTTGTTTTCTACGATATCACTTTTTTCAATGATTACGTTTTCATAAAGTTCTAAATCTTCATCATAGGCAGCTCCTGATCGGATAACGCCTTTAATGGTAACGGCATCTCCAAGCTTTAAGTTTGTGGTATGTAAATTTGTTTCGCTCGTAAAAGTGCAGCTTACACCGGCTTTATCGGCATCCGATTTTAAAAGAATGACTTTTTGATGGTTAAAATCTTCGGTAATTTCAGTGATGGTTCCTGATATTTCGAGTACTTTCGAATTCCCTTCTTTGTCTAAATATTTATCATTAGCTGCTTGTGCATCTGTTAAATATTCAGTTACAATTTGACTGGCGCTAAGACTAAAATCTGTGTTCGTATTTTGCACATTTCTAGCCGGTTTATTAAACAAGTAAAAGCTTACGCTTCCGGCAATTATTAATCCCAATCCTATGATGATAAGGGTGATTTTTAAAATTTTGTTTTTTGCTGACATTTTTGGTTTTTTTAATTGTTTTAACTGGTTCAATAGACGACTAGGTTTTCGTTCCTAACAAAAAAATAAAAAATTTAATCTTATTTTTAGACCTTTTAGTATTTCTTTAACAAGCTTATAAAATTCAATAATGCCATTAGATTTTAGCTAACATACTTGTTTTTAGTACATTAAAAATGTAACTTTATTATCCGCCGTAATTTCATAATTTTATTACGTCTTATAGAACATCTTTATTTAATTTTAACCAAATTAATCACACTAAATGACGTTAGCTTTACATTTTATATTAGGTTTTATCACTTCATTTTTAGGGACTTTAACGCCCAGCATGTTAAACATGACCACCGCAAAAATAAGCCTCAGCAAAAATAAAGTTGAAGGTGTTAAGTTTGCCATAGGCGCATCAATAGTGGTATTAGCTCAAGTTTATATCGCTATTTTATTTACCAAATTTTTAAGAAGTAATCCGTCATTTGTACAATCGCTTCAAAAACTGGCAATTGTCATATTTGCAATATTGTCTTTCTATTTTTATCGCCAATCAAAAAAAGATAAGGAACCGGCAAATTCTGTTAAAGTAAAAGCCGGAAATAGTTTTGTAGTCGGGCTTTTATTATCGGCTTTAAACATGTTTTCCATTCCGTTTTATTGTGGTGTAACAACCGCGTTAGATGTTGCGGGTTGGTTAAAATTTTCACAAACAACCATTGTGTCTTTTGTTATTGGCTCGGCACTTGGCACGTTTACCTTATTGGCCATGTATGCCAACTATGCACAACTCATTCAACTAAAATCAAAAGGCTTGGCCAAAAACTTGAACTTGATTTTAAGTATTTTAACTGGAGGATTAGCCCTTATAACACTCATAAATCTATTTTAAATTAAAGCTGAAGCTCATGAATCAATCAAATTTAAAATCATTAACCATTTTTGGCTTTCTCGGACTTATAGGAGCCATAGGTGTTGGGATTGGCGAATTTTTATTGCACTATTCGCCTAATGGCATTGGTTATGATGGCACTAATTTTGAATTTTTTAATCAAATTTCGTCAAGCAGACTCACACTTGGTCACTTTATGGCGATTTCTTTTGTTCCATTTTATATTGCCGGTTATTATCATTTATTCTTAATATTTAAAGATAAAAATCCCAAAATTGCCCGTGCCATTTTTGCACTGGGCATCATCGCCTTTATCATTGGCGGTATGTGGATTTCATCACGGGCACAATTGGGCTATTTGGTTCATAAAATTGCCGAATTTCCTGATGATAAAGCCCTGCAATCGCTCATTGAAGTATATAAAGTACACGCCGAAATTTTGGTAAAATCTTTGCGGATTTGGATTCTTGCGATATCTGTTTTATTTGTAATTCCCATACTAAAAGGTGAAACTATTTATCCCAAATGGATGGCTATTTTTAATCCTATTGTTATCTTATTATTGATTTTAATTATTTATAATATTGCACCAAGCATAGGTTTTATTATTGGACCAATCGCTATGAATGTGGTGCATTTTATCCTATTTTTCTTGTCATTACTTTTCGTAAAAATAAACTCAAAAAACTTATAAAATGAAAAAATTTAAATGGATTATTCCCTTATTTCTAGTCGTGATTATTGGCATTATTTTAATTTTCTTTTGGAAAGACACTACCAATCCTTATGCAACGAGTCCACTAGCTATTAAAGGTTGTGATTTAAGCATTGCCGACTCAATTATTCCAAAATTTACCGAAATACCTTTTGGCTTTAAACACCAGTTTGATGACAAAAACAGCCTACCTGTGATGGCTTCATGCCTGATTGATTTCAATAATGATGGCATTGATGAAGTGTTTGTTGGCGGTGGCAGCGCACAACAAGACGCGCTTTTTCAATATCAAAAGGGTACTTTTATAGCTATTTCATCAAAAGTAAAATTACCTACAAAAAAAGGGAACACATTAGGAGCCGTTTCTTATGATTTTAATCAAGATGGCTTTACCGATATTTTGGTAACCAGAGATACCGGCGTTTTTGTGCTCTTAAATAATAACGGTAGTTTTTCTGAACAAAAACTAGAGATCCCCCTTAACAATAAAACAACACCTTTATCCTTAACGCTAGGCGATATCAACCAAGACGGTCATATAGACATGTTTGTTGCGGGTTATATTAAAAAGGAATTGATGGAAGGTCAAACCATTTTTAATGACAAAAAATACGGTGGCTCAAGCATTTTATTGTTAAATAATGGTGATAATACCTTTACAGATATAACAAAACCAGCCGGTTTAGAATACATTCACAACACCTTTCAAGGCGTTTTTGTAGATGTTAATAAGGACCAAAAACTCGACTTAGTTGTGGCTTATGATACCGGTGAACCACGCATTTATATCAATCAAAATGGCACCTCTTTTATATTAAAAACCAATCCACTAACAGACAAATATTCCTATCCTATGGGCATTGCCGTTGGCGATTATGACAACAATCAAAGCCCTGATTTATTCTTTTCAAATACCGGAACCTCTGTGCCAAAAGCCTTGGCTAAAGGCGATTTAAAAGACGGACAAGAATTGTTTACCGATTGGATTCTATTTAAAAATGACAGTATTGGTAATTTTATCGATGCCGCCAAACAAACCCATATTGCCGAATTTGAATTTTCGTGGGGAGCCATTTTTGAAGATTTTAATTTAGATGGCAAACAAGATTTAGCGGTAGCCGAAAATTACATCGCTTTTCCACCTCAAGCCTTATTTAAATTGCCTTGTCGCTTTTTAATTCAATTAGATAATGGCACTTTTGCTGCTACCGAAGAGCAGGCTAAAGTCATCAATAAAAATTATGCCATTACGCCTTTAAGTAGCGATTTTAACAATGACGGTTATCCTGATTTGATTTATGCAAACCTCAATGGCGACGTAAAAGCCTTTATCAACAACGGCGGCAAAGCAAACTTTTTAAAAATAACCTTGCAAGATAAAGCCAATTTAATAGGCGCTACCGTTAGTGTAACAACCGAAAATGGCACTCAAACTAACTATAATATTATTGGAGAAGGCTTGTGTAGTGACCAATCAAATACCCTAATTTTTGGTTTGGGAACGGCCAAAACTATTAAATCAGTAAGCGTAAAAGATGCGCAAGGTCAAATGCAAATTTTAAATAATAGTGCCATTAATAGCACAATTGTCATCAAAGAATAATAAGCCTAAGCTTCATTACTTAAATTTAAAACAACACTTAAAAATTCATGAACTACTCCATTTTAATTAAAAGCATCTTTTTGCTAGCTTTATTAAATGCATGTGCGACTTATCAAAAAAATCATTTGCAAAAACCTCAAATTAAAACGCTTGCAAGTTTAGATTCAGTTGATTATTCCTTTTACCTGATTGGCGATGCCGGAGAATCAAAAACCTCAAATCACGTTTTAGCTGCGCTTAAATCAAAACTCGATAGCGCCTCTCAAAACACTTCTTTACTTTTTTTGGGTGATAACATTTATCCTAAAGGAATGCCAAAAGAAAATAGTAAAAACAGGCATGATGCCGAAAATAGCATTAACAATCAATTAGCTGTTACTAAAAATTTTAAAGGTAAGGTAATTTTCATCCCAGGAAACCACGATTGGTATCGCGGCTTAGAAGGATTAAAACGCGAATCAGATTATATTGAAAAGAACTTAAAAAACAACAAGGTCTTTTTTCCTTCAAATGCCTGCCCCATAGAGCAAATAAAAATTAACAGCCAAATAAGCATCATCCTAATTGATAGCCAATGGTATTTAGAAAACTGGGACAAAAACCCTAAAATTAACGATGATTGTAGCGTCAAAACGCGTGAGGATTTTTTTTTAGAATTGGAAGATCTCATCAAAAAAAATGAAGGTAAAACTACGCTAATTGCCATCCACCATCCCATGTTTAGCAATGGCCCTCACGGCGGACAATTTTCTGTTAAACAACAATTAAAACCCTTGCCAATATTAGGTTCTTTAGTGAGCCTGATTCGAAAAACAGGTGGCATTTCACCTCAAGATCTTCAAAATAAGCGCTATTTAGAATTGCGTAAACGCCTTGTAACACTGGCACAATCAAACAATAAAGTCATTTTGGTTTCGGGACATGAACACAATTTGCAGTTTTTAAAAACTAATAATGTACCCCAAATAATAAGTGGTTCAGGTTCTAAAATTAGTCCGGTACGACAAAATGCCAATGCTTTTGGATTAGCCGCTAATGGCTTTGCAAAATTAGTAGTTTATAAAGATGGCCATTCTGATGTTCTTTTTTACAACCTCCAAAATAATGCTGCGCACCTTGTTTACAAAACTGAAGTTTTAAAAGCAACTACTAAACCTTCACTAAATCAATACCCTACAAATTCAAATAAAACGAGTCTTGCTTCCATTTATTCACAAGAAGAAACCACAAAAAAAGCCCTCTACAAAAAATTATGGGGTGAACGTTACCGCGATTATTACAGCGCCGATATTGAAGCAGAAACCGCAAATTTAGACACACTTTTTGGAGGCTTAAAACCTGTTAAAGCGGGCGGAGGTCACCAATCATTGTCCTTGCGACTAGTCGATAAAAAGGGGCGCGAATTTGTGATGCGTTCACTGCGAAAAAGTGCCACGCAATATTTGCAAGCTGTTGCCTTTAAAGATCAAAATATCGAGGGAAAATTTGAAAACACTTCGGTAGAAAGCCTTTTGATGGATATTTTTACCGGATCACATCCTTATGCACCCTTGGTAGTAGGCACGCTTGCCGATGGCCTTTCGGTTTTTCACACCAATCCAAAATTGTATTACATCCCAAAACAGACTGCTTTACAAGAATTTAATGAAACTTTTGGCGACGCACTTTACATTGTTGAAGAACGGGTTAGCTCCGGCAACCAAAAGCTTGAAAATTTTGGCAATGCCACCAAAATTATCAGCACCAACGATTTATTTAAAAACCTTCGCAAAAATAGCAAGTATTCATTAGATGAAGCGGCCTATATAAGAGCGCGTTTATTCGATATGCTTATCGGCGATTGGGATCGCCACGAAGACCAATGGCGCTGGGCAGAATTTGAAGACAACAAAGGGCAAATAAATTACAAACCAATTCCGCGTGATCGAGACCAAGCTTTTTCTATTATGGCCGATGGGGCAATTTTAGGAACCTCGTCCTCGCTTTTCCCAACTTTGCGCTTTCTAAAATCGTATGATGCCGAATTAAAATCTCCTAAATGGTTTAATTTAGAACCCTTTCCATTAGATAAAGCCCTTATTACAAAATCAGATAAGTCAGTTTGGGATGCACAAGTAGCTTACATACAAAACCATTTGACCAACGAACTTATTGAAGCTGCTTTTAACAAGATGCCGAAGGAGCTGATTGATAAAACCATTGATGACCTAAAACTCAAACTAAAAAATCGACGTCAAAAACTACAAGAAATTTCGGATACTTATCAAAAACTGCTTAATAATTACGTCATTATTAAGGGTACCGATAATGTTGACCAATTTGATATTGTTAGACTTGCCCAAAACAAAACCAATGTAAAAATCTATCAACTTAAAAAACCAGGTGAAAAAATCTTGTTTTATAATCGAACTTTTAAGGCTAATGAAACAAAAGAATTATGGATTTATGGTTTAGATGATGACGATAGCTTTAACCTTACGGGTGATGAAAAAAGTGCAATAAAAGTACGCCTTATCGGAGGTCAAAATAACGACACTTACAACCTTGCTAATAGCTCAAAAGTGTTAGTATATGATTATAAATCAAAGAAAAATACCTTTAAATCGGATAAGGCACACTTAAGATTGACCGATGATTATGATACCAATGTTTACAATTATAAAAAACCAAAATACAATTCCTTTCAAATGTTGCCAAGTTTAGGTGCAAATAAAGACGACGGCTTAAAAATTGGGTTAAGCAACCAATTTACCTTGAATAAATTTGAGCGCAACCCGTTTACACAACAGCATCTTTTAAGTGCTAATTACTATTTGGCAACAAGTGGTTATGAGCTGAATTATTCGGGAGAATTTGCCCATATTTTTAAGCATTGGAATTTTAAATTGTCATCACAATTCACCAGTCCCAATTACAGTATCAATTTTTTCGGATTTGGAAATGACTCTAAAAATTTAGAAGCCCTTTTTGATGACGATTATAACCGTGTAAAAATTAAAACCTTTGAGGTTTTACCGGCTTTAGTTTGGCACGGACCACTTGGCGGTCAATTTAGTATGGGTCTATCTTATGAAAGTAAAACCGTTGAAAACACCCTTGGTCGCTTTGTTAATACCACAACCCAACTTGAGCCAAATGTTTTTAAAACCCAACATTTTATTGGAAGTGTGCTTGAATATAACTTTGAAAATTTCGACTTTAAAACTTTTCCAACTTTAGGTTTAAAAGCTAATTTATCTGTTGGTTTTAAGGCCAACACCAATTCTGACGCACGCTTTGGATTTTTAATTCCCAGTTTGGCAGTCGATTATAAATTAGATGAGGATGGCAAATTAGTGTTAGCGACAAAAATTAAAACCCACCTTACCTTTGGCGATGGGTTTGCATTTTATCAAGCGGCGAGCCTTGGAGCCAATGACGGATTAAGAGGTTTTCGCAACCAGCGCTTTACCGGTAAAAATTCATTTTATCAAAATACCGATTTAAGGCTAAAATTAAGGTCATCACATTCTAGTTTTATCCCTATAAAAATGGGTATTTACGGCGGATTTGACTATGGGCGTGTTTGGTTAAAAAACGACACTCTAAACGTTTGGAATATTTCTTATGGCGGTGGCTTTTGGTTTGATGGCGCAGGAATTTTTTCATCGCAAATCGCCCTTTTTAACTCAACCGATGGCGCGCTTTTATCCTTTGGTTTAGGATTCGGATTCTAATTTTAATCAGCTTTGTAAACAATTATGTTTAAATTTGATAACACAATGACCAAAAATTAACACCATGGACCAAACAATTTTAAATCAAGTTGAAGCCTTTGCAACCAATCTGATAGTTAATGAACTGCCCGATAGTGTGCTTTATCACGATATCAGCTTTACCCACCGTTTGGTGGCTTCCGTTAAGGAAATTTCACAAAAAGAAGGCCTTTCGGATGCCGATAGTGAACTTTTAATAATAACGGCATGGCTTTACGGAACGGGTTATAGGGATGTTGAAATGTTTAAAGGAAAAAAATTATTTTCAAGTTGCATTGCCTGTACCCAGCAAATTAGCAAGCAATTTTTAAGCAGTATTCATTACCAATCAGATAGTATTAAAATCATTTTCAATATTTTAGAAAAGTCAACACCAAACAACACCCCAAATGGAATCTTAGAACAGGTTTTTGTAGATGCCATATATATGGATTTTGCTCAAGATAAAGGTCTTAAATACATCAAAAAAATGTACCAAGAATTGCTGCTTTTTAATGATGTTACCATTGTTAAAAAGAACTGGTATCAATACCTCATCGACTTATTAGAAAATCATCAATATTATACAAATTATGGCAAAAGCACTTTAGAACAAAAAAAATTTCGTCTCATTAAAGAACTCAAGCAACAATATAAAGATTTAGAGAATATTGAACGCGTAGCTTTGCGTAAAGAGTTAGATATTAGCGATGAAGAGCTTAAAAGCCTAAAAGCTAACTTAAGTACTTCAAAAGAAATTGACAGTAAAACCATTCAAACAGTTTTTAAAACCACTTCCAAAAATCATTATACCTTAAATCAAATGGTTGACCGCAAGGCGAATATTATGATTTCTATCAATGCCATTATCGTTTCATTGCTAATCGGAAAAGTTATTGCACCCGCTTTAAACGGATTAAATATTGAATTAATTCCTGTTTTTATTATGGCCGGAGCCGGAGGCATTTCGATGTTCTATGCTATTTTAGCTGTTAAACCCGACAGCACCCACGGCGAATTTTCGGAAGATGAGGTGCGCAGTAAACAAGGGAATTTGCTCTTTTTTGGCAATTTTCACAATATGCGCTATAAAGATTATGAATGGGCCTTTTTGCAAATGTTAAACGATAAAGACTACCTCTATACCTCAATGATTCGCGATATTTATTTCTTGGGACAAAAAATTAAAAAGAAACACGACCGCTTAAGGACTTCATTAAATGTCTTTTTAATAGGCACAAGCCTAACCATTATTAGCTTTTTAATGTTGAAGTTTATTGTTTAGTGGGTCAGTTTTGTTTTCTATATTTTTAATTAAAACCGCTTTACCGCTTTAACCTCATTTTTCAATGAGCCAAATTTGTTAAATCATCGGCTTAAGCTCAGTTTCAAGCGCTATTGCTGTGCTTAACAGGTTGTTAAAAAATAAGTCAATGTCTGATTTTGATAAGGCTCCATTGGTAATTACCAACCTAATTGCTAGCGTTTCGCCCACATAACCAAAGTTTACAATTGATTTTCCGTTTTTCCGCATTGTTTCGCGTAAATCGAGATTAAATTTATTTAAATCGGTTTTAACTGTTGGGATGTATCTAAAGCAAACGGCAAAAGATTGTCGCTTAACAACTAATTCAAGTTTTGGGTGATTCACTACAATTTCTTCGGCAAAAATAGCCATGGCTATTAAATTATCAATTCGTTTTTGATAGCCCTCCAAACCAAAATATTTCCAAGCAAACCAAAGTTTTACGGCGTCAACGCGTCGTCCACATTGAATAGATTTTTTACCCAAATCTTCTATTTGGTCAATATCATGAAAAATATAATCGGTATTGATGTCGGTAATATTGTGCTGAAGCGTTCCCCGCTTTTTTACTAATAAAGCAGAACAAATTAAGGGAATGTTCATCAGTTTATGTGGATTCCAAGTAAAAGAATCGGTCTTTTCTATGCCTTTCATCAAGTAACGATTTTGGTCGCTCAAAATGAGTGAACCACCAAATGAACCATCGGCGTGAAGCCAAAGATTGTATTTTTTGCAAATTTGAGCGAGTTCATCAATGGGGTCATAAGCGCCTAGCAGCGTGGTGGCACAGGTTGCAGCAACAAAAAATGGTTTTTCACCTCTTGAAACTGATTCATTTATTTCCTTTTCTAATTCCGTAGGAATCATTTTTCCATTTTTATCGGAAGCTACTTTAATCACATTTTTAGCGCCAATTCCCAACACATTGGCGGCCGTTTCAAAAGAGTAATGCGCTTGGTTACTTATAAAAGCCTTTAATTTTATAGTTCGGTCGCAACCTTCAAAACGACTTTCGGGCAGCGCCCAATTTCGCGCCGAAAACATGGCTACCAAATTGGCATTGCTCCCACCCGTTACAAAAATTCCATCGCCATCAAGGTAACCTGTGTAACGATTCATCAAGCGAATCATCTCGGTTTCAATGGTCGTGGCAACCGGTGCAACTTCGTAGGTGTACATGGAGGTGTTAGCCAAAACCGTAAACAGCTCACCAATAAATGCCGGAAAATTAAAACCCGAAAACAACTGATTTACAAATTGTTTGTTACCGGTTTTTACCGAATATTCAAGGTATTGGTCTATGAGTTTTAAGAAATCTTGCTCTGAAACACCTTGTTTGTCAATCTCAAAATTGATGAGCTTTTTTAATTCAGATGGCTTTTTAAACTTGACAATCGGCTGGTTTCTGTTTTGATTATTTTCGAGATAATTAGTTACCTTTTTTAAAGATTCGGACAATATATTTAATTCGCTCATTAAATTTTTCTAATTTTAGTAAAACAAAAGTACTTCAAATAAAAAAGGTTTTCAACTACTTCTTCTATATTTTCTGATGATTAACTGGTTGGCTTTTTCATAAGAAAAGTACTTCATTGTCCAATTGAATGCGACCTTAAATTTATTTTTAAATCCTGTAATTGAAATTAAATGAATAAACGACCACAGCAACCAACCAATGCGTCCGTTTAAAAAAATACTATTCAAATCGGCAACAGCGTTTTTCTTGCCAATGGTCGCCATAGATCCTTTATCTTTAAACTTGAATGGCGCTTTAAAATTTCCAATGTGAATTTTTGCTAACAGGTTATTTGCCAATGTTTTTCCTTGCTGAATGGCCACTTGCGCCACCATAGGATGCCCTTTTGGATTTTTAGAACTAATCATCGCTGCAATATCACCAATGGCAAAAACATTTTCTAACCCTTCAATTTGGTTATATTCGTTAACTTTTATTCTTGCGCCTGCAACGATTAATTTGTCATCTATGCCTTTTATGATATTCCCTTTAACACCAGCCGTCCAAATTAAATTGTTAGATTGAATGGTACTGATGCCTGTTTGCGTTTCAATGGTAATAATTTCACCATCATAATCTTTAACACTGCTGTTAAGCAACACTTTAATGTCCAAATTTTCTAAAATTTTTAGTGCATGTTTAGAGGCATTTTCAGACATAGTAGGCAAAATGCGGTCAGCCGACTGAATTAAACAAATTTTCATCGCACTATATTCAATTTCGGGATAATCATTCCCTAACAAATATTTTTTAAATTCGGCTAAAGCACCTGCCATTTCAACGCCGGCAGGGCCACCACCAACAATCACAAAGGTTGTTAGTGAGGTTTTTTCAACAATATTACAGCCTTCAACGGCGCGTTCTAAATTTTGAAGCATCCAACTCCTTATATTAATAGCGTCATTGATACTTTTTAATCCGATACTAAATTTTTCTATGTTTATAGAGCCGTAATAATTTGTTGAACTACCTGTAGCTATCACCAAATAATCATAGTTAATATAGCCAATATCCGTATAAACATATTGTTTTTTTGTGTCTATTTTTTCAACCTTCGCCATTCTATAAATCATATTAATACACGAACTAAATAATTTGCGAATGGGCGTAACCACTGAATCAGGCTCTAATCCACTTATGGCCACTTGGTATAATAAGGGTTGAAACTGGTGGTAATTATTTTGATCAATCAGAATCACCTGAACCGGTTTATCTTTTAATCTTTTAATAAAATTTATCCCTGCAAATCCGGCTCCGATTACCACAATTTTTGGGTAATTGTTATCAGGAATACAAAAATGTCTATCTTCTAACTCATTCATAACCTATTTTTTACAATTTTTAAATTGTTTTTAATTAAATTGTTTACTAAAAAGTATCCATAAGTTGATGTACTATTTTAATAATAACGTAACTCAAGAGTTAGCTTTGACGAAACTTAATAATTTTGCTTACCTTAAATTAGGCAATCCTTCAATATCACCTTTTATAGGATAAGCCATTTTCTTAAATTAATTTTTCAAACGTTTTTGAATATCGTATTAAGTTTCTAAAAAAAGTGCAAATAGCTGGTTGATAAATTCACCCATACTCTTAAAAAATGCCTTTAAAAAAAAGCTATCTAGCACTAATTCTATTACTTAAATCTTTCCATAAAAATAATTTAAAATACCAAAACGCTAACTAAAATTCCTCATTATTACCCTTGCCAATTTTGAATTACTCATTAAAACCCCTTTGGGTATCGTATTTAAACTTTAATCAAATTGTCAGTTTTATAGCATTTCATAATTTTGCGTCCGTTTTCTTATCAAAACACTTTGGTAAGTTAAATCCAATTATAAAACTAATTAAAATGAGTAATACATTATTTGATAAGGTTTGGGATTCACATGTCATCCGCAAAATTAAAAACGGTCCAGAAGTGTTGTTTATAGACCGCCATTTAATTCACGAAGTTACCAGCCCGGTTGCCTTTTTAGGATTAAAAAGCAGAAATAATTCCGTGTTGTTTCCCGAGCGAACCTTTGCGACTGCTGACCATAATACGCCAACCATCAACCAACATTTGCCCGTTAAAGACGCTTTATCGGTAAATCAATTAAAGGCTTTAGAAGATAATTCAGCCCAATGGGGCATTATACATTGGGGTCTCGGTCATCAAAAAAATGGTATCGTACATGTTGTTGGTCCCGAAAATGGCATCACCTTGCCAGGAGCAACCATCGTTTGCGGCGATTCGCACACCTCTACACATGGCGCTTTTGGTGCAATTGCCTTTGGCATTGGCACTTCTGAAGTAGAAATGGTGCTTTCATCGCAATGCATTATGCAGCCAAAACCAAAAAAAATGCGCATTACTATCAATGGTAAACTCGGTGAGGGCGTTACCCCAAAAGATGTTGCACTATATATCATTTCGCAACTTTCAGCATCGGGCGCTACGGGCTATTTTATTGAATATGCTGGTGATATCTTTAGAGATATGAGTATGGAAGGCCGTATGACCGTTTGCAATTTGAGCATTGAAATGGGTGCACGCGGTGGCATAATTGCACCTGATGAAAAAACCTTTAACTATGTTAAGGGTCGCTTATACGCTCCAAAAGGGGAAGCCTGGATCAAGGCGATGACCTATTGGAACACTTTATTTACCGATGCCGATGCCGTTTTTGATAAAGAAATTTCATTTAATGGCTTTGACATTGAGCCTATGATTACATACGGAACCAATCCGGGAATGGGAACGGGCATTACAAACCATATTCCTAAGGCCGAAACCCTTAAAGGAGGCGTTGATTCTTATAAAAAATCACTTAGTTATATGGGTTTTGCCGAAGGTGATGCCATGATTGGCAAAAAAGTAGATTATGTTTTTATTGGAAGTTGTACCAATGGCCGTATTGAAGATTTTAGGGCTTTTGCCTCTATTGTAAAAGGTCGGAAAAAAGCTGCAAATATCACGGCGTGGCTGGTTCCTGGCTCTCATGTTGTTGAAGCCGAAATTAAATCGGAGGGCTTGTTAAAAATTTTTAACGAAGCGGGTTTTGAACTGCGCCAACCCGGTTGCTCAGCATGCTTAGCGATGAATGATGATAAAGTACCTGCCGGAAAATTAGCGGTGAGTACCTCAAATCGAAATTTTGAAGGACGTCAAGGTCCCCGTTCAAGAACCCTATTAGCAAGTCCGCTGGTTGCAGCAGCTACCGCAGTAACGGGCTTTGTTACTGACCCAAGAACACTAAAGGCTCTTTAAAAAAAATCACAAATTTAAAATCTAAAATTTAAAATTAAAATGGCTTACGATAAATTTGAAATCTTAAAAAGCACCGCCGTTCCATTGCCGGTAGAAAATGTCGATACTGATCAAATTATTCCGGCACGTTTCTTAAAAGCAACCAAACGTGAAGGTTTTGGCGACAATCTTTTTAGAGATTGGCGTTATAATGCTGACAATACACCAAAAACCCAATTTGTTTTAAACAATCCCATTTATAAAGGAAAAATATTAGTGGGTGGTCGTAATTTTGGTTCCGGTTCTTCACGTGAACACGCTGTTTGGGCGGTTTATGACTACGGATTTAGAGCGGTAGTTTCCAGTTTTTTTGCCGATATATTTAGGGCTAATTGCTTAAATATTGGCGTATTGCCTGTGCAAGTAAGCGCTGAATTTTTAGTCAAAATTTTTAAGGCTATTGAAACCAATCCAAAAACGGAATTAGCAATTAATCTAAGCAATCAAACCATTACAATCTTGTCAAGTGGCGCGCAAGAATCTTTTGATATTAATGATTATAAAAAACAAAATATGCTAAACGGTTATGATGATATTGATTATCTCACAAGTATGAAGTCTGAAATTCAAGAATTCGCTAAATCTAGACCCTTTTAACATCACTTCCCTAAAGCTAACAACATTGTTAAAAGCTATCAATAAGTCATCTTAAACTAAATAAAGATTTTAGCGAACTGACAAACCTAAAAATGCCGAAATGAACAAAAGAAAAATTGAAATTATGGATACCACCCTTCGTGATGGAGAGCAAACCTCTGGGGTGTCATTTTCCTGTTCCGAAAAGCTGACCATTGCTAAATTGTTAATTGAGGAGTTGCATGTAGATCGGATAGAAATTGCCTCGGCAAGGGTTTCGGAAGGTGAATTTCAGGCTGTTAAAAATATTACCAAATGGGCAAAAGAACACAGACATTTAAATAAAATTGAAATCCTGACTTTTGTAGATGGCGGTCAATCTTTAGATTGGATGAAAAATACAGGCGCAGTAGTACAAAATTTGCTTACCAAAGGCTCTTTAAATCACCTTACCCATCAGCTAAAAAAAACACCGCAACAACATTTTATCGAAATTAACAATATCATTAAATTGGCTCAAAAAGAGGGCATTACCACCAATGTTTACTTAGAAGATTGGAGTAATGGCATGCGCGAATCGCAAGACTATGTGTTTGAATATTTAGATTTTATCGCTACCCAACCTGTTGCAAGAATTTTGTTGCCCGATACATTAGGAATTTTAACGCCCAGTGAAACTTATCGCTTTTTTTCAAAAATAACTGCTAAATACCCCCAATTACATTTCGATTTTCATGCTCATAATGATTACGATTTAAGTGTTGCTAACGTTATGGAAGCCATAAAAGCAGGTGCAAAAGGTTTGCACATTACGGTAAATGGTATGGGCGAACGCGCCGGAAACGCCCCATTGGCAAGTGTTGTAGCCGTTATCAATGATTTTTTTAAGGATGAAATTGAAATCTCGGTTAAAGAAACGGCTTTGTATTCGGTTAGCAAATTAATCGAAGCCTTTTCGGGATTCGGCATTCCTGTTAACAAACCCATAGTAGGTGAAAATGTTTTTACCCAAACTGCAGGCATTCACGCCGATGGTGATAATAAAAACAATTTGTATTTTAATGATTTGATGCCCGAGCGTTTTGGACGGAAACGTCAATATGCGCTAGGAAAAACATCCGGCAAGGCAAATATTGAAAAAAATCTTCAAGAATTGGGTTTAAAACTAAACCAAGAAGATTTAAAAAAGGTTACCCAACGCATCATTGAATTAGGCGATAAAAAAGAATCCGTTACAAAAGAAGATTTGCCATATATCATTTCGGATGTGTTAAACAGCAATCTGTACCAAGAAAAAATTATCATCGAATCGTATGTGCTCACCCATTCAAAAGGGTTGAAGCCTTCAACAACAGTTTTAATTAAAATTGATGGTGAACTTTTTGAAGAACATGCTCAAGGTGATGGACAATTTGACGCCTTCATGAATGCCCTCAAAAAATTGTATAAAAACAAAAAAATGACCTTGCCAAAATTGGTTGACTACGCCGTTAGAATTCCTCCGGGAAGCACTTCAGACGCGCTTTGCGAAACCATTATCACTTGGCAAACAAAAGATCGAAAATTTATTACCAGAGGGTTAGATTCCGATCAAACCGTATCGGCTATAAAGGCCACACAAAGAATGTTAAATATTTAAAATATTATAAATGAAATTAACAATTGCCCTGTTAGCCGGCGATGGCATAGGACCCGAAGTAATTGCGCAAGCTGTAAAAGTTTGTGATGCCATAGTTGTAAAATATAAGCATGAAATTAATTGGACGCCTGCCCTTACAGGTGCGGCTGCCATTGATGCCGTTGGCGATCCCTATCCCGAATCAACACATGAAATTTGCCTAAAAGCCGATGCGGTTTTGTTTGGTGCGGTAGGTCATCCGCGTTATGACAACGATCCATCTGCCAAGGTGCGTCCCGAACAAGGTTTGCTTAAAATGCGTCAAAAACTAGGACTTTTTGCCAATGTGAGACCTACCTTTACATTTCCCTCATTAATTGATAAATCACCCTTAAAAAGAGAACGCATTGAGGGTACTGATTTAATTTTTTTAAGAGAATTAACCGGAGGTATTTATTTTGGTGACAAAGGCAGAACGGATGGTGGCGAAACAGCCTTCGACACCTGCACTTATACCAGAGCTGAGGTGATACGCTTAGCAAAAAAAGGCTTTGAACTGGCCATGACGCGCTCAAAAAAATTGTGCTGTGTTGATAAAGCAAACGTGCTTGAAACTTCAAGATTATGGCGCGAAACCGTTCAAAATATGGAAAAAGATTATCCCCAAGTTATGGTAAGTTATGAATTTGTTGACGCTGTGGCGATGCGCTTAGTACAATGGCCAAACACTTATGATGTATTGATAACCGAAAATCTATTTGGCGATATTTTAACAGATGAAGCCTCCGTAATTGCCGGCTCAATGGGATTAATGCCAAGTGCATCGGTAGGCGAAAAAACGTCGCTATATGAACCCATTCACGGCTCCTATCCACAAGCTGCCGGCAAGGATATTGCCAATCCGCTTGCAACAGTATTATCGGCAGCGATGATGTTTGAAGATGCTTTTAACCTTAAAGCTGAAGCTGAAGCCATTAGAATGGTAGTTAATAAATCATTAGAACAAGGTATTGTAACCGAAGATTTAGCGGGTAAAAATAAAGCTTATAAAACCAGTGAAGTCGGCGATTGGCTTGTGGCAAATTTGTAGTAACTAATTGGCAACGCGCTATTTTCGCCACGAATTATGATCTAACAGGTCTAGCTTAATAACCAGCACCCGTTTGGGCAATTTGTTCTATAGGATGCCACGTGGTTTTGGTTTCTTGAAAATCGAGTATATAATAAGGGGTTTCGTGTTTGGCATCAAAATAATCGCCGTCTTCGCGGAGGCGTACACGTTTCATATTTTCGATTGCTATTTCTTGAATTTGTTTAATTTCATCTTTATTAGTATCACAATACAATAAGGAATTCACATCCATGTGTGAAGCAAAATGGACGAGTAATTCTTTGCGATTACCGGTTAAAATATTCACCACACCACCAGGCACATCAGAAGTTGCCAATACTTCAGCAAAAGTAACGGCACATAGAGGTTTTGATTTGGATGCTAAAATTACGCACGTATTTCCGCCTGCAATAATGCTACCTATTTGGGTTATTAATCCCAATAGCGCACTTTGTTCTGGAGCAATTACCGCTACAACGCCCGTTGGTTCGGGTATTGAAAAGTTAAAGAAACTTCCCGAAACTGGATTGACACAACTTTGCATTTGCACGTATTTATCGCACCAGCCGGCGTAATAAATCAAGCGGTCAATACTTAAATTAACCTCTTCTTTTGCGAGGCCTTCGGCACTTCCTTGCAACATTAGTTCATCTATAAATTGTGCCTTTCGACCTTCTAAAACTTCGGCAATACGGTATAAAATCTGACTGCGATTATAGGCGGTTTTATGCGCCCATCCGCCTTGAGCGTTACGAGCAGCAACCATAGCATTTCTAAAATCTTTTCGTGAGGACAAACACATATTTGCGATGGCCTTATTTTTAAATTCCGCTTGGTAAAAACGACCCGATTCGGTTCTTGGAAATTGACCTCCAATGTATATTTTATAGGTTTTTAAAACTTCAATTCTATTCATAATTAGATAATTGGTTAATTGGTTAATTAGATAATTTGATAATTAGATAATTAGATAATTAGATAATTGGTTAATTTGATAATTAGATAATTGGTTAATTAACTAATTCTTATTTTGATGATGTTACAATTTTGTTTAATATTTTCTTTATTTCGATTAATTTTTCTAATAAATTGCTTGAACTAGGGTATGATTCTATTTCATTACAAAGAAATAACCAATACTCTAATTCGTCTGCTTCTTTTAGTGCTATTTTTAATTTATGTATAAAATCTTTTTTACTCTCTGCATTTTGTGATTCTTTAACATTAGCACCAATTGATGTCCCCGATCTTAATATTTGATTAGCAATACTAAATTTTCTTGCTTTATCTAATACTTCAGAATATTTAACAATAGAAACCGCAAACTCAAAAGTTAATTTAAGGATAATATTTTCTTTATATTTTGGGTTATTAGTAAACTGCATTATCTAATTATCACATTATCACATTATCTAATTATCACATTATCACATTATCTAATTATCACATTATCACATTATCTAATTATCACATTATCTAATTATCACATTATCACATTATCTAATTATCACATTATCTAATTATCACATTATCACATTATCTAATTATCACATTATCTAATTATCACATTATCTAATTATCACATTATCACATTATCTAATTATCACATTATCTAATTATCACATTATCACATTATCTAATTATCACATTATCACATTATCTAATTATCACATTATCTAATTAATTCAATCAAATTTTAAATACGGTTCCAATCCGTGAATACCGCCTTCACGACCAAAACCACTTTCTTTATAACCACCAAAAGGTGAAGCGGGATCGAATTTGTTAAAGGTGTTAGCCCAAACCACACCGGCGCGCAATTGTGAGGTCATATTAAATATTTTAGAACCTTTATCTGTCCATACTCCAGCGGATAAACCATAAGGTGTATTGTTTGCTTTTTCGAGCACTTCGGCAATGGTTCTAAAGGTTTGAATGGCCAAAACGGGTCCAAATATTTCTTCTTGTGCAATGCGATTTGATTGCGCTACATGCGTAAACAAGGTTGGTTTGCACCAAAAGCCTTTTTTTGGAAGACTGCACTCAGGTTGGTAGATTTCAGCTCCCTCTTTGAGTCCGATTTTAATATAGTCGTTAATGGTATTTAATTGATCTTTTGAGTTAATTGCGCCGATATCGGTATTTTTATCGAGCGGATCGCCAATAATTAATGATTGCATGCGGTCTTTTAGTTTTCGCAAGACAATTTCATAAACTGATTCTTGCACATACAAACGAGAGCCGGCGCAACAAACGTGACCTTGATTAAAGAAAATGCCGTTTACAATACCTTCAACTGCTTGGTCTAGCGCCGCATCTTCAAAAATAATGTTGGCCGCTTTTCCGCCGAGTTCCATGGTGGCTTTTTTGCCTGTTCCGGCGATGGCTTTCATAATAATTTTGCCTACATTGGTTGAGCCTGTAAAAGCTATTTTATTAACATCGGGATGGTTGACAATAGCCATTCCAACCACGCTACCACTTCCTGAAACCACGTTGACAACGCCATCGGGCAAACCGGCATCTTTAAACACTTCGGCTAATTTATAAAGTGTTAACGGCGTGGCATTTGAAGCTTTAATAACAACTGTATTTCCGGCAGCTAAGGCAGGTGCAATTTTCCAAGCGGCCATCAACAGGGGAAAATTCCAGGGAATAATTTGACCTACAACACCTAAGGCTTTTGGTTTTTGATTTGGAAATGCGTATTCTAATTTATCGGCCCAGCCGGCATTGTAGAAAAAATGTGCCGATACCAACGGAATGTCTATATCGCGTGATTCACGGATGGGTTTTCCGCCGTCTAAACTTTCAATAACAGCAAATTCGCGTGCGCGTTCTTGGATGATTCTAGCGATGCGATAAATGTATTTGCCGCGCTCTTTTCCTGACAATTTAGACCAAACATTATTATAAGCATTACGTGCTGCTTTTACGGCAAGGTCAACATCTGAAGCGTCTGCGGAAGCGACTTTTGCTAAAACTTTTTCGTTAGCTGGGTTTATTGTGTCAAAATATTTACCGGATTTTGGTTTTACAAATTTTCCATTGATAAATAAATCGTATTGCGCTTTAAGATTGATATGCGACGTACTTTCGGGCGCTGGGGCTAAATTCCAGTTTGAAGTATAGTCAATGTTTACTTTTGTTTTCATTTATTTAATCTTTTGAAAAGTAATCTTTAGATTGATAATTGCCTGTTTTTTGCTTGATAATTTGCATTAAAACATCGTTTGCCAAACTGCTTGCACCAATTCTAAAGTAGTTATTATTAAGCCATTTACCACCTAAAGTTTCCTTTACCATCAACAAATAGTGCAGCGCTAACTTTGCGTTAGAAATGCCACCTGCGGGTTTCATACCTACCATTCTTCCGGTTTGGTAGTAGTAATCTTTTATCGCCTCGAGCATTACTAAGGTAACGGGCAAAGTGGCAGCGGGGTTTATTTTTCCGGTAGAAGTTTTGATAAAATCAGCTCCGGCGTGCATGGCGATATCGCTGGCGCGACGCACATTATCAAGACTTCCAAGTTCGCCGGTTTCAAGAATTACTTTCAATCTTGCTTTGCCTATGGCAGTCTTAATGGTTGCAATTTCATCATAAACAAATTGATAATCGCCACTGAGAAATTTACCGCGGCTCAACACCATGTCAACTTCGTCAGCCCCATTATCAACTGCTTGTTTTACATCTTCTAATTTGGTTTGGGTGCTTGCTTGACCGCTAGGAAAAGCCGTCGCTACGGAGGCTACTTTTACGCCCGAACCTTTTAGTTCGGCAATGGCCGTTTTAACAAAATTTGGATATACACAAACGGCTGCAGTTGTTGGTAAACCTGGAAAGTCATCGTGTAAATGCATTGCTTTATAGCAAATATGTTTAACTTTATCTTCGGTATCTGCACCTTCGAGTGTGGTAAGGTCTATCATATTTAAAATCATATAGAGCCCTTGTAATTTGGATTCATTTTTTATGCTCCGCGAAGTAATTCTAGAAATTCGATCTTCAATACCAACCTGATCAACTTTAGGTGTATCAAAAAAATTTATTTGTTTCATTAAATGATTCGTTTTAAAACTAGTCTATTTTAAATTTTAGAAATAGACTAGTTAAGCAAAGATACAAACATCTTTACTAAATAAGATTTAAGTTTAATATTTGTTTAAAAGTAGAAGCCTGCACCCCCTTTAATGGTAAATTGACTCGCTCCGGGGATGTCTTTATAATTTCCTCTAAACACAAAATCAATTCTGATGACCTTTAAAATATTAGCAATGCCGGCGTGCCACTCCCAATACATATGTGTTGGCGCGCGATAGCTGATGCCTGATGCATTTAAATTGATGTTCTGTTGAGACACGTCGCCAATAATCCCTCTAACACCCACAATCTCTCTTAGATTAAATTTTCTAAAATAGGGGATTCTGGCAAATATTCTGCCGTTAAAGTTATTTTCAATGTGCAATGCGGCATATTTATCGGTTACAAACTCATAATAATCAAGCAAATCAAAGGTGTTTGGAGCCATAAACAAGGTTTGGTTACCAGGAACAGCATTCATTAATAATAGTGGTACTTGACCAAAGGTTTTACCGATTTCTAAGGTTGAATGCATACGACCAAAGCCCCCAATTTGATAGGGTTGTTTATAGAAAAATTGCAGTTTTTGATAATTAAAGTCACTGTTTATAAATCCTTTTAAGCCTTTAGTATAGCTTAAAAAAAGTATGGGATACCGCCCTTCATTACTCACACCGCGTTCAACACCATAACCAAAATTTTTTCGATTAGGAGTATACTTAACTGAAACATCAACTTCAGTTTGAGTAATGGTTGATTTTTTATCAGTATAAGTTTGGTCTATAAAATAGTCAACATTAAATAACGGTGATGCCGAAGCAAGGGTTTTATAAGTACCGCTTACTTTAAATTCGAGATTGTTAACGGCTTCAAATTCAAATCCAATATTGGATAGATTTAGATTAGTTAATCTAAAATTATCACCGCGTGAGAAAAAGGCTGCTGAGGCAAAGCTACGATTTAAAACATCATTTATGGTTGTTAAACTAAATCCAGTTTGTTCAACATCTTTGCGATTTCCTGCAAAGACGGTAAATCGGCTTTGTTTTGCAAGTAACCATTTAGCCGAAACGCCATATTTCAACTTTTGATCTCTAGTGCCATAAGCAACAAAACCTTGAACGCGCGCTAAATCGTTTAAATCAAAATAAGTTCGCGCACCTGCCCTTATACGCGTGCCCTCAACGTCGTTTGTTCCAAAAGTTGAAAATATTGGACCGTAATCAAAGCCTTTCTTAATTTGCCAATAGCCCGTATAGAGAGTTGCTGTTAAATCGTAAAGTTGTTTAAATTTTCTTACTGTTTTTAAGGTGTCAAGCATTTTATAGATACCGCTTTCGTTTCTATTTAAAGTTTCTAAACGATTTGTATCCCAAAAATTATCAGGTTTATTATAAACATCTGCAGAATAATCATTGACTCTTTTTATAAAAAAGGCGTCATCGCGTTTTTTATTAAAATTATAATTGTTATAAATTGAGGTGCGTTTGCCATATACCCCTTTTGAATTTTCCCTTTTATTGAGCACAAAATCAGACATCAAGTAATCGCGTTTTAGCAAAAAAACCGAGTCGTTTAAAACATTGAATTCCTGATCGAGATACAATTCTCTTACCCAGTTAATGTTAGCACTTTTATTGGCTTCCATTGTTATTTTTTTCAAGGCAAATGTGGTATCGTTTACCCAAAATTGACCTTTAAAAGTCAATTCATTTTTACGCCTAGGGTAATACACTATTTTATAACACCACTTGTTTTCAATAAAAGCACTATCGGCTAAAACATAATTGTAAACCGATGGTCCTGTTTTTGAAACCGGACTAGTAAAACTCTTGTCAAAAATTTTAATATAATTATCGTAAACATCATATTCTGTATACAATTGTTTTACAAAAGCAATCAAACTTTGGTTGTTTTGGAATCCAGAATTTTTATTAGCAACGAGTTCTTCTTTATATTTTCTTGGCGATGTATTTTGTCCATATTCTTTATATACTGCCTCATTAATGAAAATAGGTAAATAGGGTTTGCCGGTAATATTTGAAGAATCTACTTGATCAAAAACAAATTCTAAACCTTTAAAAATTCGGCTATTTTTTAATTTTTCATCAATACTATTGAGGTCGAATTCTATTTTTTCGTATTTATCATTTTCAAATTGTTTAAAAAGATAGACCCCGTTTTTACGTTTGTGTGCCCATATTTTATTTAATATGGCAATTGCAGGATTTCCCTTTTTCTTAACTTTACCCGAAAATATTTCAACGGTATTTAATTTGGCAGCCTCTTCTTTTAATACAATTATCATATTAAAATTTTGAGATTTTAAAGGGATTTCTTTTATGTCGAAACCTAAAAAGTTGACCACTAATACGGTGTAGCCAACATTTGATTCTAAATAAAATTTTCCGTTTTCATCGGTAATAGTGCCTTTGGTAGAGCCTTTAAAAAACACATCGGCAAAAGCAATGGGCTCGCCGGCAGTATCTACAATTTTTCCACCTACTTTTACTTTTACTTGAGCAAAAGCTATTGCGGTGAATAACATAACTATAATAAGGATTTGTTTTTTCATATTAAAATTAAAAATTCCATTCTTTAGACTGCTAGAGAACGGAATCTTACAATAAGTTGTTTTTAATTTATTTAATGTAAAGTACTTTTTTAACTGCAGCAACAACATCTTTTGCACTTGGCAGCCATTCATCTAAAAGGACTGGAGAATAGGGCGCTGGCGTATCGGCAGTGGTTATTCTTTGAATAGGCGCGTCTAAAAAATCGAATGCTTGTTCTTGAACTTGGTAAGTTATTTCAGAAGCTATGCTGCCAAAAGGCCAAGATTCTTCTAAAATTACTAAGCGGTTTGTTTTTTTAACGGAGTTTATAATGGCTTGATGATCCATTGGTCTAATGGTTCTTAGGTCAATGATTTCAATTGAAATGCCTTCTTTTTGTAAAATATCTGCAGCAATAAAAGCTTCTTTAATTATTTTTCCAAAAGACACCACGGTAACATCGGTTCCGGCGCGTTTAATATCGGCAACTCCAAGCGGAAGAATGTATTCGCCATCGGGCACTTCGCCTTTATCGCCATACATTTGTTCTGATTCCATAAAAATAACAGGGTCATCATCTCTAATGGCTGCCTTTAACAAACCTTTAGCATCATAGGGATTTGAAGGAATAACTACCTTTAAACCAGGTGTGTTAGCAAACCAATTTTCAAAAGCTTGCGAATGTGTAGCCCCTAATTGGCCGGCAGAGCCTGTAGGACCTCTAAAAACTATTGGAATGTTAAACTGACCACCGCTCATTTGACGCATTTTTGCGGCATTATTGATTATTTGGTCTATCGCCACCAACGAAAAGTTAAAGGTCATATATTCAACTATTGGGCGGTTGCCATTCATAGCCGAGCCAATAGCAATGCCACTAAAACCAGATTCAGCTATGGGCGTATCTATTACACGCTTTGCGCCAAATTCATCCAGCATTCCTTTTGACGCCTTGTAAGCTCCATTATATTCTGCCACTTCTTCACCTATCAAATAAATAGATTCGTCTCTGCGCATTTCTTCACTCATCGCTTCGCAAATGGCTTCTCTAAATTGTATCGTTCTCATATTCCATAAAATTGAACGGCAAAAATAGGTATTATTGCTTTTTAATCCATTAAAATTATCTTAAATTTTTATTATGCATGCATAATAAAAATAAAAAAAAGTATTAACTTTGAAACTTCATTTATTTTATCCGACAAAACAACAAAAAACAATTAAAAATATGAAGCTATTAGTTTGTATAAGTCACGTTCCCGATACGACTTCAAAAATAAATTTCACTGAAGGCGATACAAAATTTGATACCAATGGCGTGCAATACGTCATCAATCCACACGACGAATATTGCTTGACAAGAGCCTTGTGGTTTAAAGAAAAACAAGGGGCAAGCATTACGGTAATTACCGTTGGCACTCAACTTGTTGAGCCAACCTTGCGAAAAGCTTTAGCCATTGGAGCCGATGACGCCATAAGAGTTGATGCCGAGCCAAAAGAAGCTTTTTTTGTAGCACAACAAATTGCCGATGTTGCAAAAAAAGAGGGCTACAACCTAATTTTAACAGGTAGAGAATCTATTGATTATAATGGCGGTATGGTTCCCGGATTTTTAGCTGCAAGTTTAAACTATAACTTTGTCAATGCTTGTATTGGTGTTGAAATTGAAGGCCAAAATGTTACCGCTACCAGAGAGATTGATGGCGGCAGTGAAGTTTTAGCTACCACTTTACCCATTGTTTTAGCAGGACAAAAAGGCATTGTAGAGGAAAAAGATTTGAGAATTCCTAACATGCGCGGCATCATGATGGCTCGTCAAAAACCATTAAAAGTTGTGCCTGCAATTGAGGTTATTCTAAATAGCACAACGGTAGGTTTTGAAAAGCTACCCTTAAAAAGTGCTTGTAAATTAGTATCTCCCGATAATATTGATGAATTAATCAATTTATTACACACCGAAGCAAAAGTAATCTAATATTAAAAAGCTCAAAATAATCTAATTAAGGATTTAAAGTAGCCTAAAAAATTATAAAATATGTCAGTTCTAGTATTCGCAGAAACCTCAGAGGGTCAGTATAAAAAAGTTGCTTTTGAAGCAACTTCTTACGGTGCAAAAGTCGCCGAATTGTTACAAACAAATCTTGTAGCGCTTAGCATCAATGCTAAAGATGCCAGCCAATTATCAACTTATGGCGCTACAAAAATTTTAAATGTAAAAAACGAGAAATTAACCAGTTTTAACGCAAAAGCTTTTGCCGAAGTTGTTAGCCAAGTTGCCAAAAGTGAAGCCGCAACAGTTGTTATCATCGATTCGAGTTCAAACGGCTTGTATTTAGCGCCTCTAGTTGCCTTTAAATTACAGGCGGCTTTGGCTTCGAATGTTGTTGGCATTCCTTCAACTACCAATCCTTTTGTTGTAAAACGCAAGGCTTTTTCTAACAAAGCATTTTGTTTAACTGCCTTATCAACATCCGTTAAGGTTATTGGACTCGCTAAAAATGCCTTTGGAATATTTGAAAATACAGTTGAAACCACTTTAGCCGATTTTAATCCCGCTTTAAGCGATGCCGATTTTGGCGTTAGTTCAAAACAAATTATTAAAACCTCTGGTAAAGTGAGCATTGCCGATGCCGATATTGTTGTTTCGGCAGGGCGCGGTTTAAAAGGTCCCGAAAACTGGGGCATGATTGAAGAACTTGCTCAAGTTTTAGGCGCTGCAACAGCATGTTCTAAACCTGTATCCGATTTAGATTGGCGCGATCACGCCGAACATGTTGGTCAAACCGGCAAACAAGTTGCCGCTAACCTTTATATTGCCATCGGCATTTCGGGAGCCATTCAACATTTAGCCGGCATCAATTCATCAAAAGTTAAAGTCGTAATCAATACCGACCCTGAAGCGCCGTTCTTTAAAGCCGCCGATTATGGCATTGTTGGCGATGCGTTTGAAGTTGTGCCTAAGTTGGTTGAAAAATTAAAAATCTTTAAACAAAATAACGCGTAATTTTTATTAAATTGTGCACCCAAAGGCGCTCTTATTTTTAGACTTTTTTAAGCCTTTAAGTAAGAGCGCTTTTATTAAAGCAATTAAATTGAGCCTAGTCCGATTAAACATTAAAGGCATTTCTTACAGCCAAACGCAAAGTGGCGCTTACGCGTTAATTTTAAAAGAAGTTACCGGCGAACGCACCTTACCTATTATTATTGGCGCATTCGAAGCGCAATCAATTGCTATTGCTTTAGAACATGAAATTAAACCACCTCGCCCACTCACACACGATTTATTTAAAACCTTTGCGGATAGATTTGACATTAAAATCAAGCAAATTATCATTCATAAGCTAGTGGATGGCGTCTTTTTTTCGAGCCTTATTTGCGAACGCGATAAAATTGAAGAAATTATAGACACCCGAACTTCGGATGCAGTTGCTTTAGCGATACGTTTTAATGCTCCCATTTTTACTTATGAAAATATTTTAGATAAAGCGGGCGTATTTTTAAAAATTAAAGAGGAATTCAATTTGCAAAAAGAAGAAAGTCTTAACATTCCAAAACCTCCTGCTAAAACCCAATCAAAAAATGATGCTTTTTCTAAATTGACAATGAAGACTTTAATGAAAAATTTAGAAGAGGCCATTGCCCACGAAGACTATGAATTGGCAGCCAAAATAAGAGATGAAATAAATAACCGAAAATAAATTTTAAAATATGAATATTAAATTTCGTTTAACGGTATTAAACTTTTTTGAACTTTTTGTATTTGGCGCTTGGCTGATTTCCTTAGGTGGCTATTTAGGTGGACAGTTGCATTTTTCGGGTAGTCAAATAGGCAAAGTTTTTATGACACTGGGCTTGGCTTCTATCATTATGCCCGCAATTGTTGGAATTATAGCTGATAAATACCTAAATGCTCAAAAACTTTTGGGTTTGCTACATATTTTAGGCGCTGGCTTTTTATTTTATCTAAGTCAAATTACCGATTTTGATTCTTTTTTCTGGATTATTTTTGGTTATTTAATGGTTTATATGCCCACCATTGGTTTAGCAAACGCTGTGTCGTATAGCGTTCTAGAACAAAACAAATTCGATATTATTAAAGTTTTTCCACCCATTCGTGTTTGGGGAACAATCGGTTTTATTGTAGCCTTGTGGATGATTGATTTTTTAGGGTGGACACAAAGCGCTAATCAATTCTATTTCGCGGCTGGTTTTTCGCTATTTTTAGGGCTTTATGCTTTTACGCTGCCAAATGTACCTACTTCAAAATCAGAGAATAAATCACTTATTTCAAGATTGGGATTAGACGCTTTTGTTTTATTTAAGGATAAAAAAATGGCTATCTTTTTTATCTTTTCAATGATGTTAGGCATCGTTTTACAAATTTCAAACGCTTGGGCATCCGAATTTATAAGAAGTTTTACAGGGGCTTTTCCTGATTCATTTGCTGTTAAACATTCTAACATTTTAATATCACTTTCACAAATATCAGAAACGGCATTTATTTTAACCATTCCCTTTTTCTTAAAACGTTTTGGAATTAAAGCCGTAATGATGATGAGTATGCTTGCATGGTTTTTTAGGTTTGCTTTATTCGGAATTGGCAATCCAGAAGGCATGGGCTTGGGCTTTTTAGTTTTATCGATGATTGTTTACGGAATGGCATTTGACTTTTTTAATATTTCAGGCTCTTTGTTTGTTGAAACCGAAACTAATAATAAATTTAGAAGTAGTGCTCAAGGCTTGTTTATGTTGCTAACCAATGGCTTAGGCGCTTTTATTGGTGGTTATACCAGTGGTTTAATTGTCGATTATTTTACTACAAATGGCATTAGAGATTGGACAACAATTTGGTTTGTATTTGCTGCTTATGCACTGATTTTAGCATTGGTTTTTGCCAAGATTTTTAAATACAAACACAATCCCGAAGTTATTAAAAATGTTAAAGACTAAGGGTTGAGTTTTGAAGCCCCTTTTTAAAAAATGAAGCAATATTTAGATTTAATTGAGCACGTCCTCACCAACGGCGTTGGCAAAGATGACCGCACAGGCACAGGTACAAAAAGCGTTTTTGGCTATCAAATGCGTTTTGATTTACAACGAGGATTCCCCATGCTCACTACCAAAAAACTTCATTTAAAATCAATTATTCACGAATTACTTTGGTTTTTAAAAGGAGATACCAATATTGCTTATCTCAAAGAAAATGGCGTTAAAATTTGGGATGCTTGGGCGGATGAACAAGGTCATTTAGGTCCTGTTTACGGACAACAATGGCGGAATTGGAACAGTGAAGGTATAGACCAAATTACCGAAGTTATTGAAACCATAAAAACAAATCCCGAAAGCCGAAGGTTATTGGTTTCGGCTTGGAACCCGAGTGTTTTACCCGATACTTCGAAAAGCTTTTCCCAAAATGTTGCCAATAATAAAGCGGCGCTCCCTCCTTGCCATGCTTTTTTTCAATTCTATATTTCAGAAGGAAAATTATCCTGTCAATTATACCAACGCAGTGCCGATATTTTTCTAGGCGTTCCCTTTAACATCGCCTCTTATGCCCTTTTAACTATGATGGTGGCGCAAGTTACGGGATATGAATACGGTGATTTTATTCACACTTTTGGCGATGCACATATTTATAACAATCACCAAGCACAAATCGCCATACAGTTGAGCCGAACACCACGTGCTTTACCTAAAATGCATTTAAACCCTGCTATTATAAATATATTTGACTTTAAATTTGAGGATTTTGAACTCATCGGCTACGACCCTTATCCATTAATTAAAGGGCAAGTATCGGTTTAAAATTGTAAAAGTTTTAATTGTTTAGCTAAAGCAAAAAAACATTCGCAAAATCGCGCCCATCCCTTTTTGATGTAACAATAGTTACGTTTATCTGAATTTTAATCATATACATTTGGCTAAAATTCAGATAAATATGGCAAAAGTAGTAGTATTAGGTGCTGGCATTTCAGGTCACACGGCGGTTTCTTATTTAAGTAAGGCGCTTAGCAAAAATCACGAAGTGGTGATGGTTTCACCAAACAGTAATTTTCAATGGATTCCTTCTAACATTTGGGTTGGCGTTGGATTAATGACTCCCGAACAGGTTAAATTTAAGTTAGCACCAGTCTATAAAAAAATGGGTGTAAACTACAAACAGGCGATGGCACTATCTATTCACCCCGAAGGTGATGCCGAAAATGAAAAAGGATTTGTTACCATAAAATATGTCGCTGGTGCGGATGAAGGAACCGAAGAAAAAGTTACTTATGATTATTTGATTAATGGAACTGGCCCAAAACTAAACTTTGAAGCTACCGAGGGTTTAGGTCCAAATAAATTCACGCAATCGGTTTGTACCTATGAGCATGCCACGCACGCCTGGGAAACCCTTCAAGCCTCTTTAAAAAAAATGGAAAATGGTGAAAAACAAACCTTTTTAATTGGCACCGGACACCCACTTGCTACCTGTCAAGGAGCTGCATTTGAATATGTTTTAAATGTTGCCTTCGAGATAAAGAAGCGAAACTTGATGCATTTAGCTGACCTTTGGTGGATTAGCAATGAATATGAATTAGGAGATTTTGGTATGGGAGGCGCTTATGTTAAACGAAATGGCTACATCACCCCAACAAAAATTTTTACCGAATCTATTTTAAAAGAGTATGGCGTTAAATGGATTAAAAGAGCCGGCGTTCAAAAAGTAGAAAAAGGAAAGGTGTTTTATGAAGATCTAGAAGGAAAATTTCACACAAAAGAATTTGACTTTGCCATGCTTATTCCAGGTTTTGCCGGAGCGGGTATGAAAGCTTATAACAAAAAAGATGAAGACATCAGTTCTGAGTTATTTGTTGCCAACGGCATGATGAAAGTTGATGCAGATTACACGCCAAAACCTTATGAAGAATGGCGTGCCGAAGATTGGCCATCAACTTACCAAAGTGCAAAATATGAAAACATTTACGCTGCGGGCATTGCATTTGCACCACCTCACGGCATGTCAAAACCAATGGAAAGCCCAAATGGCACAAAAATATTTCCAACCCCTCCAAGAACGGGGATGCCATCGGGCGTAATTGGAAAAATTGTAGCACAAAATATCATTCACATCATTAAAACGGGAAAAAAGGAACACCTCCATAAAGCTTCAATGGCTAGAATGGGTGCTGCTTGTATTGTATCGGCAGGCTATGGCATTTTTAACGGCCAAGCAGCGGTAATGACCGTAAACCCAATTGTTTCCGATTGGGAAAAATACCCTGAATGGGGCAGAAATATCAATGATACTGTGGGAATTGTAGGAACGGCAGGACATTGGATAAAATTATTTATGCACTACTTGTTTTTATACAAAGCAAAAGCAAAACCTTTTTGGTATTTGATTCCTGAATAATTAACCTAAAAAAATTAAAATGAACACACAAATTAAAAAAACAATTCCTTATAGCAATACTTCTTATGGCACAGAACCCACAAAAATAGTCCGTTTTATGAGACGCTTTTTCATTTTTCAACTTTACAATTTCTTCAGATTAAATTTTAAAATAATGAGAATTGTAGTGGGCGGACATTCTTAAATATGCTTTTTTAGGAATTTCTAAAATATTGATATTTAATTTAACAGATAAACTTGCTACGTTTTGTGATAATAGCCACGAATGCACAAATAATCATAGACACAATTACCAAACCTAACAGGTTTTAAAAACCTGTTAGGTCTTAATTGAAAAATACATTAAGGCTTCAAAATATTGCAAAATATTTGTGAATCATTATTTTAAGAAGATTATTAAAGTTTAAATAAAAAAAACCAAGACTATTCCTAAATTCTTTCGGTCATTTTTTGTCTACGCACCTATTTTTATCTTTGCCTCGTGTTAACACTCATTTTATGTAATTCCCTAAAAAATATCTTGACTATTTTTTGAACTATGGATGCGCATTAACCCAAATGGCACCATCGTTAAAATGCTCCTTTTTCCAGATGGGCACTGACTTTTTTAGGGTATCAATGGCAAACTGACAAGCTTTGAAAGCAGCGTCACGATGTGGCGCAGATACTGCAATAATAACTGGAATGTCACCTATTTTTAAATCACCTTCAGCATGGTGAATGGCGATTTTTAAAATGGTAAAGTCGGCTAAAGCCTGAACAGCAATATTATTTAACTCTTTTACCGCCATTGCTTTATAGGTGCTAAAATTGAGAAGGGTTACTTTTTTTTGGTAGGATTCATTCCGAACGGTTCCTACAAATAACGTGATACCTCCGCACGAATCATCTTTAACAAAATCATAACAAGTTTGAATATTTAACTTTTCGGAAGTAACAAGTACTGAAATTTTATTTTTCATAAACCAATTTTAGCCACCGCTAACGGGTGGAATTAAAGCGATTATCTGATTTTCATTTATGATTAAATCATCATCGGCATAAGTCTCATCAACGGCAATAGCAAAATTCAATGCTTCTGTTTGCGGAAATTTTTTGGCAATAAATGCTTTTAACTGTCCTACATTTATTGGTGTTGGCAACTCAAAATCAACCTGATTTGCACCAAATATATCGGTAAAAATGCCAAAAACTAGAAGCTTAACAATCATTGTATATTATTTGACACAAAGTTACAATTTTGAGTTATCGTAACGAAGTTTTTTTTACAAATTCAAGCCAAACATCAAACCTTTAACTTGGTTTCCGTTAAAATTTGAGCGGACAAAATCAATTCGTAAAAAGCGGATTTTTCCGAAGCCAATATTTTCAACGCCAATATTGTATTCAGAATATGGCTGCTTATTTTTTGTCATCAAAACATTTGCCCCTAGTGCCAACTTGAATTGCAATTTATTTATCAAAGGGATTTTTCTTAAAATATATCCATTAAAGTGGTGCTTAAAATGGAATTCAGCATAGTTGCCATCGGTGCTCAAATCATAGTATGGCAACAGGTTAAATGTTTCTAAAGTATTGTAATTTATATTAATATGGGTTTCATTTCCATTAAAATGTTTATAATCGGTAAAGGCTAATTCATCTTTATTTAAAAAAGTGCCCGCCTTTAAATTGTATGAAAAGTTACCTTTATTTCCAAATTCAAGGGTTTGAAATATTTTTGTTTCAACAAAATCGTAGTTAAATTTTGAATTGCTAGCCGCAAAACCTTTTGTGTAATTAAAATCTATTTTGGGATATTTATTTGCGCCTAAATTTATTTTTTGGTCGGGCAATGAAATGTATTCTTGTCCGAATTTGATTTGCGCTTTTACTGAAAATTTAAATAGCTTGTTTGCTTCAAAAGGCACACTTGTAAAATTGTTTGGAGTTAGTGGGTTATTAGAACTGTAATCAACAGCGTTGCGATTAAAAACAGTGTAGTCAGTGGTGTTAAAAACAGGTGTTCTAACTTCATAAGCTATTGATGATGATAATTCTAGCCCGTTTAAAAGTTCCTTTCCAAAAGCTAATTTTGCAAAAGTTTTGTCATAATATTTGGCATAATTGCGTTCAAAAAACAAAGAGGTAACCGTATTTACCACAGCCGCAATGGGATTATTTTGATTAAATTGTGTGAGTTTTCGACCACCTGAAACCGAAATATAGGGCTTGGTTTGATTGTTAAATTGATAAGTAAATGAGGCATTTGGTCGGAATATTTTATCAGAAAATCCGTAATCAAAATTTGAATTGATCCAAAGACTTTGCTTTTTATCTTTAAAATACTTAAAAAAGGACGTTTCCATATTGGTATGCCAACCCTGAACGGTATTAAATTGCGAATTAAAAAGCGGAGAGCCGATATTTAAATTCCAATTTTTAAATGATTTTTGATAGCGGTATCCTAAAATTAAATTACTAAAGCCAAATTTATTTCGTTTTAAATCAACTGAATCTAGGTATTTTTTCGATTTTCGAATGGTTTTTATGCTATCTTTTAGTTGATAATCTTTTACCTCCTCAAAAGTAAGTGGCACAGGCCGAATCATCCTCCAAAAAACACTATCCTTTTTATTGGCTTTATCTTCAAAAGAAAGCACCTCATTGGTAAAGCTTTTGGCTGTAAACAGCGGACTGAAATTGTAATTACTATAAACTGCCGTAAAGCGTCCATCTATATTGAAACCGAATATTCCAAACTGAAAATCAATGTTCTGTGAAAATATTGACCATAACTTATCGGTTTGGGAATAGGAATAATTTTGTGTTAAAGTCAGCTTTATAATGGCAGGAATTTGTAACTGTTTTCCCGTAACCGAAAGCTCAACCCCATACAAAGCCCAATCATTTTCGGCAATATAAATAAAACCTTCGAAAACATTATCTGTTAAGCGTTTTGGCTTTACTTGTATTTTGTTAATCAAGTGTTTATCTTCATAAAAACTATTGACTAATTTATAAGAATAATAGTTAAAAGCCGTGCTCGAAATAGGTGAAATTAAATTATCGCCCAGTTCAACGTTATTTTTATAAAAGTTAAAATTCACGCCCGAAGCCTGGTTAAAACTAAATCCGTTATCATTACCACTCACCTTTGAGGCAATAATGTGTTCATTAAAATTTTTGGGACTTTTTGTAATTTTTGATATGGTTTCAGAGAGGTATATTACGCCACTTCTAGTAGAATCGAGGCCTCCACCCATATCGCCAAGATCCTGACCGAGAATTTTTTTAGGCGCATTTTTGATTCGATATATGCCCCGTGAGTAGAAATCGGCTGTAAAGTTCATTATTTTTAACAGATTTGCATCCCGATTTTTTATAGTTTTTCGGATGATTTCGTTTGCCGGATTTTCTTTTGAATTGATTTCAACTTCAGCCAAAGCTACTTCATCTTCTAATAAAGTAACATTAAGCAAATAAGGAAAAGTTAAAATACTGACAGTTTTCTTAATAGTTTTATAACCTAAATACTGAAATATAATGGTATAATTACCTGTTTTGCTAATATTTAACTCATATTTACCTTCGTCGTTAGTTGTAGTTCCAATATAAGCATCCTGCACATATATATTTACAAAAGGCAAAATTTGCTTGTTTTTATCAATTACCAAACCCTTGATTTGAGCTTGAATTAAAGCGGAAGTTATCAACAATAAAAGCGTAATTTTATTCCGCATTCAAAAGGTTTTAAGATTTGACAAACCTAAATAATTCTGACAATTGTTGAAGTATAAATATTTGTTAATTTGATGGAATAAAAATTCTCACTTAAAAAACCCCAACAAATACTAATTCAAAATCATTGCATTAGCTATAAATACAAAACGTTTTACTTACCTTTGTTAAGAAAATGATTTTGAAATGCCCAGCAACACAGAACTAAAATTAGCCTTAAATTTCGTCGAAAAAACTGATAGAAACCTCTTTTTAACGGGAAAAGCCGGTACCGGAAAAACAACTTTTTTACATAAGATAAAAGATGAATCCTATAAAAGACTCATTGTTGTTGCGCCAACAGGCGTAGCTGCTATAAATGCAAAAGGTGTTACCATTCACTCATTTTTTCAACTGCCTTTTGGACCCATTCTGCCAAATACTATCGAGAATAATTCTGATTTTAAACACAAATTCAGTAGCACAAAACTAGACATTATGCGCTCGTTAGATTTGTTAATCATCGACGAAATAAGTATGGTTAGAGCTGATTTATTGGATGGTATTGACCAAGTTTTAAGGCGTTATAAAAATAAAGACAAGGTTTTTGGGGGCGTTCAAATTCTTATGATTGGCGACTTGCAACAATTAGCGCCCGTTTCTAAACAAGATGAATGGGAATTGCTCAGAACGCATTATGAAACACCTTATTTTTTTAGTAGCAAAGCGTTTAGACTCGCAAACGCTGTTGGAATTGAATTAAAAAACATCTACCGACAAGATAATGAAACATTTATAAAGATTTTAAACGAAATTAGAAACGATAAACTCACAACAGAATCGGCTAAAATTCTCAACAAACGCTACCTGCCAAATTTTGAACCCCAAAAAGATGATGGTTACATTACGCTCACAACGCATAATAATATCGCAAATGCTCAAAATGCCTTAGAATTAAAGAAAATAAAAAGCGAAAGTTGTTTTTATCACGCAATTATTGAAGGAACCTTTAATGAATATGCCTATCCAACTAATGAAAAGCTTGAACTGAAAGTTGGTGCTCAGGTGATGTATATTAAAAATGACAGCTCCCCAGAAAAAAGATATTTTAATGGAAAAATTGGTAAAATTATTGATTTAGAAAACAATAAAGTCATTGTTCAATGTTCAAATGATAAAGTGCCTATTGAAACAAGCTTTGAAACTTGGGAAAATATCAATTACTCTATTAAAGCAGAAACAAAGGAAATTGTTTCAAATGTTATTGGCTCGTTTTCACAGATGCCACTCCGCCTCGCTTGGGCAATTACCATTCACAAAAGCCAAGGACTTACCTTTGACAAGGCTATTATTGATGCCCAAGCATCATTTGCGCACGGACAAACCTATGTAGCTTTGAGCAGATGTAGAACTTTGGAAGGCATTATACTCAAAAATCCAATTATAGATAGTAGCATTATCAATGATAACCGCGTTGCTTCCTTTAATAGCGCTATTGAAGCTAATGTACCGGATAATACGATTTTAAAAATTTCACAAAAAACCTTTCAGCTAAACCTTATAGAAGAGTTGTTTAATTTTTACCCATTTTTATTTCCTGTTACCCGTTTAATAGAACTTTATCGCAAAAATGAAAACCTATTGATTGGTAATATTATAAAACCATTAATCAGCATTAAAGAGCAAGGAATTGTTGAATTATTAAAGGTGAGCACCAATTTTAAAAGTCAGCTAGAAAATTATAGTGATGAATTAATTGAACTTGAAACCAATGCCAATATTCAAGATCGGCTAAAAAAAGCGGTTGCTTATTTTAGCAAACAAACTATCGAAAAAATTAAAAATCAACTAGATACGCTTACTTTTTCGACAGATAACAATGAACTCCATAAGGATATGGATAAATTTATAGAACAACTTTCTGAAAAAATTTTTATCAAATTATTTTGTTTTGAAGGCTTATTAAGTGGCTTCTCCACTGCCAAATATTTAGAATTACGCGCAAAAGCAGTCCTACAAAAAAGTAAGATTGCTAAGGTTAAAACAAACCGTTCAAACACAACAAAACACCCAAAATTGTTTGCTTTACTTCAAAATTTGCAAACGCAATTTGCAGATTCTGAGAATGTTAATCGCTATCAAATTTTCACACAAAAATCACTTTATGATATGTGTGAATTACTACCTACCACAAACCAACAATTGAAAGCCGTAAATGGAATGGGAAAGGTGCGTATAAAAAAATATGGTGCTGATATCTTGAAGATTATTTCAAATTACTGTGCCAATAAAAATATTAAACCCATTATAGACAAACCTGAAATTGAAAAGCCCAATAAACTATCAACACAAATGCAATCATTCGAACTGTTTAAAAATGGTTTAGATGTTAAGCAAATTGCCTTAAAAAGAGCTCTCGCAGTTAGTACCATTGAAGGACATTTATCGCAGTTTATCGCAACAGGTGCCATTGAAATTTCAGCCTTAGTGCCAAAAAACAGATATCTAGAACTCAAAAAAATACTCGAAGAAGTTCCTTTTGAAAGTTTATCACAACTCAAAGAAAAAATTAGTGATGAATATACCTTTGGCGAGTTAAAAATGGTGCTAAAAGATTTAGAGTATAAAAAATCCAAATTTAATTAGCAATCTACACTAGGCATTGATTAATATTTTAGGTAAGTATATTTTTATAAAATGCTGTTATTTAATAGTTTTAACTAGATTATAAACTATTTCAATTTCAACCTTGCAATAATTTTCAAAAGGCGTGGTCTATTTTTTGCATCATGATAAAATTTGGGAAGTTTTTCTAATAATGTAAAATGAGAACGGTCTTTATGTTCTCTTAAATTTGCTGAAATATAACGCTCTAAATAGTCTAAATGCGCGCCATTATAAGCAAAAAAAACATCATTTTTAAAGGATGATTGTAACCATAATGAAGCTCCAAAATAGTCATGTGCGGCCATCAAGATTGTTGCGTTAGGGCTCAATTTTGTTGATGTTTCTTTGTTATAACCACAATTTAAACAATATAAGCGAACCGTATTAGTTTCTATATTAACTTTGGCAAGTGCTTTTTTTGCACAGGCGGGGCATACAACCCAAACCTCGGAATAAAAATCTGAAAGCATTTTGCCTTGGTCTTGAAATCTTTCTTGTTGATTCATCTAATGAAGAACAGTATTAAAAAATTATTTAAATTAACAAATAAATATTATAATTGAGTAAAATTCTATAAAATAAAAAAATTAACATACTTGTTTTACAAATCATTATCTATTTTAAAGCAGTTTTTTGCAACTTTAGTCGCACAATTTATAAATTTAATAAATAGTTTTACTACTTTTAAGGTATCATTTTTGATTTATATATAGAAAAAAAGACAAATGAAACATTTAAAATTATTTTTAGCAATCCTATTTTTTGTAAGCTTGGGTTCTGTTAGTATTGCGCAAAGCGATAGTGGTGTTATAAAACTTATCGAGCCAAATGACTTGCTTAACACCTTAAAAAGTTCAAAAATTCAACTAGTGGATGTTAGAACGCCTAGCGAATTTGCAACCGGACATATTGGAAAGTCAGTAAATATTGATTATTACGACCAAGACTTTAGTGCTAAAATCGGTAAACTAGATAAGTCTAAACCCATTTATCTATATTGTAGAAGTGGTGTAAGAAGTTCAAATTCTGCCGAAATACTGAAGAAATTAGGTTTTAAAATAATTTACGATTTAAAAGGTGGTGTGCTGAATTGGAGCGCACAAAAAATGCCATTAGAAAAATAAATTTACTAACTTTTTAAAAATTATTATTATGAAAAAAAATGTAGGAACTATTGACAAAGTCATCAGAATTTTAATCGCCGCTATCGCCATTTATTTTGCTTATAAAGGTGGTATTGAAGCGATTTGGGCTGGCTACGTGCTTTATGCAGTTGGCGCTATTTTATTGTTTACCGTATTAACTAGCTCTTGTCCGCTTTATACAATTACCGGAAAAAATACCTTAAAAAAATAAATCCTCGGCTGTCATTTTCAACTAAATGAAGTCAATAACAACCCCATTATTAGTATTAAAAATCCCAACACTTAAAAAATGTTGGGATTTTTTTAGTTTAAAATTTAAGATTCAATCCTAATAAAAAGTTGATTCCTGCTTGCGGAAAATAATAAGGATCCACGCCCCACAAATAACCATTAGAAACATACTTTTTATTGAAAATATTATTAACTAAGCTACTAATATTAAGTTCTTTAAAGGTGTTTTTAGGAAATAATTTGATTGCAAAATTTAAATCGGTAGTAAAATAACTCGGTAGTTTAGAAGCGGGTAACTCATTATTACTCATAAATTGCGACCCAACAAGTTTTGATAAAATTCCTACCGAAAAAGCTTTTGAAGGTTCAAAAACCAACGCATTTCCTAAAACTACATTTGGTGAAAATGAAATGTCGGTATTGCCCAAATTTTGTCCATTTTCATCCAAAAAATGGCGGTTTTTATTTTTACTAAAAGCAAAATTTGGTTGCCAAAAAAAAGATTTATCTAATTTTATAACGGCGTCGGCTTCAAAACCTAGTCGATAACTATTGCCACTATTAGCGCGAATAAAATTTCCAACATCGTCAATAGCGCCTGTTAAAACCAATTGGTCTTTATAAGACATATAATAAAAATTTGCATTTACCTTAGCGGCGTTTGTTTCTAAGCGATAGCCCAATTCAAAATCGTCTAAACTTTCAGGTTTTGGAAAAACTTCCGATTCAACATAGTCTGTTCTGTTAGGTTCTTTATGCGCTTTGGCATACGAAAAATAAGCGCTTACCGAATTATTTACTTTAAAATTCAGTCCGAATTTAGGATTAAAAAAAGTCAAATTATCTTTAATATTAATGTCCAATCCGTTTTCATCACCCTCTATTTTATAATTCAAAAACCGAACTTGCAAGTCGCCATAAAGGCTTACTTTATCTGAAATTTGAAAATCTAATTTACTGTAAGTATTAAAATCGGTTTTATCGCCCAAATTAAAATAGTAGTTTTTAAATAAATCGGCACGTGCAATATATTCGCCTGAAATGATGCGCCCAAAATGTTCTCCTTTATAGTGATTTAAAGCACCTCCAAAAATAAATTTCACCTTTTTTAAATCATTGTATTTTAATGAAAAAGTTGCTCCGTAAAAATCGTTATCAAGCCATTTTCGTCTAACCAAATCAGTTGTTGCAAATTCAATTGCTCCAATATTTATCGGCGTTAAGCCATAATCTGACACCACTTGATCTTGCTGATATTCTTCAAAATAACCCGCTCCTTTAGTATAATGAAACGCTAAGTTGCCACTCCAAAAATCATTAAAAGCGTGATTGATGTGCAACTGAAAATGATCTTGTTTATAATTATCGACTTGGTCTTTATAAAAATCGGTAACATTCCAAGTGTCATCATAAATCGCCCCTGCAAAGTTGAATGTTCGATTACTTTTTAATGTCGCCGCATCTATACCATACCAAGATTGATAAGTAATTTCATGTCCACCAAAAGCCAAGGCCTTAATTAAGGTTTTTTCGTTTACATAGGTCGCTGAAAGGTAATACGATTTTAAATCGGAGCTAGCTCGGTCAACATAACCATCCGATTTAATAATGCCAAGACTTCCCGCCATTTCAAAATGATTGTTTAATAAGCCCGAATTAAATTTAATGGTGTGTTTATGGGTGTTAAAAGAGCCAACAGAATTGTTGATTTCGGCGGATGTTTGCTGTGAAATGCCGTCGGTTAACAGATTTAAACTTGCGCCAAAAGCACCCGCGCCATTGGTTGAAGTGCCTACCCCACGTTGCAATTGAATGCTTTGTGTAACACTTGCAAAATCGGGTAAGTCAACCCAAAAGGTTCCTTGTGATTCGCTGTCGTTAAATGGAATGCCATTAATAGTTACATTGACACGCGTGGCATCGCTTCCGCGTACGCGAATTCCGGTATAACCCACGCCAGCACCGGCATCGGAAGTAACCACAATATTTGGCAAATACCTCAACAAAAATGGAATGTCTTGACCTAAATTGCGCTTGTTTAAGTCTTTTTTTGATAAATTTGATTGGGTAAAAGGGGCGTTTTTGCTCAAACGTGTGGCTTCTACCAGGACTTCATTTAACTTAATCGTGTCTTTTTTGATGTCATTATTTTGGGAAAAGACCGAAAATCCACAAAAAACGCTTAAAATAATTAACTTTTTCATCTGTTTAAACAATGATTTTAAGTTAAGAATAAATTCTTAACAGGTTAATAAAACAAATAAAAAAGGGGAAGTTTGATTTTTCATTTCCTTAACAGCATTACCTGTTCAGGTTCAATGGGTGTAATCTCAGCCTCCCGATAATTATCGGGATAGCACCCCTTTTAGAGACGGTAAAGCTATTATAAATTTTTGATTTTTATAAATAAATATTTCGCCCTAACAGAATTATTTTTTCTCTTCGGGACTATTATATTGAAAATCATTTCGTTAAAACATTATTTGCATTTATGATTTTTTTGCTTCAAGCTTCTTTTTGATTTCAATTAGTTCTATAAGGTTTTGATGGTGGTCTTGAAAATTATACAGATTAAGAGTGAAACCTTATAGCACTCTTCAACAAGACCTGCAAGGTTTAAAAACCTTGCAGGTCAAATATTTGCGACAAACGTAATTTGTAATCATTTTTTAATCCAATTTAGGATTTTGGCGAAGTGCTTTTTTATAAGCTTGTTTTTTCTTTTTTTCTTTGCGTTTTTCAACCACCGATTTGCCAATTTTTGTAGGGGTTCTTTTTTTGGGTATGGTCAATCCCTTTTTGATAATTTGCAAGAAGCGCTCAATAACAAGTTCTTTATTTTTATGTTGGCTTCTACTTTCATCGCAAGTTAAGATGAGTTTAAAGTCTTTCGTTAATCTTGAAGCACTATTTTTGAGTAGTAATTGTTTTTGATCTTCGGTTAACGCCTGTGAGTTCACAAGGTCAAAAACGCATTCAATTTTAGAAGAAACCTTATTAACATGCTGACCGCCAGCACCACTACTTCTTGTTGCTTTAAATTTTAATTCACTTAATAATTCCGTGAGCATCTTTGAAATACTTTTAAAATTTAACGAAGCGACTTGTTTAGTAACAAATTATCAATAGCCTTTACAGCTGTTTCAAAACGCATTTTTTTATCGCCTTTAAGCAAAATATAAGGTCGGTTATATTTATCTAGGGTATTTTTAAAAGCATCAAACATTTCTTCACGCAAATGTGGACGGTCGCGCAATTCATCAAATTCCCAAGGTACGTCAATATAAGTTAAAAGGTATAAATTGTAAGTGTTTTCTAGGGCGTATTTTTCTAAAAGCGGTTCAACAAAGTCGCCGTAGTAAGTTTCGGAATAGACTTTAGTTTCTAATAAATCGGTATCACAAATCAGAATCTTATCCACTTTTGTTGTCAGATAGTTTTCTAAGCGAATTTGTCCTTTAGCAATTGGGATTAAGTCGGCACGTTCACATGTTTTGCGTTCATTATTCCATTTGTTTTGTAAATAGCGCCTAGCGTATTCGGGTACCCACACGGTATTGTAATGTATTGCTAAGTGTTCTGAAAGGGTTGTTTTTCCTGTACTTTCGGGCCCAAATAAAACAATTTTTATAATAGTGCTTTCCGACTGTTTAAGTGTGTGTTCCATGCTTTATAACCTAAAATGGCTAAAATTAAAAAAATGAGGTATTGAATTCCGGTAAAACCGTAACCTTTTACAAAATACAAAGGTATAGAAACGATATTGGTTAAAATCCAAAACACCCAATTTTCTATTTTTTTGTTTGCCATAAGCCACATCGCTACAAAAGCAGAAGCGGTGGTAAAAGTATCGAGATAAGGTGTTATTTTTCTAAATTCTGTTAAGCTACCCGAACTTAGGTGTTGATAGACGTAACTAACACTGTTATTCAAATTTAAATTAGGCATTACTTGATAATAGCGATAAACGGCAATCACAAAGATGGCAGTAAAAATAAAAATACCTAAGGCTTTAAATTTATCTGATAAATTAGTTCTTGAAATGCGCAGTGGCATTTGAGATTTATAAGATATGCGTGACCACAAATACCATCCGTAAAGGCTCATCAAAGTGTAATAAATATTGATAATTAAATCGCCATATAATGCCCACTGTGACAATAAATAAACATAAAGTGCCGTGCTAATAATACCTGTTGGATAGACTAAAATATTTTCTTTTTTAGCATAAAAAACACTGATAACGCCAAAAACAGCGGCAATAAATTCGAGAATAATATTTAAAAAGGTTGCCTCTTTATAAGGTGCAATAAAAAACTCAAAAAGTGTATCCATCTCTTTTTATTGGGATTTTAAAAGTAGCGCATTTTCTTCAAAAGCAGTACCTATAACCACTAAATTGGCGCCATTTTTATAAGCTTGATTTAGTTGCTTTGCACTGTGAATGCCGCCTCCAACAATAATTGGGATTTGTAATTGACTGGCAACTTTTTTAATAATGGATACTTTAACAGGATTTTTAGCGCCACTGCCCGCTTCTAAATACACCAATTGATTACCCATAAATTGTCCTGCTAGGGCGGTATTTACGATGAGTTTGTTTTGATGTTGTGAAATGGGTTTTGTTTTACTGATTTTTTCAACCGATGAAACTTTGCCACCATCAATTAAAATATAAGCTGTGGGAATGATTTCTAACTTTGATTCTTGAATTTTTGAAACGGCTTTAACCTGCTGGTTTATTAAATATTCCGGATTATTGCCCGAAATTAAACTCAAAAATAACAATGCATCGGCTTGTGGTGCAATTTGAGAATAATCACCAGGAAATAGAATTATTTTTAAGTTGGTTTGCTTTTTAAGTTCAATAACCAGTTGTTCGGTTACACCTTTTTTGACCAAACTACCTCCAACAAATATAAAATCGGCTGCCAATGCTTCGATTTTAGCGCCTAATTCGGCCACAGATTCAAGCAAAATTTTATCAGGATCAAGCAAAATTGCCAACAATCTTATCCCTTCTTTTTTGGCAGTTTTTAATTGATTTAAGAAGCTTATCATTTAAAATTTTTTAGGTAAAGCATACACGCAAGTAAAGGTATCAATAGCTTCTAAAAATAGAAAATTGATGTCATAAAATTTATGCCAATCTTTAAAAATGACACGTCCGCTCGAGGTTTTATCCTTAAATAAGAATGGATTAATAGCAATGTGCTTTCTAAAACTCAATCCGCCATAAGGGTAAATTTTATACATCGCTTCTTTTGCGCCCCAAATAATAGTGAGCTGTTTAATTAAATTTTCATCACTAAGCGAATCGTAATCGGTATTGACAAATTTGTGCTGAATAGTGGTAATCATTTTGCGTACTTTTTCAATGTCAATGCCAATTTCTTCATCGCTTATGGCAATAGTAGAAAAATAATAGGAATGCGAAATTGAAATATGTCTGCCACTAGTTAACAGCGGTTTTCCATAATTGTTATAATAAAGGTCGGCATCCGAAAGTCCTGCAACTTTTAGCAAATGACGTACACTTAAAAACCCGCGTTGGTGCAATTCCGATTGCATAGTGTCTAACCTTTCAATACTTTTAGGATTTAGATAAATGCCCTGAGATAAATCCGTTAAGGATTCCTCTATTTTCCAAATATAAATCGTCGTGTGCCGATTTGGTTTAATAATTTTATATAAAGGCATTTATAAAGTAAAAGGTATTTTGTAGTTTTGCACATTCAAAAACACAAAGATAATAATATGAGTGCACAAACGATGACAAACGTAAAATTTAAAGTAAAAGACCTAGCCCTTGCCGCTTGGGGAAGAAAAGAAATCCATTTGGCCGAAGCCGAAATGCCTGGTTTAATGAGCTTACGCGAAGAGTATAAAAATGAACAACCATTAAAAGGCGCTAGAATTGCGGGATGTTTACACATGACCATTCAAACAGCCGTTTTAATTGAAACTTTGCAAGCACTTGGCGCAGAAGTTACGTGGAGTTCTTGTAACATCTTTTCAACACAAGATCAGGCTGCTGCCGCCATTGCTGCCGCCGGAACATCGGTTTACGCTTGGAAAGGGATGAATGAAGAAGAATTTAATTGGTGTATTGAACAAACTTTATTTTTTGGCGAAGACCGAAAACCTTTAAATATGATTTTAGATGATGGTGGCGACTTAACCAATATGGTATTAGATCGTTATCCCGAATTAGCTGCAGGTATTAATGGCTTATCAGAAGAAACTACCACAGGGGTTCATAGATTATATGACCGTGTAAAAGCGGGTACTTTGCCCATGCCGGCTATCAACGTAAATGATTCGGTTACCAAATCAAAATTTGACAATAAATATGGTTGTAGAGAAAGTGCTGTTGACGCCATTCGTCGCGCTACCGATACGATGCTTGCAGGCAAACGCGTTGTGGTTTGTGGTTATGGCGACGTTGGAAAAGGTACAGCAGCTTCTTTTAAAGGAACAGGCGCTATTGTAACCGTTACTGAAATAGACCCAATTTGTGCCCTTCAAGCTGCTATGGAAGGTTTTGAAGTTAAAAAATTAGATACTGTTATTGGCACCGCCGATATTGTTATTACCACTACCGGCAATAAAGATATTGTACAAGCAAAACATTTTAAAATGTTAAAAGACAGGGCTATTATTTGCAATATAGGCCATTTTGATACAGAAATTGATATGGCTTATTTAAATAAAACTTATGGCAACACCAAGATTGAAATTAAACCACAAGTTGACCAATATACCATTGATGGAAAAGAAATTCTTGTTTTGGCCGAAGGTCGTTTAGTAAACTTAGGTTGTGCTACGGGACATCCTAGTTTTGTGATGAGCAACTCATTTACAAACCAAACCCTTGCCCAAATTGAACTTTGGAACCACCGCGATAAATATGAAAATAAGGTTTATATGTTGCCAAAACATCTCGATGAAAAAGTAGCCCGTTTGCATTTAGCAAAAATTGGCGTTGAACTCGATGAATTGCGTCCAGACCAAGCTGCCTATATTGGTGTTCCGGTAAATGGCCCATTTAAACCAGAATATTACAGATATTAATAACAATTAAACATTAAAAAGCCTTGTTATTAAACCATAACAAGGCTTTTTATTTAAAGGCTTTTAAAATATTAAAATTAAATTTGGGGTGAAAACAAAGTCATTTCTCACTTTAATTATTGTCAATTAATAGGTATATTTGCCAAAATTTATTTTAAAAATGAAAACCATTTTAGTTCCACTTGGCAATTCTGAAAAAGCTATTGGTACTTTGCAATACGCCATTGACTTTGCAACGGTAACAGGTGCTAAAATTTATGTTATTCAGGTGTATGGCTTAACAAATGCCACTTACACCATTAAAAATATGGATACCATTTTAGAAAAAGACAGCAAGGATGAACTGGCATTAATTTTATCTCAAGTAAATACAAAAGGAATAGAAGTTATTAGCAAAAGTATTAAAGGTAAAATTACTGATAGAATTGAAGACATTGCGAAAAAGTTAAAAATTGATTTAATTATCGCCTCTGCCAATAATTCGAGTGCCGATTCGTCAATATATTTAGGTCCAATTACGGGTAAATTAGTAAAACGCACAGAGTTACCAATGCTTATTATTCCGAAAGATTATATTTTTAAACCGATAAAAACCATTTTATTAGGCTTAAAATCTGGTTTATTAAATCATCAAAACGTATTAAATCCGCTTCAAAATTTTGTAAAAACCTTTGAGGCTAAGGTTACTTTATTACACGTTATCACACCAAAAAATACTGAAGCTGACAATGGTTTACACGAAGAATTTAAAGCAATAGCCAATAAAGTTATCAATACCGAAAATGCAACCATTTACCAAGGGATTTTAGAACATTTAAACGCTATAAAACCAGATATGCTATGTGCCATTCGCCGAAAAAGAGGCATTTTTAGCAAGCTTTGGGAAAAAAATACCATTAAAAAAGAAGATTTTGAAAGTCGCATTCCGCTATTAGTATTAAAAGGAAATGTGTAATTATTTGGGGATGTAGCTCAGCTGGCTAGAGTGCTTGACTGGCAGTCAAGAGGTCGCCGGTTCGACTCCGGTCTTCTCCACAAGAAAGCCGTCTCACAATTTGAGGCGGTTTTTTTTATTGAAAAAAATGAGGTTGCTGGGGCTGCCAAAAAGTGGGGAGCACCAATACATTAAAGTATTTCAACTCAAAATTAAATGAAAAACCCCATCATAAATTTGACGGGGTTTGTGTGGTACCTCCAGGAATCGAACCAGGGACACAAGGATTTTCAGTCCTTTGCTCTACCAACTGAGCTAAGGTACCAGTGATTTTCGGGATGCAAATATAGAAGTAAATTTAAAACATGACAAAACTATTTTGTAAAAAATGTATTTGTATTTTTGAATCTTATAAAACTCACTATGAACTTAGGAATTGACATTGGAAATTCAAGCGTTAAAGTAGCTGTATTTGAAGCCGGTAAACTAATTGAATCTAAAACTTTTTTAAAAGACAATCTTTTTGAAGAACTAAAACTAATTAAATCGGCTTTCCCTATAAAAAATGCCATCTTATCTACAGTAACGGTAATAGCACCAGCTATTTTAATAAAATTAAAAACCTTATTTCCATTAAAAATTTTAAGCAATCAGCTTAAATTACCCTATACCATTGCCTATAAAACCCTAGAAACATTAGGTTTAGATCGCATTGCTTTAGTGGCTAGCGCGGTTTTAAATTATCCAAATCAAAATGTTCTTGTTATTGATGCCGGCACATGTATCACTTTCGACTTTATTACAGAAAAAGGAGTTTATTTAGGAGGCGCAATTTCGCCAGGTATTCAAATGCGCTATAATGCGTTGCACGCTCAAACCGCCAAATTACCACTATTAGAATTAAAGTATCCCGAAAATTATATCGGCGATTCAACCGAAATGTCTATACACACGGGCGTTTGTTTAGGAACAATTTATGAAATAAACGGTGCTATTGCTAAATACAAATCAAAATATCGAAAATTAACAGTTGTTTTAACAGGAGGTAATACAAATTTTTTGGCAGGAAAATTAAAAAGCACCATATTTGCCAATTCAAATTTTTTATTAGAAGGACTTAACTTTATTTTGAACTTTAATTTACAAGAATGACGAAACGAATATTTCAATTTATTTTATTGATGGTGGTAATTGTAAATGCTCATGCTCAAAAAAGTAGCGCATCTCCTTATTCATTTTTTGGCATAGGCGAAGAAAATATTACAAAAACCGCAGAAGAAATTAGTATGGGAGAAGCAAGCGTAGCCAGTTTTAGCAGCTACCAATTATTGCTCTCAAACCCTGCTTCTCTTGCCATGCTATCCTATACCACTTATGGATTAGGAATTGCTAATAGAACTTTAAAAGTTTCGGATGCCAATAGCTCAGAACGTTCATCGGCTACAGCCTTGTCATATTTAGTTTTGGGCGTTCCTATTGGAGATAAAGCCGGATTCGCATTCGGACTGCAACCAAATACAAATACAGGTTACTCGCTTTTGCAACAAATACCAGATGCTTCAAATGCCATTGTTGAATCAAATTTATTTTTTGGCACAGGCGGAACTAATCGATTATTTTTGGATTATGGCAGAAAAATAAATAAATTTGCCTCGATTGGATTTGAAAGTAGTTTTATTTTTGGGCACATTAGCAATAATATTTTAAACAGAAGAGTTGACGTAATTTTCGCTTCTCAACATGAAATAAATTCAAACGTTAGCGGATTTAGTTTTAAATTCGGTGCACAATATCACAAACCACTTAAAAATTATAAGGACATCGCGTTAATGCTTGGTGCAACAGCTGAACTAAGTTCTAACTATAATAATAGAGGTAATGAATTGTTATTCTCTTTGTTAAATAATCCTGATGGCGTTATAATACCAAGAGATACTATTGCCAACATCCCTTTTACAGGCACTATAAAAAGTCCCTTTAAATCGGCCATTGGAATTGGAATTGGCAAACAATATCAATGGAATTTATCATTAGAATACGCTTACAAAGGCGCTTTAAGTTTTACGGGGGCTACATTAAATAGCAACAACAATATTGACTATAAAAGTGCTAACAGAATATCTATAGGAGGTTATTACACGCCTAATTTTAATTCTGTTGTTAGTTATTGGGATCGTGTAACTTATAGAGCCGGATTAAAATATAATCAATCGGGTTTGGTGGTTAACAATACTAATGTAAATGAGTTTGGCATATCTTTTGGAGTTGGAATGCCAATGGGAAAAGAATTATCTACCTTTAATCTAGGAATGGAGTTGGGTAAAAGGGGAACCATAAATAATGGATTGGTAAAAGAAAATTTTTTTAATTTTAGAATTGGTTTAACCCTCAATGATAAATGGTTTTCTAAAAGAAAAATATTATAAATAAAAACAATCAAATAATGAAAAATTTTATTCGCACATTAATCTTTAGTTTTATTATTATACTTGGATTTCAATCGGTTTCAGCACAAAATGATTTAGGCAATGACCCTGAAAAATGCAAAATAAATTTGTCCATTTTTTATGAATACGCCAAAGCTCAAAATTATGATGCTGCTTACGAACCTTGGCTATGGTGTATGGATAACTGTCCTAAAGGAAGTAAAAACTTATATACTCAAGGGTTAAAAATAGCCGAATACCGTTTAAGCAAAGCCACACCTGCCGAAAAACAAAAAGCCGTTAGCCTTTTAAAAAGGGTTTATGACCAAAGAATTGTACAATATCCTGATAATTTAGGAAAAGTATATAGCGATTATGCCGAATTTTGGCAAGAAAATGGTGGTACTAAAGATGAAGTTTTTGCTTTACTAGAAAAAGCTTTCAATTTAGACCCTTCTGGTATGGGTATTAAAACCATCTATCAATATTTTCAAGAAGTTACCGATAGAAATAAAGAAAGTAATGTTCAAAAAATATTCGACACCTATGATGATGTGGTTGAAGCTGTAGAACAAAAAATTACAAGTTATACGCAAACAAAAGAAGCCTTATACGCCATTGTTTCAAGCGGAAAAGAATTATCTGATAAAGATAAAGCTAAATTAAATGCTGCAGAAGTAAATTCTGATGCATTAGAAACCATAACCGGCGGATTAGATAATATATTAGGAGAAGTCGCTACTTGCGAGCGCTTGATTCCTTTATATAATCAAACTTTTGATGCTAATAAAACAGATGCAAAATGGCTAAAACGTGCTGCCTCAAGGTTAAATGCTAAAGGTTGCACCGGAGATCCATTATTCACTAAGTTAGTTGAAGCATTATATCTTGCCGACCCTTCTCCAGAAGCTGCTGTATTGGCCGCAAGACTTGCTCTAAACAAAAAAGATGAAGCTAAAGCCATGCACTTTTTTAAAGAAGCCGTTGATCAAGAAAATGACGCTTACAAAAAAGCAGGACATTTATTTACAATTGCCCAAATTCTTAGACAAATGGATCGTAAACAAGAAGCCAGAGACTACGCCTATAGAGCACTTAGTTTTAGACCAAATATGGGTGAAGCCTATTTGCTAATTTCTGGTTTGTATGCTGATAGCGCAAACGCTTGTGGCGATGACGAGCTTTCTAAAAGAGCTGTTTATCTTGCAGCTGCCGATAAAGCTAAAAAAGCTAAAGCTGTTGACCCTAGTAAAGCTGATAGAGCCAATAAATATATCAATAGTTATATGGCGAGCGCACCAACCAAAAAGAATATATTTATTGCAAATCTAACCTCTGGTTCACCTTTTAAAATAAGATGTTGGATTAATGAAACAGTAATTTTACCATAAATATAAGGGGGTAATAAATTTGATTTATATAAAGTTATATAAAATGACAAGCATTGCTAATATTTTATTAGTAGTGCTTTTTGTTTCTTGCTCTAATAATATTAAAGAAGTAAAAGATTTTTTAGCTGAAAAGAATTTACCCATTGCCACCGCAATCAATATTAATTTAATTTATACCGATTCTGGTATGGTAAAAACAAAACTTAAAGCGCCCTTGCTTTATGATTACACAAACCGAACGGAACATCCTTATAAAGAATTTGCAAATGGTTTAAAAATTACCACCTTTCAGGCTAATGGTGATTCTATAGAAATAAAATCAAATTTTGGAAAATCTTATACGCGAACTAATGTTTCAGAAATAATCGGCAATGTTGAAATAATAAACTTTGGGTCAAAAACAAGGCTCAATACCGAACAACTTTACTGGGATCAAAAATTGCATTATTTTTTTACTGAAAAAAAAGTTAGAATTATAAGTGAAAAAGATACTACTTTTGGGGTTGGCTTTGAAGCAAATGAAGATTTGTCAAAAGCAATCATTAGAAACACATCGGGTTCTTTATACATTAAAGAAAAAGAAAATGAGTAATTATGAACTTTATTAGAAAGCTTTTTGAATTTGGCTATTTAGCCATAGGTTTATGGAGTTTGGTTGAGGCTGTTTTAAGATGGCACTCAAATCAAAATAAAGCTTTAATTTTTCTTGGATTTGCTGTTTTGGCTATATTGATGTTCTTTTTTAAAAGACACTTTAGAAAAAAATTAGAATCCTCTCAAAAAAATAAGCATAAATATTTTTAAGTGACCTCTTTAACCCTAATCATTGTCTTATCAATCATCGCTTCAGCCTTTTTTTCGGGGATGGAAATTGCCTATTTTACTTCTAATAAACTCTACATAGAATTAGAAAAGAAAGAAGGTGGTTTTGTGGGAATTTTATTAGAAAAACTCACCAAAAATCCATCAAAATTTATCACCACTATGCTCGTAGGAAATAATATTGCCTTGGTGATTTATGGATTTTATATGGGAAATTTGTTAATGACTTTATTAACACCTTTTGGCATTAAAGACTTTTTTATGTTTTTAATTCAAACCATCATTTCAACCTTAATAATACTTGTAACGGCAGAATTTCTACCCAAAGCCATTTTTAGAGTTTATGCAAATGAAACCCTAAAATACTTTGCTCTACCAGCCTATTTATTTTATCTTTTATTGTCGGTAATATCTCAATTTATCATGTTATTATCCAACTTTTTGCTAAAGTTTTTCTTTAAAATAAAACCCGATGAAGCACATCTAGCATTTAGCAAAGCAGAGTTAGGTCATTTTTTAAATGAACAACTGGAGTCGGTTAATGAAGCAAAAGAAATTGACAGTGAAATTCAAATATTTCAAAATGCGCTTGAATTTCAAAATGTTAGAGCTAGAGAAGTTATGATTCCCCGAACAGAAATTATTGCCGTAGATGTATCTGACTCAATTAATACCATAAAAAAAGAATTTATAGAAACAGGTTTGTCAAAAATTTTAGTTTACAAAAATAATTTAGACGAAATTATCGGTTATGTTCACTCATTTGAGCTTTTTAAAAATCCCAAAAGCATTCGCAGCATTTTATTACCGGTTGAATTTGTACCCGAAACCATGATGATTAATGTTGCTATGGATATTCTCATCAAAAAACGAAAAAGCATTGCCATCGTTTTAGATGAATATGGTGGCACATCAGGCATTATTACCGTTGAAGATATTATTGAAGAATTATTTGGCGAAATTGAAGATGAACACGATTCATCTGAACTTTTGGAAGTCAAAATTAACGACCATGAGTTTAACTTTTCTGCTCGTTTAGAAGTTGATTATCTAATTGAAACCTATAATTTAGAATTACCCGAAGACGAAGCCTATGAAACCTTAGGTGGTTTAATTGTTTACCATACCGAAAAAATTCCTGTTAAAGGCGAAATTATTGAATTAGCCCCATTTCAATTCACCATTTTAAAAGTTTCGCATACTAAAATAGAAGAGATTCACCTAAAAGTACTTTCACAAGAGAAGTAATTAATTAAAAAATCAATTTCACATTAAAGTGCTTTTAAAATCAAATACTAAATTGTATTTTCGCAAACTGAAATAAATTTATACACAAATGGCAGTATTATCTAAAATAAGAGAACGATCAATTTTTTTAATCATTATCATTGCAATGGCTTTATTTGCCTTTGTATTAGGCGATTTATTTAAATATCAAAAATCGAGCAATTTAATTGGCGAAGTTAATGGTGAGCCTGTGACTAGAGAAGAGTTTTCAAAAGAAATGGATTTGTTTAAAGCCCGAAGCGGTGATAAAGTCTCTCAAATTCAATCGGCTAAAGCTGTATGGAATTCAATTATTAGTGAAAAAATCTATACCAAACAATTAAATGATGCCGGTATTGTAGTTGGCGAAGAAGATGTTTGGAATGCTATTATCAGTTTGCCATACATTCAAAGCAGTCCTTTATTTCAAAATGAAGCCGGTCAATTTGACCAAGAAAAATTAAAAGAGTATTTAGTTACCCTTAAAGAAAACGCTGCAACAAATCCTCAAGATACCCAATGGGCAAGTTGGATTTTAACTGAAAAAAGTATTAAAAGAAATCTCGAACAAAATATATATACAGGCTTAATAATTAATGGCATAAATGCAACCTTGGTTGAAGGTAAAAATTACTATAATGACCAAACCATAAAATCAGATATTGAATATGTTTTTGTGCCATTCAATACGGTTGAAGATAATCTTTTTAAAATTTCGGATAGTGAAGTTAAAGCTTATGTTAATGAACACAAAAAACAGTTTCAAGTAGAAGCTTCTCGCGATTTAAGCTTTGTAAAATTTGATATTTTACCAACTTTAGAAGATGAGGAAATTGTAAAGAAAGCTATTGCCAACATACTTAACGATAAAGATGAGTACAGCACAGCCGCAAAATCTACCATAAAAGTATTAGGCTTTAAAAACACAACAGATGACAAACTGTTTTTTACCGAAAATAATTCTGATTTACCCTTTTCTGATGACTATTTAATCAAATCAAGATTGCCTTTATCAATTGCCGACAGCATCCTAAGTGCTCAAACTAACACAGTTGTGGGTCCTTATAAAGATGGCGATTTTTATAAAATATCAAAAATTAAGGATTTTAAACAAATGCCCGACTCCGTTAAAGCAAGCCACATTTTAATTTCCTTTGCTGGCGCAATGCGCTCAACCGAGACAAGAACAGAAGCTGATTCAAAAAAACTAGCCGACAGCATTTTTGCACTTGTTAAAAATGACAAAAACAAATTTGCCGAACTAGCTAAATCGACTTCTTATGATAAAGGTTCTGGCGCAAAAGGTGGTGAACTGGATTGGTTTAATTATGGAACTATGGTTCCTGAATTTAGAGATTTTGTCTTTTTAAATAAAAAAGGAGATGTTGGAATTGTAAAAAGTAGTTTTGGTTACCATATTATTAGAATTGACAACCAAAAAAACTTTCAGAAAGCTGCTAAATTGATAACTTTTGCACGAAAAATTGTAGCTTCCGAAAAAACAGAAAATGCAATTTTTGAGAAAGCAGAATCTTTTACTTCAAATGCTACAACTACTAAAAACCTACAACAACAAGCTAAAAAAAGTAGTTATGAAGTTTACCCAATTTCTGGAGTAAAAATGATGGATGAATCCTTGGCAGACATTAAAAACCAACGAACTATTATAAACTGGGCGTTTAAAAAAGACACTAAAGTTGGAAGTATAAAACGATTTGATACCGAAAATGGTTATTTAGTAGTGCAATTAGACAAGTCTCAAGAAAAAGGTCTTATGGATTTATCTGTGGCAAGTATCAGTGTAAGACGCATTTTATTTGAACAAAAAAAAGCTGAATATATTAAAAAAGAAATGGGCGAACTTTCTTTAGCCGACATTGCAACTAAATTTAAGATACCCTTACAAAGCTCTTTAGCCGTTTCTCTAGCAAGCCCTGTAATTCCTTCAGTTGGAAGGTCTATAGGCTTGATTGGCGCCATAAACGCATCAAAACCGGGTGATATTATACGTGGTGTTAAAGATAATTCAGGCGTATTTGCTGTGAAAATTGTGAAAAGAGAAGCTCCAACTAACTTGATAAATTACGACGTGTTTAGAAAACAATTATTCTCTAAACTTCAATTATCAAGTTACAAGCTATATAATGCCCTTGAAAAAGAAAGTGAAATCGTTGATAGCAGAGCTTTATATTATTAAAATATATATTAAAGAAATAAAATTTGCTCAAATAGTTTTTTTAATATAAAAATATTTATATTTGTGCATTATAAATCAAATAAATAAATCAAGAAACCATAATTTTAAATTTTTAAACGATGAAACATTTAAGAAAAATTTTACTAACTCTATTAGTTGTTGCTACTTTTAGTAACATCAATGCACAAGATGCAAACAACACTTGGCTCGTTGGATTCGGTACAAACGCCATTCACAGCCCTAGTTCGCGCTCCGACTTTTTTAAAGTGAGAGATTATAACATTGTACCCTCTCTTTTCTCAAGGGTAACTGTTGGTAAATATATTGATAAAGGTTTTTCTATTGAAGGCGCTTTGTCATTAAATAATATTAAACATAACAATGGTATAGCAATTCCTCAAGAATCATTTATTGCTTTTGATGGTAGTTTAAAATACGATGTAAACAACATTATTGGTGAAACTGGCTTTTTTGATCCTTATGCACTTGTTGGTGGTGGCTATACTTGGGTTGACCAAAAAGGAGCTGGAACTATAAACGCTGGCGCAGGCGCTAATTTTTGGGTTTCTGAAGGTTTTGGCTTTAACTTACAAGCCGTTGGAAAACACGTGTTTAACGATTTCTTTTTAAGCGATAATCACTGGCAATTATCAGCGGGTATTGTTTTAAGATTCGGTGGCTCTGATAAAGATAAAGATGGCATTTACGATAAAAAAGACAATTGTCCAGATGTTGCTGGTTTAAAAGAATTTAATGGTTGCCCAGATACAGATGGCGATGGTATTCAAGATTCAGAAGATGCTTGTCCAAACGTTGCTGGTTCTAAAGAACTAAATGGTTGCCCAGATTCAGATGGTGACGGTATTGCCGATAAAGATGATGCATGTCCTAGTGTAGCTGGAACAAAAGCTAACAATGGTTGTCCTGATTCAGATGGTGATGGCATTGTTGATAATGCAGATTCTTGTCCAAACGTTGCTGGTCCTGCTGCAAATAATGGTTGCCCTTGGCCTGATACCGATGGTGATGGCGTTTTAGATAAAGACGATAATTGCCCTAAAGTTGCTGGTCCTGCATCAAATCAAGGTTGCCCAGAAGAAGTAATTTCTGCTTCAGCTGAAAAACAACTAGCTGATTTTGCTAAAACCATCCTATTTAAAACTAACAGTTCAGCCTTTTCAACTGGTGTTACTTCAAAATTAGACGCCATTGTTTCTTTAATGAAAGAGCATAATAAAGCTAGTTTTGATATTAATGGTTACACTGATAGCGTAGGCTCTGATGTTTTAAACCTAAAATTATCAACAAACCGCGCTAATGCAGTTGTTAAATACTTAGTAGCCCACGGTATTGATGCTTCTAGGTTAACTGCTAATGGTTATGGTGAAAAAAATCCAATCGATGGAAATGATACCAAAGCCGGTAGAGCTAACAACCGTAGAGTTGAAATTAAAACTGTAGTTAAAAAATAATTTCTTTAAAATTTTTTATCAAAAAAAGCTACGCCAATTGGCGTAGCTTTTTTATTTTTATACCACATTTATATAAACATTCTTGAAAAAGTCCTTCTTAAATCAATTTGCAAATTACCTGATAGATAATGATTTACTTTCGCAGGAGGTAAAAATAATCTTACCTAGCAAACGCGCCATAATCTTTTTAAAACAAGAATTGCTTAACCTCATTGATAAGAGCGCATTTTTACCACAGTTTTTTAGTATTGAAGCATTTACACAAAATTTAACCGATTTAAAGCTTTTAGATGCCATTCATTTACAATTTGAATTATTCGAAGTTTATAAAACTATTATTCCCCTAAAAAATCAAGATTCTTTTGAAAAATTTATTGAATGGGCTCCAATTGTTTTGCAAGATTTTAATGATTTAGATAGCTATTTAGCCGATGCCGACAAACTCCTTAATAATTTAAGTGCCCTTAAACGTCTTGAAAATTGGTTTCCAAACCAAGAACCTACTGATTTAAGTATAAATTATCTCAAATTTTTTGAAACCCTTAATCTCTTATATAAAAAGTTTTATCAAAAATTAATTGATAAACAACAGGCTTATCAGGGTTTAATATACAGAGAAGCCGTAAATAACCTCTCCATTTATATCAATAATTTTAACGGTAAACTACTTTTTGCCGGATTTAATGCCTTAAATAAAGCTGAGGAAATCATCATTCAAGAATTATTGGCACACGAAAAAGCAGAACTATTTTGGGATATTGACCAAACCTTTATCAATGCAAATCATCCCGCCTCAAAATTTATAAATCATTACAAATCAACTTGGTCTTACTATCAACAAAAACCATTTAATTGGATTTCATCTGAATTTGAAAATCTAAAATCTATTAGTATTATTGGGGCTTCAAAACAAGTCGCTCAATTAAAAATAGCTGGCGAATTGATTGATGAAATTACAAAAACAAGTCCAAAATTAAATACAACGGCTTTGGTTCTAGGTGACGAACGTTTGCTAAATGTTGCATTAGAATCCTTGCCAAAGTCAGTCGAAAATGTCAATATAACAATGGGCTATGCATTGCAAAATACACCACTCGCCTCATTATTTATAAATTTGTTTAAAGCAAACCTCACTGCTTTAAAATTTGAAAAAAGTAATGCTTTTTATTATAAAGATTTTGAAGCCATTTGGAATCACCCTTACATTTTAAAATCACTACCCAAACAAAAAAATGATATTATCTCTTTCATTAAGAAGAATAATTTTGATTTTGTTGATTACCATAATTTTGTATTGACAAAACTAATTGACGCCTCTAATATTGACTTTGTTTTTGAAAACACCGGCAATAACCTAATCCCATTTATTGAAAATTGTATTAAGCTAATCAACATTTTAAAGGAAGATTCAAGTTTTTCAGAATTAGAAAAGGAACAGCTTTATCGGTTTTATAATCTATTTTTAGAGCTAGATTCTCTAGAGAAAGACTATCACTATATTGCTGATTTAAAGACTTTGTATCATTTTTATTTGAATTTGTTACGAAACGAAAAATTATTTTTTAGAGGAGAACCTCTTAACGGATTGCAAATAATGGGTTTGCTCGAAACACGTGCCTTAGATTTTGAAAACCTAATAATTACATCGGTAAACGAAGGAATTTTGCCGGCAGCTAAATCATCACAATCTTTTTTACCATTTGAGATAAAAAAAACCTACGGACTGCCAACTTATGAAGAAAGGGATTGCATTTATGCTTATCATTTTTTTAGGCTCCTTCAACGTGCAAAAAATATCTATTTAATCTATAATACCGAAGTTGATGATTTTGGTGCGTCGGAAAAAAGCAGATACATAAGCCAATTAGAGTTGTTAAAACCAAAAGAATTTACCAGCAAAATTGCCATTTCAAATATTGAGTCAAAGATGTTGCAACCTATTGAAATTGTTGTAAATAACACCATAAAAAACCGGTTTGAAACCTTGGCTTTAGAGGGTTTATCGCCTTCAGCTATCGGTCAATTTTTAAAAAATCCAATCGATTTTTATTATTCAAAAATTCTACAAATAAAAGATTTAGAATCTATTGACGAAAACATAGCTCTAAACACTTTTGGAACCATTATACACGATAGCCTTTGCAATTTATACACACCGCTCTTAAATACACCAATAACCAAAGCTCATTTAGAAAATAGTATTAAAAATATTGATCAAATACTAAAGGCAAATACCTATAAAAGTTACCAAAATGGCTCAATTGAATTTGGTAAAAATAAACTTTATTTTGAAATGGCAAAACACTACATCAATAAGCTATTTCAGCACGAAATAAAACTCATTGATAAGGGTCATAAAATTAAGATTATTGCACTTGAAACTAAATTATTGGCAACTATTAATGTAGAAGGAATTCCTTATCCCATTAATTTAAAAGGCATTGCAGATAGAATTGATTCTTTTGATGGCAAACTCCGAATTATAGATTACAAAACGGGAACCGTTGAGCTTCAACAACTAAAAATAAAAGATTTTAAAGTGCTCGGTGAAAATGAAAAATACGCTAAAGCCCTACAGTTGTTAATCTACGCCTATCTTTATGATAACACTCAAGTTGAAAAACAGCCATTCGAAGCAGGAATCATTTCATTTAAAAAACTCAATAATTATATCTTTAAATTGAATTTTGGTAAAGATAATTTGAATCCAGATAATGAGCTTACACAAGCGCGACTAAATGAATTTGAGCCCATTTTGCATGACTTGCTAAGAGCTATTTTTAATACAAAAAGTTTTATCGAAAAAATTGAAAACAATGAACATTACTAAAAACATAATTGTATCCGGAATACACCAAAAACCTATTTTAACCGATGTGTTTTACCTCAAAAACCACATTAAAAAACCAGTGGTAATTTTTGCTCACGGTTATAAAGGGTATAAAGATTGGGGTGCTTGGAATTTGGTGGCCAATCAATTTTTAAAAAGTAATTTAGTTTTTGTTAAATTTAATTTTTCACATAACGGCGGAACAATTGAAAAACCCATTGATTTTTCTGATCTAGAAGCCTTTGGCAATAACAACTTTACAAAAGAATTAGATGACTTGCAAAGTGTTATTCAATGGATTACACAAAACGATGCGCTTAAAGTGGATTGTGATTTTGATAACATCAATTTAATCGGCCATTCAAGAGGCGGTGGCATTGTTTTGTTAAAAGCAGCCTCCGAACCGCTAGTAAAAAAAGTGATTACTTGGTCAAGTGTTTCAGATTTTGGTATGAGATTTCCAACTGGTGATGCCTTAAAAAAATGGCAAAAAGATGGTGTTACTTATATTGATAATGCCCGAACTCACCAAAAAATGCCGCTCTATTTTCAATTCTATCAAAACTTTAACGAAAACAGAGACAAACTTAATATTTGTAGTGCGGTAAAAGGTTTAAAAATTCCACAGCTCATTATTCATGGTACAGCCGATGAAACGGTCAAGCCTTTTGAAGCTGAAAACTTGCACAAATGGAATGACAACAGTGAACTTTTTATGGTTGATCACGCGAATCACACCTTTAACAGCAGTCAACCTTGGCAAGATTTAAAATTGCCTAATGAACTTGAAAAAGCGGTAGCAAAAACTATTAATTTTATTACGCCAAACTAGGGTAAAACATAAAAGAAAATTGCCATAAAATGGCAAAAGCTCCCAGCTAGTACAAATATATGAAAGATAGCATGGTTATATTTAATGCTTTTAATACTGTATAATACCGCGCCAATAGTGTAAAAAATACCGCCTGCAAAAAGCCACATCAAACCCTCAAAAGGCAAGTTATGAATTAATGGTTTTATGGCTAAAACCACAATCCATCCCATAAAAACATACATGATAGTAGAAAGGAGGTTGAACCTACCCGTAAAAATAATCTTTAAAATTATTCCGGTTAAAGCAAATGCCCAAGTAATTCCAAACATAATCCAACCTGTTGTGCCGTTTAAAGTTACCAAAGTAAAAGGCGTATAGGTTCCCGCAATGAGTATATAAATGGCTGCGTGATCAAATATTTGCAAACGCCCTCTTAATTTAGACCTTTTGGCGCTGTGATAAAGCGTTGATGCTAAATACAATAAAATCAAACTACCTCCGTAAATACTATAACTTACCACATGCCAAACCGTGCCATAAATACTGGCATAAACCACCAATAACACAAGTGCGGCTATGCTGAGTAAAAATCCTATACCGTGAGAAATTACATTTAATTTTTCTTCAAAAGGTGGGTAATAAGTAACTTTTGTTTGGGAATTCATAAAACATCAATATTGGTTATAAAAATACAATTATCTTTAAAAGAATTTTTATTTATTTTTTGCCATAAAAATAAAAAAACAAGTTATTGCTATTCATAGAACTAATATTTTTATTTTTTTAAATAGGCGTTGTTTTTCGCCATGAGAAATAACAAAGGGAAGTTTTAATAATAGCACTAAGGCTTTAGAATAACATTTTAGTTTTGTCATTATTAAAATTAAAGACTTAAAACTAATGCTAATTTTAAAGTATACAAAGGGAAATTTCCCCTTTATTGATTTATCACCTTATAATTTAGAAAATTACAAAAACCGCTGTAAAACAAAAAAGCAACCCTTTTACGGGAAGCTTTCCATTGGCTTAATTTAATAAACCTCGGCACTTTTTAAAAAAGTACCAAAACAACACAACTTTCTTTTTGCGGTCTGGACGGGACTCGAACCCGCGACCTCCTGCGTGACAGGCAGGCATTCTAACCAGCTGAACTACCAAACCGTGCTTTAATAGCGGTTGCAAATATAAGGCTGTTTTTCAATTCTGCAAACTATTTTTACTTTTTTAAGCTTATTGTTTTCGGCTTATTAAATAGGTTTGTAAAATGTGTTCAAAACCCTGATTAATATCTACCGGAACATAGTCTATTTTATACTGCAAGCATCTAACTTTTAGCTGATTAAAATAATCGGCAATGGTAGTTTGATATTGTGTTTTAATATTATCGGCAAATAAATTTATGTGTTCACCCGTTTCTAAATCGACAAATTGTTTGGGTGTATTGTCAAATTCAAAGTTTACTTCGGTTTTTGAGTCAAATGTGTGAAATAAAACAACATCGTGTTTGTTATATTTTAAATGGCGCAAAGCATCAAAAAGCTCAGCATCTTGTTTATCGGCTTGAAACATATCGGTAAACAACATCACCAAAGAACGTCGGTGAATTTTTTCGGCAATTAGGTGCAAGCAGTCGTATGTTTGGGTTGCTTTTTTAGATTCATCAAACAACATACTTACCAAACGGTTTAATAACATGCGGTGGTGGCGCTCACTGCCTTTTGCAGGTGCATAATAATCATAGGCATCACTATAAATACTTAAGCCTACTGCATCGCGCTGACGCTTTAGTAACTCCATTAATGCCGCACTTGCAACTGCCGCAAAACTTATTTTATTTAAATTTTCTAATGAAGGTACCATAATTTTAGGATAATGCATCGATGCCGAGTTGTCAATAATAATGTGGCAGCGCAAATTGGTTTCTTCTTCGTAACGCTTTACATATAGTTTATCGGTTTTTGCATATAATTTCCAATCGAGATGGCGTGTACTTTCTCCAGTATTATAAGCGCGATGCTCAGCAAATTCAACCGAAAAACCGTGAAATGGACTTTTATGCATGCCAGTTATAAAGCCTTCTACAACATGCTTTGCAAAAAGTCCCAAATTATTAAACGCTAATTGTTTTACTTCTTCAAATGCCATAACTATTTACAAAGTAAGCTAAAATAAAAAAGGTTTAGCTAATAAGCCAAACCTTTTTTAATAATTTATCTGTTCAAGACTACAAAAGTGCATCAATTTTTTCAACGTAGGTCTTTTTAGGCGCTACACCTACTTGTTTATCAATTACTTTGCCTCCTTTAAACAACAACACCGTAGGTATGTTGCGAACGCCATATTGTCCAGCATATTTTTGATTGGCATCAACATCTACTTTGCCTATGGTAACTTTATCGCCATAATCTTTGCCTAATTCTTCAACAATTGGGGCAAGCATTCTACAAGGTCCGCACCAAGCTGCCCAAAAATCTACCAATACTGGTTTATTTGATTTTAAAACTAACTCCTCAAAGTTAGCATCTGTAAGTTCTAAAGCCATAATTTTATTTATTTAATGTTTCTTTCTAATTTTAGTATTGACAAAAGTACGCAAATATTTTATCGCCACTAAATTCTATTTATAAAGATTTTTAATACTAGTATGCAATTTCTTTATTTACTTACAATATTTTTAAAAAAATTGTTTTGCAATAGATTTAATGTTATCCGATTTTCCCATCGAATAATAATGAATAACTGGAACTTTAGCTTTCAACAATTCTTTTGTTTGATGAATTGCCCATTCAATTCCTAACGCACGAACGGCCTTATCATCTTTACAATGAGATACCGAATCTATTAGTTCTTGGGGGATATCTAATGAAAATACATGGGGTAAAATTTGAAGGTGTTTGCTCACGGCTAGCGGTTTTATTCCCGGAATAATTGGAACAGTAATTCCCATTTCTCGGGCTGCTTTAACAAACTTAAAATATTTTTGATTATCAAAAAACATTTGGGTTACCACATAATTGGCACCTGCATCTACCTTTTCTTTTAGGCGTTTTAAATCGGATGGTAAACTTGGTGATTCCATATGTTTTTCGGGATAACCTGCTACACCAATACAAAAATCGGCTTTGGTTGGCGTTTCCATAAGGTCATGCAAATAAATGCCTTTGTTTAAATCACCTATTTGCTTAACCAAATCAACGGCATATTCGTGACCGCCTTTGGTAGGTTCAAAAAAACGCTGGTGTTTCATAGCGTCGCCCCTAAGTGCCATTAAATTATCTATTCCTAAATACTGACAATCTACCAAAACATATTCGGTTTCTTCTTTAGAAAAGCCACCACATAAAATATGAGGAATGGTATCGACGTTATATTTATAGCGCAATGAGGCACAAATTCCAACCGTTCCGGGGCGCATGCGCGTTACCTTTCTATCTAGCAAACCATTGCGTTCTATATAAATATATTCTTCTCTTGAAGTTGTAACATCAATAAAAGGCGGTTTAAATTCCATTAAGGGATCAATATTATCATACAATTGCTGAATGTTATGACCTTTTTTAGGAGGAATAATTTCAAACGAAAACAATGTTTTTCCGTTTGCTTTTGCGATATGTTCGGTAACTTTCATAAGTTTATTTATAAATTTTTAATCGGCTAAATTTGGCGTTAACCACTTTTTAGCTTCCTTTATAGCAATGTTTTTATAGGCTGCAAAAGCCTCTAGCTGATCTTCTTTTATTTTGCCTAAACCAAAATATTTAGCTTCGGGATGCGCAAAGTAATAACCCGAAACCGCTGCTGTTGGATACATTGCCAAGCTTTCGGTTAAGATGATATCGCAATTTTTTTCGACTTCCAAAAGCTTCCAAATGGTTCTTTTCTCGGTATGATCAGGACAGGCCGGATAACCTGGTGCTGGACGAATACCTTGATAAGTTTCATTAATAAGTTCGCTATTTGAAAGGGCTTCACTTGCCGCATAACCCCAAAATTCGGTTCGCACTTTTAAATGTACATATTCGGCTAAGGCTTCGGCAAGGCGGTCGGCAATGGCTTTTACCATAATACTGTTATAATCATCGAGCTTATTTTGATAGACTTTTGCTAATTCTTCAACACCAAATCCGGTAGAAAGGGCAAAACAACCCACATAATCAACCAATTTTGATTCTTTTGGCGCAATAAAATCCGCTAAAGCGATATTAGGTTTTCCGCTTGCTTTTTGCGCTTGCTGACGCAGGCTCACAAACTGTCCAATTTTAGTTTGGCGCGTTTCATCTTGATATAATTCAATTAGGGTATCATCAACAGTATTAGCGGGAAAAATACCAAAAACCGCCTTTGCTTTAAATTTTTTATTTAACAGAATGTCTTTTAGTAATACTTGGGCTTCGTTGTATAGTTTTGTTGCCGTTTCACCCACCAACTCATCATTGAGTAAGTTGGGAAAATGGCCGTGCAATTCCCAAGATTGGAAAAAGGGTGTCCAATCAATAAAAGGAATTAGCTCATTTAAGTTAATATCATTTAGCACTTTAACACCTAAAAAATTAGGTTTTATAACAGTTGATTTATTAAACTCCAATTGTAATTTATTAGCTTTTGCGCTTTTAAAATCGACATACCGTTTTTGTGTTTCCCTGTTTAAATAGCCTTCACGTAAAGCGCGGTATTCTTTTTTAGTGTCCAAATGATATTGTGCTTTGTCTTTACCTAATAAGTTGCTCGCTACATTTACGGCGCGTGAGGCATCTAAAACATGAACCACATTATGGTTGTAGTTCGGGTCAATTTTTACGGCGGTGTGCACTCTTGACGTTGTTGCGCCACCAATCATTAAGGGTATTTTAAAGTTTTGGCGTTCCATTTCTTGAGCTAAAAATTCCATTTCACCCAATGATGGCGTAATTAAGCCGCTTAGCCCAATGATATCAACTTTTTCTTTTGCCGCCATTTCTAAAATCTTTTCAGGAGGCACCATTACGCCTAAGTCAATGATTTCAAAATTATTACAAGCCAAAACGACGCCAACAATATTTTTGCCGATATCATGAACATCGCCTTTAACCGTTGCAAGTAATATTTTTCCTGCCGAAGAACTTTCGGAGTTTCCATCCGCTAAGGTTAATTTAGAGGCTTCAATATAAGGCAATAAATAGGCCACCGCTTTTTTCATTACCCGCGCTGATTTTACCACTTGTGGCAAAAACATTTTGCCTGAACCAAATAAATCGCCTACCACATTCATGCCATTCATCAGATAAATTTCAATGACTTCAATGGGCTTTTTAACGAGATGGCGCGCCTCTTCAACATCAATTTCAATATAGGCGTCGATGCCTTTTACCAAACTGTGAATAAGGCGCTCTTGAATGTTGGCTTCACGCCAAGATAAGTCGGCGGTTTTAGATTGATTTCCTTTTTTATCTACATTTTCGGCAAAGTCTAATAGGCGTTCAGTGGCATCTTCGCGGCGGTTTAGCAAAACATCTTCAACGCATTCGAGTAACTCTTTGGGTATTTCATCATAAACTTCTAAAAGACTCGGATTGACAATTCCCATCGTCATACCACTTTTGATAGCATGGTATAAAAAAGCCGAATGTATGGCTTCGCGAACGCGGTCATTTCCTCTAAATGAAAAAGACACATTACTCACACCGCCACTCACATTGGCATAAGGCAAATTTTGGCGAATCCATTTGGTGGCTCTAAAAAAGTCGAGGGCATTTAATTTATGCTCTTCCATTCCGGTAGCTACCGGAAAAATATTGGGGTCAAAAATAATATCTTGAGGCGGAAAATTTACTTTTTCTACTAAAATATCATACGAGCGTTTGCAAATTTCAATGCGACGCTCAAAACTATCGGCTTGACCGTTTTCATCAAAAGCCATTACCACGGTAGCCGCACCATAGCGTTTTATAAGTTTAGCGCGATAAATAAAAGTAGCTTCTCCCTCTTTTAAACTGATGGAATTTACCACTGCTTTTCCTTGCACCACTTTTAATCCGGCTTCTATAATTTCCCATTTTGAACTGTCAATCATAATGGGAACGCGTGCAATATCCGGTTCGGAGGCAATGAGATTTAAAAAGGTAGTCATCGACTGAACGCCGTCTAAAAGCCCTTCGTCCATATTGATATCAATAATTTGAGCCCCATTTTCAACCTGTTCACGAGCTACGGATAAAGCTTCTTCAAAAAGATGTTCTTTTATCAATCTCAAAAATTTGCGAGAGCCTGTAACATTGGTGCGCTCACCGATATTGACAAAATTGCTTTCGGGTGTAACTATTAATGGTTCTAATCCCGAAAGAGAAAGCCCTTTAGTTTCTAAAGGGGGGATAAAACCGTTATTTATATTTTTATTCATAGCCTATTTCTTAAATTTATCCTTCGGCAGTTAGCGGACTTCTGGGTTTATAATGCGCTGCCAATTCTGCTATCAATTTGATGTGCTCAGGTGTGGTTCCGCAACAACCTCCAATAATATTAATCACATTTCTATCGAGGTATTCTTTAATTTGATCGCGCATCATTTCGGGGGTTTCGTCATAAGCACCAAAAGCGTTTGGCAATCCGGCATTTGGGTGTGCGGAGGTTAAAAAATTCGTTTTTTTAGCAACTGCTTCAATATGAGGTAACAATTGTTTTGCTCCCAAAGCGCAATTAAATCCGATACTTAAAAGAGGAATATGTGACATCGAAATCAAAAAGGCTTCTACGGTTTGACCAGATAAGGTACGTCCGCTGGCATCGGTAATGGTACCGCTTACCATAATTGGGATGTTGATTTGGCGTTCTTCTTTAAGTTCTTCAATAGCAAATAAAGCGGCCTTGGCGTTAAGCGTGTCAAAAATAGTTTCAACCAATAACAAATCGACGCCTCCATCAATAAGTCCTTTAACCTGCTCCTTATAAGCTTTGTGTAACTCATCAAAGGTAATGTTTCTAAATGCCGGGTCTTCAACTTTTGGTGATAAACTTGCCGTGCGATTGGTTGGCCCGATAGAGCCGGCAACAAAGCGTGGTTTGTTAGGCGTTTTTAGTGTGAATTCATCGGCGACTTGTTTCGCAATTTTGGCAGCAGTGAGGTTGAGTTCATAAACCAAATCTTGCATGTAATAATCGGCCATTGCAATGCTGGTGCTCGAAAAGGTGTTGGTTTCAACAATATCAGCACCTGCCTCAAAATAGGCGCGATGAATGCTTTTTATGGCTTCGGGTTGCGTAATACTCAATAAATCATTATTGCCCTGAAGGGGATGGTTGAAATCGGCAAAACGTTTTCCGCGAAAATCGGATTCTGAAAAATGATAACGCTGAATCATCGTGCCCATAGCCCCGTCTAATATCAAAATGCGTTGTTTTAATGCCTCAGTAATTTTTTCCATTTGTGCTTTATTAAATTTAAAACGATTAATGGAAATCAAAAAAAATTGAGAAATCTTAGTTGAAGTTTTTTTTGAGTCATCTATCCGCTAAGCGGTAGAACGTAGCACCTTCTTTAAAATTAAAGGGTTGCTAAGGCTTCAGCGGGTCTAATCCCTCGGCCTTTCTTGATAACCATTGTTTATTTTTAATGAACGTGATTGCAAATTAACAGTATATTCTGATTATTAGCAAGCTAAATATTAATTTTTAATTATTTTAAAAAATTGTAATTGTTAATTCGCTTAAAAAAGCTTCCTAAAATTAAGTGTGTTAAATTATTAAACCTCATTTTATTAAATATATCCCAATTCATCGGCAATAAAAATGAGGATTAAAGAGAGAAAAAATGAAATGATTGGGGCTACTAGCCACATTAAGAAAAACCTTTTAACTTCTGTTTTTCTAAAGATGTTTTTGGCTCCTAATTTGGCGACTCCGATTCCTAAAATTGCCGCGACATTAACTTGAACCAAAGAGCTTGGAATCCCTTTTATAACAGATGCGGCTAGTAACAAACTCCCCGAAACAAAGGCAATGATAACGGCTTCAAATTTTCCGAATTGGATAATTTCCTTTCCTGTATTTTGTAAAATCTTATCACCAAAAATTGAACTTCCTATGCCAAAACTTGGTGCAACGATTAAAGTAGCAAGTATCATAATTACTATAAAATTATCGCTTATAGAAATGTTAAGTTCGTTCGCAGTCATTGAGGCAATTGGGCCTGAAGCATTTGCCACATTATTCGCGCCAATTGAAAAGGCAACATATAACGACATAAAGAGGATTAATCCATTTAAAAACGGATTCATATTCATATTTTGTGACCGCGACATATCGGTATATCCCCTTTTGCGCATGGGATTATAGATATATTTTCCAAGGAGCAGACTGAGAAAAAAGGATATTATGGGTAAAAAAAACCAAGTTGGCACTATTTCAAAAAATAATTTATCGGTATTTAATTTATGCAAATATAAGGCTGGCGCAACTACTGCAAGAACCGTTGCCTGGCTCGTAGATTGTGGAATGCCCGATAAATTTGCAATTAATAGGGTAATAGCCACCGAAAAAAGAATGATTGAAACTATGGTAAAGGAAAACAATTCGGCTCCTAAAAGTTCTTTTCCCATGGTGGTAGCCGTTGCTTTTCCAGCAATAATGGCTCCTAAAAAAACAGTGATTCCAAACAGACCCGGTATTAAACTTTTTCTAATAACATTAGAGCCATAAGCTGCCGAAAAGGCTGGACCCGTTCCACTACCACCCATAGTAATAGCCAAGAATATTGCCATTAAAAAAGGAATGAGCAAGTGGCTGAATAAGGGTGAAATCAATGTTTATAGTTTAGGGGTTAACGATTACAAATTTAGATTTTTTAATCAACTATCACAACTTATTCAATAAATCCCACTCCCGCTGTATTATTAGTTTGCAAATCAATTAAAATAAAGGAGCCATTGATGCGGTGTTCTTTAAAAGTATCAAAAAAAATGGGCTTATTTAATTGAAAAGAAACCGAGGCAATGTCATTCATTTTTAGGCTGGCAACCTCCTTGTCAAAACCTGAAAAATCGGTATGGATTAGGTGATTAATGGCACTGACTTTTGCCATGACTTTATTAACGCCATGCTGCAAAGTATATTTTGAACCAAGTGTTAAAGGCTTTGCATCCATCCAAGAAATGGTGGCGTTAAAACACTTTTCAACTTTTGGCCATTCGTCAATTTTCACAATCATATCGCCTCTACTTACATTCACATCATTTTCTAAGGTAATTGAAACAGATGCCGTGCTGATAGCGGTTTTATATTGTTCTCCATTAAAATAAATGGCTTTTATTTTAGTTTTTGTTTCGGATGGTAAAACCATAACCTCATCGCCCACATGAATTGCGCCGCCATAAACTTTACCAGCATAGCTTCTAAAATCGTGATACTCTTCGGTTTTTGGTCGGATGACGTATTGCACCGGAAAACGCATTTTAATTTTTGAATGGCTGTTAAGGGTGTCTAAGCCTTCTAGATAGCTCAATAAACTTGCTCCTTTATACCAAGGCATTGCATCAGAGAGGTTTACCACATTATCACCTTTTAAAGCGCTTACCGGAATGTAGGTTATACTGTGGTCTTCATAATCACTTTTAGTAACTAATTTTTCAAAATCTGTTTTGATGTTGTTATAAATCTGTTCCGAAAAATCGACCAAATCCATTTTGTTGATACAGACAATTACGCTTTTAATTTGCAATAAATTTGTGATAAAAAAATGACGAAAAGTCTGTTCTATAACGCCGTGTCGTGCGTCTATTAATATAATGGCTACGTGTGATGTTGAAGCGCCGGTAACCATATTTCGGGTATATTCAACATGCCCGGGTGTATCGGCAATAATGTAGCTACGGCTTGACGTTGAAAAATAAATATGGGCCACATCAATGGTAATTCCTTGTTCGCGTTCGGCAACCAAGCCATCTGTTGCCAAAGAAAAGTCGAGGTAATCGTAACCTTTTTTCTTGCTACTGTGGGCAATGGCTTCAATTTTATCGTCGGTTAATGATTTTGTGTCGTATAACAACCTTCCTATTAAAGTACTTTTTCCGTCATCTACACTACCTGCTGTTGCTATTTTTAAGACTTCCATATTTTTAATTTTGTAGCAAGTGTTTAATAACCAGAACTTATTACTTGCTCACTATATATTAGCTAATTTTTACTTATTTCTTATTACCTGATAATTAATACTTGCTAGTTAATACCTACAACTAAAAATATCCTTGTTGTTTGCGTTTTTCCATAGCGGCTTCTGAGCGTTTGTCATCAATTCGCGCACCGCGTTCCGAAATTTTTGAATCCCGAATTTCGGCTACTACCTGACTTATGGTTGTGGCATACGAATCAACGGCGGCGGTGCAACTCATATCACCAACGGTTCTAAAACGCACCATGCGTTGCTCAACTTGCTCATCTTTATCTTGGTAAACATAATCGGAATGCGACCAAATGAGTCCGTCGCGCATAAAAACTGCGCGCTTATGCGCAAAATAAATTGAAGGGATTTCTAAATTTTCCTTTTCAATATAAGTCCAAACGTCTAATTCTGTCCAGTTTGAAATGGGAAAAACGCGTACATTTTGACCTAAATCAATTTGACCGTTAAGCATATCGAACAATTCGGGGCGTTGGTTTTTTTCATCCCATTGGCCAAAATCATCGCGTACCGAAAAAATCCGTTCTTTGGCGCGCGCTTTTTCTTCATCGCGACGTGCACCACCAATGCAAGCATCAAATTTAAATTCTTCAATTGCGTCTAAAAGGGTAGTCGTTTGCAAAACATTTCTGCTCGAATACCTGCCAGATTCTTCTTTCACTTTGCCTTGGTCTATTGTATCTTGAACTTTTCTAATTATTAAATCAAGTCCGAGTTCTTTTACCAATTTATCGCGGAATTCTATGGTTTCTTTAAAATTATGCCCCGTATCAATATGCATTAAAGGAAATGGAATTTTTGCAGGAAAAAAGGCTTTTTGTGCCAATCGCACCAGCGTAATTGAATCTTTTCCGCCCGAGAATAATAATACCGGCTTTTCAAACTGCGCTACAACTTCCCTAAAAATATAAATTGCTTCACTTTCTAATGCATTGCTATCAAATAAATCTTTCATTCGTGTAAATTTAGATGTGTAAACCACATTCGCGGTTTTCTAAAACTTTGGTTGGATCAAAATACTTAAATTCGTTTGGCAACTGGTGTTCTTGTAAATAAGTATCTAATTTTGAATCAGTATAATGGTAAAAAGGACTCACTTTTAACATACCATCTTTTGAATAAGACAAGATATCGATGCTGTCTCTAAAAGCTGTTTGACCATGGCGCAAATTGGTAAACCAAACATCGGGTTTGTGTTCAGCCATGGCGCGTTTAAAAGGCTCTAATTTAACTTGTTCAGTAAATATTTTATGCTTAGAATCCTCAATATTTGGGATGCCTAAAACCACGTCGCGATGCGCCGAAGTTTGTTGTGGCACGTATAATTTTATGTTTAAATTGAGTCGCTTTATTAAGTCTTCGGCATGACGGTAGGTTTGGGGTGTATTATAACCCGTGTCGCACCAAATAACTTTTATATCGGGTTTTACCTGCGTGCAAGCATATAATAAGGCGACTTCATAAGGTCTAAAATTAGTGGTAACAATCGGATTTTTAGCCTTTTTAATAGCCCATTGAATCAGTTCTAAGGGGGTAGCTAATTTTAATGCTGCAATCTGCTTTGTTAAATCTATTTTTATGTTACTCATTATTTTTGATTCTATGCTTCTTTTAACAACTAGGCGCAAAACTAAAAAATATTTGTGTATTTATAGGCTAATTATAAAGAAAATGACAATTGAGCCCATTGATTGAATGTTAAATAACTTAGTTTTTTTCTAAAAATAAAATTAATTGAAAAATATATTCATATCATTCCCCAATTTTATATATTTGCCGAGTCTTTAAGAGGAAAAATTTGACTGATTGCAACCTCTTTTTCAATTTAATTGGATAAATAAAATGCTAAAGCAGTGTAAAAACTCCTTTTAGCCTTTTAGTTAAGCTTTCTTTTAAGACTTCATTATCAATTGTCTATAATTTAAAATAACGTAATATGGCTTATTTATTTACTTCTGAATCTGTATCTGAAGGGCATCCCGATAAGGTTGCCGATCAAATTTCTGATGCGCTATTAGATAACTTTTTAGCATTCGATCCAAAGTCTAAAGTAGCTTGTGAAACCCTTGTTACCACCGGTCAAGTGGTGTTGGCTGGCGAAGTTAAAACCAGAACTTATATCGATGCACAAAAAATTGCCCGCGATGTAATTAACAAAATTGGCTACACCAAAGGGGCTTACCAATTTGAGGGTAATTCTTGTGGTGTTATTTCATTAATTCACGAGCAATCACCTGATATTAATCAAGGTGTTGAGCGCGCTGTTGAAGAAGATCAAGGTGCTGGAGATCAAGGTATGATGTTTGGTTATGCCACCAAAGAAACCGATAATTATATGCCTTTGGCACTCGATTTATCACATCGAATTTTGATTGAATTAGCAAAAGTTCGCCGCGAAGATACCGACATAAAATATTTGCGTCCCGATGCTAAAAGTCAGGTAACTATTGAATATTCTGACCAAAATGTGCCACAACGTATTGACGCCATTGTGGTTTCTACACAACACGACGATTTTGATGAAGATGAAGCCATGTTGGCAAAAATTAGACACGATGTGATAAGCATTGTTATGCCACGCGTTATTGCCCAATTGCCCACCCATATTCAAGCTTTGTTTAATGACAAAATAAAATATTATGTAAATCCAACGGGAAAATTTGTAATTGGTGGCCCTCACGGTGATACCGGTTTAACCGGACGAAAAATTATTGTGGATACTTATGGCGGAAAAGGTGCTCACGGTGGTGGTGCTTTTTCGGGTAAAGACCCAAGTAAAGTTGACCGCTCGGCGGCTTATGCGGCACGTCACATCGCTAAAAACCTTGTAGCTGCTGGTGTTGCCAACGAAATTTTAGTTCAAGTTTCTTACGCTATTGGCGTGGCTAAACCAACTTCAATAAATGTAACGACTTATGGAAGTGCAAAAGTAAATATGACCGATGGTGCTATTGCCACTTTGGTAGAAAAATTGTTTGATATGCGTCCTGCGGCGATTGAAAAACGTCTGAATTTAAGGTCGCCTATTTACAGTGAAACCGCCTCTTATGGGCACATGGGGCGCACCCCTCAAATTGTTACCAAAACATTCTCGTCACCTTATGCGGGTGAAGTAAGCCTTGAGGTGGAATTGTTTAGCTGGGAAAAGCTCGATTATGTTGATAAGGTTAAAGCTGCTTTTGGGATTAAATAAGCTCCTTAAGATATTATTTGCGATATCGGTATCGTTTATTTAATCAATTATAAAACAGCTATTTATTTGCTAATAAATTGATAGGTTCATGTTATCAATTTCTGAATTTGACACGCTGCTAAAATATTTTCTTTAGTTTTGTGGCAAAAATTATAAATTATGGCTATTAAAAAACAGTACCTAAAAACTAAACAAACTTGTAAAGTTACCTTTACCGTCTCTGCAAAAGAAGCTAATAAAGTTAGTGTTTTAGGTGATTTTAACCAATGGAATCCTGAGGCTAACGAGTTAGCAAAACTTAAAAACGGAACTTTTAAAGGAATTTTAGATTTAGACGCTAATCGCTCTTATGAATTTAGATATTTGGTTGATGACCAATATTTTAATGACGAACAAGCTGATTCTTATCAATGGAATCAATTTGCAAATGCCGAAAATGGCGTATTGAGTTTATAAAATTCAAGTCCTTTATTATTTAAACCAAAATTTAAAGCCCTACAATAGTTTTAGATTGTAAGGGCTTTATCAACAAACAAAATACTAAATTTTAAGTTTTTAGGCAAGTCGCCGCGAATTTAAGGTTGCTTCATTTTTAAAATTAAAATTATAGATTTTAAAGGTCTTTATAAACATCATTTGTAAGTGATGATTGCAAACCTTAAATTATTTAACTAACAGTGATTTAGTCAATTGATTCAACGCCTTTACTTTTTCTGAAAAAATGCCTAATGTTGATTTTCTGTAAGTATTTATATTTTTAGATAACTCATTAATGTCATCGGGTAATACTTGCTCAAAAAACTGTCGCAATCTTTTTGCCAATATAGGTGATTTTCCGTTGGTTGATATGGCTATTTTAATATTGCCTTTTGTAACAATGCCTCCCATAAAAAAATCGCAATAGGGCGGATTGTCAGCTACATTTACTAAAATATTTCTTTGTTTACAATCATTATACACTTGAATATTAACCGCGTTACTGTCAGTTGCCGCAATAACAATAGGCCTTTCTTTGAGAAAAGATTTATGATAGGGCGCTTCTATTAATTGAATTTGGTGCTTTTTTGCTAACGCGATTAATGCTGGCAAAAAATTAATGGAAAGCACAATAACATTAGCATTCGGACTTGATTTTAGCAAAAACCTCAGCTTTTCAAGTCCAACAGCTCCACCACCAACAATTAATATTTGAAGCTTCGAAACCTTTAAAAAAATAGGATACAATTCATTTTTTTCCATTATTCATAAAGTTGAAATGCCCCATTTTTGCTTGCAACCACTTCATAAAAAGCACGTAATTTAACACTGTGTTTAACCACTTCTCCAATAACAATGATTGCTGGTGAAGCTAACTTTTGTGTTTCTACAATTTCTAAAATAGAATCAATGGTTCCGACACCAATTTTTTCATTTTTTGTGGTTCCATTTTGTATAATTGCTATTGGTATTTCTGATTTATTAAATTTTTTGAAAATACCTACAATCTCTTTGAGTTTGTCCATTCCCATTAAAATAACAACCGTTGCCGTTGATTGCGCAGCTAAAAAAACATCATTTGATAATTCTTTGTCTAAAGTGGTACCCGTGATGACCCAAAAACTTTCAGAAATACCTCTTTTAGTAAGCGTAATTCCTTGACTTGCAGGCACTGCTATTGCTGAAGATATTCCTGAAATAACTTCCGTTTCAATGCCAAATGATTCAATGTAATCAATCTCTTCAGCGCCGCGACCAAATATAAATGGGTCACCACCTTTTAAACGAATAACATGACCGTATTGAAACGCCTTTTGCACCATCATTTCATTTATCTCATCTTGTGAATGACTGATGAAACCTTTTCTTTTTCCCACAAATATTGTTTTAGCTTCTTTAGGAACAAGTTTTAGCAATTCTCTATTAATCAATGCGTCATATAAAACCACATTGGCTTGCTTTAATGATTTAACCCCTTTCACGGTAATCAAATCAGGATCTCCCGGCCCTGCACCTACCAAGGTTACTTTTGGAAAAATGTTAGTTTTCATCAGCCATTGTTTTTGTCCTGAAGTCATTTGCTTTTTTATTAAACAACTTTGCATCATTCAAATATTTTGTTGCAAATTCTTTCGTTGGTTCATTGTTTTTAATTTGATAAACAAGCTCTGAAAAGGGACTTTCTAATTTAATTTTATCGCCTAATTCATCCTCAAACAGCTTAATAATTCCTACTTGTGTGTTTGTGTTGATGTCTTTTGTCAACAGCAATGCTTTTGCTGTATTTACCAAACTTGTGTAGGCATAATAGATGCTATCAGAAAACTGGTTTAATTTTAAAGTTTCTAAAGAATTTTCTACTTTTTCTTCACTATCCAATAATAACGTCGCTACCAAATCAACATTCACTCTTGCACTTTCGCCAACACCAATAGCCATTTCATAAGGCGTTTCTCTTCCCCAATCAATAAAATCACTTTCTTGCAAATTTGATATATCGGCAAGTGGTTTCAGTAAATTGTAAAAATAAAGTTCTCCTTGTTGGATGTAATAATTTAAAAAAGTTTCACCTACTTTAGCATAAGATTGAAAATCAATTAAGATTGCTCGTAATGCTTGTGGGCCTCTTTTACTGGGAATTTTTATAATCTTATCAGCAATTCTACCGGCGCCATTTCCCAAAACACCTCCGCCCAATAATACTTGTAATGCCGGTGCAACTAATTGCCCTGATTTAACAGTCATTCCTTGAAAACCAATAGATGCCATTGAATGTTGTCCACAGGAATTCATACATCCGCTTATTTTTATGGTAATTTTTTTGTTTTCTAAAAGCTGAGGGAATTCATTTTTCAACATCGTTTCCAATTCTCTAGAAATTCCTGTACTGCTTGCAATACCTAAATTGCAGGTGTCTGTGCCCGGACAAGAGGTGATGTCAGAAATTCCGTTATAACCAATATCAGTAAAACCCAATTTTTTGAGTTCTATATAAAAGAACGGCACTAATCCCTCTTTTACATGGCGAATTAAAATGTTTTGGCGTAGCGTTAAACGCAGCTCATTGTTGGCATATTTTTTAATTAAATCGGCTAATAAGTGTGCTTTATCGGTATAAAAATTACCCAAATGAACCTTGATTCCTATGGCATAAAAGCCTTTTTGTTTTTGTGGAATGACGTTTGTTTTTTTCCAAAGTTTGTATTGCGTTTCATCTTCAATATTAACAGAAGGAATTGGAATATCTGGTATTGTAATAGTGCCTTTAAATTTGGAAGTATCAATTTTAAAAGTTGTGTTTGAAAGCGCTTTTTTTTCATCTTCAACCAATTGCCCAAAAGCCTCCAATCCTATTTCTTTAAGCAAAAATTTAAGACGTGCTCTTGCCCTTTTTGTGCGTTCTCCATTTCTGTCAAAAACCCGCAAAACCGCTTCAATTAACGGAATTATTTTATCGGCAGGTAAAAATTCAAATAAAACCGTTGCTAAAAGCGCTTGTGAACCCAAACCTCCGCCAAGCATTACTTTGAACCCATTTTTTCCATTTTTAATTTTGGCGATAAAGCCTAAATCGTGCATAAAACTTTGCGCCGTATCTTCTTCAGTTGCAGAAAAAGAAATTTTGAATTTTCTTCCTAATTCCTGGCAGATGGGATTCCTTAAAAAAAATTCAAAAGTAGCTTGTGCATAAGGAGAAACATCAAATGGCTCATTGATATCAATACCGGCAGTCTCAGAAGCTGTAATATTTCGAACTGTATTACCACAAGCTTCTCGCAAAGTAATGTCATCTTTTTCTAATTCAGCCCAAAGCTCGGGCGTTTTATCTAAGCTTACATAGTGAATTTGAATATCTTGCCTTGTTGTTATATGCAACCTTCCCTCAGAATACTTATCTGAAACTTCACAAATCCTGTGCAATTGTTCTCCTGAAATTTTGCCAAAAGGCAATTTAATTCGAATCATTTGAACACCAAACTGACGTTGCCCATATATTCCACGAGCCAAACGCAAACTTCTAAAGCGGGTCTCATCAATCTTTCCTTCCCTATAAAGACTTATTTTTTTTTCAAGATCGATAATATCCTTCTCTACAACCGGATTTTCAATTTCTGATCTAAAACTTTGCATGGTAATTATTTTTTTAAGTTGGTTAATAACACCCCTATTTCGTAGGTTTTTAATGGTATTTTATTTGAATCTGTTCTAAAAAATAATAGCAGCCTATAATTCAACAATTTATAAACACATCACCAGTTAAAAACTGCCACTAATTCACAAACACCTATTTTTAAAAATAGCTTTGCCTTTTAAATTCTTTTCCTAAAATACATCCTTTAATGCAGCTACCAATTGTTCGTATTCAATTAAAAATGCATCATGACCGTGAATAGATTTAAGCTCTTTATAAACCACTTGCTTGTTATTTTTGAGCAATAATTTTGCAGTTTCTTTATTTTCATCGGCCACAAAAAACAAATCAGAATCAATGCCAATCATCGTAACTTTAGCTTTGAGCTGAACAAACGCTTCGTCAATGCTGTCAAATTTTTTAGAAATATCAACCGAACTCAACAAATACGTCATCACTTTATAGGCGTGCAGGGTAAAGCGACCTTCCAATTTTTCGCCATGGTGCAAAAGCCAGCTTTCTACGTTGTAAATTCCGAGGTTTTTGTTGATTGTTCTGTTAAAACGAGCCTGAAAAGAAGCCGGACTTCGGTAAAAAAGCATCGCCATCATGCGCGCATCCTGCAAGGGTTTTTTAGAGTTTTCTAAAATTTTCATTTGCACCTGGTTATGACCCAAAATCCAATCAGAAGCTTTCCAACTGGAGGCAACGGGGATTAAATTTTCAATCAAATCTGGAAATAAAATTGCCAACTCCCAAGCAATTCCGCCTCCTAAAGAGCTTCCTATGGCTGCATATAATTTAGTAATTTTCAATTGTTGCAAGGCTAAACCAAAGAGCTTTGCAACGTCTCTTGCCGAAAACGCATCGAATTCAAAGCTAATTTCGGTCGTTTTATAACCGTTTCCGGGTATGTTAAAAGCAATTACCGTATATTTAGTTGTGTCGATTAATTTTGAATCGCCCACAATAGAATTCCACCAGCCATGTTCTCCCGCCACGTCCGAATTTCCAGTCAATGCGTGATTAACCAAAACAAGGGGAGCAGAAAATAGTGGTTTGCCAAAGCTTTGATAGGATAGTTTTATTGCGGCAAATTTTATTCCTTTTTCGGAGATAAAATCCACTACTTCAATATATTTTAATAAACTCATAGTTGCTATTTTAACCATTCAAAAAATTTTAAATGTTGCTGCTCATTCAGTTTAAATCATCAATTTTTATAATTCAGACTGAATAAGCAGACCATTTTTTTTAAACCACCTCTGGCTGCAATTCGTGCACCAAATTCAATAATATTGGTGTGTGATTAAACAAATTGTCATATACAGGACAGCGACTTTCAACAATCGAAATCCACTTTTTAAGAACTTCTCTAGGCGCATCCGAAATGGGAGTTACGGTAATTTCAATGGTTTGGAAACCGGCGCGTTCAAGCGTTGGTGTGCCAAGATATTTATCCACATCTAAAACGCCCGATAGCTCAATTTGTATAGATTTTATCTCAATATTCAACTCTTTGGCAACGAGGCCACCAACAATATTGAGGCAACCTGCAAAACCCGCTAAAATATATTCTACCGGACATGGCGCATTCAATTCAGGCTTGGTTTGGTTTTCGCCAATGCCTATTTTAAAAGCACCTGCCTTTACCACAAATTGTTCATTAGGTTTTGAATTTCCTGATACTTTTATCGTTACTAAACTCATCTTTAAATTGTTTTAAGGTTTTTAATATTTTCAAAAGCTGCTTTTAAGTCGGCTTTTAAATCTTCTAGGTCTTCAATGCCAACCGAAAGTCGGATTAAATCTTTTGAAACACCCGTTGCCAATTGCTCTTCATCCGATAACTGTTGGTGGGTGGTACTTGACGGATGAATAATCAGTGATTTAGTGTCGCCAATATTGGCTAATAATGAGAATATTTTAGTGCTATCGGCTACATTTTTGGCGGCTTCAAAACCACCTTTTAATCCGAAAGTTACCACCCCACTTTGACCTTTTGGCAAATATTTGGCAACTAAACCATAATAGCTACTTGATTTTAATCCGGGATAATTTACCCAAGCAACGGCCTCTTGACGTTCTAACCATTCGGCTAAAGCCAAGGCATTTTCGCTGTGTTTTAAAATGCGAATCGGCAAGGTTTCTAAACCTTGAATAATTTGAAATGCATTAAAAGGACTTAAAGCCGCGCCATAATCGCGTAAGCCTTCAACACGCACCTTGGCAATAAAAGCGGCCGCTCCCAACGCATCGTGATAAACCAATCCGTGGTAACCTGCCGAAGGTTCGGTAAATTCAGGAAAATTGCCATTAGTCCAGTCAAAATTGCCGGCATCAATAATAGCGCCCCCTAGCGAAGTGCCGTTTCCGGAAATGTATTTGGTCAAGGAGTGAACAACAATATTTGCCCCGTGCGCAATGGGGTTTAACAGATAAGGCGTTGCCACGGTATTATCAACAATAAAAGGGACTTTGGCAGATTTGGCTTGAGCCGAAATGGCCTTTAAATCTAAAATATCCAATTTTGGATTCCCTAACGATTCGGCAAAAAAGGCACGTGTATTTTTTTTGACGGCCTTCTTAAAATTCTCGGGATTTGTAGGATCAACAAAAGTGGTGGTAATTCCCAAACGCGGCAAGGTTACGCTCAGCAAATTATAAGTGCCGCCATATAAACTATTTGATGCCACAATGTGGTCGCCCGATTTTAACAACACCAATAAAGTTGTAGCTATGGCTGCCGTTCCCGAAGCCGTAACCACTGCGCCAATACCGCCTTCGAGGGCAGCCAAACGCTGTTCTAAAATGTCATTGGTAGGATTGTTTAAACGGGTGTAAATAAAACCCGCTTCGGCAAGGCCAAAAAGATTGGCGGCGTGCTGTGAGTTGTTAAAAACATAAGAAGTGGTTTGGTAAATTGGCACGGCTCGGGTTCCTGAAGTTTTAGTAACATCGTGGCCTGCATGTAAAGCTTGTGTTGAAAATTTTTGTGTACTCATTTTTTCTAAATTTTAAATTGTTATGATTTTTTTAATGTTTTTTTAATAAAAAAGTCCCTTTGGATGCGGTATTGCCAAAGGGACTTAAAATCGTTACGATTCTGTTTTTTCCATTCATTCTAGGCAATACCGCTTCATGCTGCACATCATTTGCATACACATACAACAAGTAGTTGGCATTGTAAATTGGTGTTTTAAGTTCATTTTAATTTTAATTAAAAAAAAAGCCTCTGAAAATTCAGAGGCTTTTTATTGTTATTTATTTTTTAAGTTTTAAACAATGGCTACCTCTGCGTAAAAATTACACATCATTGCACACATTATTGAATTGTTTAAAATCATTTTTCTATTTTGAATGGGGCAAATATATAAACTAATTTTAACTGTGCAAATTTTTGATTGAAAATTTAAAAAAATTATTTTAAATTTAAATGGTGTTTGTGAATACCTTATATTTGAAGGGTAAATACAACGTTTCATATAGACATTAGTTAACGGCAATGCTAAAATTCATAGGCATCGAGAAAAAACATATTCAAAATGATATGGCAAATTTAGAAGAAAAAAACTCAATTGAAAGATCAAGAGAATATTTAGCTAACGAGAGAACTTTTCTTGCCTGGATACGAACAAGTATTGCTTTAATGGGATTCGGCTTTGTAATTGTGAAGTTTTCTCTATTTTTAAAACAACTCTCATTGCTTTTAGAAACAAGGGGCATAACATCCAAAGGATATTCTTCAATCGTTGGAGTAGTTATGGTTGCAATAGGGGTAATAATTGCAATCTTGGCTTTCTTACAGTACAAAAATAATGAAAAACAACTAAAAAATAATTACTTTGTTTCCTCCTCAATGTTATCACTATTAATAACGCTTATAATTATAATTGGAGGCATCTTCTTGATAGTTTACTTACTATCAAATATTTGATTTTTTTTTATACGCAAACCAATTTTTAGACGTAAATGAAATAATAAAGTACTAACGTTAACTGCAATGCTTGGTGTAATGGCGGGTTCAGAGGAACTTTGAATATTTGAGCGTTTAAACAAGTTGGTTGCGGGTTTAAAAAGTTGTACTTTTAATCCGCCACTTCGCAAAGTCTCAAACCGTTAGCCAGCACCCTATGAGACACCCTACGAACATTGACAGACCGACAAAAAACGACAGAAAAGCCAACGCTTTGTGAAATTAAAAGAGTGTCTCGTCCTAAAAAAAGTTTACACTTTTTGGTTAATAATCCTACTACAAATTTACACATTTAAATTAATCCTAAAATAGCTTTACATTTGTTGAACCAGAAGAAGCAGAAACGAGCAATGCTGAGGAGCGGAAGAGAAAATTAAATACAACAAAAAGAAATCGAGGTAAATAAAACTATACAAAAACACTTTCAACCCAACTTCAATGTAGATATTTAACAACAAGAACAACACCTTGAAGAGTTTAAAGTCTTGACCTTAGCAGAGCAAAAGCAACATTTGGTGGAGTTGTTAGACAAAAACCAATTATATGTAAATCTTTCATCACTTAATGACAGAGACTTTGCGGTTTCGGCAGAAGACAAGAAAGTAACCCAAGATTTTTACCAACTGAAAAAATAAGGCAATGAAAAACACAGCCATAAAATTATTTGAAGAAAAGCAAGTAAGAAACATTTGGAATGAAGCGGAAGAAAAATGGTATTTTTCTATTATTGATGTCATACAAATACTTACCGAAAGTGATAGACCACGCAAATATTGGAGTGATTTAAAAAGCAAACTAAAAAAAGAAGGCAGTGAACTGTCCGAAAAAATCGGACAGTTGAAAATGCAAGCGGAAGATGGTAAAATGAGAATTACAGACATTGCAGATACCGAGCAATTATTTCGTTTAATTCAGAGTGTACCGCCGTCAGCATTAAATAAAACCCCTACGCCTTGTTTTCTTTAAACAATTGCGCGTAATATTTATAAAACAGTGGGATGGTTTCTATCCCTTTAAGGAAGTTAAACACCCCAAAATGTTCGTTGGGTGAGTGAATGGCATCACTGTCTAAACCAAAGCCCATCAAAATAGATTTGCTCTTGAGTTCTTGCTCAAATAAAGCCACAATTGGAATGCTTCCGCCCGAATATTGTGGTATAGAAGGCACTCCAAAACTTTCTTGCAATGCCTTTGCTGCCGCTTGATAGCCAATGCTATCGGTAGGTGTTTCATAAGCCAAACCGCCGTGAAGATAAGTTGTTTTTACCTTTACGGATTTTGGAGCTATCTTTTTAAAATGTTTATCAAACAATTTAGAAATAGCCACCTCATCTTGTCCCGACACCAAGCGCATCGAAATTTTAGCATAGGCTTTTGAGGCAATTACGGTTTTTGCACCTTCACCCATATAACCACCCCAAATGCCGTTGACATCTAAAGTTGGGCGAATGGTGCTGCGCTCGTTAGTGGTATAGCCTGCTTCACCATAAACATCGGCAATATTGAGCGCTTTTTTATAGTCTTCTAATGAAAAAGGTGCTTTTGCCATTTCGGCACGCTCGGCTTCGGAATAAATTTTAACGTGGTCATAAAAACCGGGTATGGTAATGTGATTGGCTTCATCGTGTAAAGAGGCTATCATTTTTGTGAGAATGTTGATGGGATTTGCCACTGCTCCACCATATAAACCGGAATGTAAATCGCGGTTCGGTCCCGTAACTTCAACTTCTAAATAGCTTAAACCTCGTAAGCCCGTTGTAACGGAAGGTTGTTGGTTAGAAATCATACCGGTATCTGAAATTAAAATAACATCATTTGCCAGTTTTTGCTGGTTGCGTTTAACATACCATTCTAAACTTGGCGAGCCAACTTCCTCTTCGCCTTCAATCATAAACTTGAGGTTGCAAGTTACATTATTGGTGGCGGTCATATATTCTAAAGCCTTAATGTGCATATATACTTGCCCCTTGTCATCGCACGCACCACGAGCAAAAATAGCACCATCGGGGTGTATTTCGGTTTTTTTTATTACAGGCTCAAACGGTGGCACATGCCACAAATTAATAGGATCGGCAGGTTGCACATCGTAATGGCCATAAACCAAAACGGTAGGTGCCTTTTTGTCTAAAAACTTTTCGGCATAAACAATTGGATTTCCGGGTGTTTCGCATATTTCGGCAGCACTACAACCCGCCTTTAGCAAGGCTTCTTTTACAAAATTTGCAGCGTTTAATAGGTCATTTTTACAGGCTTTATCGGCACTGATAGAAGGAATTTTTAAAAAGGTGAAAAGCTCTGATAAAAAGCGTTCTTTATTTTTATTTACATACAATTTTGGGCTGGTCATGACTAATCTTTTTTTTGTTTACCAAAGATAATAAAAATACGCACTAACTGCTTTGCAATTTATATTATTGTTTATATTTGCACCCTCGTTTGATTTTATATCCTAAGCAATCAAACCAAATGCGGGCGTGGTGGAATTGGTAGACACGCCAGACTTAGGATCTGGTGCCGCGAGGTGTGAGAGTTCGAGTCTCTCCGCCCGCACAAAAAAGCTTTCCTAATTAGGAAAGCTTTTTTTATTTTTAAAACCTAACATAAGTCATCGTTTTTAAGCACACACCTACCTAATTTAGGGGTTTATTACCACCCAAAAAACACATGCTTCAATTTAATCTTTTTAAACAATAGACATTATGGAAAAATCACTAAAGGGAACACAAACCGAACAAAATTTGTTAAAATCATTTGCTGGCGAATCACAAGCACGCAATCGGTATGAATTTTTTGCAAGTGTCGCAAAAAAAGAAGGTTACGAACAAATATCAGCCATTTTTATGGAAACTTCTAATCAGGAAAAAGAACACGCCAAACGCTTTTTCAAATTCCTTGAAGGTGGTATGACTGCAATTACCGCATCCTATCCTGCGGGAATTATCGGCACAACCATAGAAAACTTAAAGGCTGCCGCCGAAGGTGAGCACGAAGAATGGGCCGACTTATATCCACACTTTGCCGAGGTGGCAAAACAAGAGGGTTTTAATGAAATTTCCGTAGCTTTTAGAATGATTGCAAGGGTTGAAGCTGAACACGAACGCCGCTATTTAAAATTACTTCAAAACCTATCTCAAGATACCGTCTTTATGAAAGCTGGTAAAGTTTGGTGGAAATGTATCAATTGTGGCTATGTTTACGAATCGGTAAAAGCCCTAGAAGTTTGCCCAGCTTGCTTGCATCCAAAGGCTTTCATGCAGTTGCGAGAGGAAAATTATTAGTTAGAAACACCTAACAGGTTTTAAAAACCTGTTAGGTGTTTTAATTTTAGCTTGCAAATTTTTTGCTCACAAAGGCAATTACCCATCCAATAATGCCATAAAAAATAAGACTCCAAATACCATCAACCAGCAAACCTGTTTTATCTACAACATTCATAATGCCATAAGTCAAAAAGTTGATGCCAAATCCAACAAAGCCACCAAAATAAACGCCGTAATAAAAACCGTTTGATTTATCGGCCAATTTCGAAAACACAGTCGACATAACAAAGGCTTGAACCAAACAACCAACCGCAATAAACAACATTGTGCGAAGGGTAGCAACTTTCATCAAGGCAGTAGCGCCAACTGAATAATGAGCTGCATAAAAATCGGCAGCTAACATGTCGTAAAAAATCCAACCACCAAAAAAGAGGACAATACCTCCGGCTATGGTAGCCAAAACATTTGATTTTGTAAACATAAGGTTAAGATTTAAAGGTTAATATTGCAGCAATCTACAAAAAATATTTAATATCTTATATTTATTGCGTTGCGAGATGATATTTTATCTTTGTAAAAAAAAAGTGATAATTATACACAATCAGGAACTTAAGGATTTTTTGGATGAAAAAGTTGCATTATATAACCATCCAAAATTTATATTAACTGACCCCATTCAAATTCCGCATCAGTTTAGTAAAAAAGAAGACATTGAAATCGCCGGGTTTTTAACGGCAACCATCGCTTGGGGAAATCGCACCATGATTATTAAAAACGCCACACAAATGATGGCATTAATGGGCAATAATCCGTTTGATTTTGTCATCAATCACCAAGCAAAAGATTTAAAAAACCTCAATAACTTTGTCCATCGCACTTTTAACGCCTCCGATTTTGCCTATTTTATTACCACTTTAAATCACCTCTATAAAAACCTTGGCGGATTGGAATTTGCACTTACGCCTTTATCGGATGAGCCTGATATGCAGCTTGCCATTCATCGGTTTAAACAATTTTTTTTTGAAATCAAACATCCACAACGCACCGAAAAACATATTTCAGATCCAATAAATGGAAGTGCAGCAAAAAGGCTCAATATGTTTTTAAGGTGGATGGTTCGCCAAGATAAAAATGGGGTTGATTTTGGGCTTTGGAAACAGATTTTGCCTTCAAAATTATCTTGTCCTTTAGATGTTCATAGCGGTCGCGTGGCGCGCAAACTCGGACTTTTATCGCGCAAGCAAAACGATTGGAAAGCGGTGTGCGAATTGGATAAAAACCTTCGATTGTTAGACCCAAAAGATCCGGCAAAGTACGATTTTGCGCTTTTTGGTTTGGGTGTTTTTGAAAAATTTTAGTAACCCAATTTTTGACGTGTTCGTGCCAGCACCGCATTGGCAACCAATTTGGCTTTTTCGGCTCCTAGTGCTAAGGCTTTATCAACTTCGGGCAGGTTTTCCATAAAATACCAATAGCGTTCACGTTCGTTTTTAAATTTTGTAATTAGCAAATCAAAAAAAGCTTGTTTTGCTTGGCCGTAGCCATAATTTCCCGCCAAATAATTGGCGCGCATCGCTTCAATTTCGTCTTTAGAAGCTACTAATTTATAAAGTGCAAATAAGTTACAAGTCTCAGGATTTTTAGGTTCTTCAAGTGGTGTTGAATCGGTTTTGATAGCCATAATTTGCTTGCGCAAATGCTTATCTGGCAAAAATAAATTTATGATATTATTTTTAGATTTGCTCATTTTATCACCATCAGTACCTGGCACATACATGGTGTCATTTTGCAATTTGGCATCGGGTAAAACTAAGGTTTCACCCACTTTATTGTTAAATCGAGAAGCCACATCACGTGTCATTTCGAGGTGTTGCAATTGGTCTTTTCCAACAGGAACAATTTGGGCATCATACAATAATATGTCGGCTGCCATGAGCATGGGATAATTAAATAAACCGGCATTTACATCCTCTAAACGGTCGGCTTTATCTTTAAAAGAATGTGCTAAAGTGAGGCGCTGATACGGAAAAAAACAACTTAAATACCAAGCCAATTCGGTTACTTGCGGAATATCGCTTTGACGATAAAAAACGGTTTTTTCAATATCTAAACCAAAGGCGAGCCAAGTTGCTGCCGTGCTGTAAGTGTTTTGTCTTAAAATTGAAGCCTCTTTAATTTGCGTTAACGAATGCATATCGGCAATAAATAAAAACGACTCGTTTTCGGGTTGATTTGCTAAAGTGATGGCGGGAATAATCGCGCCTAATAAATTTCCTAAATGTGGTGTGCCGGTGCTTTGAACACCCGTTAAAATTCTTGCCATTTGCTATGTTTAAAGCACAAAAATACACAATTAAACATACAAGTTAAATGACTATTTTTGACAACATGAAATTTTTGCTAAACATTTTTAGACTCATTTGGCGCATCTGGTTTTACGGTATATTTTTAGTAACGATTATTGCCATTTTTCCTGTGTTAATTGTGATTACTTCAAGCGACCGCTTTTATCCCATTTTTTTTAAGATTGCGCGTGCTTGGGCAAAAACCAACCTTTTTTTGATGGGATTTAAGGCTAAAATAAGTTTTGAACAAGCCATTCATCCTAAAAAAAGTTACATGTTTATTGCCAATCACACCTCGATGATTGATGTGCTATTGATGTTGGTAGTAGCAAAAAATCCATTTGTGTTTGTTGGAAAAATTGAGCTTGGAAAAATTCCAATTTTTGGATATTTTTATAAACGTACTTGCATTTTAGTTGACCGAAGTTCAGCAAAAAGCAGAAAAGAAGTTTATTATCGCGCTCAAAAACGCCTAAAAGAGGGTGTGAGTATTTGCATTTTTCCGGAAGGCAAAGTTCCCGATGACGAGCGTATTGTGCTTGACGAATTTCAAAATGGTGCTTTTGGATTGGCAATAGAACATCAAATTCCGATTGTGCCCATAAGCTTCTACGATTGTAAAAAGCGTTTTTCTTATACGTTTTTTAGCGGAAGCCCAGGCATTTTGCGTGCTAAAGTCCACAAGTTTGTAGAAACCAAATCGTTAAAAATGAGCGATCGGGCAAACCTTAAAAAAACCCTTCACACTTTTCTTTATCAAGATTTGCAATCTGATCTAAAAAATCATTAAAATAGATCTGACTTTTGGTGAATAATCACCAAATGTTGTTAAATTTTTATTTTTGGTGCAAAAAGCGGGTCAGTTTTATCGACAAATCTAGCAACACAATTTTGGCATTGGCATTGCGCTCAATGTGGAATTGTGCCGTTTCAATTGCTTCGGCAATCTCTAAAATGTTAGATTGGTTTACAAAGGGAGCAAACTTTTTAATAGAAAAATTTGCCGTTGTAGGTTGCAAATAAACCAGTGATTCGGCTTTATAATTTTGCAATAGTGCTTGTCTAAAAAAAGCCAAGCAGTAATCTAAAAATTGTTTTTGGGTTTCGCGACCTGTTGCCGCAATTGTTGCGCTCCAATCTATCAATTCGGCGATCACCGCAGCATTCCCCTTGGCTTTGAACGCCGCACGAACCCATGTTACAAACCAAAGTTCAAAACCTTCGTCTTGCGAATCGAGCGTTGCCAATTGACAAGCTTTATTCCAACTTCCCTGTGCCTGAATGGAGATTTGATGGGCTTCTTGTGGTGTTTTGTGAAATTTTGATTGCAAGGCATTATCTATTACCGCTTCGGGCAAAGGTAAAAACCGAAGGATTTGGCAGCGCGACAAAATGGTTTTTAAAAGCTGGTCTTCGTTTTCGGCAATGAGCAGTAATACCGTGTTTTTGGGGGGTTCTTCGATGAGTTTTAGCAATTTGTTGGCGGTGGCATTATTCATTTTTTCGGCCATCCAAATAATCAAAACTTTAAACTGCCCTTCGTAGGCTTTAAGGCTCAATTTTTTTAAGATGATTTGCGCCTCTTCAACGCCTATTTGTCCTTGTTTTTTTTCGACCCCTAAATATTGAATCCACTCAAATAAATTACGATAAGGGTTTTCTGATAAAAATTGACGCCATTCGTCCATAAACAAATCCGATACGGGATTTTTTTTGACCTTTTCGGTTGTTGCAACCGGAAAAGCAAAGTGCAAATCAGGGTGCGCTAGTTTGCTAAATTTTAAACTAGCGGTTGGGTTTTCAATCCAAACACCCTCTTTTTCAAAAAAACACAACAATTGACGCGCATAAGCTAAAGCTAAAGGCAAAGCACCAGATCCCGAGGGCGCTACAAACAATTGCGCATGTGGCACGCGCCCATTGCGGAGGCTTTCTAAAAGTTGTTTTTTTAGGTGCTCGTGGCCTATAATTTCATCAAAATACATCTTGCAAAGATTAAAAAAATAAACAAAATTAAGGTGTAAACTTAGTAGATTTGCCAAAATAAAATTACGAAGAAAATATGGTTATCATCACGCTGCAACGCAAAAAATGTATCGGCTGTAATTATTGTGTTGAGTTAGCGCCAAACCAGTTTCAAATGTCAAAAAAAGATGGTAAATCTGTTTTGCTAAAATCACAAGATAAAAAAGGTTTTTTTACCCTTAAAACCAATGATGAAGGTGTGTTTGAAGCCTCTCAAAAGGCATCTGTTGCTTGTCCGGTAAAAATAATTTCGGTTAAACAAACATAAAATTGCAATATAATTTCATTAAAAAGATTGTAGTATCTTTACCCATTAGTAAAAATTTTTAAAACCCATAACGATTGCTTTTTTGAGCAATTGATTTAAAATATAAATAACAAAATGAGTTGTGGTAGTTGTTCAACACAAGAAAATGGCCTTCCAAATGGCTGCGGAAATAACGGTTCTTGTGGTATAGATAGTTGTAATAAATTAGGTGTTTTTGATTGGCTTAGCAATATGACTTTGCCCAATCATCAACAAGTATTTAACATTGTTGAGGTACGTTTTAAAAACGGGCGAAAATATTTTTATAAAAACACCAAAAAACTAAGTCTGTCAATTGGCGATGTTGTTGCCGTTGAAGCCTCGCCGGGTCACGATATTGGTGTCATTACGCTGGTTGGTGAGTTAGTTAAAATTCAGCTTAAAAAAAATAATCTCGCTCACGAAAGCGAAGAAATCAAGCAAATTTACAGAATAGCTTCGGCTAAAGATATCGATATTTGGCAAGCGGCGAGAGCAAAAGAGCTTGAAGTACAAAAAAAAGCGCGCTTAATTATCTTGCGATTGGGCTTAAAAATGAAATTATCGGATATTGAATATCAAGGTGATGGTTCTAAAGCTACTTTTTTTTATACCGCCGATGAGCGTGTAGATTTTAGATTGCTCATCCGCGAATTGGCATCGTCATTTAATATTCGCATCGAAATGCGACAAGTAGGATTGCGTCAAGAAGCCGCGCGTTTAGGCGGTGTAGGCTCTTGCGGTAGAGAATTGTGTTGCTCAACTTGGTTAACCGATTTTAGATCGGTAAATACCTCGGCAGCACGTTACCAACAACTCTCGTTAAATCCTCAAAAATTGGCCGGACAATGTGGCAAATTAAAATGCTGCTTAAATTATGAACTCGAATCTTATTTAGAGGCTTTAAAATCTTTTCCGCGAACAGACCTCATGCTAAAAACCGAAAAAGGCGATGCTATTTTTCAAAAAATGGACATTTTTAAAGGCCTAATTTGGTATGCTTACAGAGATAACCCCATCAATTGGCACACCATAACAACACAACAAGCTAACGAAATTATCGCGCTAAATAAAGCGGGAAAATCGAATGTGAGCCTTGAAGATTTTGCCTTTGAAGTTGAAACAGATAACACTAAATTTACGGATTTAGTTGGTCAAGAAAGTTTAACGCGATTTGATAAGCCTAAAAATAAAAAGAAGAAACATAGAAACAAGAAATTTAATAAAAATGCAGAATAAATGGTGTTTTTTATTCATTGCTTTAGGGATGCTCTCTTGCTCTAAACAAGCTTTTTTTAACAAGTATGTGAGCCTTAACAATGATAAATGGGCAATAAATCAACCGGTAAATTTTGATGTTGAAGTTACCGATACCATAACCCCTGCAAGTATTTTTATAACGGTTAGAAACACCAATTTATACCCTTACAGCAACTTATATTTAATTGTTAACTCCTATTTTAATCATACAATTTCGCAAATTGACACTTTAGAATATGAAATGGCCGATCCTTCCGGGCGTTGGTTAGGCTCAGGTTTTGCAGAAGTTAAAGAAAATAAACTCGTTTTTAAAACCAATACTAATTTTCCTAAAAAAGGAGCTTATCGTTTTAGCATATCACACGCCAATCGCGCTAACGGCAGCCTTAAAGGCGATGAATTTTTAATCGGTTTAACCGATGTAGGCATGCGTATTGAATATAAAAAATAAAAAATTAGACAATGGCCATTAAACAAAAAGAATCAAATACCAATTTTATAAAATACACCCGATTTATTTGGATGGGCTTTGGCTTCAGCATTTTAGCAGCTGTTTTGTTATTTATCTTTTCGGCATTGGGTTTATTTGGACCCTTTCCTACTTTTGAACAACTCGAAAACCCCGAAAATAACGTTGCAACCGAAGTCATCTCTATCGATGGCAAAACCATAGGGAAATATTATACCGAAAACCGCACGCCTGTTAGTTTTAGCGACCTTCCGGATAATTTGGTTCAGGCCTTAATTTCAACTGAAGACGAGCGATATTATAAGCATTCGGGCATCGATATTAGAGGAACCTTTAGAGCCGTTTTAACTTTAGGCAAAGGCGGAGGCGCAAGCACCATAACACAACAATTGGCTAAGATGCTCTTTACTAAAAGCGCATCGGACAATATTTTTAAACGCATTATTCAAAAATCAAAAGAATGGATTATTGCTATTAAATTAGAACGTCAATACACCAAACACGAAATATTGGCGATGTATTTAAACAAATACGATTTTTTAAACTTGGCAGTTGGCATTCGCTCGGCATCGCGAATTTATTTTGGCGTTGAACCCAAAGATTTAAAAACAGAGCAGGCCACCATGCTGGTTGGCATGCTAAAAAATGCAGCACTTTACAACCCCATTCGCAGACCCGACCGTGTTCTAAGCCGAAGAAATGTGGTGATAAAACAAATGTATCGCAATGATTTTATTACAGAACAGCAACGCGATTCATTGTATGAACTCCCATTAAACCTCGACTTGCATCGTGAAGATACAAACGACGGTACGGCAACCTATTTTAGAGAATATTTACGCGACTTTATTAAAAATTGGGCGATAAGTCACAAAAAACAAGATGGTTCGGATTATAATATTTATAGAGACGGACTTAAAATATATGTTACCATTGATTCCAGGCTACAAAAATATGCTGAAAATGCGATGAAACGCCACATGGCGAATCTTCAAAAGGCCTTTTTTAAACAACAACAACACAATAAATACGCGCCTTTTATTTTTATCCCTTCCAATGAATTAAAACGAGCAAAAAATTTTGCCGATAGAACTGCTTTGAATAAATTGGAAATGGAAAATTTTAACACTTCTGTAAATACCATTTTAAAGTCTTCGATGAAGCAAACGCCTCGTTATTACAATTTGAAATCGGCTGGTGCGTCCGAAAAAGAAATTTCGGAAGCCTTCAACACCAAACGAAAAATGCGCATTTTTTCTTGGGAAGGTGAAAAAGACACCTTAATGAGTCCTTTAGATTCAATCAGATATTATAAATATTTTTTGCAAAGTGGGGTAATGAGCATTGAACCACAAACAGGTCAAGTAAAAGTTTGGGTGGGTGGTATTGATTATAAAAATTTTAAATACGACCACGTATATCAAGGCAAACGCCAAGTGGGTTCTACCTTTAAACCTTTTGTTTACGCCACCGTTATCAATCAATTAAAAATTTCACCTTGTGAAGAATTTCCAAACATTCCCTACACCATTCCTGCTGGCACTTTTGGATTGATAAAAGACTGGACACCAAGCAATGCCGATAATAAATATGGTGGTATGATGACCTTAAAAGAAGCTTTGGCAAAATCGATTAACGTGATTACCGCCCGAATGATGTATAAAGTAGGTCCAAAAAACGTCATTCAATTAGCTAACAGTTTAGGTATAGACAGCAATATTCCAGAAGTTCCTTCTATTGCGCTTGGAAGTGTTGATTTGAGTTTATATGAAATGGTAGGCGCTTACAGCACTTTTGCCAACCAAGGTATGTATATAAAACCAATGATGATTTTGCGTATTGAAGATAAAAATGGAACCGTTTTGCAAAATTTTGCTCCCGAAACTAAAGAAGTAATGAGCAAAGAAGCTGCCTACACCATTATTAATTTATTAGAAGGTGTAACAAAATATGGTTCTGGCGTGCGTTTAAGAACTGGTCCTAGCCACTACCCCGATAGCATTGCAACAGGGCATCCCTACCTATTTACAAATCCCATCGCCGGCAAAACAGGTACCACACAAAACCAATCCGATGGCTGGTTTATGGGTATGGTTCCCAATTTAGTTACGGGCGTTTGGGTGGGAGCCGAAAATCGCTCCGTTCACTTTAAAGATCTTGAACGCGGACAAGGTGCCTCAATGGCATTGCCAATTTGGGCGCTTTTTATGAAACAAGTTTATCAAGACAAAACTTTAAATATTAGCAAACTCGATTTTGTGAGACCTAGTGATATGACTATAAATGTAGATTGTAGCACCTCTAAAAATGCAAATAATAACAGTACAAAAGACGACCCCGATTTTTAAACTATGGATAATTTTGTTTTAAAACCAAATCAATCGGTCGTAAATAAAAGCAACATTTTTAAAATGATGCAAAAGCATCAATTCAAAGACTATCAAGACTTTTGGAACTGGTCTGTTACTAAAAGGGCTGAATTTTGGGATGAAACCATACAAAATTTAAACCTTGTTTTTTCAAAAAAATATAAAACTGTTTTAGATGTTTCAACTGGCGTTGAAACCCCAATTTGGTTAAAAGAGGCCCAATTAAACATTGTGGATAGTTGTTTTAATAATTCCCCACAGGCAATTGCCTTGGTTTATCAAAAAGAAGGCGGAATACTAACCAATGTTACACAACAAAATTTAGAAAATTTAGTCAATCAAATTGCTAATAGCCTCCGTCAAGCGGGAATAAAACAAGGCGATGCCATTGCCATTGATATGCCAATGACCCTTGAAGCCGTTGCTATTTATTTGGCGGGAATCAAAGCCGGAACCCCCATTGTTACCATTGCCGATAGCTTTACGCCAAACGAAATTGAAGTCCGCTTAAAAATTGCCCATCCCAAACTTATTTTTACACAAGATTATCTGTTAAGAGCAGGAAAAACATTGCCCTTATTTGATAAAATATGTCAAGCTAAAGCGCCAAAAGCTATTGTTATTAAAGCCACCAATCAAGCTGTGAATTTGCGCCTAGGCGATGTATATTGGAATGATTTTTTAGTTTCAGATACTGTTTTTGAAAGCGTTAAACAAAATCCCGAAACGCTCATTACCGTTTTGTTTTCATCAGGAACAACGGGTGCTCCAAAAGCCATTCCGTGGAATCATACCACGCCCATAAAAGGCGCTTCTGATGCTTATTATCATCATGATATTCAAAAAAATGAGGTGGTTTGCTGGCCCACAAATTTAGGATGGATGATGGGACCTTGGTTGGTTTTTGCCGCGCTCATCAACAAAGCTACGATTGCATTGTATGATGGTGCGCCTTTAGATACTGAATTTGGTCGCTTTGTTCAAGATGCCAAAGTTACCATGTTGGGGGTCATTCCAAGTATTGTAAAACACTGGAAAACTTCCACTTGCATGGAAGGCTTAGATTGGAATGCCATTAAATGTTTTAGTTCAACGGGCGAAGTTTCTAATCCCACCGAAATGGAATACCTTATGAAATTGGCGGGTGGAAAGCCCGTTATTGAATATTGCGGTGGAACCGAAATTGGTGGCGGTTATGTTACCAGCACACTGGTGCAAGATAATATTCCCAGCACCTTTTCTACTCAGGCGTTAGGCACTGAATTTGTTCTGTTAAACGATGAAAATAGAAGCTCAAAAAAGGGAGAAGTTTTTATGATTCCACCCACAATGGGTTTGTCGAATACCCTTTTAAATCGCGATCATCATCAAGAATATTTTGAAGGAACCCCAAATTATAAAAACCAACTTTTAAGACGGCACGGCGATGCCATGCAACAATTAGAAAATGGCTATTACAAAGCCGAAGGGCGCGTTGATGACGCCATGAATTTAGGGGGTATAAAAATAGGTTCCGTACAAATTGAAGGCGTTATCAATAGCCTTGATTTTGTAAAAGAATCGGTTGCCATAGCGGCCGCACCAAAAGGTGGCGGACCAAGTTTACTCGTGGTTTATTACGTTGAAGTGTTGTCAACTTTATCAGATGAAGAGCGCCTAAAAAAGGCGCAAAAAATCATTACAACCCAATTAAATCCACTCTTTAAAGTAAGCGACCTAATTAAAATTGACGCATTACCTCGAACGGCTTCAAACAAGGTGATGCGCCGAAAATTAAGAGCCGATTATGAACTAAAAATGACTTAAATGAAAATCATTTCCTATAATGTAAATGGTCTAAGAGCCGTATTAAACAAAGATTTTATCAAGTGGTTGCAAGCTGCCAATCCCGATGTGCTTTTACTTCAAGAAACTAAAGCGCAAAAAGAGCAACTCGATGTAAAGGTGTTTGAAGAAGCTGGATATCCCTATCATTATTGGTTTTCGGCTCAAAAAAAAGGATATAGCAGCGTGGCAATTTTGTCTAAAATTAAACCAAACCATGTAGAATATGGCACGGGCATTGAAAGTATGGATTTTGAAGGGCGCAATTTACGCGTTGACTTTGATAAAGTTTCTTTGATGAGTTTATATTTACCCTCGGGAACCAGCGATGACCGATTAGATTTTAAACTCAATTATATGGCGCAATTTCAAGACTACATTAACCACTTGAAAAAAGAACTTCCAAATTTAATTATTGGAGGCGATTTTAATATTTGCCATGAAGCAATTGACATTCACAATCCAGTTGGGTTAAAAGACACTTCTGGTTTTTTGCCCATTGAGCGTCAATGGATTCATCAATTTATAGAAAGTGGTTTTATTGATACCTTTAGATATTTTAACAAAGAGCCACATCATTACAGTTGGTGGAGTTATCGCGCCAATGCTCGAAATAACAACAAAGGCTGGCGTATAGATTATTTAATGGCGAGTGAATCTTTAAAAAAGCGCTTAAAAAGCGCCTATATTTTACCTGAAGCCAAACATTCTGACCACTGCCCTATTGTTTTAGAACTCGAAGATTGACTTAAATTTTAAAACAAAAATCCCGCTAAAAGCGGGATTTTTTATCACCTAAAGTGATGTTTTATACTAATGAAACTCTTTTAAAGCCTGTAACAGAAATGGCTCCAACTGACTTAACATATTGTGCAACTGTTATTTTATCATCTTTAATAAAGTTTTGGTCTAAAAGACATTGCTCTTGATCTAAAGTGGTATTATCCGAAATAAAGCGTTCTAATTTTCCGGGAAGAATTTTGTCCCAAATTTTTTCTGGTTTGCCTTCGGCTCTGAGTTCTTCTTTTAATTCTGCTTCAGCTTTTGCAATAATTTCATCGGTCAACTGAAGTCTAGAAATGTAGGTTGGCACATGTTTAAGTGTTTTGCCTAATCTTGCAAGTTCAAGGTTTTCCTTTTCAATTACGGCTATTCTAGCTTCGGTTTCAGAAGCCACAAAGCTAGGCGAAAAATCTTTATAAGATAAAGTTGTTGCGCCCATTGCTGCAGCCTGCATTGACACATCTTTAGCTACTTCTTCAGCACCCTTAACATGGGCCGATAAAGCCGTTAAAGCTGCTATTTTGTTGCCTGTGTGAATGTAAAAACCTACATAAGCTCCTGAAATTTTTTCAAAAGCGGCGATTTCTAATTTTTCACCAATCACGCCAGTTTGCTCAATAAGCTTATCGGCAACGGTCATTCCTTCAAAGTTTGCGTTTAAAAATTCTTCTTTCGAATTATAGTTAAGAGCTAAGCTCGCTAATTTTGTAGCTAAGGCCACAAAAGCGTCATTTTTAGCAACAAAATCGGTTTCACAATTAAGAGAAACAATAGCGCCAGTGGTTTTATCATCACTAACTTTTGCTATTACAGCCCCTTCCGAAGAATCTCGGTCGGCTCTATTTGCAGCTACTTTTTGTCCTTTTTTGCGTAAGATTGTTACGGCTTTGTCAAAATCACCTTCGGCTTCAACTAAAGCGTTTTTGCAATCCATCATGCCTGCTCCGGTTGATTTTCGTAAGTTATTTACCTCGGCAGCGGTTATATTTGCCATTTTAAAAAATTTTAAAGGGTTAATCTATTTTTCGTTATCCTCATCTTCAATGACTACTTTAACAGAATGGTCTTCGGTAGTTTCGTCATCTTTTGAATCTTGTGTTTTATCTTTTGTATTTTTACGTTCAGATAAACCTTCGGTGATGGCTTTGGTAACATATTCTAATATTTTGCTAATAGATTTTGAAGCATCGTCATTAGAAGGGATCACAAAATCAACGAGTCTTGGGTCAGAATTTGTATCTACCATAGCAAAAACGGGAATATTTAATTTTCGCGCTTCGGCAACTGCAATACGTTCGCTTTTTATATCAACCACAAATATAGCACCAGGCAAACGAGTCATATCTACAATAGAACCTAAATTCTTTTCTAGTTTTTCACGTTGACGGTTTATTTGTAATTGTTCTCTTTTAGAAAGTGCTGTAAACGAACCGTCTTGTTTCATGCGGTCAATTTGACTCATTTTTTTAACAGCTTTTCTAATGGTTGTAAAGTTTGTCAACATACCACCAGGCCAACGCTCAGTAATATAAGGCATTCCAAGGCTTTTAGAAACATCGGCTACAATGTCTTTTGCTTGTTTTTTTGTAGCAACAAACATAATACGTTTGCCCGATGAGGCTATTTTTTGTAAAGCATTGCAAGCTTCTTCAAGTTTTGCAGCGGTTTTATAAAGGTCAATAATATGAATGCCGGTGCGTTCTGTATAAATATAAGGTGCCATATTTGGATCCCATTTTCGGGTGATGTGCCCAAAATGAACGCCTGCATTGATTAAATCTTTAATGTCTATTTTTTCTGTCATTTTAATTTAGTTTACGTTCCGTTAGGTAGCAATAATTAAGTAGCGTTTAGTTTTTAATCGGTCTCAACTATTTGGATGCTATACTAATCGATAACAGGGTTTTTATTTTTATGATTAATTTTGTAAAAAGATTAACGTTTAGAGAATTGGTAACGTTTACGGGCTTTTTTCTGACCGAATTTTTTGCGTTCCACCATTCTAGGATCTCTTGTTAACAATCCTTCTGGTTTTAAAACCGCTTTATTTTCTTCGTTCAATTTTACTAAAGCTCTCGAAATAGCTAATCTAATAGCTTCGGCTTGACCGGTAATACCTCCACCAAAAACGGATACTTTTATATTAAAAGAAGTTTTAGTATTGGTAAGTGCTAAGGGTTGTTGAACCTTATATTGAAGCATCGGAACCGTAAAATAATTTTTAAAATCTCTTTTATTGATGGTTATTTCACCCGTTCCTTCAGAAACGTAAATACGAGCAACTGCAGTTTTACGTCGGCCTATTGTGTGTATGATTTCCATTATTTAAGATCGTTTAGGTTAATAACTTTAGGTTGTTGCGCTTCTTGTTTATGTTCGCTACCTACATAAACATATAGGTTTCTAAATAATGCACTTCCCAACTTGTTTTTAGGTAACATACCTTTTACAGATTTTTCAATTAATCTCGTGGGATCTTTTTGAAATAATTCTGTGGCTGTTAACGATCTTTGTCCTCCTGGATAACCTGTGTGACGGATGTAAGATTTTTCCGTCCATTTGTTGCCAGTTAAATTAATTTTCTCAGCATTGATAACAATAACATTGTCACCACAATCAACGTGAGGTGTAAAATTAGGCTTGTATTTGCCTCTTATAAGCATGGCGACTTTAGAAGCTAAACGACCCAATGAATGTCCGTCCGCATCCACTAATACCCACTCTTTATGAGCAGTTGCTTTATTAGCCGATACTGTTTTGTAACTTAATGTGTTCAAACGATTAGTTTTTGTATGTTAAACTTTAGTTTTTCTCTTAAAAAAGAGTGTGCAAAGGTAAGACTTATTATTTATATAACAAACAGCGTTTTAAAAGTTATTTTTAAGGTGTCAACCCATTTTATTTCAGCTATTTTAACAAATACTTAAGAGGATTTTTTTTTAATTTTGATGCTTTTAGTGTAACAATCTTAATAAGATGTAGTCTATAATACTGTAACTTATTAAAGAATCAACCAACTTCATGAAAACCCTACTGTCATTTTTAGCACTCACATTGTTTTTATTTCATGTATCTCAAGCTCAAGAAGCGAAAATTAAAATCCCAAAACGCACTTATACAACCACTTTTATTACGCCTTTTAAAGCCCCCGAAATAGACGGAAAGCTTGAGGATAAAAGTTGGAGTTTGGTTGAATGGGCAGGCGAATTTATTGAAAATGTGCCTGATGAAAATACACCCCCTACTTTTAAAACCGAATTTAAAATTCTTTATGATTCAAAATACTTATACGTTGGCGTGCGCTCATTTGACGATGAACCCAACAAAATAGAAAAGCGTTTATCTAGAAGAGACGGCTTTGCTGGAGATAGAGTTACCATAAATTTAGATACCTATAATGATAAAAGAACTGCCTTTTCGTTTACTCTAACCGCTGCCGGGGTTAAAGGTGAAGAGTTTGTAACCGATAATGGTAACAATTGGGATGATAGCTGGAATCCTATTTGGTATGTTGCCACCGAAATTAATGATAAAGGTTGGACCGCCGAAATGAAAATTCCTTTTAGTCAATTGCGATTTGGCAAAGCCGATGAACAATCTTGGGGCTTGCAAGTTATTCGACAACTTTTTAGAAAAGATGAGCGTTCTGTTTGGCAACGCATTGCTAAAGATGCACCCGGTTGGATTAGCGAATTTGGCGAATTGCGCGGTTTAAAAAATATTGAACCCCAAAAACAATTCGAAATTCAACCCTTTACCGTTGCAAAATTAAACACCTATCCCAAAGAACAAGGCAATCCTTTTAGAACGGGTTCCGACTACAATATCAACGGTGGCATTGATGCTAAAATTGGCGTTACCAACGACTTGACACTCGATTTAACCATAAATCCGGATTTTGGACAAGTTGAAGCCGACCCTGCGGCAATTTCACTCGATGGTTTTGAAATATTTTTTAGAGAACAACGTCCCTTTTTTATTGAAAATAAAAATATTTTCGATTTCCAATTTGCCGAAAATCAAGACAATTTATTCTTCTCAAGACGCATTGGTCGAAGTCCGCAAGGCTATCCAAATACAGGTGCTGGCGCGTTTGTTAATCAGCCAAACAATACAACCATTTTAGGTGCTGCAAAATTTAGCGGAAAAACAAAAAGTGGCTGGTCTATCGGTGTTTTAGAAAGTATGACCGGAAAAGAATTTGCCGAAATTGACAATAGTGGTTCTCGGAGCAAAGCACTGGTAGAGCCTTTTACCAATTATTTTTTGGGGCGTTTACAAAAAGATTTCAACAATAAAAACTCTTATATAGGCGGAATTTTTACGGCTACTAATCGCGCGCTTGACAGCAATTTAGATTTTTTGCGCAAATCGGCTTACACGGGAGGTATTGATTTTAAACATCAATGGAAAGATCGCAAATATTTTATTGAGGGAAATATTATTTTAAGTCAGGTTAGTGGCAGCAAAACAGCCATTACCGAAACTCAAACCGCTTTAACCCATTTATTTCAAAGAGTTGATGCCAAACATGTAAACGTCGATCCAAACAGAACATCGCTTACCGGTACAGGTGGAAAAATATTATTTGGCAAAGTAGGTGGCGGCAATTGGAACTATTTTTCGGGACTAACTTGGCGCTCGCCCGAATTGGAGTTGAATGATATTGGCTTTCTCCGTCAAGCGGATCAAATTTTTCAAATTATTGAAATTGATTATAATACCTTAAAACCGGTTGGCGCATTTAGATCGATTCAGTCGAGTTTTAAACAATTTTCAACCTATGATTTTGACGGTAATTTTAACCGCTTGCAATTTGATTTAAACGGTCATGCTGAGTTTAAAAATTATTGGTCGCTAGATTTTGGTTTGTCTCACAAACCCAGAATTTATACCAATACCATCTTGAGAGGCGGTCCTCGTTTTCGCTTTTCTCGAGAAAATATTAGCTTTTTATTTATTGGTACTGATTCTCGTAAAAAAGTTAGATTTAATGCGGGTTATGTCTATTCGCAAGCCAAACAAAATAATTTTTCATTCCTGCGATTTGAAACGGGCATAACCTACCAGCCATTAAATTCATTGAGCATTTCTTTTCAGCCCGAGTATGCAAAAAATCCTAATAAAACACAATATGTTACCGAAACCGGCTTTAATGGAACGCCACGCTATATCAATGCTGAAATAAACCAACAAACCCTTAGTGCTGCTTTGCGGATAAACTATACGGTAAACCCGAATTTGACCATTCAATATTATGGCGAACCTTTTATTTCTCGTGGGCGCTATACCAGCTTTAAATACATTACCAATCCTGTGGCTAGCAATTTATACGACCGTTTTAGTTTGTTAAATAGCAGTCAAATTTCGCTTAATAATTCAATCTATTCGGTTGATGAAGATACAAATGGCAGTGTTGATTATACCATAGATAATCCCGATTTTTCGTTTGTACAATTCCGTTCTAACTTAGTAATCCGTTGGGAATACATTCCTGGTAGCGAACTCTTTTTAGTATGGTCGCAAGGCAAATCGGGACTTCAAGACCCAAAAGATCATTTATTTAGAAGCCTAAACAATCAGGTTTTTACCGAAAAAGCAGATAATACTTTTTTAATAAAGGCAACTTATCGATTTCTGATGTAAGTTTAATGGGTTTAAGGTGAATTCAATGCTCGTTTTTCAAACAAAAAATTCTCGCAAAGGATAAAAAATTTCACACAAAGAACGCAAAGGTTTTACGCAAAAAATTAATGTGCTTCGAGCCAATTGCTGCCAATACCAATTTCAACAAGTAACGGAATGCTCAGTTTATAGGCGTGTTCCATCTCAAATTTTACCATTTTAGTCAAAGCCTCTACCTCATCTTTTAGCACATCAAAAACCAATTCATCGTGGACTTGCAACAGCATTTTTGATTTAAAATGCTCATCCGTTAAGCGCCTGTCAATTGCAATCATGGCAATTTTTATAATGTCGGCGGCAGTTCCTTGAATAGGTGCATTAACCGCATTGCGCTCATCGCCAGAACGCACCATGGCATTTTGAGAATTAATATTGCTCAAATAACGACGTCGGCCAAGCAAGGTTTTTACATAACCCTTTGCATGAGCTGAGGCAATTTGACCGGCTATATAATTTTGTAAAGTTGGATAGGATTTAAAATAAGCCTCTATCAATTCCTTCGATTCTTTAGTGCTTAAATTAGTTTGTTGACTCAATCCAAAGGCCGAAACACCGTAAATAATTCCAAAATTCACAGTCTTAGCCTGACTTCGCTGTGTTTTGTTGACTTTGTCAATAGGAATATTAAATACCTTTGCGGCAGTGGCTCTATGGATGTCTTCTCCGTTTAAAAATGATTGTTTCATCGCTTCATCGCCACTCATTTCGGCAATTAAGCGCAATTCTATTTGAGAATAATCGGCCGATAATAAAAGGTGGTTTTCGTCTCTAGGGATAAAAGCTTTTCGCACTTGTTTGCCACGCTCGGTGCGGATGGGAATGTTTTGTAGGTTTGGATTAATTGAACTCAACCTACCTGTTGCCGCAACGGTTTGGCTAAATGTGGTGTGAATTCTGCCTGTTTTTTTATTGACTTCGTTTGGCAATGCCTCAACATAGGTGTTTTGAAGTTTTACCAAGCCTCGCCAAGTCAAAATATCGGCCACAATTTGATGTTCGGTTGCGAGTTTAGATAAAATTTCTTCTCCGGTTGCGTATTGTCCAGTCTTAGTTTTCTTTGGTTTATCTATTAATTTTAAATTTTCGAATAAGATGATGCCCAATTGCTTTGGCGATGCCAAATTAAATTCCGTTCCGGCTTCTAGGTAAATGGTTTTTTCTAAATTCAAAAGGTCTCTTTGCAAATCCGCCGAAAGGCTTTTTAAAAAGGCCATATCAAGCCTTATTCCTTCCAATTCCATTTTGGCCAAAACCGGTAAGAGTTTAATTTCTATGTCATTAAAAAGATTTAAAAGTTCCTTTATGATGAGTTCTTTTTCAAAAATAGGCTGTAATCTGTAAAATATATTGGCGTGCGCCACTTCAAAATCGGCTTGTGCCGACAGGCTTAAATCGGCAAATTCTGTTTGTAATTTTCCTTTGCCAAGCAACTGTGCTTTAGAGGTTAAAGTTTCATTTAGATAGCGTTGCGCAAGGGTTTCTTTATCGTGGCGCATATCGGGTTCTAGCAGGTAATGTGCAATTTTTATATCAAAAAAAGGTCCGTTTAAATTAAGGTTGAATGCGTGTAAATACTTGTATAAAAATTTCAAATTCTGCCCAATTTTTAAAATTGTTTTCGATTCAAAAAAGGCTTTAAATCCTTCTAAAATGCGTTTTGTTTCGGCTATATCTTTTAGAAAATTAACAAAATAGCCCTTGTGGTCTTCATAGCAAAAACTCAAACCTAAAATGTGATTTGAAGCGTTGCTATCAGTCAATTTATTTAGCGAAATAGCCACCGTTTTTTGTTTTAATAATTTTTCTAAAAGCAAGCTTCTTGATAAATCGGTGTTGACGTATTGGTAAAAATGGCTACTTGATTGTGGCTTTTCTATTAGCGCTAAGGTTTCGGCATGGCTTGAAAATAAATCAAATTGAAAATTAGCAGGACTTTGGGTATTTGGTTGATTTTGTTTTTCATTTACGAGGTCAGTGCTCGAAACGGCTGGTAGTTGCTCGGGATTTTGGCTCGATTTAGAACCAAACAATTTATAAAACTGCTCTGCCATTCGGCGAAATTCTAAGTCGTCAAATATTTTTGAAACTTCTTCAAAATTTGGAATAGACATTTCAAAATCAGCTTCATCAAAAACCACAGGACAGTCTAGCATAATGGTTGCTAGTTGTTTAGATAGAATTCCCAAATCTTTATTTGCCTCAATTTTTTCGCGGAGTTTGCCCGATATTTTATCCGTATTGGCAAGCAAATTTTCCATACTTCCAAATTCCTTTATGAATTTTTTGGCTGTTTTTTCGCCCACACTAGGCAAACCGGGAATGTTATCTACGGCATCACCACACATTCCTAAAAAATCAATAACTTGTAGCGGGTTGTCAATTTCGAAGTATTCTTTTACCTTTTCTATACCCCAAATTTCAATGCCATTGCCCATTCGGGCTGGCTTGTACATAAAAATATTTTCGGAAACCAATTGGGCATAATCTTTATCGGGCGTAACCATATAGGTAACAAAGCCCTCCTTTTCGGCTTGTTTGGCAAGCGTTCCTATTAAGTCATCGGCTTCAAAACCCGCTTTTTCAATAATGGGGATGCGCATCGCTTTGAGAATGCTGTGAATATAAGGAATGGCTAAACTAATGGCTTCGGGCGTTTGCAAACGGTTTGATTTATATTCGGCAAAGGCCTCAGAACGCGCAACCGAACCACCTTTATCAAAGGCAACTGCCAAATGATCAGGATTTTCGCGCTTAATCACATCTAATAACGAATTCATAAATCCTAAAATGGCCGAAGTATCCATGCCTTTAGAATTGATTCGTGGATTTTTTATCAAGGCATAATAACCCCTAAATATTAAAGCAAATGCATCGATTAAAAAAAGTCTTTTTTTTTGGCTCATGTAGTTAACTAATATAGGCCTCTAAGATAAGTTAATTTATGATGATTGTAAATTAAGCAATGGTAATAAAAATTCAATTCTTATTTGCTTTATAGTTACAATGTTAGTATTTTTATCGCATAATATATTTGTATTGAAACCTCCAACTTACATTTATATTTACTTAAAGTTGATTAATTTTATTTAAATATAAAATCAAACTAATGAAACGTCTATTAATTTATTATCAATCGAAGGATTTTAAGCCAGCGTTTTATAACAATATCCAAAAGCTAAAAACTTATTTTGATAGTGCCGAAATTAACAATATCATATTGTATAACAATGCTATAAATAATAATTTAGCAGATTGTGTTTTGATTTGTTCTTCTAAAATTGATACTATAATAGATGGCATTAAAGCAAATTTTAATGCCATTCCTCACCTGCTCATTACCACAAAAAATAACGATCTAAAGGCGCTTAGTTTACTTGAATTTGGCCTTAAAGATTATTTATTTGAGGATGCCCTTTCTAAATTGATTCCGGTAATTAATAGAGAACTTAAGGTGAGCGAAGCATTGGCCAACTCAAAACAAGCCGCCGAAACCCTATCTAATTATATTGAACAAGCACCTTTGGCTACCATTACTTGGGATTTAGATTTTAAGGTCGTTAGCTGGAATAAAACCGCAGAGGAAGTTTTTGGCTATACCGCAGCCGAAGCTATGGGCAAAACTTGTTTTGAATTAACTGTGCCAAAAGGACTTGTGGAAACAGCTTCTACTATTTTTAAAAATTTATTAAACCAAACCGGTAAAATTGACAATGTAAATGAAACCTTAAAAAAAGGAGGTGCTACTTTTTTATGCCATTGGCATAACACCATTTTAAAAGGTAAAGATGGCAAAACAACCGGTATTATATCTATAGCTGAGGATATTACTGAAAAACGCGCCATTCACAATAAGGTTTTAAAGGATAAGCAATTTTTAAAACAGGCTCAAAAACTATCCGAAGTTTTTAATATAGAAATCAGCCTAGAATCACAAAAGGTAAAACTCGATAAAGAATTTGTAACATTAAGTGGACTTGATAATTCATTTAAAAACTACACTCCTAAATATTTATTAGCACACCTTATCCACCCACAAGACCGACTAAAGTTGATAAGGACTTTCTTTTTAGCCGTTAAAAGTAATGTAAAATTGGCAGTTGATATTCGGGTGGTTTTTAAAAATGGAACCATTAGATGGATAAATATTTTAGCCGATTTGTTTGTTGATGAACTCAGTCATAAAAAATCGCTTTTAGGAACTTTTATTGATATTACCGACCGCAAAAATGAACTTTTGCAACTAAAAGAGCAAAAAGGTAAATTAGATTTAGCGGTTAGCATAACCCAGCTTGGTTTTTTAATACTTGATATTAAAACAAATACGGTAGAAGTATCGGGCAATACCCAAAAAATATTCGATTTAAATAAGTCAAAAACCGTCTTTAGTTTTAAAGAACTGATTTCAAGAGTTCATCCCGAAGACCAATCAAAAGTAGAAAAAGCCCTCAAATTTGCCATTGAAAATCGCACCGCTTATCAAATAAACCATCGTTTATTATTGCCGAATAGCACAATAATTTGGGTAAATGCCCGCGGTGAAGTTACTTTTGACAAAGACCACAAACCCGATAAATTGATGGGAATTGTAAAAGACGTTTCCATACAAATTCAACGCGAACGCAGGCTGTTACAGCATTCCTTAATTTTAAATCAAATAAGTTCATTGGTTTTGGTTACCGATAAAAATACCGATATTATATTTGGGTCTCCTTCTATAACAAAACAAACGGGCTTTAGCATAGAAGAAATACTCGGACAAGGATGGTGGGATAAAACCTTCAAAACTGAAAAAGCGCGCGCTAATTCAAAAAAATTTATTAGGAACCTGTTTAATGACGTTAA
>Ga0210013_1000046_pt1 | contig 111770 bp, 104 predicted proteins | sample CryGeymeta201506_FD_185553 | JGI IMG/M metagenome (GOLD analysis project Ga0210013, IMG submission 185553) | Groundwater microbial communities from Crystal Geyser aquifers in Utah, USA - Crystal Geyser metaG 2015-06 (SPAdes) (version 2) | ecosystem: Environmental > Aquatic > Deep subsurface >...
GGCTCCAGGCAAGCCCATTCCTCATCACTCATCAAACCCCGGATCACGGCAGCCTCCTCAAAAGCTACCCTGAATCATAAACTACGCCGTTTGGGAATCCCCTTTGTCAACAGAACCTAGTTGCGCGTCGCAATTGATGGGCGATAACTTGTCAGCAGCAAAATTTAGAACTCCCATATGTGTCATTGCGTCCGCATCCATTCCCGACTAAACCGCATTGCTTCCGCAGCATTTGTCAGGGGCAAAAATGGTCGAAGCACCTCCTCCGGTTGGAATAATCATGGGCAGCCAGTCCGACTGGCCCACGATGCAGCTCGCGAGCGACATTCTGAATAAACTCGGCATATCCCATGAAGCGAAGATTGTGTCGGCCCACCGCACGCCCGGCCGCCTCTATGACTATGCGACTTCAGCGGCAGAGCGCGGACTGAAAGTGATCATCGCGGGTGCGGGCGGCGCGGCCCATCTGCCCGGCATGGCCGCATCGATGACCCGGATTCCGGTACTCGGCGTGCCAATCCAGTCCAAGGCTTTGAGCGGCATCGACAGCCTGCTTTCGATCGCGCAGATGCCAGCGGGTATCCCGGTCGGTACGCTGGCAATCGGCGAAGCGGGCGCCAAGAACGCGGCCTTGCTGGCTGCAGCGATCCTCGCCAATTCTGATCTGGCTTTGGCCGAACGGCTGGACGCCTGGCGCGCGGCGCAGACGGACGCCGTGGCCGACCAGCCTGAATAACCAGATCCTATGAAAACACTTCCTCCCGGATCAACCATCGGCATATTGGGCGGCGGCCAGCTCGGCCGGATGCTAAGCGTTGCGGCGGCGCAGCTCGGCTATCGCTGTCATATCTATGCCCCCAATGGCAATAGCGTGGCGGCCGAAGTCGCCGCCGAGTTCACCTGCGCGCAGGATGACGATATCGCCGCGCTGACGCGCTTCGCCGAGAGCTGCGACGTGATCACTTTTGAGTTTGAAAATGTGCCGGTCGGTCCGCTGCACCAGATCGAGGCCTGCGCACCGCTGCATCCGCCGATCGCGGCGCTGGACATCGCGCAGAACCGGATTGCCGAAAAGAATTTCGCCCGCGATCACGGCGGTACGACGGCGCCCTTTGCTGAAGTCAGGGATCGCGCAGGACTGGATAAAGCGGTGGCCGAGACCGGCGCACCGGCAATCCTCAAGACCATCCGCATGGGCTATGACGGCAAGGGACAGTCGCGCATTCAGCCGGGCGACGAGCTTGACCAGCACTGGGATGCAGTGGGCCACCAGCCCTGCGTCGCCGAGGGGTTCGTCACCTTCAGCCATGAATTTTCGGTGATCCTGGTGCGGGCACAGGATGGCGAAATCCGGTTTTGGGATACACCGCACAATATGCACGATGACGGCATCTTGGCGGTCTCTGTCGCCCCTGCCCCCGAAGCCATATTGACGCAGCAGGATGCCGCTCGCGAGCTCGCCGCGAAAATGGCCGAAACCATGAACTATGTCGGCGTGCTGACCTGCGAATTTTTTGCCACCGTAGACGGGCCGGTGTTCAACGAGATGGCCCCGCGCGTGCACAATAGTGGCCACTGGACCATCGAGGGTGCGATCACCAGCCAGTTTGAAAACCATATCCGGGCGATTTGCGGACTGCCGCTGGGTGACACCGGCCTCGCCGCGAAAAGGGTCGAGATGCACAATCTGATCGGGGTCCAGGCGGATGACTGGCAGGCGTTGCTGGGCGATGGCGCCAACCACCTGCATCTCTATGGCAAGGGCGAGTGCCGACCGGGCCGAAAAATGGGGCATGTCACCAAATTATATTTCTAATTTGCAGTCCGGCGGAACTGCGCTAGTCGTCGCGCATGAATCATCCTGAAATCATTTTCTTTCTTGCCCGCGCCGACAATGGCGTGATTGGCGATGGCGATAGCATTCCCTGGCGGCTGCCCGAGGATCAGCGGCGGTTCAAGCGGCTGACCATGGGCAAGCCGATGATCATGGGCCGCAAGACCTTTGACAGCTTGCCCGGCCTATTGCCCGGACGGCGGCATATCGTGCTCAGCCGGGACAAGGCCTGGGAAGGCGATGGCGCGGAGGTCGCGAGCAGCGTCGAGAACGCTCTGAAAATGGCCAATGCGCCACATATTGCGGTGATCGGCGGTGCCGAAATCTACAAGGCGTTTTTGGGCAAGGCCGACCGGATCGAGCTGACCGAAGTGCATAGCGAGCCGAAGGGTGATGTAAAAATGCCTGCGTTTGACGAAGCCATCTGGGAAGAAACGGCGCGCGAGGATCATGACGGAAAAAATGGTCAGCCCGGCTACAGCTTTGTCACCCTGAAACGAAAGTTGCCATGAAGAAAATCGTGCTGACACTGCTGGTTCTCATTGCGATTGCGATCGGTGCCTTTCTGATCTTCGGGCCGGCCTGGTTCGAGAAGCAGACCAATATGGTCGACGGCAAGCCGTTGCCGGCGATCAGTGCCGAAGCGCAGAAGCTACATGACAGCCTGATGATCGTTGATCTGCACGGCGATACCTTGCTGTGGAAACGCAAGATTACCGACAGCGCCGACTATGGCCATATCGATCTCAAGCGGATGGAAGAAGGCAATGTCGGGCTGCAGGTTTTTTCGAGCGTCACCAAGACGCCGCGCGGCCAGAATTACGACAGCAACAGCGCCGATACGGATAACATAACTTTGCTTGCGATGACCCAGTTGCAGCCGATGCGGACCTGGTTTTCCTTGCTCGAGCGACAGCTGTATCATGCCCTGAAGCTTGACCGTGCGGTAAAGGACAGCGCCGGGGCTTTGGCAAAAATCAGCAATGCAGCCGATGTCGACGGGCTCGTTGAATTCCGCGCCCGGGAAAACCGCCCGATTGGCGTGCTCTTCTCTGCGGAAGGGCTTCAGACATTGGAAGGCAAGCGCGAGAATCTGCAGAAACTGTATGATTCCGGCATGCGGATGGCCGGGCTGGTGCATTTTTTCGACAATGAGCTGGCCGGATCGATGCATGGCGAGAAGAAAGGCGGGCTGACCAAATTCGGACGGACCATCGTCCGCGATATGGAGCAGAAGGGGATGATCGTCGATATCGCCCATTCGAGCCACGCCACGGTTGCCGATATTCTCAAAATGGCGAAGCGTCCGGTGGTATCGAGCCATGGCGGCGTGCAAGCGGTGTGCAAGGTCAATCGCAATCTGACCAATGCCGAAATCAGGGGCGTGGCAGCGACCGGTGGAGTGATCGGACTGGGTTACTGGGATGGTGCGATGTGCGATACCAATCCGAAGACCGTGGCGAAAGCGGTCAAGCATGTCCGCGATTTGGTCGGGATCGAGCATGTTGCGCTGGGCAGCGACTTTGACGGCGCGGTGACCACGCGATTCGACACTAGCGAGATTGTCCAGATTACCCAGGCGCTGATGGATACGGGCTTCACGGAAGCGGAAATCCGCGCGGTGATGGGGCTGAATGCGCTGCGGGTGATCAAGGCGGGTATCGAGCCGCTGCCGAAACCAGGCGTTGCGCCGCAGGGTGAAGTGACACCGGCGACACCGCTGGTGGTCAAGCCCGGTGCGGATGCGCGCGAACTGGTTACGGAATAGCGGCCCGTCGGCCTGGGCCTGACGAACTGGTTGCGCACGCCATGCACCTTGATTGTCATTCGGGGGCTTAGAAATGCTGATGAAAAACAGCATGTTTTTCATCAGCATTTCTTGGAACCCGGAATCCACCTCTCGTCCAGACAGCGTGCTACTGGATTCCGGACAGCTAGATTTCCTAACCAAATCATAGATTTGGAAGAAATCTGCTTCCGGAATGACAATTTCTAGCTAATGAACATCCTATGCAACGACTGAACGGAAAAGACCGGATCGAAGGCGACCTGCGCGGGGCGATTATCGCGCTGGGCAATTTTGATGGCTTTCATTTCGGCCATCAGGCGGTCGCCGGCAAGGCGCTGAGCTGGGCGCGGGACGAAGGCCGGCCAGCGATTATCGCAACCTTTGATCCGCATCCGGTGCGCTTTTTCAAGCCCGATCTGCCGCCCTTTCGCTTGACCAGTCTGCCCCAGCGTCAGCGGCTGTTTGCCGATGCCGGGGCCAGCGCGATGCTGGTGTTTGAATTTGATGCCGGACTTGCCGGAACGACGGCGGAAGATTTTGTCAGCAAGCTGCTGGTCGATCGCTTTGGCGCGGCGGGCGTCGTCACCGGCGCGGATTTTACCTTCGGCAAGGGCGCTAAGGGCAATATCGACCTGCTGCGCGAAGTCGGCGCGGCGCATGGGCTGAACAGCGAGGCGGTTCGGCCGATCAGTGATAGCGATGATGTGATCTCCTCCAGCCGGATTCGGGCGGCGCTCAAAGAAGGACATTGTGAGGAAGCGAACCGCTTGCTCACTCGCCCGTTTGCGATCCGCGGCAAGGTTATCCATGGCGACAAGAATGGCCGGCAGCTTGGCTATCCGACCGCCAATATCGACATGGGCCAATATCTGCGCCCGAAATATGGGATTTATGCGGTGAAGGGCCGCCTGCCCGATGGCCGGGTGCTGAACGGCGCGGCGAGCCTTGGCGTGCGCCCGATGTTCGATCCGCCGAAGGAATTGCTTGAGCCCTATTTTTTTGATTTTAGTGAAGACCTTTATGGGCAGACGATCGAGGTGGAATTGCATCATTTTCTGCGCGGGGAGCAGAAGTTTGACGATCTGGATGCGCTGAAGGTGCAGATGGAGAAGGATTGTGACCGAGCGAGAGCGTTGCTGGATTAGGAATATCCGTTAGGATTACCGCTAGCCCTGAGCTTGTCGAAGGGCGCTTATCGACGATAGGCGTGGTTCGACAGGCTCACCACTAACGGCAGGAAGGCAGCCGGATTGGGGCGCGGGGATTGCCGGGTTGAGCAGCACTGTTCGTCATTGCGAGCGGAGCGAAGCAATCCAGGGCGTCGCTTCCTGCTCTGGATTGCCACGGGCTTTCAGCCCTCGCAATGACGCGCCGAATGGCAGGCTCCCGCGCTGCACAAATCCCGCTTGCACCGGCGGCTCGCCTCCCCTAATCCCCGCGATCATGAGCGATCCCAAAGCAGATTATAAAGACACGGTTTTCCTGCCGAAAACCGATTTCCCGATGAAGGCCGGCCTGGCGCAGAAGGAACCGGCGATTCTGGACCGCTGGCAGAAGATTGGTCTGTACGAGAAGCTGCGCGAGGCGCGCGCCGGGCGCGAGAAATTCATCCTGCATGACGGCCCGCCCTACGCCAATGGCAATATCCATATCGGTCACAGTCTCAACAAGACGCTGAAGGATCTGGTGGTGCGTTCGCAGTCGCTGCTCGGCAAGGACGCGCCGTTCGTGCCCGGCTGGGACTGTCACGGTCTGCCGATCGAGTGGAAGATCGAGGAAGAATATCGCAAGAAGAAGCGCAACAAGGACGAGGTGCCGGCCAGCGAATTCCGCGCCGAATGCCGGACCTATGCCGACCATTGGGTCGATGTCCAACGCGAGGAATTCAAGCGGCTGGGCATATTGGCGCAGTGGGACAAGCCCTATCTGACGATGGATTATGACGCCGAGGCTGCGATTGTTGCCGAGCTGCTGAAATTCGCCGAGGCGGGACAGCTCTATCGCGGTGCCAAGCCGGTGATGTGGTCGCCGGTCGAGAAGACCGCGCTGGCCGAGGCCGAGGTGGAATATGAGGATATCGTCTCGACGCAGATCGATGTGGCATTCGAGATTGTCGAGGCGCCGAATGCGCCGGAACTGGTTGGTTCGCATGCGGTGATCTGGACGACGACGCCCTGGACGATTCCGGTTAATCAGGCGCTCGCTTATGGGGCGGATGTTGAGTATGGATTGTATCGGCTGAATGTGGATGTCGGTCGGAATGACGGCGATCATTCCGAAGTAAATTCGGTATTGGAAAGTCTGAGGTCAGCAGGACTGCCTGAAGGACAGAAATTTGTGCTGGCGACTGGATTGGTCGACGGTGTCACTAGCCGTTTAGAAGCGATGGTAAGAAAACTCTTGTCTGAAGCTGATGTGACAATCGAACTTTCACCCATCGCGGTCAACAAAGAGTATGGATTCAAAGGCTCCCAGCTCGCCGGAGCAATTGCCAAGCATCCGATGGCGGATACGCTGAAAAAATCCGTTAGTGGTGAGCCTGTCGAACCACGCCTCTCGGACGAGAAGCGCCGTTCACCTGCGGTGGCCTTCGGCTCGACAAGCTCAGGGCTAACGGAAGAGGATATTGCCTTTTTCACCAAGCCCCGCCCGTTCCTCGACGGTTCGCATTTTGTAACCACCGATGCCGGTACCGGACTGGTGCATATGTCGCCCGACCATGGCGAGGATGATTTTATTCTGTGCAAGGCCAATGGCATCAATCCGGTGTTCGCGGTCGAGGCGGATGGGGTGTATCGTGAGGACTGGGCATGGCTGCCGCGCGGGGACGAGCGTTCCGGCGGGGTGATCAACAAGAATTTTAATGGCCCGGAAGGCCCGATCTGTTCGGATTTGCGCGAAGCCGGTGCCCTGCTCTCGGCCAGTGCTGATTTTACCCATAGCTATCCGCACAGCTGGCGGTCGAAGGCGAAGATCATCTATCGCTGCACGCCGCAATGGTTTGTGCCGATGGATGCGCCGCTTTCGGCCCCTCCACCGCCTGCGGCGGTCCCCCTCCCCACGCCTTCGGCGCAGGGAGGACATGGGGATAATTCCGTTAGTGGTGAGCCTGTCGAACCACGCCTCTCGGACGAGAAGCGCCGTTCACCTGCGGTGGCCTTCGGCTCGACAAGCTCAGGGCTAACGGATACCGCAACCCTCCGCGAAGTGGCGCTCAACGAAATCCGCAACAAGGTGCGCTTTGTGCCGGAACGCGGGCGTCGCCGGCTCGAATCGATGGTCGAAGGCCGGCCCGACTGGGTGCTGTCGCGCCAGCGCGCCTGGGGCGTGCCGATTGCGCTGTATGTTGATCGCAAGAGCGGCGAATATCTCAATGATCCGGCGGTCAATGCGCGGATCATTGCCGCGTTCAAGACCGGCGGGGCCGATGCCTGGTTCAATGCCGATCATCAGGAATTTCTCGGCAACGCCTATGCGCTCGATGATTATGAAGTGATCACCGATATTCTCGATGTCTGGTTCGACAGCGGCTGCACCCATGCATTTGTGCTGGAAAGCGGCAAATGGCCGGAGCAGCGCAGCCCGGCCGATCTCTATCTCGAAGGCAGCGACCAGCATCGCGGCTGGTTCCAGTCGAGCCTGCTGGAATCCTGCGGCACCCGGGGACGGGCGCCCTACAAGGCGGTGCTGACCCATGGCATGACGCTCGACAAGACCGGCAAGAAAATGTCGAAATCGCTCGGCAATACGCTCGATCCCAAGAAGATCATCGATGTGCAGGGCGCGGATATCTTGCGGCTGTGGGCGGCGAGCGTCGATTTTACCGAGGATCACCGGATCGGCGACGAGATCCTGAAAGGGGTTTCGGACAGCTACCGGAAGCTGCGCAACACCTTTCGCTATATGCTGGGCGGGCTCGGTGATTATAGCGAGGCCGAGCGGGTGGCGGTGGCCGATATGCCGGAGCTGGAACGCTATATCCTGCACCGGCTGGCGGAAGTCGACGCCGAGCTGAAGCAGCATGTGAATGATTTTGCCTTCGGTCCCTATATGCGGGTGCTGAATGCCTTTGCGCAGGAAGATCTCAGCGCCTTCTTCTTCGATATCCGCAAGGATTGCCTCTATTGCGATGCGCCGGATGATCCCAAGCGCATGGCCTATCGCACGGTGATGGACATATTGTTCCACGCCCTCACCCGCTATATCGCGCCGGTGCTGGTGTTTACCGCCGAGGAAATCTGGCAGAGCCGGTTTCCGGATGAGGCTGATTCTGTTCACCTTAAAGAGTGGCCAGATTTCAAGGCGCTCACCACAGGTCGTCCCAGCGAAGGCTGGGACCCAAACCAATCTCGAGGCGGGTTGGACCCCAGCCTTCGCTGGGGTGACGGTGATGTGGAGAAGTGGGAAGCCGTTCGTGCTGCTCGCGAGAAGGTGACCGAGGCGATCGAACCGCTGCGGCGGGAGAAGACCATTCGATCCAGTCTGGAAGCGGAGGTTGTCTATCCGATGGCCGATCTGCCGATCAGCACGGACGAATTTGCCGAGCTGGCGATTGTGGCGGACGTTACTGATGGCGACGTGATCGCGGTCACCAAAACCGACAATTACAAATGCGGTCGCTGCTGGCGCTTGCTTCCGGAGGTTGAGGAAGATGGTGCGCTTTGCGGGCGTTGCGAGAAAGTGCTGGGCGCGTGAGCAGTAGCACCCTCGTCATTCGGAACTTGTTTGACGAATGTCCACTTGCGCCAAAGCCGTCATTGCGAGCGCAGCGAAGCAATCCAGAGCGGCACACACCGGCGATAGTGGATAGACGCCCTGGATTGCCGCGTCGCCTTCGGCTCCTCGCAATGACGATGGTCGCCCCACCAATGTGTCTCGACTACGCTCGACACGAACGGAGTTTGACATGACTGATAGTAGCCAAATCAAGAAATACCGCCGCATTGGCCTGTTCATCGCCTTTGTGATCTTCGTCCTCGACCAGGCGAGCAAATTTGTCGTGATGGACCTGCTGCAGCTGCCGGTTCGCGGCCAGATCGAGCTGCTGCCGTTTTTCAACCTGACCTGGGCGGAAAATTACGGCGTGTCGATGGGCTTCCTGACCGCCTCCACCGATTTCCAGCGCTGGGCGCTGGTCGCGCTGACCGGGCTGATCGGCATCGCGGTCTTTGTCTGGATGAACCGGGAAAAGGCCAAGTGGGACATTGTCGCGCTGGGCATGATCCTGGGCGGGGCGATGGGCAATATCGTTGATCGGGCGCGGCTCGGCTATGTCGCCGACTTTGCCGATCTGCATATTGGCGATTTTAGACCGTTCCTGATTTTCAACCTTGCCGATGCCTGTATCAGCATCGGCGTCGTGATCCTGCTTGCGCGAGCGCTGTTTATTCGCGAAAAGAAGGACGAGACAAAAGACGATGTTCAGCTTGACGAAAGTTGACCTGTGTCAGGAGCGCGCTATCAGGCTCCGTAAGAGATTTTTGAGGGACAATATCATGCGTAAATCGACCGTCGTCATCAGCCTTGTTTCGCTGGCCAGCCTGACCGCCTGCGGATCAACCGGACTGTTCGACCGCGACCGGCCCGATGAATTCGCGGTTTCGCGCCAGCCACCGCTGGTGATCCCACCCGATTTCTCGCTGGTGCCGCCGCAGCCCGGTCAGCCTCGCCCGCAAACCGGCGGTTTGCAGCAGCAGACTCTCGAAGCCCTGTTCGGCGGCCCGCAAGCGCGCAGCGTCACCGAATCGGCTGTGGTCGCTCAGGCCGGTGACGCCGATGGCGGGATCCGTTCCTCGGTCGGCGATCCCGACACCTATACCGTCGACAAGGGCAGCGTGACTCGCGACATCATCGCCGCACCCGAAGGTGACGGACAGAATGCACAGGCGGCTGTGCCGGAGTGATGTTGCTGCTCCGCACCTGATGCGGAGCTTTGGCGATAGTGACCATCTTATAATGCAGGGCTCCGCATCAAGTGCGGAGCACGGTGGCTTGCGCCTTTTCGTGCCCGAAATGAAGCAGTTCCCCTGCGCAGGCAGGGGCCCATCTCCTGAATTATCGTCTGCACCTCTGGGTTATTGAATAGCGCGCTGCCGGATCCAGCGCCTGAACATTTCAACCATATCGCATGAACATGATTGCAGGAGATGGGCCCCTGCCTTCGCAGGGGCACTACTCTCAATCTGGTATGGCAATTATCTTGGTTCGCGCATTGCCGCCGCGGACAATGGCCAGCGATGTTTTCGGCAGCCCTAGCGCCTTGGCGAGCAGCTTCAGGACGGCGGTATTGGCCTTGCCATCCTCCGGGGTGGCAGTGACGCGGACCAGCAAAATTCGCGCAGGGCCGTTTTCGCCCGGCAGGCTGATGCTGTTTTCTGCCGCATTGGGGGTGACCTTGATAGTCAGCTCACCGCCATCGGCGAGCGCCAGCATCTCTTCACGGGTCGGGAACAGGGTCTTTTTTGCCATTTGCATATCTGCCTGATGCGGTTCCTTCTCCCGTGAGGGAGAAGGATACAGAGGCTTATTCGCGAAGCGGATTAGCCGGCGTTGGATGAGGGCGTTCTTCGATCCGAAGCGCAGTGCACCCTCATCCAACTGCGCCTAATTCGCTCCGCTCATAAGGCTTCATATCCTTCTCCCCCAAGGGAGAAGGTAAATTCACCTAATGCCGGAAGTGGCGCATGCCGGTGAAAAGCATAGCGAGGCCGGCTTCGTCCGCAGCCGCAATCACTTCGTCGTCGCGGATCGAGCCGCCGGGCTGGATCACTGCCGTGGCGCCTGCCTCGACCGCAGCCATCAGGCCATCGGCGAAGGGGAAGAAGGCGTCGGAGGCGACCGACGAGCCGATCGTGCGGGCTTCGTCCCATCCGGCTTTTTCCGCTGCATCCTTGGCTTTCCACGCGGCAATGCGCGCCGATTCCAGCCGGTTCATCTGGCCGGCGCCCACGCCGGCGGTTGCGCCATCCTTGGCATAGACAATCGCGTTGGATTTGACATGTTTGGCGACCGTCCAGGCGAACAGGCAATCGGCCAGTTCCTGCTCGCTCGGCTGCCGCTTGGTGACGCATTTCAGATCATCGCGCGAGATCTGGCCATTGTCGCGGCTTTGCAGCAGATAGCCGCCGGTGATGGTTTTGACGTTCATGCCGGGCCGCGAAGCGTCGGGCAGTGCGCCGGTGAGCAGCAGGCGCAGATTCTTCTTCTTGGCGAAGATGGCTTTCGCGTCGTCATCCGCATCGGGGGCGCAAACGACTTCGGTGAAGATGCCGGTCATCGCTTCTGCCGCCGCGCCATCGAGCGGCCGGTTGACGGCGATGATGCCGCCGAAGGCCGAGACGCTGTCGCAGGCGAGCGCCGCCTTGTAGGCGTCGACGATATTGTCGGCGCTGGCGACGCCGCAGGGATTGGCGTGCTTGACAATCACCACGGTCGGCGGACCGTCGCGGAATTCGCTGACCAGTTCGAGCGCGGCATCGGCGTCGTTGTAATTATTATAGCTGAGCGCCTTGCCCTGCAGCTGCTCGGCCTGGGCGATGCCCTTTGCGGACGGGCCGTCGGGCAGATAGAGCGCGGCGCTCTGGTGCGGATTTTCGCCATAGCGCAGCTCGACCGGGCGGCTCATGGTCAGCGGCAGCGTGTCGGGGAACATCTTGCCCTGGTCGGCGAAGCCGAACCACTGGGCGATCATGCCGTCATAGCTGGCGGTCGCGGCAAAGGCCTTGGCGGCCATGTTCCTGCGGAACGCCAGCGAGGTGGCGCCGTCATGCTGCTGCAGCTCTGTGAGCAGTGTGTCATAGTCCGAAGGGTCGGTGACGATGGTCACGAAATCGTGATTCTTGGCGGCGCTGCGCACCATCGACGGGCCACCGATATCGATATTCTCGATAATCTCGTCGCGCTCGGCGCCCTTGGCAACGGTCTGGGCGAAGGGATAGAGATTGACGATCACCAGATCGATCCCGGCGATATCATGCTCTTCCATGGAGGCAACATGGCCCGGATCGTCGCGGCGAGCAAGCAGGCCGCCGTGGACCTTCGGGTGCAGGGTCTTGACCCGGCCATCCATCATTTCCGGGAAATTCGTCACGTCGCTGATGTCTGCAACCTCAAGTCCCGCTTCGCGCAGCGCCTTGGCGGTGCCGCCGGTCGAGATCAGCGCAACGCCCATGCCCGCGAGATGCTTGCCGAGTTCGGCGAGGCCGCTCTTGTCCGAAACCGACAAGAGCGCGCGTTTGATTTTGATATTGTCCGTCATTTCTACCCCATATGTTTGAGCAGCCAGCCGGTGGCGCCACCGCCCCTGCCCACTGCCCCGGAAATCACCATCTGCATCACGTCATGGCCTATGCCCATGCCGTCTACCCAGACGCTTTCTTCCAGTTGAATCTCTCCGCTGGTCGAGCGGAATTGCCATAAATTGCCGTCTTTCAGGCGCAATAGCACGCCCTTGCCCTCCGAAATCAAGTCACTTTCGATATCCGGTCCGAGATGGAAGCGCAGCGCATATTGAATATCGGTCTTGCGGCGCCGGCGTTTCTTGCCATCGGGGATCAGCATATCTTCGCCGCGCAGCTCCAGACCGTCAGAGCGCAGCAGCAGCAGGCGCTTGTGGACCAGCCCGAAACGCTTGGCATAGCCGTCATGGCTGGCCTCCAGACGGATTGCATTTTCGACATCGCGGCGGAACAGTTCGACCTCGCTGACGCCGCGCCCAAGCTTGCCGTCAGGCAATATCGAGGTGCTGTTGCTGTCCTCTATACACAAGGTGCTGTGCGCTGCTGTGGTGCGGAGGCCCCGCGCGAGCGCCGCCGGGATCGTCGCCCCGACCAGCCCGGCCCCGCCGCAATTGCTGATGATCCGGCAATCGCCGTGGGAAAGCTCGAAGGCCAGCGTCGAGGCGCAACCGGCAACCGCCATCCGCGCGATCGGTGGCGGGGCGGCATCCAGGATCAACACCGAGCGACCGGAGGTGACCCGCTGATACCCCCATTCGCGGGCCTCCCGCAGCGGCCTTGCGCGGACGCCACTGGCCTCGACGACTTGCGCAACCTGTTCCGCCGAGGTGGCGCCACTGCCCTGCCAGTTGCCCATAGATCCGTCAAAATGGGTCAGGGCGGTCAGCGGCGGAACGGCTTGATTCAGAGCTTCTTCCAGAAACGGCGGTGCATCCACCTGGCGGGCCAGATAGACCTGTTTCAACATCGACAGCAGCACCACGGCGTCCATCTGGGTCAACGGCGAGCGCGATACCGCACCACCGTCGGCAAAGAAAAATTCGCCCATCGCCTTTTCCAACCCGGCTTCGCCGACAATCTGGCGCACCCGACCCTCCGGCAGCAGCAGTGACGCCGCCACCACGCCGCTCCACGCGACCAGCCGGCCGAGGCTGGACTCCGCCTTGTCGGCGGTGCGATCAAGATGGCGGGCGGTGCGGGCGATATTGTTGAGCAGCTTGGAGCGGTAGATCAGATCTCTGGAGGACAGGATCAGCGGCGCATGGCTGGCCCAGATCAGCAAACGCCAGCCGCAATTGTCGGGCCGCCAAGCTGGCTGCCGGATGACGCCGCCATTGGCATCGAGCCACTGGTTGATCAGCTTTTCTGCCACCGGCACCGCATGATCGCGCGATGCCGCGGTATCGAGATCGCGCAACCACTGAAAGCGATGAACATAATCTTCAAATTGCGGCGGCAGTTTGAGATTGGCGAAATCGATATTCTCGTGCTTTTTCTTGAGGCCGCGAAACAGGAAATGGCCCGCGCGCACCGCCATGCCCTGGACCCGGTCGCCCTCGACCGGATCAACCGGCACGGCGAGCAGGCGCAGCGGCAATTTGCCCGACAGCCGGAGCCGGTGCATCGGCATCCGCCACGTCATCCGGTAATAGAGCATCGTCACCTGCTCGGCGAGCGACTGGCCGCGGTCGCGGTCGTGACGGAGGGTCAGGCTGCGGCCTTCGCCGGCGCTATCATGCTCGTCGTGGGTGGATTGCTCGTCCGGGTCACCGTCGCCCAGATCAAGCCGATCAGGACCGTCCGTGGTCATTCACCCCTCAGGCCGCTGATATTGGCAGCATAATGATCCGGTCCGCCGCGAAAGGTAGCGGTGCCAGCGACCAGAGTGTCAGCGCCAGCGGCGATCGCCTTGGGCGCGGTATTCAAATCAATACCGCCGTCGACTTCCAGGCGGATATCCTTGCCGGTGGCGGTGATCCGGCTGCGGATCGCCTCGATCTTGCGCAGCTGGCTGTCGATGAAGCTCTGTCCGCCGAATCCGGGATTGACGCTCATCACCAGAATCAGGTCAAGATCCTCGATCAGATAGTCGAGTATATCGAGCGGCGTTGCGGGATTGAGGACCAGGCCGGCCTGTTTGCCGAGCGCCTGGATCGTCTGCACGGTGCGGTGCGGATGCGGACCTGCTTCCGGGTGGAAGGAGATGATATCCGCACCAGCCTCGGCGAAAGCTTCGAGAAACTGGTCGACCGGCGAGATCATCAGATGGACATCAAACGGCTTGGCGCTGTGCGGCCGCAGCGCTTTGACGACCGCCGGGCCGATCGTGATATTGGGGACGAAATGGCCATCCATCACATCGACATGGATCCAGTCACATCCTGCGCGGTCAATAGCCTGCACCTCTTCGCCCAGTCGGGCGAAATCGGCGGAGAGAATGGATGGGGCGATACGAATGCTGTCGGACATGGCGCTTCCTTAAACTTGTCCCGGGCCTAGAATTTTTGCTCGGGGCAGGCAAGGCGCTAATCTGATGGTGCCACAGTCCCTTGTGGACAGATTGGGGACAGGTTCACAATATATAGAGAATCAGATTTTCCGGACCAGACGGGCGATGAAAAATCCGTCAACATGACCCTGCTCGGCGAGCGTGGTTGGCAGGGTGCGGACACAGCCGGTGTCGGTTGGCAGGATATGTTCCGGCAATTCGTCAGCAGTTACCGGATCAATCGCGAACTGGTCATGGCGCTCCAGAAACGCTTCGATCTGCTCCTCGCCTTCCTCGGGCTCGAGCGAGCAGACTGCGTAGACCAGTATTCCGCCGGGCTTCACCCAGGGCGCGGTGCGGTCGAGCAAGGCGCGCTGGACCTCGACCCGGTCGGCGATCTGCCTTGAGCCGATACAGTGCAGGACATCGGGGTGGCGTCGATAGATGCCGGTGGCGCTGCACGGTGCGTCGAGCAGCACCGCGTCGGCAGGTTCGACCGGTTCCCATTGCATCAGGTCGGCGATGACTTCCTCTGCCTGCAAATTGGTACGTTTGAGATTGTCCTGGAAGCGCTCCATCCGCTTGGCGTTATTGTCGACCGAGACCACTTTCCAGCCGGCGCTGGCCAGTTGCATGGTCTTGCCGCCGGGGGCTGCACAAAGATCATAAATCGTCCGGCCCTCGCCTTCGCCGAACAGCCGGGCGGGAATCGAGGCCGCCAGATCCTGCACCCAGAACTGGCCTTCGTCGAAGCCGGCGAGCCCGGTAACTGGAAGAGCTGGAAGCATCCTTAGATGTTTGGGGGCCAGCTTCACGCCGTCGAGAGAGCCCACGTCATCGGACTGGAAGCTGAGGTCGAGCGGCGCGGGCTTGGCCCAGGCTTCGTTCGCGGCGATGGCGACATCCTCGCCCCAATTGTTGGTCCAGCGGTCGAGCGTCTCGCCCGGAATTTCGGGATATTCGGGCAGTTTCAACGCGCCCGATTCAACGCCGCGCATCACCGTTGAAAAGACGCCGTGCACCAGCCGGCGCGGGCCGCCATGGACCAGCGGCAAGGCGGTGGAAATAGCGGCATGTTGCGGGGTGTCGAGAATCAGCACCTGGGCCAGCGCGATGCGCAGCGCCATCCGCGGTTTGGCATCGTCCGCCAGCCGGTTGCGGGTGGCGCTGTCAATCATCGCATCAAGCGCTGTCATCCAGCGGAGGACGTTGGCGGCGATATTGTGAGCCAGTGCCTTGTCAGACGGATGGGAAAGTTTCCCGGTGGCCGCGGGCATCGCCTGATCCAGCGTCTCGCCGCGCCGGCAGACGGCGTCGAGCAGGCGGATGGCCGACTGGCGTGTGGCGAGGCCGGGGATTTTATTATTGGGTTCGTTCATTGTTCGATTCCGCACTGGCTTGCCCGGCAGGGCCGGGACTCGCGCAAACCGGATGGTTTGCACTGTTCGACCGCATAGACCTTCCGGCGTTTCGATCAAGCTTTTGGAATGGGTGCCGGGGAATTGCATCGGTCGCGAGTTTCGCCGATGAACCAAAACATCAAATTTTCCGATGCCCGCCAACAAGCCAATTGACATTAAGTCGATATATATCGATATACGCATCATGCGAAAAATGAGGGCACCATCGAAGGCAACGGAACAGGCATTGATCGCCCTGCTCCACGCGCCTGAAAATCTGCATGGTTATGAGATCATGCAGATCACCGGGATAAAGCCGGGCACGCTCTATCCCATGCTCGCGCGACTGGAGGACCAGGCGATGCTGGTTTCGCACTGGCAGGAGCCGACTGTCGGAGGGCGGCCTCCCCGCCATCTTTACGGCTTGACCGAGGCCGGGCGCGCGTTGGCAAAGAGCCTGCTCAACGAAGGTCGTCGGACCGCCGATCGCAATTTGCAGACCAAGCCGATATGATGCGAGGCGCGCTGACATGGTTGATCCTCCGGATTGTCCCCGATCATCGCCAAAAATGGGCTCAAGCGATGATTGCGGAAATGGCGGTGATCGACAGTGATGGCGAAGCCGCAACTTTTGCGCTGGGCTGCATGGTGGCCTGCTGCCGCTTTCGTATCGAGACAATTATCTCAACCGGAAACAGAGGGAGCAGCATGGTGAAGGACAGGTTCGTAGTTTTTACATTCGCGTCGGGTGTGGTGGCAGGGTTGATCGGGCTGGCCTATCTTCTTGTCTCCGGTGCACCGCTGACCATGGTGATCGTCAATGGCGCGGCGCTGGTCGTCGGCATCTTGCTGGCGCCTTCGCTGAGGCTGTCCGCTCGGGCGACCGATCCGGTGGTGTCGACGGCCGCGTTGATCGGGGCTTTCATTCTATTGGGCACCGCCATTTTTGGTTATGCAATCGAGGATGCGAGACGGTGGCTGTTGATCGGACCGTTTTTCATCCAAACCAGCCTGATGTTGTTGCCGCTGATTGCGGTCTGCTTCGCCAGAGTTCAAAATCTTCGGACCACGGTGGCGGTGTGTGTCGCAGCCTTTGCGATGGGGGCTCAGCCTGACCGGGCGATGGCGGCGATGCTGTTTGTCGCGGTTGTCATTGTCGGCATGATGCGGCCCAACCGGCTGACGGTGAGCGCGGCGGTATTCTGTATGATGACCTTTGCGGCGACGCTGCTGTTGCCCGACCGCCTGCCAGCGGTGCCGTTCGTCGATCATATATTGTGGACCGCCTTTGATATCTCGTTGTGGGTCGGACTGGCGCTCTGGGCCGGATGTCTGTTGCTGGTTTGCCCGATTTTATTTGTGCCGAAGGCCGAGCGGTCAACCCTGCACTATGTGTTTGCGTCCTGCTGGCTAACGCTGATCGCCGCTGCTGCCATGGGGGCCTACCCCACGCCGATAGTCGGTTATGGGGCGAGCGCGATTATCGGCTATTTCCTGAGCCTGATATTCCTGCAGCCCAGAGCCCGGGGACGGATGGCTGTCGGCGAGGCCCCCACCGACCTGTCCGAATCTGACGAGACCATCCCTCCTCTTCGAAACAGCCTAGCTTCCTTCGCGATCTGAGACCGCGCGGAGGGGGAGCCGTTGCCCTTCGCAAAATGTAGTCGCTTGTCTTTTCCGAGATGATCGGCAAAAGGCGCTGTATGGAAATTTTAGCACTTCTGTCAGACCCCGCGGCATGGCTTGCGCTGCTGACGCTTATCGCTCTTGAGATCGTACTCGGCGTCGACAATCTGATCTTCATTGCGATTCTCTCGAACAAGCTGCCTCTGCACCAGCAAGCCAAGGCGAGGCGCATCGGACTCTCGCTGGCGCTTGTCATGCGGATCGGGCTTCTCATGCTGATCGGCTGGATCGTGACGCTGCAGACCCCCCTGTTCGACCTTGGCCTGCAAGGGGCGCCAAACGAATATGGCGAGGCGAGTTTCGAGACGGCTTTTTCCGGCCGCGATCTCATATTGCTGGCTGGCGGGCTGTTCCTCCTGTGGAAGGCGACCAACGAAATTCACCACACGATGGAGCCTGAAGACAATTCCGGTGAATTGCTCGACAAGACGCCGGGAGTGGCAACGGCTGCGGTTGCCAGCTTTGGTACGGTCATCGTGCAAATCATTGCCATTGATATGGTTTTTTCGATCGACTCGATCCTGACCGCTGTCGGCATGACGGACGATATCCCGATCATGGTCGCGGCGGTCGTCATCACCGTTGGCGTGATGATGGTGGCAGCGGATCCGCTTGCCAAATTCATCGAAAAAAATCCCACGCTGGTTATGCTGGCACTCGCCTTTCTGGTGATGATCGGATTGGTCCTGATTGCCGACAGCTTGGGCTTTCACGTGCCAAAGGGCTATATTTATGCGGCTATGGGCTTCTCGCTCGCGGTTGAGCTGCTGAACATAATTCAGCGCAACCGAAGGCTGAAATTGAAGAGCAGCATCAAAGCAGGCTGACCCCTTGAAGATTGCCGACAACGGACCGGGCATCCCTTTTGATTGATATACCGCCGTTTCCGGCTATACTCGCGTAATTGAGGGGCAAGCCCCCGATAATGTGAACAAGAATATCAGACCTTTACCCTGTAATCTTACGACCTGTGCGCTTGACAATCTGCTGGTCAAAATAACCCCGAGATCACAAATTCCGTCTGATATCCGAGCATGAGCTTATGCTTGCAGGACAAGGCGCGTGGCCAGAGAAAAACCCAATGAAAACCGGAATTACCGACAAACGAAACAACGCTCCGATCGAGCGCATTCAGAATAATATGATCGCCCGGCTGGAACGCCGCGCGCTCAACCGTCTTTGTGCGGGGATGCCGGCGTGGGCCACTCCGGATATGCTGACGCTCGTCGGCATGATCGGCGCCTTCTTCGTTTTCGGCGGATATGTTGCCAGCAATCTCCATCCGGGCTGGCTGCTTTTATCGATAGCCGGATATGTCGTTCACTGGTTTGGTGATTCACTGGACGGCAGCCTGGCCCGGTTCCGGAAGATTGAACGTCCGCGTTACGGCTATTTTCTCGATCACAGCTGTGATGGCTTTGCCACGGTGCTGCTCGTGGTCGGTATCGGTATCAGTCCCTATGTGCAGATGGAGGTCGCGCTGATTGCGCTCGTCGGATATCTGCTGATGTCGATTCATGCCTTTCTGTCGGTCCGCGTGCTGGGCGAGCTCAGGCTTTCCTATATGAATGCCGGTCCTACCGAATTGCGGCTGGTGCTGATCGGCCTGACGCTGGCCATGCTGGTCGCGGGCCGGGAGAATCCGGTAATCTTTCAGCTCAACGGCTTCGACCTGTTTGTCGGCAGCGTCGGCATCCTGCTGATCACGCTTTTTGTGGTGCAGACTGCCAAGACCGCCCGACGACTAGCAAAAGAGGACCCCCCGAAGCGCTATAGGGGCTGAGCCCAGCTGCAACCCTATCGCGTCGGGTCGAGTGCGCTCGGCTTACGCAGACGCCCCATGTCGCCGACTTCGTCGGGCCGGCTGGACCAGCCATCGAAACCGCCGCCCTGCGCCATCGCCTGCAGCGCCGCGATCCGGTCTTCGGTCGCCGGATGGGTGGAGAACATCTGCCGGACCCCGCCCGGCACGATATAGAGCTGTGATGCAGCCGGATTGCGCTCGGCCACCGGGTTCGGCGTCCGGGCTGCCACGCCGGAAATCTTGCCGAGCGCCGCCGCCAGCGACAGCGGCTTGCCGCTGATTTGTGCGGCAGCCGCATCGGCGCCGAATTCGCGGGTACGGCTGATTGCCATCTGCACGATCATCGCCGCAAAGGGCGCGATCAGGACCGCCATCAGGCCGGCTATTCCGGCGTTGCGGTCCCGGAAAAACAGGCCGAAATTGGCCAGCATCGAGACCGCGCCGGCAATGGTCGCGACCATGGTCATGATCAGCGTATCGCGGTTTTTGACATGGCCGAGCTCGTGCGCCATCACGCCTTCGATCTCGTCATGGCTGAGCATTTTGAGCAGACCCGTTGTAGCTGCGACCGCCGAATGTTCGGGATCACGGCCGGTGGCGAATGCGTTCGGCTGAGCCTGGTCGACAATATAGACTTTCGGCATCGGCAATTGGGCGCGCTGCGCCAGATTCTTGACCAGATTGTAGAATTCGGGATGGCTGGTGGCATCGACCTCGACAGCTTTGTGCATTTTCAGCACGATCTTGTCGGCGTTCCAGTAGGTGAACAGGTTCATGCCCGCCGCAACCAGCAAGGCGATGATCGCGCCACCGCTGCCGCCGAGCGAATAGCCCAAAACCATGAACAGCGCCGTCAGCGCCGCCAATAACATGGTTGTCTTCATGAAGTTCATCGTCTCTACTCGCTTGAATTTGGTCGTTTCCTACTCAATATAGGGATTGAGGCGGGACGATTCAATTTGGCGGACAGGTGAAAATATGACCGAAAGCGATAGAAAACCGGGTGAGCGACCGGCCCATGTGAAGGCACCCGCGCATCTTTCCAAAAGCAAGCCGGTGCCGGAGCCCGATCCGCTGGAAAAGGCGGACGAGATTGCCGAGACAAAGGGCCCTACTCGTTATGGCGACTGGGAACATAAAGGCATCGCGGTCGATTTTTGACTTGCCGCGCGGACAACCCTCAAGCGCCGCACCGACGAACCTGCACATTTAAGTCTTTGCGCTCGTGCGCATTTATGGAAAGATCGCCAGCCGGGGCGGATTGCCGGGCAGGAGCGATATTGTGAGCAAAGACAGGGCGAGCGCGGAAGGCTTCGAAACCATCGCGCCGGAAAACCGAAATGTTCCCACTGATGCCGGGCCGACCGCTGCCGCAGAAGCCGGGAATATCGACATCAGCTTTTCGCCCGGGCTGACGGCTTTTCTGGCAGCCAGCAATATCTCGATCGGCTTTACCTCCTATCAGACCGGCCGGCTCTATTTGATTGGTCATGGTCCGGACGACAAACTGGCGTTGCACGAGGCGGTCTATCCGCAGGCGATGGGCCTCACCGGAGATGCCAGCCGGATCTATCTGGGCACGCTGACCCAGATCGTGCGAATGGAGAATGTGCTCCGCGCGGATCAGACGGCCAATGCGGTGCATGACAAGGTCTATGTCCCGCGCAATCTGCAGACCACCGGCAATGTCGATATCCACGAACTGGGGATTCAGGCCAATGGCCGGATTATCTTCGTCAACACCCGCTTCAACTGCCTGTGCGAACCCAGCCTGACGCACAGTTTCAAGCCACTCTGGAAACCCGATTTCATCAGCCAGATTGTCGCGGAGGATCGCTGCCATCTCAACGGTCTGGCGATGGTCGACGGGAAACCCAAATATGTCAGCGCCGCCTCCCGTTCCAACGAGGTCGACGGCTGGCGGGATCATCGCGAGGATGGCGGGCTGATCATTGATGTCGATAGCAATGCGATCATCGCCGAAGGTCTGTCGATGCCGCACAGCCCGCGCTTTCACGATGGCCGGGTCTGGCTGCTGAATTCTGGGACCGGCGAACTGGGTTGGCTGGATCCGGGTGGCGGGGGATTTGTACCGCTTGCCTTTTTCCCAGGATTTTTAAGGGGCCTAGCGTTTCACGGAGAGCATGCCCTTGTCACCCTGTCAAAACCCCGGCACGGGCATTTTGAAGGCCTTGCGCTAGATGATCGGCTCACGGCGAATGATACAGAGGCCTGGTGCGGCGTGCAGATCGTGTCGCAGGATAGTGGCGAGGTCGCCCATTGGCTCCGCTTCGAGGGCGCGATTACCGAATTGTTCGATATCTGCGTCCTGCCCGGGGTTCAGAACCCGATCACCCTGGGACCAAATTCGGCCGAGATCCGGGATTTTCTGACGATCGAACCGGCGGCTATCTGAGTTCTGCCTGGTCTGTCTGTGGCAGGTCCAGAAATTCGGCGATCGCCACGGCCGCGCGTTGTGACGGCAATTGGCTGTCATCCTGATCAAAGGAATAAGCCAGGGCCCGGGTCTGGACCTTGCGATAGCCGTCCGGTAGCGGCGAGACTGCTGCCAGCGCTGCTCCGAGATCGGCAGGATCATCGAGCACCGGGCCAAACGTCCAATGCTCGTAATTGGGGTTGTCGCGCCACTCTGCCTTGTGGGAGTTGAGAAAAATGGCCGACCGCGGCGTCCTGATGAATTCATAAATCTGGCTGCTGACGTCACCGAGATAGATATCGGCGGCGCTGGTATAGGTCATGTCGACGCTGCGCGGGCTGCCGGTGTCGATATGAATATGGTCGAGCGCGGTGTAGCGCGGATCGAGACGTTGACGGAAGCGCAGCAAGCGGTGCTCGACCGAGGCCAGCACCCGGCGCTGAAACAGCATGACATGCGGCGCGAAAATCAGATTATAGTCAGTCTGGCTGGCGAAATAGTCGAGTATCTGTTCGCCAAAGCGGAACCAGGACGAGAGCAACGGATCGAAATGCGGATTGTAGAGAACGGTCGGCCTGCCATTGTCGAACAGCTTGACAGGCGGGCGATCGCCATAGGCCTCGAATTTGGGATAGCCGACGATCCGGTGATTGTCGGGGCGAATGACGCCAGCCGCCAGCATCCGGTCGCGGGTTTTTGCGCCGGGCAGCAGCACATAGTCGAACAGGCTTATTTCCGGTGAAAAGCCGATCGAGCGGTCACCCGCACCGTGGGGAAAGAAGATCAGCTTTGGCCGGTCGGCCTGATCATTTTTCTTCAGAAAGGTCGTGGTTGTCTCGGGCACGACAAGGGCATCGAACTGCCGGAATAGAGGAGTGCTGCGCTTCAGGCTGCTGAGGCGGTTGAGCGGCACGATGTTGCCCAGCATTTTTTCGACCAGCCGAATGCCGGGATGGGGACGGATCGACCAGAAAGCCGGCGTCGGCAAAGCGGGATCGAGGAACTGGCGAACTGCGTCGGCCTGACTTTCGCTGGATGTGATGACCTCGACGTCCGCGTTCGGCGCCCGCCGCTGCAACGCGGAAATGATCGGCGCGATATGGGCGACCTGATGCAGCTCGTCATGATTGAACAAGAAGCCGATCCGCTGGCGGTCGCCGGATTTTCCAGTTTTCATTCTGCTTCCATCGGATGTCCGACCCGTTTGTTCGCTGGCCAAAGGCGGAACCGTTCCGCCCTGCCCTGTCCTTGGACATATTTTTGGCAGAAGTCTACGCGGTCACCAACGGGTCAGCGGTATCGCGATAGCAGTGCCGATATTTGCCGGTCCCGCTTTGCAAAAGCGCGCCCGGCGGCTAAGGCGCTCGGGCCTACCGCCTTTTCGCCGGTTGCGATGGAAAATGAGCATGAAACCCTTGATCCCTGTTGATGATTCGAGCACCCGGGCCGCCCCGTCGTCCTCCGGCCCGGTCACGGGACCCACGCCGTGGACCGCGATCATCATGGCCGGCCAGCGCCCGGGACCGGACCTGATGGCGGAAGCGTCCGGGGTTCCCTACAAGGCACTGATCCCGATCGCCGGCCAGACGATGCTGGAACGGGTGGTGCGCGCGCTGCTGGCCTCGCGCCATGTCGGCAGGATCGTCATCATGGCACAGGCGACGCAAGCGCTGAGAGCCGCGCTCGGCAGCGATCTGGCCGAGCGCGACGACATCGCCTTCATGGCCTCGGGCGACGGCATCGCGACCAGCATCCACGCCGTTGTCGGCACCGCCGATGCACCCTGGCCGGTGCTGGTGACCACCGCCGACAATGCGCTGCTGACCGGAGAAATCATCGACAGCTTCATTGCCGGACACAACGGACAGAATGTCGCGGTCGGCGTGGTCGAGCGCCGGACGATGCTGGCCGCCTATCCCGATGCCCGCCGAACCTGGCTGAAATTTCGCGGCGGGGCCTATAGCGGTGCCAATCTCTTTGCCCTCTACAATGAGGAGGCAAAGCCGGCGGTCGCCTTCTGGTCATCGGTCGAGCAGGACCGCAAGAAGGGCTGGAAAATATTCGCCCGTTTCGGTCCCCGGCTGCTGCTCCGCGCGCTTAGCCGCACGATCAGCTTCAAGGATGCGATGGCCCGGGCCGGCGACAGCCTGTCGCTCAGCGCCGAACCGATCATATTGCCATTTGCGGAAGCGGCGATCGATGTCGACAAGCCGGATGATCTGGAGCTGGTGACCCGGATTGTGAGTGCGCGGGAAGGTTAGGCTTTGGAGGGCGGGAAGTTGTCTTGCACTGACCGTCAGAACCTTCATCGTCCTAGTAAAGCCGGGAATCTCTGGCGCAGCATCCGTTAATGGACAAGCCTCCTTAGCTCGCGCTTGGGAGGTTTTTCGGATGACAATCCGCCGGATTGATACATTCGCCTCGGAGCAGTAAACTTGTCAGGAGATTGTGTTGGGGAACCCTTAGGCAAGCCACCCTCCCTTGCGGTCGGGAGTTTTTCGGATGACAATCCGCCGGATTGTCATTTTGTCCGAAAAACTGGAGCGGGCGAAGAGATTCGAACTCTCGACCCCAACCTTGGCAAGGTTGTGCTCTACCCCTGAGCTACGCCCGCTCGGCGGCTGTGACATGGGTATCGTCATCAGCAGATTGAGGCGCGCGGTTAGCATGGGTTTTTATACCCCGCAAGCCCCAATCCTACTCTGCAACGCAGCAAATGCAAAAATATGCTTGGCATTGACGCGCCGGACCCCACATAAAGCGCTCTAGATAAATGATTTGGGCGCTGGTCCGGGCATTGGCCAGGCGTCATAACAGGAGCATGATGTGGCAACAGCAGGACTGACAGTCGAAGAACAGAAAGCGGTAGAAGTTTTCCAGCGAGAGGTCGTGGGACCGAGCATGGAGAAGCTCGTCATTCTCGATTTCTGGGCAGAATGGTGCGGGCCATGCAAGGCGCTAACGCCGCTGCTCGAGAAAGTTGCGGCGGCCTATGCCGACAAGGGCGTGGTGCTGGCCAAGATCAATGTTGACGAGAATAAATTCATTGCTGCGCAATTTCAGGTGCAGTCGATCCCGACCGTCTACGCGATTTTTCAGGGCAAGCCAGTCGCCGACCTGACCAGCGCGCGGAGCGAGAGCCAGCTGACCGGCGCTATCGACCAGCTGCTCGCGCAACTGCCGGTGGGCGGCGGTGAGGAGCAGAAACAGGATATTGCGCCGTTGCTGGCGATGGGCGAGGAAGCACTGACCGGCGGGGACGCGGAGCGCGCCGCCGGAATTTTTGCGCAGATTGCCGAAATGGCACCTGACAATGCCGAGGCGCTTGGCGGACTGATTCGTGCGATGGTCGCAGCCGATCATCTGGAGCAGGCGGAAGCAGCCCTTGCCGGACTACCAGAGGAGTTGCAGAGCGACCCGGCGATCGAACGGGCGCAGACAACACTGCAACTGGCGAAGGACAAGCCCGACGATGCCGCTCTGGAAGCATTGAAGGCTGCGGTTGCAGCGAACGAGAAAGACCATCAGGCGCGTTTCGATCTGGCGGGGGCGCTGATCGCCACCGGCGACCATGACGGGGCAGCAGAGCATTTGCTGACGATCATAGCCGCAGACAAGGACTGGAACGATGGTGCGGCGCGGCAGAAATTGCTGTCGCTGTTCGAAATGGTTGGCCTGGAAGACGAATGGGTCGCCGCTACCCGGCGCAAGCTGAGCGCGGTATTGTTCGGATGACCGAAACCAAACGTCTTTCGATCTTTCCGCTGGCCGGAGCCTTGTTGTTCCCCGGCATGCATCTACCTTTGCATATATTCGAGGACCGCTACCGGGCGCTGATCAATGACGCGATGGCCCGGGACCGGCAGATCGGCATGATCCAACCAAAGGAAGCCGGCAATCACCCGGCCCTGTTCGATATCGGGTGCCTCGGCAAGATCATCGATATCGAGGCGCTGGAAGATGGCCGCTTCAACGTTGTGCTGGAAGGTTTGGCGCGGTTCCGGATTGTCGAGGAGATCGATGCCTCTACTGCATTCCGTCAAGTGCGCGCCGAGATCGAGGATGACCTGGAAATGGACGAAGTGCTGGCCAGCGCCGAACGCGCCGCGTTGGAGATCGAATCCCGCAAATTTGCTGAATTGCAGGGCTATCAGGTGGACTGGGACAGCATCGGGCGGCTCGACGATATGGCTTTCGTCAATGGTATCGCGCAGATCGCCCCGTTTGATGCGGCGTCGAAACAGGCTTTGCTGGAAGTCGACGGCCTCGCCAATCGCGCCGAACTGATCATCCAGCTGTTGCAGTTTTTTGGTCGTCAGGATGGCGACGATGACCGGGTGACCTTGCAGTGAACGCAGACAATCGGACCATATATCCGGAATTGCTAGACATATTGGTCTGCCCGATGACCCGCACGGCGCTTGTCCATGATGCGGACGCCCGGGAACTGATCAGCGAGGCAGCCGGTGTCGCCTATCCGATCCGTGATGGCATCCCCGTCATGCTGATCGAAGAAGCCCGCCCATTATAGGCCAAATGATTGCGCCATAGTGCGAAGGCGAGATTTCCGATCATTGCACCACGCAACTGACGCGCAGTATCGATCCGCCGGATCGTTGATGTCCCCGGTGGATATTGCTGGGGGTCGGTTCTTTTCGCTGCTCACAGCAGGAGAAGGCACATCGGCAGAATCATTGCAGCTTTTGGATTGGTGCGCGCAGCACGCAGCTATGCCAATATTATGATAACAGCTATGCCGGCAATGAGGGAACCCCAAGTCAACAGCTGGCCGACGAACAATTCCTTGTCTCTATCGCTCAGGCTTTTCTTTTCGAATTTTATCATAATTTTGCAATCTTAACTCTACGCAACCAAATATTACTCACTTCAAATTGATCGGCCAGACTATGGGTTCATCTCCGGGTCGATCCAATCCTGGGAGAAGATGGATCAACCCGGATCTAAATGTCCAAAGAAGCTTAGCGGGTTTATCACTGCTCTGGACGAGACAGAAACCCGTTGCAGCGAGGAAGTGCTGACCAGAGCACTTCATTCGCTCCCGACAGTGGCCGTTTTCAGTAAGACGGAATGTGTTTCAGGGGGACCAGAACCTTCATACCGTCGTTCCGAAAAAACCATTGCCATGGGTATCTTGCCGAACAACTGAGATTATGGGCCAAGCTGCCGCTATTCTATAGTTTCAACCCGTGTCACCGACTCATCGGCCGTTACAAGTTAATGATACGGACGTGAAAGTGGGGATAACGCGACAAATTTAGGGATTTGTTATGGAATTAAATTTACAGTTTGTAGCGGTAACATGAGATTTAACCCTATTATAACCAAAGGAAAAATCATTTTTAGCAGAACCGGAACGGACAATTCCCTGATCATGACGTCGGTTCTTTTTTGCCAAATGGTCACCCCTGACATATGATAAAAACATGACCCCAGTATCTTGCGATGATCTGAACAAGAAAGAGAAAGAGGCTCTCCGCCTGCTTTTGCTTGGCCATGATGCCAAAACCGCGGCGCAGGAAATCGGCGTGACTCCCAACGTGATCAACGAACGGCTGCGGTCGGCGCGTCAAAAACTGCAAGTGACGAGCAGCAAGGCGGCCGCCCGTATGCTGGCCGATCATGAGGGATTCGAACCCAAATTTTTTGTACCCAAGGATATTGGGATTGCGCCAAAGCCGAGATCGGACGCAATCTATCCCCTGCCTGGACAACAGGCAACGGCACCGGAAACGGTCAGAGAAGCACAATCGGCGTATCAGTCTTACGCTGCGTTCTCCAACCCGATCCTGTCGGTGCCGTTTCGCAAGCAGGGAGAATTGGGTAATGATCTAAGCAAAGGAGCGCGAATCTGGGCGATTGCCGATCTGTCGGTCAAACTCGCCTTTGCATTTGCCTTTGTCTGCCTTGCCGCAATGCTGGTGAGCAGGCTGATCAGCCCAAATTAGTCCCTGAAATTTTGGTCACTAATCGACGTCGGTTCCGTCCGGCGTCCGGAGAGTCACATGTTGAATCAACGTATTGAAGCCGCCCGCCCCATTGCCCATAAAATCCACGAGGTCGAAAAATCGCTGAATTTGACCATGGTTCAGATGGGTGAACTGATGAGCAGCATTGCTGCTGCCCGCCTTGCACCGGGCACGCGCTTTTCCCTGACCGCAGGGATGGATGCATCCGAAAAACTGATCTCTGCGGCGGCTCAGACAGCGCGCTGCTACCGGGAGGTCGTGGAAGCGCACGGACATCTTGCGGAAGACCGCGAAGATGCCGGATTGCGAACAGTGAGCTTAGGAGACATTTTCGAATGCCCGCCTGTGCAGGCAAAGGGTGCAGATCACATCTCGGTGCCGCTTCGCGCTGTTGAAAGCGCCTAACAAGGCATGCGGGACTTGACCGGACCTCTGTTATTTGGTCCGGTCAAACAATGTCCCGTATAGACTTTTTCCTCGTTCTCCTGATGGCTGTTTGCTTATATTCGGTCATCAAGGGGGGACAGCCCGAACAGCGGGCGGTAGTGATCTTCGTCGTGGGAATAGTGCTGACATTCCTTGCGCCTTCTCCCTCGGTCCACAGATTCACACACCCCGAAGTGGGTATCCTAATTGTTGATTTGGTAATTTTATCAGCTTTTGCGATGCTTGCGCTTAGTGCAGAAAGATATTGGACGATATGGATATGCTCAATGCAGGTAATTCAGGTTCTTTCACATATCCCGATGATGTTTATCCCGGATCTTCTTCCTCTAGCCTATTATGTGATAGCGGCGTTCTGGGTATATCCAATGCTCATTGTTTTGACCATCGGCACGTACCGGCATCAGCAGCGCCTTCGGCGGTTCGGGGTCGACAGATCCTGGAGCGACTTTTCGTCCTCGCCAAGATAGACAATGCGTCTGCCGTCGCGGCGTCATTGATCGCAGAATTCGGTTCCATCGGGGCCGTCCTGCACTCTGATTCACGAACGACCAGAAGCAATCCCGCCCGGGCAATCTTGTCCCTGGTGCGCGAAGCCATGCTCGTATCGTCAAAGGACAAGATGCTGGAACGCATTTGCCTGTCCAAGGCCACCGACGTGATTGAATATCTTATCGTCGCGATGGCGCGATTGCCGGTCGAAGAAGTGCGCGTCTTGTTTCTCGACAGCAAAAACCGCCTGATCAGCGATGAGGTCGTCAGCCGGGGCACGGTTTCCGAAGCGCCTATCTATCCGCGCGAGATATTGAAACGATCACTCGCCCTGGACGCATCGGCCATGATCCTGGCCCACAATCATCCATCCGGCGATCCCAGCCCGAGCGAAGGCGATATCGAAGCCACCCGGAGGCTGCTGAAGGCTTCAGAGGAACTAGGGTTAACCGTACACGACCACATCATCGTTGGCAGCGAAGGCTGGATCAGCCTGCGAGACCGGGTTGCATTTCCGTGATCATTTTGCTGCCGCGGAATTCGACCAGAAGCGATACCAAAATCACCAATGGGAGAACGGGATGATGTCCTCTCCGATTTCGGCTGAGCGAAGAGCCAAGCTGCTCCGCGCGGAAACCCATGCGCTTTTGCAATCGCCTGACTTCATTCGCTCACCAGTCATGTCGCAACTGTTGAGCTATCTGGTGGAAGAGGCCATTGCCAATCCCGGCAACCCACCAAAGGCTTATCAGGTTGCGGTTGACGGACTCGGGCGCACCGAAGATTTTGATGTTCAGGCCGACAGCTATCCCCGCGTGCAGGTCGGCAGGCTGCGCAAGATGCTAGCGGCCCATTATGCGGCTCACGGTGGTGCGACGCGGCTGCATATCCCGATTGGCCATTATGCCGTCGAGATTGAGGTGGATGAGACCAAACCGGAAGACAAGCTGAGCAGGTCAGGCCTTGATAATATTGCTCTCGATGGCGCTTCGCCAACCCCCAATGCCCCGCTTCGGTGGTTCAATGACCGCCAGACCATGATCGGACTCGCCGCACTTCTGCTGATCATGGCGATCGGATTGATTTGGTGGCTAAGTGCCGCAACCCCGGATCCGGGCAGCAAAACAATGGCTTCCGACAGCTATGCGCAGCCGCCGAAAATTTATATTGCGGCCACGCAGCAGGAACCATCGGCATCAACCAGTGCCCGTGCCTCTGGCATAGAGCTTTTTTTCGAAGATGCCTTCGCCAGTTCGTCGCAAGTGCGCCTAGTAGCCGCTAACGGGTCTGACCTTACCTCCGAAGAGGGTCAAAACGCCTATCTGTTTGAAAGCCAACTGGTAAGCGGATCGAGCGGGCCGGAAGTCGCTTTCTCGCTGACCTCGTTGGTGCAAAACGAGAAAATCTGGTCGACAACAATCGCTTTGCCTGATTCAACCTCTGAATATCCCGAAAAACTTGGGCCGATCGCCAGCCGCATTGCCAGCATTTATGGGGTAATCGCTACCGACCAGCGCAAACGCCTGCCCGATGATGCGATGATCGGCTATGCCTGCCTGCTGCGGTTCGAGAGCTACCGGGCCAACCGCGATCCAGATCTGTTGCCAGTGGTCAATTCATGCATCGAAAAATCGCTCGCCGCCGACCCTCTGGACAGCCACATTCTCTCCGCAGCCTCGTTCCTTTCCTTTTTGCGAGAAGAGGCGACCGGCAAACAGCCCGACCCGGAGGCAGGTTTGGAATATGCTCGCCGCGCGATGGTTCGCGGCCGAGAAGATGCGTCGGCAAACTTCGCTCTTGCCCGATCCAGTTTTTTCAATCGCAATTGCAGTCGGGGTAAGGAGTTCGCCGAAAAAGCGGCTGAACTGGACCCGTATGAAGCAACTATCCAGGCCCAGACCGGCGCCTATCTGTTCGCCTGTGATGATCCTGCTGCTATCCAATATCTGCGCCGGGCAATTGCTTTGGACCCGCGCGGTTCGATCGTTGCCGAGACGGCGCTGGTGCTGACGCTGCTGGCCGAAGGCAGAGACAAGGAAGCGCTCGAATTCGCGGAGAAAATCGTTCCGTCCAGTACCGGTGTCGGCCCCTATTATGATATTGCCATGGCCATGGTCTATGCCAAAAATGGCCGGATCCCGGAGTCGCGCGCTTCATGGGATCGGCTGGTCGCCACCTATGGAAGCGAGAAGGATGAAACCCAGGAACAATTGCTCCGGCGCCTGATTACCAATCCCTTGCTGGCGGACCGCGCCTTGAAATTACTACAGGGAACCGGGGTGATCAGCGACTGATCGACCAAAAGTCGCCGATCAATCGGGGGAGCAATGCCTCACCCGAAGGATCAAAAGCTGGCGTTCAGCCCGTCGACCACGAATTGCACTGCAAGCGCGCCCAATAGCACACCGAGTACCCTGGTGATGACTGCCTCGACCTTGTTACCCAAGATCCGCATCAGTGGCCCGGCCGCGAGCAATCCGATCAGCGTCAGCAAGAGCACCGATCCGAGCGCGCCAAGAATGATCATCGCGTTGTCGATGCTGTCGTTCTGCGATGTCAGCAGCATGACAGCAGCAATCGATCCCGGTCCGGCGATCATCGGCATCGCCATCGGGAAGATGGAGACATCCTCGATTTCCGGCTGTTCGATAATCTCCTGCGCCCGGTCCTCGCGCCGTTCCGTGCGCTTCTCGAACACCATTTCCAGCGCGATCAGGAAGAGCATGATGCCACCGGCAATCCGGAAGCTGTCCAGGCTGATGCCCAGCGCACCCAACATTTGTTCCCCGAACAGGGCGAACACCAGCAAAATGACCGCGGCAACGACTATCGCCCGTATTGCCATGATCCGGCGGTCGCGTGGTGGTGCATCGCTGGTCAGGCTGGCGTAAATCGGCGCGCAGCCCGGCGGGTCAATCACCACGAAAAAGGTGATGAAGGAAGAGATGAAAAGTTCGATCATGAGGTTGGTGCAGGGACCTTATATTCATGCACCCGTTTGAAGCTGCCATCATCTTGTGCCAGATCTACATAAACGACGCGCGAACCGTCTGCGGTGAATGCTGCATGCCAGACCAGACTGCGATCGGGGGATGTCGCTGTCATACCCTTCGCTGTCAGGCCCGTGGGCACGGTGCCAGCCACAATTGTGGGCTTGCAGGACGCGATATCGGTTTCCACATAGTCGGGTTCCGCAAGCGGCGTATCCAGCGGCTCGCCATCGTCAAAAACCCATTTCCACTCGATCTTCTTGTCCGGACGGCGCTGACCGAAATCCTGCTGCTGCCAGATGGTGGTGAAATGGCCGGATTCGCCTTTGGCATTCTGCCAGGCACCGGTGGAAACCGCCGTGCTGCCGTCGCAGGACATATAGATATGATGTGGCTGCCAAGTTACGGCCTGTGCCGGATCGGCCTTGCCCTTCAGCCATTGCTGCGCATTGACCAGATCGGGGGTGAACATGATCGCATCATCGGCAGCGGTTTCGCGAAAGGCGGTCCATTGCCCCTCTTCCCGGGCCAAGCGCGCAAACGCCAGCTCGGCTTGCACAATGGCACTGGGATTGGCAACGGGCTTGCCCATGACCCGATTATAGCTTTCACGGTCACCAGGGCGACCACCGCCGGCGGCGCAACCGGCCAGCAGCAGTGCGATTCCGAGAGCGGCAAATATTCGCATTAGAGACCCTTTGGTTTGTCCAGTCCGGCGCGCGCGGATGCGGCGACCAGCGTATTGCGCAATAGCACCGCAATGGTCATCGGGCCAACCCCTCCCGGCACCGGAGTGATCGCCCGGACATGGTCGAGCGCTTCGGCGGTGGCGACATCGCCGACCAGACGGCCCTTTTCCTTGCCCGGTTCGGGGTCCAGCCGGTTGATGCCGACATCGATTACAACGGCGCCGTCTTTCAGCCAGTCGCCTTTGACCATTTCGGCGCGGCCAACGGCGGCGACCACGATATCGGCGCGGCGGACGACATCGGGAAGGTTGCGGGTCCGGCTATGCGCCATGGTAACGGTGCAATTTTCGGCGAGCAGCAGCTGAGCCATCGGTTTGCCGACCAGTATTGATCGGCCGACGACAACGGCGTCGAGGCCGGTCAGATCGCCCAACGTGTCCTTAAGCAGCATCAGGCTGCCGAGCGGAGTGCACGGGGTCAGCGCCTCTTCGCCGTTGGCGAGGCGACCGGCGTTGATGACGTGCAGGCCGTCGACATCCTTGTCCGGATCGATCGCCATGACCACGGCTTTTTCGTCGAGACCTTCGGGCAGAGGCAGTTGGACCAGTATGCCGTCCACCGTTTCATCGGTGTTCAGCTGTTCGACCAAGGCAATCAGATCTGCCTGATCGACATCGGCGGGCAGTCGATGTTCGAAACTTTCCATACCAGCAGCGATGGTCGCCTTATGCTTGGAGGCAACATAGACCTGACTGGCCGGGTCTTCGCCAACCAGAACCACAGCCAGGCCGGGCGCACGGCCGGCTTGTTTCACAAAGGCAGGAACGGCGTCCTTGATCCGTTCGCGCAGACCGGCGGCAAACGCCTTGCCGTCAATGATCTGCGCTGCGGTCAACCGAGCAGGGCCTGCGCCAGCGGTGGCAGGATCGCATCCTGCAGGATGATGATACCTATGATCACAACCATCGGCGTCAGGTCGATCGCGCCAAAATCCGGCATGATTTTGCGAATCGGATTATAAATCGGTGCGGTCAACGCATCCAATGTGGTCCAGATCGCCCGGACAATATCATTCTGCAAATTGATGACGTTGAAGGCGAGCAGCCAGCTCATGATCGCCTGCACGATGATGACGGTAATCGCCACGTTGAGCAGAATCGAGATAATCTGAAGAATTGCGAATGCCATGGCGGACCCTTTATCGATGTTCTGGCAGAGCGGCCAGAGATTTGTCGCCGGTTCCACCAATAAATTGCTGTATCATATATATAAGACAGCTGGCGATTTAATCAACCGATTCAAAATCGTCCCGGACCAGCGTACCCGCACCCTTGCTGGTGAAGATTTCGAGCAGCATCGCGTGTGGTATCCGGCCGTCCAGGATGACCGCTGCGTCGACCCCTTCCTGCACCGCTTTGACGCAGGTTTCGAGCTTGGGTATCATGCCGCCGGAAATCGTGCCGTCCTTGACTAGTTCGCTGATCGCCCGGGGCGCCAGATCGGTGAGCAAATCGCCCTGTTTGTCGAGCACGCCGGCCACATCGGTCAGCAGAAACAGGCGCGCGGCGCGCAGCGCCGAGGCGACGGCCCCGGCCATAGTATCGGCGTTGATATTATAGGTATGGCCATCATCGCCGACACCGATTGGCGCAATCACCGGAATCATGCCGGACGAGGAGATCATATCGACGACGCGGCGGTTCACCGTCTTCGGTTCTCCGACATAGCCGAGGTCGATGATCCGTTCGATATTGCTGTCGGGGTCGCGTTCGGTGCGGCGCAGCTTGGCTGCCTTGACGAAGCCGCCGTCCTTGCCGGAAATGCCGATCGCATGGCCGCCTGCTTTTTCGATCCAGCTGACCAGTTCCTTGTTGATCGCGCCAGACAGGACCATTTCTGCGATTTCTGCGGTTTCCTTGGTGGTCACCCGCAAACCATCGACAAATTTGCTTTCCACGCCGATCCGCTGGAGCATCGCGCCGATTTGCGGACCGCCGCCATGGACGACGACGGGATTGATGCCGACTGCCTTGAGCAGCACGATATCCTCGGCAAAGTTGCGCGCCAGAGCCGGATCGCCCATCGCGTGGCCGCCATATTTGACGACAAAGGTCTTGCCCGCATAGCGCTGCATATAAGGCAGGGCATCGGTGAGCGTTTCCGCCTTCGCGAGCATGGCGGGATCGGGTGAATGGTCGGTCATGGGCGTCTTTCAGTCTAGCCGAACGGCAAAAGCAAGCCTTTAATCAGCTTTTGGAGAGCTGTTTCACTTTTTCGAGCGTGCCGACGACATGGCCCTGCGGCTTCATCGCGCTGTGGACAAAGGCGATCTTGCCGTCCTGGCCGATGACATAGCTGGTGCGGTTGGTCATCGCCAGGCCCGGCGCCATGCGAACCTGATAGTCGGCGATGATCTTGTCATCTGCCTGGGCGACGGCGAACTTGTCGCGGCATTCGGAGGTCGAGAATTTCTTCAGACCCTCGATATCGTCACCGGACATGCCGATCACGGTGGCGCCCGCTGCGTTGAACTCGGCCGTTGCGTCGGCGAACATGTTGGCCTCGATCGTGCATCCCTCGGTAAACACCTTGGGAAAGAAATAGAGCACGACCGGACCGTCTTTCAACTTGTCGGCGAGCGAGAATTGAAACTCCTTGCCAGCCAGCGCGCCGGTTGTGGTGAAATCAGGGGCAGTTGCGCCAATTTCCAACGGTTCGGCATTGGCGCTCCGGGCATAATAGACAAAGGCACCGCCGCCAACGACGACCAGGGCCAGCACAATCAATATCCATTTTTTCATGTCATCATTCCTGTTCGAGTTGCGCCTTCAGCGCGTAAAGTTGGTCCAGTGCCTCGCGCGGCGACAGCGCGTCCACGTCGAGCTTGCCCAAGGCCTCGCGCAAGCTATCGGATTTTTCTTCGACTTCTGCAAGGCTCGCTGCAAACAGCGGCAGATCACCGAGACCGGCGGCGAGGCCACCGGTTTCTGCCTTGCCGGCCTCGAGCTTGTCGAGCACCGATTTGGCGCGGTTGAGGACGGGCTTCGGGATGCCGGCCAGCTTGGCCACGGCGAGACCATAGCTGCGGTCCGCAGGCCCCTTCGCCAATTCGTGCAGCAGCACCAGATCGCCCTTCCATTCGCGAGCCCGGACATGGTGGAGGGATAGCGAGTCGAGACGGTCGGCGAGCCGGGTCAGTTCGTGATAATGGGTCGCGAACAGGCAGCGGCAGCGATTGGTCTCGTGCACCGCCTCGACCACCGCCCAGGCGAGCGCCAGGCCGTCATAGGTCGAGGTACCCCTGCCCACTTCGTCGAGAATGACGAAACTTTTTTCGGTCGCTTGCGACAGGATCGCGGCGGTTTCGACCATTTCGACCATGAAGGTCGATCGGCCCTGCGCGAGATTGTCGGAGGCGCCGACGCGGCTGAACAGGCGGTCGACGAGACTCAGCTTCGCCGAGGACGCGGGAACAAAACCGCCCGCTTGCGCGAGAATGACGATCAGCGCGTTTTGCCGCAGAAAGGTCGATTTGCCGCCCATATTGGGGCCGGATACCAACCATAGCCGTTCCTCATTGGCAAGCGCACAATCATTGGCGACAAAGGCCTCGCCCTTGGCGGCCAGCGCCGCCTCGACCACCGGGTGGCGGCCAGCCTTGATATCCAGAATATTGCCATCGACAAATTGTGGACGGCACCACTGGGCTTCGGAGGCCCGTTCGGCCAGAGCCGCAGAAACATCGATCCGGGCGAGCGCATCGGCGCTTTCGCTGATCGCCTGTTTGCGGGCCAAAACCTTGTCGACCAGCTCCTCGAAATGCGCCGCCTCCGCCGCCAGTGCATGGGCACCGGCCTGGGACACGCGGACGGCCTCATCGTGCAGATCGGTCGAGTTGAAACGGACTACCCCGGCGAGCGTCTGGCGATGGGTGAAGCCGGAATTTTCGGCCATCAGGCTATCGCCATGCCTGGCCGGCACCTCAATGAAATAGCCGAGTACCGCATTATGCTTGATCTTGAGCGTGTTGATCCCGGTGACTTCGCGGTAGCGCGCCTCCAGTATTGCGATTGCCTTGCGGCCATCGGAACCGGCGCTGCGCAGCTCGTCCAGCGCGGCGTCATAGCCCGCCGCGATATAGCCGCCGTTGGTCATTTCGGTCGGCGGCGTCTCGACCAGTGCGCGGCTGAGCAGTTGAACCAGTTCGCCATGGCCATTGAGCGCGGGGAGCAGATTTTCCAACAGCTCTGGCAAACCGAGCGCCAGCGCCAGTCGTTCGCGCAAGATTCGCGCGCCAGCCAAACCGTCCCGAATCTGTCCGAGATCGCGCGGACTCCCCCGCCCGGCCGACACCCTGCCCAACGCCCGACCGATATCGGGCAGCGCCTTCAATTCGGTGCGAACATCGTCGCGGATCGCCGAACCGTCATGGAACCATTGCACCAGACCGAGCCGCCGGTTGATCGGCTGCTCGGCAAACAGTGGCGCGGAAAGATCACGCGCCAGCAAGCGTGCGCCTGCGGGCGTCACGGTGCGATCAATAGAGTGGAGCAGGCTGCCCTCGCGTCCGCCGGCCAGTGTCCGGTCGATCTCGAGACTCGCCCGGGTAGGTCCGTCGATCGAAAGGAACTCACGCGTTTCGCGTTTTTTAGGCGGATGCAGATAAGGCGCGTGGCCTTGTGAAACATGATCGACATAGGCGACCAGGCCGCCGGCAGTCGCCAGTTCAGCGCGCGAAAACTCGCCCATGCCGTCGAGCGTCGCCACCCCGAAATGTTCCTGAAGGCGCATTTCGGCGCGCGTGCTGTCGAAATTTTCCTTGGCCCAGCCGGTTGCCTTGTGCAGCCGCGGAAGCAAGGATGGCGGACAGATGATTTCCGAGGGCGCCAGCCGGGCCAGTTCCGCATCGAGCGCATCGTCTGATATTGTCGTCAGTTCGAAATTACCGGTCGAGATATCGGCCGCTGCCAATCCGATCTCGCCCTGCACCTCGGCCAGCGCTACCAGCATATTGTCGCTGCGGGCGTCGAGCAAAGTGTCTTCGGTCAAGGTGCCAGCAGTAACATAGCGAATAATATCCCGCGCAACCAAAGCCTTGTAGCCACCGCGCGCCTTGGCTTCGGCCGGGGTTTCTATCTGCTCGGCTATGGCCACCTTGAAACCGGCGCGGATCAGTTTTGCCAGATAGCCTTCCGCCGCATGCACCGGCACACCGCACATCGGGATTGCATCACCGGCGTTTTTGCCGCGCGAAGTCAGGGCGATATCCAGCGCCGCCGCCGCCAGCTTGGCATCGTCGTAGAATAGCTCGAAAAAATCGCCCATACGGTAGAACAGCAGGCAATCGCCTGCCTTTTCCTTCAGGCCGAAATATTGCTCCATCATCGGCGTAACCTTGTCCGGTACCGAGGTGGCCGCTTTGGCCCGCTTTTCCGCTTCGTCCTGAGTCTGGGTTGCCATGGTGCCGCGATAGCCGAGTGCAGCCAGACATAAAAGAGCGACGAACCTATTCCTATCGAAATTTACTTGATATTGCGGCCCTGCGTCAAAGCGGGTAAGCCTCTGGGAAGCGACGTGATCGTCCGCGTGGCGCACGCCCGTCAACTACCTGATATACGGAGATATAATTTGGCCGATAAGAATGATAGCAATCTGGAATTTTCCGAACGGGAAGCCCTGCTTTTTCACTCCCATGGCCGGCCCGGAAAAATCGAGATTATCGCATCCAAGCCGATGGCGACCCAGCGCGACCTCAGTCTCGCTTATTCTCCCGGCGTTGCCGTCCCCGTCCGGGCGATCGCCGAAGATCCTTCAAAAGCATATGACTATACCGCCAAGGGCAATCTGGTCGCGGTAATCTCGAATGGCACCGCCATCCTCGGCCTCGGCAATCTCGGAGCGCTGGCGGCCAAGCCGGTGATGGAAGGCAAGGCGGTATTGTTCAAGCGCTTCGCCGATGTGGATTCGATCGATCTCGAACTCGACACCGAGGATGCGGATGCCTTTATCAACGCGGTGCAGATCATGGAGCCCAGCTTCGGCGGCATCAATCTGGAAGATATCGCCGCACCCGATTGCTTCATCATCGAACAGACCTTACGCGACCGGATGAATATTCCGGTGTTCCACGATGACCAGCACGGCACCGCGATTATCGCCGCTGCCGGGATCATCAACGCCTGCCTGCTGACCGATCGCAAGATTGAAGATATCAAGGTGGTCGTCAACGGCGCCGGCGCCGCTGCGATCGCCTGTGCTTCGCTGATCAAGAGCCTGGGCGTTCCACATGACAATTTGACGATGTGCGACCGGACGGGTGTGATCTATCGCGGCCGCGACGATGTCGACCAGTGGAAATCCGCCCATGCGATTGATACCGATGCGCGCACGCTGACCGACGCATTGAACGGTGCCGATGTGTTCCTCGGTCTGTCCGCCGCTGGCGCCCTGAAACCGGAAATGCTCAAGGACATGGCCCCGCAGCCGATCATCTTTGCGATGGCCAATCCCGACCCGGAAATCACGCCGCCCGATGCCAAGGCTGCTCGGCCCGATGCGATTATCGCCACGGGGCGCTCCGATTATCCCAATCAGGTCAATAATGTTCTGGGATTTCCCTTCATCTTCCGCGGCGCGCTGGATGTCCGCGCGACCCGGATCAACGAGGAAATGAAAATCGCCGCCGCCCATGCGATTGCCGAACTGGCCCGCGAACAGGTTCCGGAAGAAGTCGCCGTCGCCTATGGCGGATTGGCGCCGAGCTTCGGCGTTGACTATATCATCCCCGCTCCCTTTGATCCGCGGTTGATGGATGTGGTTTCAGCTGCCGTAGCGAAGGCAGCGATGGATAGCGGCGTTGCCCAGAAGCCGATTGAGGATCTGGACGCCTATAGACAGAGTTTGAAGGCGCGCCTCAACCCGACGACATCGGTGCTTACGCAAGCGTATCAAGCCTGCCGTGTTGCGCCGAAACGGATCATTTTTGCCGAAGCCGAGGAAGATGTCGTGCTGCGCGCGGCGATCCAGTTCCAGGATGGCGGCTATGGCACGCCGGTTCTGGTCGGGCGCGATGATCGCGTCCGCGAAAAGCTCAAGGAACTGGGCGTGAGCGATCCCGAAAGTTTTGAGGTGCACAACAGCCGCAACAGTCCGCTGGTGCCCAATATGGTTGCCATGCTGTATGAGCGCCTCCATCGCCGCGGCTATATGGAGCGCGATATCAAGCGCATGGTCAATCAGGACCGGAATATCTTCGGTTCGGCGTTGCTCGCCATGGATCAGGGTGACGCCATGATCACCGGCGTGACCCGCCCCTATTCGCAATCGTTCCGCGACGTCGCCAAGGTGATTGATGTGGAGAAGGGCCGGACTGCCTTTGGCATTCATGTCATGGTTGGCCAGCATCACACGGTATTCATGGCCGACACCACGGTCAACGAGCGGCCGACCGCGCACGAGCTGGCCGATATTGCCGAGCAGACGGCAGCCGTGGCCCGGCAGATGGGACACGAACCGCGTGTCGCCTTCCTCAGCTATTCGACGTTCGGCAATCCGGAAGGCCGCTGGCTGGATAATCTGCGTGAAGCGGTTGCGTTGCTCGACCAACGGCGTGTCACTTTCGAATATGAAGGCGAAATGGCACCCGACGTGGCGCTCAATCCCAAACTGGCGGCCAACTATCCGTTCAGCCGCCTGTCACAGCCAGCCAATGTTTTGGTCATGCCCGGCCTGCAGTCAGCCAACCTTTCGGCAAAATTGCTGCGCGAACTGGGCGGCGATTCAGTGATCGGACCGATGCTGGTCGGACTGGAAAAGTCGGTCCAGATCGCCACCATGGCATCGACCGCATCGGAACTGGTCACACTGGCGGTGCTTGCCGCCAGCGGCATTGCCAAATAGGGCCCAATAGGCGAAGCCGCTAAGGCCGGGTGCGATCGTTGCTGGGGCCTTGCGCGCCGGGAGCGCCAACCGCGCCGATATTGCCAAACAGCTCCTGAAAAAAGGAGCGATTGCGGCCCAAGGTCGGCGTTTTGTCGCCGTCCGGGCTGATGTTTGCCACCAGTTCGAGCCCAGTGCGATCGACTGAGGTCACATTGCCGTCGGCATCAAATATCACGCGCATCACCTGCTGATCGCGGGGACGCGGGTTGTTGAAGCCATATTGGCGAGTGTCGCGGGACAGATAATACCAGGTATTTTCGTCAAACTGGCCGGTGAAGGTCGGGCGTCCGAGCGATGCTTCTACTGACTGGCGATTATCAACGCCTGCCTGAATCGCCGACATCAGCACCTCATCGGCAATATATCCCTGGTGACCGCGCACTTGGGAACACCCCGCCATCATCATGGTGCCAGCCATTAACCCAAGCCACAGACCGTGTTTTTTGATATTGCCGACCATCGAACTCATTCTCCACTATACAGCCAGCACCATATCGGTGGCTGACCCGTCATCGCCCATTGCATCTCGCGCGATAAATATCAATATGCCCTGTATCCAGACTTAACAAACGACCCGATCCTCCATAAACTTGTAATCCAACCAGCGGAACCAGCAATGTCCTTTCTCAGCAAGATCTTCTCCCGAGACAATCCGAATGCAAAAATGCAGTCGCTGTATAATGCTATTGTCAGCGAGGGACGGCAATTGGGATGGTATGAAGAAGGCCAGGTACCGGACAGTATCGATGGCCGTTTCGATATGATTGCCGCGATATTCTCGCTGGTTCTGATCCGGCTGGAAAAGGATGACGAGCGGGGTCAGGACATGGCTTGGCTGACCGAGATTTTCATCAAGGACATGGACGGCCAGTTGCGGCAGATCGGGATTGGAGACATGATTGTCGGCAAGCATGTTGGTCGCATGATGGGCGCGCTGGGCGGTCGGGTCGGTGCCTACCGGGAAGCGCTGGAACAAGGAGCGGACTTGCGTGAAGCGATCGTCCGGAATATTTTTCGCGGCAATAAACCGGACGATGCGGCGCTGGACATCCTTGCCAACCGATTGACCGCCTATCATGCGGCGCTGCAAGATTATCCCACAGATGCTGTCATTGCGGGCAAACTTCCGGCCAGCGGAACGCGCGCATGATGGAAAAGCCGGAATTTTCCCATATCGTCAAGCTATCTGAAATCGGATCGACCCCGCGCACCGGCAAGCTGTCGGCAAGCGAAGACGAACGGGCCAAGCTGGCGCAGAGATTTGATTTGCCCAAGATAACCTCTCTGGACGCCGACTATAGTTTGCTTGCCGGCCACGAGCGGATTGCCTTTCGCGGGCGGCTCGAATCCGATTTGCAACAGCATTGCTCCATCACCGGGGAAAGCTTTCAGGTCCGTCTGCGCGAAGAATTTGATATCGCCTTTGTGCCCCAACTGGAAATTGAAGGAACCGAGGAAGAAATCGAGCTGACCGAGGAAGATTGCGACATTATCGAATATGACAATGGGCAAATCGACCTTGGCGAAGCGATTGCCCAGACCCTCTATCTGGCGCTCCCCCCTTTTCCGCGCGGACCCAATGCCGATATCGTGGCGCGGGAAAAACTTAAATCGGAAGAGGAAGCGGGGCCGTTTGGTGTGCTGGCGGCGCTGAAGGACAAGCTGCCCTAGGTTGTTTCCTTATCGGTCTTGCGTTCCGCCGCGTTGATCAGGCGCTTTTGCAGGCCGTTCAGCCGCTGCTTGCTGGTAATCTTTCCGCCCAGCAGATCGGTAATGTAGAATGTATCGACCGCGCGTTCACCGTACGTAGCGATATGGGCGCTGTGCACCGTGACTTTTGATTCGAATAGCGCGTAGGATAGCTCGTTGAGCAATGCCGGACGGTCCTGCGCGTTGACCTCGATAACGGTAAAGCGGTTGGATGCGTCGTTGTCGACCAGCGCAAAGGGTGTGATGGCAAAAGCGCCAGCGCGCGAGTGCGCCAGCGGCCGGGCTTCCAATTTGGTCGACAGCTTGGTCCGGTTGGCCAGCGCATCTGCCACTGCCTGTTTGAGCCGGTCCATCTGCCCTTTCTCGGAAAACGGCTTGCCATGGGGATTCTGGACGAGAAAATTATCCAGCGCCATGCCGTCGCGGGTGGTGTGAATGCGCGCGTCGATAATATTGCCGCCCGACACGTGGATACCCCCGGCAATCCGATAGAATAATCCGGGATGATCCGCTGCATAGACGGTTATCAGGGTAGCACCGCGTTCGGGATAGACATCGGCGAAAACCGCGAGTTCCGTGTCCCCTGCCTCGAGCACGAGCTTGGCATTTTGAGCGATAATATCGTCCGGCTCGGCGATCCAGTAGGCATCGGTGAACCGTTTGGCCAGTTTCTTGAATTCGGCCTCCGGCAGCTTCAGCGTCTCGGCCAGAACCGCCTTTTTCTCGTCGATCCGTTCCTTGCGGCCACGCTGCTTGTGACCGAGCAGCAGCATTTCCTGCGCCGCTTCGAACAGGTCGGTCAGCAGTTGACGCTTCCAGCTATTCCAGACGCCGGGTCCGACCGCGCGAATATCGACCACGGTCAAAACGGTCAGTTGGCGCAAGCGCTCAACGCTCTTCACCTGGCTGGCGAAATCCTGAATCGTCTTGAAATCCGAAAGGTCGCGCTTGAAGGCAACCGCCGACATCAGCAGATGATTGCGCACCAGCCAGGCAACCAGTTCGGTTTCATGCGGTTTCAAGCCGAGCCGCGGGCAAAGCTTCATCGCGACTTCCGCACCCAATATGCTGTGGTCGCCACCGCGGCCCTTGGCGATGTCATGCAGCAGGGTCGCGACGAATAGCACCCGCCGGTTCTGCAATTTTTCCATTGTCGCGGTGCTGTTGGGATGGTCATCGACGAGATCACCCCGGCCGATTTTTGCCAGCAGGCCAATCGCCCGAATGCTGTGCTCGTCGACGGTATAATGATGATACATGTCGAACTGCATCTGGCCGACGACGCGGCCGAAATCGGGGATGAACCGGCCAAAAATTGCCGCCTCGTTCATCCAGCGCAACACCAGCTCGGGATCGCGCGGCGAACAGAGGACATCGAGAAACAGCTTGTTGGCCCGTGCATCTTTACGGATTTTATTGTCGATCAACTTGGCATCCCGCCGCGCCGACCGCATCGCCAGCGGATGGACTTCGAGGCCGTGCTTGTCGGCAAGCCAGAAAATTTCGAGCAGCCGGACCGGGTCTTGCTCAAAGAATTTTTCATTCGGTAGCGCGAGCCGTCCGCGATCCAGGACAAAGCCATTGAGCTTTTTCGGCTTGCGGGTCAGTGACGGCAGGAACCGGCGGACTCCCGCATTGTGCGTTTCGTCCAGATGGGCGAGGAACACCCCGGTAAGATTGCCGACCACTTTTGCGTTCAGGAAATAATATTGCATGAACCGCTCGACCGAGGATTTGCCCGGGCGATCGGCAAAGCGCATGCGCCGCGCTACCTCGGGCTGCAAGTCAAAGGTGAGCCGGTCTTCGGCGCGGCCAGTGATATCATGCATATGGCAGCGCACCGCCCATAGAAAATTGGCGGCCTTGCGAAAGCGTTTGAACTCGTCGGCGGTGAGCAGGCCGACATCGACCAATTCGGCCGCCGATGTCACCCGATGGATATATTTTCCGATCCAGTAGAGCGTCTGCAAATCGCGCAACCCGCCCTTGCCCTCTTTGACATTGGGTTCGACAACATAGCGGCTGTCCCCCATTTTCAGGTGCCGGGCGTCTCGCTCGGCGAGCTTTTGCGCGACAAAGCTGCTATCGGTTCCGGCAACCACGTCGTTGAAGAAGCGCTGCTTGGCTTCCTCATATACGCCGGTGTCGCCCCAGATATAGCGCCCCTCGAGCAAGGCCGTGCGAATCGACAGATCCTCCTTTGCCATGCGCACCATTTCATCAATCGAGCGGCTGCTCTGCCCGACCTTGAAGCCGAGATCCCAGAGCCAGTAGAGCATCGCCTCGACCGCCTGCTCGGTCCAGCTGTTGGTCTTGTGCGGGGTCAGAAAGGCGATATCGACGTCGCTGTGCGGCGCCATTTCGCCGCGTCCGTAGCCACCCACGGCCATCACCGCGATCCGTTCGCCCGACGACGGATTGCCCACCGGATATTGGTGATAGACCGCGATATCGTGGATCAGGCGAACCAGCTGGTCGACCAGAAAGGACTGCGCCGCCGCCATTTCGTGACCGGCTGATGGGCGTTTGAGCAAGCGCGTACTGATTTCCGCCCGGCCATTATTGAGTGCATCCTGAAGCAGAGACAGGATTTTTGGCCGGGCCTGCGGCATGCCAAGTTCAGCGATCAGCTGCTCGATTTCGTCGGCCAACACCCGCCGATTGATGATATCCCGCTGCCGCGTGATCCTTGTCGCGGGATCAGCCGGCGCTGCGGGGATATTGGCGCGTACATTCATCCGGTGGCGGCCAGCTCGTCACGATGCTTTTTCGCCAGCACGATTTTTGCGATTTTCGCGGTACCGAGTTTCGGCAACGGCTCGTCATACTGCCAGATATGGACCGGCATCTTGAACGGGGCAAGCTGGTGCTTGAGCGATTCCAGCAATTCGTCCTTGGACAGGCTGTGACCGTCCTTGGTGTGATAAACCAGTGCTGGCACTTCTCCGAACCGCTCGTCGGGCACACCGAAAATGCAGGCTTCCGCGACCGCCGGATTGGCATAGACGGCGGCTTCGACTTCCTGACAGCTGATATTCTCGCCGCCGCGGATGATGATCTCCTTTTTGCGGTCGACGATATAGAGATAGCCCTCGGGATCGAGATAGCCGATGTCGCCGGTGCGGAAATAGCCGTCATCGGTAAAGGCGTCCTTGGTAGCCTCTTCGTTATTCCAATAGCCGGTAAAATTGGCCGCGGTGCGGATACAGACTTCGCCGCGCTCGCCCTGCGCCATCTTGATGCCGTCATCATCAAGGATCGCGACATCGACAATCGGCGGGGTCGCCCGCCCAGTGCTGTCCGGCTTGGCGAGATAATTTTCATTCTGGTTGGAGCAGCCGACGCCATTGGTTTCGGTGAGGCCATAGCCGATCACCGGATAGCCATCGCCCATTTTCTCCTTGATCCGGCGAACATGCTCGACCGGACGCGGTGCACCGCCAGCGGCCATGGTGACACAGCTGCTGAGATCATATTTGTCGAAATGCGGGTGCGAATAGATTTCCATGCTCATCAGCGGCACACCGACAAAATAGGTGACGCGTTCCTTTTCGATCAGGCGCATCGCTTCTTCCGCGTCCCATTTGTTGAGCATCACCAGCTTTCGTCCAATCGCATAGCTGACCAAGACCAGCGGCACCGAGGCAGTGACGTGAAACAGGGGTACGCAGACCATGGCGGTCGGCTGGCCTTCGGGCATTTTGCCCTGTTTTTCCATGATGTTCACCAGCACCAGCACCGTGCCGACGAAACTCATCGCGCCCTGCACGACTGCGCGATGATCGGAATAGGCACCCTTGGATTTTCCGGTAGACCCGGACGTGAACAGGATCGTCGCATTGTCCTCGGCGGCCATTTGGGGTAGCGGCGTTTCTGCACCACCGCCCTTTTCCAACATGACTTTCAGCCCTTCGAGCGGCAATTTGTCATGTTCAAAGACCAGCAGTTCGGCACCGTGATTGCGCTTGGATTCGACCAGCCGCTGGGCCCGCTGATAGTCGGCGAACACGAACGAGCAGCTGACATCCTCAATACCATCGGCCAGTTCGTCGCCGCGCCACCAGCCGTTCAGCTTGGTCGAAACGCCGCCTGCCATGGTGATCGCCATGTCGAGAATGACCCAGTTAGCCGAATTGCGCGCGGCAATTCCGATCCGGTCGCCTTTCTGCACGCCATAGCCTTCAACCAGACCGCCGGCCAGCGCACGCGCAGCGGCATAGGCTTCGCCAAAGGTCAGACGGATGTCGCCGTCGACCAGAAATTCCTTGTCCGCGTGCTGGTGACAGAAATAGGCGAAATAATCCGAAACATTCTGCGGCGCGTTCTTGAAGATTGGCATATCGACGCCATACTTGCTGATCGTGTCGAGTTCCAGCAACTGACCAGGCTGGGTCAGCGCCTCCAGCGTTTTGTCGATTACCAGATCCAATTCAGAGGTCGCCATTATTCAAGTCTCCCGTTGTTCCCTCTTGGTATAGGGGAATTTCCCTTTATATGGACAGGAAACCACACGGGGAAAAGAGTTGATTGATATTATCTTGGCCAATGCAGCGCAATTCACGCGGTTTGAGGAGCTTGGCGTCTCTCCCAATGCGCTCGACCTGGGATTTTTTCAGCTCAAATGGTATTCGCTCGGCTATCTGGCAGGCATCCTCCTCGGCTACTGGTATCTGCTAAAACTGATCGCCCAACCCGGCGCACCGATGGCCCGCCGTCACGCCGATGATTTCATTTTTTGGGCCACGCTGGGGATCATTGTCGGCGGGCGCCTCGGATACATATTTTTCTATAACCCCTCTATCCTGTCCAATCCGCTCGACATCTTCAAAGTCTGGCAAGGCGGAATGTCGCTGCACGGCGGAACGCTGGGGGTAGTTCTGGCGATCTGGTGGATGACGAGAAGAGAGAAGCTCAGCTTTCTCAGGTTTTGCGACTATATTGCCGTCGTGGTCCCCTTTGGCCTGTTTCTGGTGCGTCTGGCGAATTTCGCCAATGGCGAACTGTGGGGCCGGGAAACCGATGTTGCATGGGCGATCATTTTCCCGATGGGCGGCGATGTTCCCCGCCATCCCAGCCAGCTTTATGAAGCGGGGCTGGAAGGTATCGTCTATTTTGTGATCCTGTCCTTCCTGTTCTGGAAGACCGATGCCCGCTATCATCCCGGCAAACTGGTTGGTACCGGACTGCTTGTCTATGGCTTCAGCCGCTTCACGGTCGAATTCTTCCGTCAGCCCGATGCCCAGCTCACCTGGCTGGTGGAACAATCCGGATTCAGCATGGGCCAATGGCTGACGGTGCCGATGATCCTGCTTGGCCTGTATCTGGTGATGACGGCGAAAGGCCGACGCGTACGCGTTGAACCGGTGGCCGGAGACAAGAGCATTGCCTGACGGCAGCAAAGCAGATCCCCCCAGTGCAGCGCATATAATCGCGGACAAGATCGACCGCGAAGGTCCGATCGCGCTCGGCGACTATATGGCGATCGCCAATGCGCATTATTATGCCAGCAAGGATCCGCTTGGCGAAGAGGGGGATTTTGTTACCGCTCCCGAAATCAGCCAGATGTTTGGCGAGATTATCGGGATCTGGCTCGCCGATCTGTGGCTGCGCAAAGGCTCGCCCGAACATTGTCACTATGTAGAGCTGGGTCCTGGACGAGGGACTCTGGCCCATGACGCGCTGCGATCGATGCGCAAATTCGGGTGCAACCCCGCAGTCCACTTTGTCGAGACCAGCCCGGTTCTGAAGGCCAAGCAGGAGCAGCTTCATCCTGAAGCCATCTGGCATGATGACATTGCGAGCCTGCCCGACGACGGGCCGCTGCTGATTGTCGCCAACGAATTTTTCGATGCTCTGCCGATCGAGCAATTTGTTGCAAGCTCTGAAGGCTGGCGCCAGCAAATGGTTGGGCGGGATCGGAGCAAATTTGTTCCGGTTCCACGCGCTCAAACGGCCGCGGACCAGATCAGCGGCACCGCCATCGGATTTCCAGACGGCACGATATTGGAACGCTCTCCGATCAGTGTGGAACTGGCGGGCGATCTTGCCAATCGTCTGGCGAGACAGGGAGGTACCCTGCTGATCATCGATTATGGCTATGCCAAGCCGGGCACTGGCAGCACGCTGCAGGCGGTGAAGGGTCATATGCCGATCAGCCCGTTTGACAGCCCGGGAACCTCCGACCTCACGGCCCATGTTGATTTTCATACGCTGGCGAATATCGCGCGTACCCGAATGCTGGCGGTGCACGGCCCTGCGGAACAGGGTCAATGGCTGAAATCTCTCGGTGTCGATCAAAGGGCAACCGCCTTGATCGCGGCCATACCAAAACAAGCCGAAGCTATTCGGGCTGCGCATCGACGACTGACCCATCCGGACGAGATGGGATGCCTGTTTCAGGTAATGGCGATGACGGCGATAGACTGGCCAGAACCCGAGGGGTTCAGCTATGGTGAGCAATAGCGCGCCTTGCTAATGCTCTAGCCGACCCATTCGGCGACATCGACGGCCACTTTATTGGCCGCCTTGTTCAGACCTTCTCCGACGGCCCCAGGTTCAGCGGCAAATACGGCTTCGCTAGCCTCGAAGCGTTTTTTCGCAACCGGCTTGTCCGCGGTCATCTTTACCGCATCATAGGTCACGGTAACGGTCAAGCTGGGTCCATCCAGACCGAAATTGACCAGCTCGCCGGTGATATAGGTTTCGGCGCGTCCCCCAGCTTCGGTCGCCGTCAGCACCAGCCGGCCATTGTGGGCAGCAATTGTCTCGCTCAGCAAATCCTGAAACAGGCGAGCCGGCTTGTCGACCCAGACGGCGTCCTTGAGATAGGCAATGCCGGTGCCGCTGGTCTGTACTGGTACACGAACGGTGTTCAGTTTTTGCGGTGCCGCTGGCAGTGCGACGACCAGTGATCCGGTCTGCGGGCCGGTTTGTGTCGTGCCGGCAGAAACTCTTTGATCCGGGGACAGCGATAGCAACGACGGCGGTGGTTCAGCGCCGCCGAAACTGACGCAGCCGCCAAGCGTACCGGTTGCGGCCAGCAGACCGACGGCTGTCAAAAGTTGAAATCCGCGCATCATATCTGCCCCTTCATTGTCCTGGCTCATAGTCGGGCAGCGCCGGTGCCGACAACAAGGACCCCGCCCCGCCCTGATCCAGCCGCTCGGTCACATTGGTCATGGACTTGGTCAGTGCCTGCATATCTTCGACCAGCTGGTCCACTTCCGGCAGCGTCTTCCTGGAAAAATGCTCTGCGCCGGGCTGGGCGTTTTTCAGAACACCTTCAAGCGCGCGCAGGCTCTTGTCGGCGGCGTCCAGCGTGTTGGCCAGATTTTTGGCCAGCGGCTGGCCATTGTTGGTGAGAAAGTCATTGGTGCTGTCAGCGACCAGCGAAAGCTTTTCTGCGGTCTGACCGGCATTGCGAATGGCGATCCGCGCCTCGGTCATCAAGGCTTCCAGCTGCGGTGCCTGCTTCGCCAGACTGCCGGTCAACTCGCTGGTATTGGCCAGTATCCCGCTGATCGATTTCTGATTTTTGTCAGACAACAGTTCGGTCAGCCGCTCGGTCAGCGTTGCCAGCCGTTCGACGACCAGCGGTGCGCTGTTGAGCAGTTCTCCCAGCGCCCCCGGCTTGGTCGGGATCACCGGCACTCCTTCCGGACCGAGTTCGGTGATCGGCGGCGCACCTTTTTTGGCTCCGTCCAGCTGAATATTGGGCGGCGCGGTGAAGCTGACGCTCTGGATCGTGGCCGTGGTGCCTTCGAGGATTGGCGTGTCTTTGCTCACCGCGATCCGCACCCGAACAAAATTGGGGTCTTTCTTCCACAATTCCACCTTGATGACCTGCCCGGAGGGCACGCCAGCGAAGGTTACACCGGTTCCCGATGCAAGTCCGCCAACGGACTGGGAAAAGAAAATGTCATATTGTTTGGTCTCCCCGTCGCCAAAGCGGACGATCCAGACCAGAAAGGCGGCGACAAGGGCCAGCATCGCCAAAGTCACGGCACCGACAAGGATATGATTAGAGCGGGTTTCCATCTATTTCACCTCTATGACGAGCCGTGCCGTCACCTGCAACATTTCTCTGGCTTGTTTCACTCTTCTCATCCCAGCGACTTTTTCCCGGCGGATGCCATCCGGCCCCGCGGGCCGTTGAAATATTCCTGTATCCAAGGATGATCGAGCGCGAGCAGTTCGTCAATCGTGCCGACGGCGATCACGCGCTGATCCGCGAGCACCGCGACCCGGTCACAAATTGCGTGCAGCGTATCCAGATCATGGGTGATCAGGAACACCGTCAGTCCCAGGGTTTGCTGCAATTCCTTGGTGAGATTATCGAACGCGGCTGCGCCAATCGGATCCAGTCCGGCTGTCGGCTCATCGAGAAACAGCAATTCCGGATCAAGCGCCAGCGCCCGGGCAATGCCAGCCCGCTTGCGCATCCCGCCGGACAGTTCGGATGGATATTTCGGTGCTGCGTCAGGGGGCAAGCCGGACAAGCAGACCTTATACTTGGCGACTTCGCGCCGGAAGTCGCGATCCATTTCCGGGTAGAATTCGCGGATTGGAACCATCACATTTTCGGCTACGGTCAGCGTCGAAAACAGCGCACCGCCCTGGAACAACACACCCCAGCGCTTGCGGATTTCGATGGTTTCGGATTCTGCTTTGCCCAACAGCGACTCACCAAAGACCTTGATCTCGCCTTCATCCGGCGTCTGCAATCCGATTATCGAGCGCATCAGCACCGATTTGCCGGTGCCCGAGCCACCGACGACGCCGAGAATCTCCCCACGGCGCACATCCAGATCCAAGTCTTGGTGCACCACCTGATCACCGAAGCTGTTGCGCAGGCCATGAACGCTAACAACCGGGCCCTCATAGTCGGGTTGATAATCGATGATCTGGGAATCGGCCATCAGTTCCACCCGATCCAGGTGAAGAAGACGGCAAAAAAGGCGTCAAGTACGATCACGAGAAATATCGCCTGGACGACGGCCGCGGTGGTCCGCTTGCCGACGTCCTCGGCATTGCCTTTGACCTGCATCCCCTGATAACAGCCGGTAATTGCGATAATAGCGCCGAAGACCGGAGCCTTTACCAGCCCGACATAGACATCGGTCAGCGGCACGACCTCTCGAATACGCGAGAAAAAGGTAGCTGGCGGGATATCGAGTTGGACCCAGCTCAGCAGACCGCCGCCGATGATCGCGACGATCGATGCGTAGAAACCCAGAAGCGGCAGCATGAACACGGCGGCGATAAAACGCGGCAGCACCAGTGCTTCGATCGGCGACACACCAATCGTGCGCATCGCATCGATTTCCTCGGTCAGCTTCATCGTACCGATTTGCGCGGCAAAGGCCGAGCCCGAACGACCCGCCACCATGATCGCGGTCATCAGCACGCCCAGTTCGCGCAGCGTCAGCCGGCCGACGAGATTAACCGTGAACACTTCCGCACCAAATTGCCGCAATTGCACCGCGCCTTGTTGCGCAATCACCAGCCCGATCAGAAAGCTCATCAGTCCGACAATGCCCAGCGCCCGCACGCCCACGACGTCGAAACGCTGGATGACCGCATTCCATCTGATCTGCCCAGGGTGCCGGACCAATCGGAAGAAAGCGACGATGATCGCGCCAAAGAAGCCGACCAATCCGGACATCGTGGTGAATGCTATAGCGGTCGCTTCGCCAACTTCGCTAACCACGCGGATCACCGGGTTGAGCGCCTGCGGCCGGATTTCAGCAGGCTGGTCTGCGCCGGCGACGGCGGCAATCAGCCGTTCCGCGTCATCATTCGCACCGACAATTTCAGCCTCCATATCGCGTGCTGTGCGATGGATCAGCCATGCGCCTACGGTATCAATATAACCGGTATCGGAAATATCCAGGCGCTCGACGCTGCTGCCATATTCTCTCAGTCGCTCGGGTAAATCGCCGACACTGGCAATCGAAAGGTCGCCGGAAAAGTGCAGCGTAACCGCTCCGTCTTCGGCTGTCTCTTCGACAAAATCGCTGGGTATCGCCATCACCTCTATAAGTGACCGAAATTGCGGCAAAGCTCAAGCGATTAAACGGCTCAAATATTTAGCGCTTTTGCGGCCGGACTGCTATGGAGCCGGTCGAACGAGACCCACGGGACAGCATGCAGAAAATTTCGCTTTACGACATGGACAGGACGATCACCGTGCGCGGCACCTATACGCCCTTTCTGTTTCACATGGTTTTTGAGCGGGAACCATGGCGGCTGATTTTTCTGCCGATACTGCCGCTCGGCTTTATCGCCTACGGACTCAAGCTGATCAGCCGCGGGCAATTGAAGACCTTTAACCAGCGGTTGTTGCTTGGCAGCGCTCCCCAGCTGGCCGCGTTGCGACCGCATATCGAACGGTTCGCGGAGAACGTGCTGCGTTCCAACCGCCACCAGAAAGCGCTCGACCAGATCGAAACGGACCGCGTTGCCGGGCGCACTCTGGTGCTGGTGACGGCATCCTATGAGCTCTATGCCGAAGCAATTGCCCGGCGCCTCGGCTTTGATCATCTGATCGGGACGCGGCTGGAAGTCGATGGCGAAGGGCGCGTGCGGCCGCGGATCATCGGTGAGAATTGCTATGATGACGCCAAAATCGAGCGGATCGAGGCGCTGTTTGCCGAGCAGGGCTGGCAACGCGCCGACACCCATGTCCGCGCCTATTCCGACCATGTCAGCGACCAAGCGATGCTGGAATTCGCCGACGAGGCCATCGCCACAACACCGACCCCCAAAATGCGCCATCTGGCCGGACAGCGTGGCTGGCCGATCGTCGACTGGCGCTGACCGCACTGGCGCCGGTGCGCGCGAGCGGTTGACAGTCTGCTGCATCCATCGCAAGCGTCGCGCCATGAGTATCATCGCCACCATCATGAACAGCGCCACCGGGCAGCCGATCCAGAAAATGGCCTTTGGCCGCATGCCCAAGCCCTGGGCCTCTTTCACACTCGAGAGCGGCGAACGGGTGACCGCCGAGCGTGTCGATGTCGGGACCCCGGCGCATGGCAAGTTCGTCGCGCCGGTATCGATCTGGGTGACGCCCAAGACCGGAACCTGATCCATGAGCGTGGCGTTCCGCAGAGAGGGCGATGACGAGCATCTCGAGCCCAAGTTCGAGCTTCCAATTCCGGTCGGCCCCAATCTGGTCACGGCGCGCGGATTGCGGTTGATCAAGGAGCGAGTAGCTACCCTGCAGGCCGAGGTCGCAGCGCTGACCGACGAAACGCCGCTAAAAATCGCCAAGCGCGACCTGCGCTACTGGAACACCAGACAATCCATGGCCGAGCTGCCGCCGGTTCCGAGCGGCGACAAGGTCGCATTTGGTACCCGCGTGATCTTCCTGCTGAATGGCAAAAAGAAGATTCTGTCTCTGGTCGGCGATGACGAAGCCAATCCGGCGAGCGCGCTGGTGTCTTTTTCCGCACCGATCAGCCGGGCGCTGATCGGATTGGAGGCCGGAGATTTTTGCGATTTCGCCGGTCGGGAGGATGCGATTGAGATTTTGTCGATTGAGGTGGTAGCGCAGGATTAGCGGACCGGATTCAAAGAAAGCTTACACAAACGCGCCCCATTGTTTCCGTGACCTTTGCTGGAAACCGCCAGATATCTGCGCTTTTGCCGTCGCCAGCCTGGTGCCTAGACTCTTTTCCATTTAGATTGAAGCATATTCGGAGTTTCTGAGGTAGTTTGCGCATTCGTTTGGCGGGAAGGCATCAAGAAGGGATCCGATGCGCTGCCATGTTGCTTCGACGGTGCGCTCTTCGGCTTTTCGCAGAAGCAGCTTCAGCTTTGCGAACATCTGCTCGATCGGGTTCAGGTCGGGTGAGTATGGCGGCAGGAACAGCAGTTTTGCGCCGGCAGCGCGGATCGCTGTGCGGACGGCCCGGCCTTTATGGCTACCCAGATTGTCCATGATGACGATGTCGCCGGGCGAGAGTGTCGGTACGAGGAACTGCTCGACATAGGCAGTAAAGCTCACGCCGTTGATCGGACCGTCCAGCACGCAAGGGGCATCGATCCGGTCGTGGCGGAGTGCGGCAAGGAAGGTGAGCGTCCGCCACTTGCCGAACGGGGCATGGGCAACCAGCTTCTGGCCGCGCGGCGACCAGCCCCGGATCGGTGTCATGTTGGTCTTGGCCCAGGTTTCATCAATGAAGACCAGCCGCCGGGGGTCAAGCCGTCCCTGATATTTCTTCCACTGCTGGCGTCTTCGTGCCACCTTCGGCCGGGCTTGCTCCTCGGCGAACAGGCTTTTTTTTGAAGCTCATCCCCTCAGAGCGCACCAGTCGCCATACCGATACCGGGCAGGTCGCAATACCATGTTCGGCCAGCTCAGCGACCAGCGCCTTGAGCGTAAGATCGGGCACCGCTTTCAGCCGCTCGATTATCAACGCCCGGTGCGGTTCCAGCAAGCGCTTGCGATGCCCGCCCATAGGCTTTGCCGCAGCGCTGCCCGTCGCCCGCTGACGCTGCGACCATTTCACCACGCTCGCAACGCTCACATCAAACAGAGCCGCTACCTCGCGGCAACTCCGGCCCGTCGCGACTGCTGTCGCTACCCGCTCTCGCAAATCATTCGAATATGGTCTCGCCATCCATGCTGACCTCCATCACAGCCAGAACAGTGAATCAGAAACTGCAGCCTTTGGGAATCCCAAATCGATTCAATCAATCAGAAATCGACTCTAGAACTTGATACCGGCACCGATACCAAATCGCCGCGGGTCCAAGGTAAAAATATTCGTAAACAGGCCAGAAGACGCATCGGTCACAAAAAGGCCGGTGGTGGAGTTGCTGTCGAATATATTCTGAATGAAGGCCCGGACAAACCACTTGTCTTCATTGCCGTTCAGTTGCAGCGATGCATTGGCCTGAGTGAACCCTTTGATCTTATTGACGTTGCCGTTAAATACATTGCCAAATTGATCACCCGTATAGGCTATATCAACACGGGGAACCAACGTTTCACCCCCATCAAAATTATAGGTATATTGAACGCCAGCAGATACCTTTGCTACCGGTGCTTGCGGCAACGCATTGCCTTTTAGATTGATTTGGACGCCCGGGCTGATCACCGTAATCCCCGCGGGATCAAAGCCTGTTCCAATGGCAGCGGCCTGACCTGCTAGAACCGCGCATATCCCAAATGCGCCGGTTGACGCAATACCGCCATCGGACGGAAATGCTGTTGGTGCCCGCAGTCCCAAGCCGCCATTGATCGCAGCCACGAATGCGTTGTTGCCCGCTGCATTGCCCGCTGTGCCGGGAACCACGGCACAGTTCGAACCATTGGTGATATCTTTGATAATCACAGCATCAGCTCTTCCGCCACCGGGGTCGCGGGGATTGCTGAAAAACTGGTCACCAACAACCTCGGTTTTGAGATAGCTGAATCCGAGATTGATCAACCAATCCGGATCAGGTCGCACCACGCCTTCGAGTTCGACACCATAAATATCGGCATCGACCGTATCATTGACGGATGTGCGCGCAATAATACGGCTCAGTTGGAGGTCCTTATATTTATAATAAAAGGCGGTTGCGTTAATCGTCAAAGCACCGTTAGCGAATACATTTTTCGAACCAATTTCGAATGCATCTATCTGCTCCGGACCAAAGGATTCCGAGACCTGGAAAATGGGCTGAAGCGGCGGATTGATACCCCCGGACTTATAGCCTCGTGAATAGGATGCATAGATTAGATTGTCATCGGTCATCTGCCAATCAATCACGAACCGTCCGGTGAATTCGTCAAACGCCACACTGCGTGTTTGGAACAACTGGTTTCCAGGAATTCCAGGATCTGCGTCGAAACTTCCAACAAAGGGAGAGTCAAAAGCATCCCCGGTCTGACCAAAGGGTACGAGAAAACTTGCCAGAGTCGACCGTGCGGTGATCGACTTTTTGTCATTATTGTAACGAAGGCCGCCGGTAATTTTCAGCGTGTCGGTCAGGTCAACATAGGCCTCGCCGAAGATACCATAGGACTTCAGTTTGAAATGATCGGTGTTATTTCGGAAAAATGGAGTACCCAGAAACCCGGCGCCGCCGCCCAGAATACCAACAACATAGTCGATAGCGAAGGCGTTCACATAATAGCTGTTTTCCGAAACTTTGCTTTCGGCATAAATACCACCCAGAAGGAAGTTGAATGGCCCATCAAGGTCGCTCGAAACAGTCGCCTCCGCAGACCATGACGTCTGATCTTGATTGGACCGATCGAGCGAAATCGGCGTATCGGCGCAAATTCGATTTCCGCCAAAACTTCCCAATCCCGTAGGATCAGTCTCGGAGGTACATAATTGGGTGCCAGAAGTGACCGCGTCGAGCACAGGTCTAAAGGCTGCCAGCGGGAAGCCGGGTTGCGATAGGAAAGCGAGCGTACCCAGCGCTGCATCAAATGTCGTCCTGTTGACAACCGAGGTATTATAATCCTGCCGGGAATCAATTGAGGTTTCCTGATAGGTGCCAGTTACACCGACCTTTATTGCCCCGAAATTATGCTCAAGATGACCCTGCAACTGCAGTTCGTCGGTGAAATATTCGGGAGTAAAGTCCGTGCGAACCTGCCGCACATCCCTCGGTTCGACAAAGCCGGCATGACCATCCGGACCATACAGACTGTTCAGGCCAAGCGCACCAGGCAAGCCGTTAATTGCAAAAAACTCCGATGATCCCAAGGTACCGGTGAAGGTTGCATTGGTGTTGACCTTGTCGAAATCACGGCGCGAATTAAGGCAGCCCAGCACGCCAGTAGGGTCGCGCTGGCACAATTGTTTCTGAATCCGCGCACGATCGTCATCTTCGCGAAAATAATATGCCATCAGGTCGATAGTGGTATCCGGTGTCGGCTCCCATTTGATCGATCCGCGCACTGCATACATATCGCGACCGTCAATCCGACTGTCGTTGAAAAGATTTTCGGTATAGCCGTCACGTTTCAAATAGAAACCGGCCACGCGCACTCCCAGCGTATCACCCAACGGCACATTGATCATGCCTTTGACTTTGATCGAATCGAAATTGCCATATTCCCCTTCAAGCGCACCTGCAAATTCTCCGAGCTGGGGCTTGGCCGTGACCACATTGACCACGCCTGAGGTTGCATTGCGCCCGAACAATGTGCCCTGTGGACCGCGAAGGACCTCAATGCGTTCCAGATCGAAATATTCGGTTTCAAACAAACGCGTTCCGAACAAGGGCGAATCGTTCAAGTGGATCGCCGTCGCAGAATCACAGGAAACCCCGACGCAAAGGTCGCCGATGCCGCGTATGGTGAAGCTGGATGCGGTAAAATTACCCTTGGTGAATGATACGTTGGGAAGGGTAAGCTGCAAATCACTGGCGTTTTCAATCTGCTGCGCATCGAGCGCCTTACTATCAAAAGCGGAAACTGCAATCGGCACTTCTTGGAGACTTTGCGCCTGGCGTTGCGCAGTAACGATGATCACATTGTCATCGATTGTACCATCTTGCCTGTCCTGTGCCATGGCAGGCACAGACATTGCAGACATAGCGGTGGCGGCTAATAGTAGCGATTTACGCATTTCTCTCTCCCAAATCCCGTTTTTTTCGACCGGGCGGAGATGCTTTTGCTCTTCCCCCGATAAAGGAATAGTCAACTAATCGCGCGATTAAGTCCAGACGGAAATTCAAAAAATACACCAAGGCATTACATTTTTGCACCAGTTAGCAGTGATTTGATGCAAATTTGATACAAAAAAGCCCTGCCGGTTTCCCGGCAGGGCCCATTGTTGTAATTTTAATTCAATATCAGAATTTGAAGCGGACGACGCCTCCATAAGTGCGCGGCGCACTTGGATAACCGGAAACCGTTCCTGATTGAGCCACGCCATCAAATACCGTGGTGAGGAACTGGTCATTGAGCAGGTTACGAACGTAGGCGCCCACTTCGAGGCCATTTTCCAGCTTGAGCGTCATTGAACCGTTGACCAGATTGACTTCGCGATTGAATATCTGGGTGTTGCCCAGCGCCGCGTTGTAAGTCGGCAAGCCATTGTTGATCGGCGTGTTGCTTTCATGGCTGTAATCAATCCGCGTGATCAACATATTTCCGCTGGCACCAAATTCGTGTGAATAGGTTGCGGAAGTTGAAATTGCGATCTCAGGGATGCCACCTGGTGTTGCGCCGCTTAGGTCGCCCAACACACTACCCGGAAAGTCATCAAACAATGGATCGAGATAGGTCATCGCGAATGTGAAAACCAACCCCTGAGTCGGGCTAATAGTACTGTCAAACTCGAAACCCTTAACCGATTGCTGACCCGCATTTTGCAAAGCAAAACCGGTACCGGTGAAGGCCAGGCTTTGGAAACCTTTGATGGTCTGGTCGAACAATGCAAGGTTGAAGCCGAAGCCTTCCCACTGACCTTTGATACCAACTTCATACACGGTGGCATTCTCTGGCCCTGCAAAACGCGAACCGCTCCTCAGGTTGGGCACCGCGAGACCCGCGTCGAGAATCGGCGATGATGGAGCCGCGAAAGTCGATCCGCCCGGACCCGCAATAAAATCGGCACTGGAAGGCCGGCTGTCGCGCGACAGGTTGACCGAGCTCGCTTTGAAGCCCGTTGCATAGCTGCCATAAACGTTGACTTCGTCCGAGATCCTGTAGGACGCGCGCAGCAGATAGGTAAACTTGTCATCGCGGGTCTTGCCGTCTTCGACAGAGTTGGGGATGGACAGGAAGGGAGGCTGGAACTGAAACGCAGCCAAACCGAGTAGCGGGTTTGCCGCTGATTGCGCCGCAGCGAGCAGCGCCGCCTGGTTAGCCGCCGGAAGCGCCTGGAATTGAGCCCGCGAGGTTACAGTGCCCCCGGTTGCGCCAACAATAAACGCATCAATCAGATTGATCTGACCCAGTGGATCAAAGCTTTGCTGAGCGAGTGCAAAGTCCTTCTTGTCGTCGGTGTAGTTGAAACCGCCCGTAAAGACGAGGCCATCGATCGGTTCAAAATCAACCGTGCCGAAGATCGAATAGGACGTGTTGTCCATCGAAAACTGCTCGGATGTGAGCAACGGGGTAAGGAAAATGGATTCCTGTGGCAGACCAAGACCTGCTTCAACCCCGTTGAATACACTTGGGTTGCCCGCGATAATAGCTGCCGGGTTTCCACCTGCCAGTATTTCGAAGAAGTCACGGATCTGGGTACCGTTTTCGATCTGACTTTTCTGCGAGATGCTCTCGTCGAAATAATAGCCGCCGAGCAAGAAGTTAACCGGACCGTCAAAGTCCGATGCGACGCGGAATTCCTGCGTGAGCGTCTTCACCTTCTGGTTGCGCGTTTCGTTTGCAATATCCAGACTGCTAAAGTCGATGTCGGAAACAAACAGGTTCTTCAGTTCCCGGTAGGAAGATATCGAGGTGAAAGAAAGCGCACCTGCCTGATAATCAACCTGAAGCGAGCCGCCGTAATTGTCGACTTTGTTGATCGGAATCTGATTGAGATACGCATCATAGCTGAAACGATCTGTCGAGAACTGGCCGCCGAGCAACTGGATCGCTCCGGCTGTCGGTCCAGCGACAACTGTCGTCACCTGACAGCAAATCTCGTCAATCCGCGAGAAATCACCAATCGCACGGATCGTCAAATCCGATGTTGGCTCGAACAAGAGCTGACCGCGAGCTGCCCAGCGGTTCCGGTTGTTCTGCTCTTCGTTCAGATTGACAATCTTGGCGTAACCGTCGCGGCTGTTATAGCTGCCGTCGATCGAGAAGGCGATATTCTCGGTCAACGGGCCTGTAATATCGCCCTTGAGAATGACATTATTGTAATTTCCGTAAACGGCTTCAACCGATCCGCCAAATTCGAACTGCGGTGGACGGGTAACAACCGAAATCACGCCAGCAGAAGCGTTCTTACCGAACAGCGTCGATTGCGGGCCATTCAGCACCTCGATGCGCTGAACATTGGGAAGATCTGACAAAGCGGCAGCCGAACGCGAACGGAACACGCCATCAATAAATACGCCAACAGACGGCTCGATGCCGAAATTGTTGTCGCCATTACCAAAGCCGCGAATGATGAAAGTCGATGCCGACGACGTCTGGAGCTGGCTGACACGCAGCGAAGGTGTGACTGTTTGCAGATCAAGCACGTCACGGATTTGCGCATTTTCCAGCGTTTCGCCGGTTGTCACCGATACCGAAATCGGCGTTTCCTGCAACGTCGTCTCACGCTTGGAGGCCGTAACGATGATGACATTGTCGTCTATCGTTTCCTGCTCCTGCATATCCTGCGCATAAACGGGGGAAGCCGCAATGACGCCGCTGAGTGCGGTGGCGGTTAAGAATTTTGTGATTTTCATGAGTATCTCCTGCGCCCGACGTTAATCCGCGGGTCTAAAATAAAATGGAGAAGACAATCCTCAAGCAGACCGCCCATCCAAGCGCAGTGCACTCGTATAAATAGCGGCAATAGTCCAGTCTATTAGCCTTCAAAAGGCTGCATTACCGCGCAAAATTTGCGCCACCGCCGATATCGTTGCAACTAAGTCACAACTATTTGAATTTTCCGAAAATGGTGCCCCTGGCCCGACTCGAACGGGCACTCCTTGCGGAACTGCATTTTGAGTGCAGCGCGTCTACCAATTCCACCACAGGGGCTCTTTGGCTGCGTCGATTGACGGTCAGCGAAATCGAGGCTCTGTTAGCGAACCGCCCCTGTGCTGGCAACGAGTTTTTCCAATCACCGTACAACGGTCAGAAAATCAGTAAAACAGGCCACCGTCAGCAGACTGGTACAGCCAAAGCGGAAAAGCGGCTATGGCCATCAAACTCCCCAGCGGCAACATGCTGTCACCGGTGACAGGCTTTCCGCGGAGCTGCCAAGACAGAGCTACCAATAGTCCGACGACGCTCGCACCCAAAAGCACAAGCGGCAGCGCTTGCCAGCCCAGCCAGCAACCGATCGCACCCAGCATCTTTGGATCGCCGCCGCCGAGACCGTTCCTGTTCCTGACGCCCTTGTATATGGCAGCGATAATCGCCAGCGCTGCAATCCCCGCAAACCCGCCAATCAGGCGATCCGGCAGCGCGGGATATACAGGCAAAAGGCTAGCCATAAGTCCAGAGAGAGCTAGCATCGCAGTTAACCGATCCGGTAACCAATGATGTTTCACGTCCAGCGCCGCCAGAGTCAGCAAAAGCCAGCCGAAGATCGCTCCCGCGAAGGCTTCAATCCTTGGCGCGGCATATAACGCCAGACCGCCGATCAGCGCTGCGGCGAGCTCTATCGCCAGATGATCGTTAGCGATCGGTGCTCCACAACGACGACATTTCCCGGATTGCATAACGAAGCTGACCACCGGGATCAATTCCCAGGCGCGCAACTGATGGCCGCAGTCGTCGCAAACCGAACGACCGCCGATAACCGAGAGGTTCTGGGGCCATCTCAGGATCAGTGTCGCGAGAAAGCTCCCGATGATCAGACCGAGCAAAACACCAAATAGGGGCAATAGATAAGCGGGCAACGGACGCTCCAACAAAGATTGTCCGAGCGATTGGCACGGGCAGCGGTGGCATTCAATGCTGCAATTGAAAAAGCGGATGGCCGCGCCTATGTCCGATGCAAGATTCGCGCTTCCGACAGGCGGCGCAGCTAACCAGAAAGGCCGACACATGACCAACCCAGATCCGATCGTCATTCTCTCTTACGCCCGCACCCCGATGGGCGGCATGCAAGGCGCGCTTGGCGAAGTCAGCGCTGCCAATCTCGGTGCCGTCGCGGTCAAAGCAGCGGTCGAGCGCGCTGGCGTCACAGGCGCAGATGTCGAGCGCATCTATATGGGCAATGTATTGTCCGCCGGGCAAGGCCAGGCCCCTGCCCGTCAGGCAGCAATTTACGCCGGTCTTCCCCAATCGGTCGAGGCGACCACGGTCAACAAGATGTGCGGTTCCGGCATGCAGGCCGCGATCATGGGCGCGGAAGCCCTCGCAGCCGGTTCGATCGACATGATCGTCGCTGGCGGCATGGAAAGCATGACCAACGCGCCTTATCTGCTGCCGAAGATGCGCAACGGCGCGCGGCTTGGTCACACCGAAGCCAAGGATCATATGTTCCTCGACGGTCTGGAAGACGCTTATGAGCCAGGCCGGGCAATGGGTAGCTTTGCGGAAGAAACTGTCAGCGAATATCAACTGACCCGGGAAGCGCAGGACGAATATTCGATTGAGTCGCTTGCTCGCGCCAAGGCCGCTGTCGAAGGCGATGCCTTTGATGACGAGGTCGTCGCGGTCGAAGTCAAAACCCGCAAGGGCAATGTCACGGTCGACAAGGACGAACAGCCGCTGAAGGTCAATCCAGACAAAATTCCCCAACTTCGTCCCGCCTTTGCCAAGGATGGAACAATCACTGCGGCCAATGCCTCGTCAATTTCTGATGGTGCTGCAGCCATGGTTCTGACCCGAGCGAGCGTCGCGGAAGCAAAGGGCCTGAAGCCCGTTGCCCGGATCGTCGCCCATGCGGCTCACGCGCATGCTCCGTCGAAATTTACCACCGCACCGGTGAAAGCGATTGAGAAAGTTCTCGACAAGGCCGGCTGGACGGTTGCTGATGTCGATCTGTGGGAAGTGAATGAGGCTTTTGCCTGCGTCGCCATGTTCGCCATGCAGGACATCGGCATCAGTCGCGACAAGCTGAACGTCAATGGCGGCGCGACGGCCCTGGGTCATCCAATCGGTGCCAGCGGCGCGCGGATCATGGTGACCTTGATTGCGGCCTTGAAAAAGCGTGGTCTTAAAAAGGGCGTCGCTGCTCTTTGCATTGGTGGCGGTGAAGCCACAGCGATCGCGCTGGAATTGATCGACTGATTATTTCAGCGGCTCGTCGCCCCAGACATCCGCAATACTGATATAGCCCTGCCGACCAGTGACATCGAACAGGCACCAGCCTTTTTCGCACTGGGTCAGACTACCAACCACACCCGGTTCGGCGCGCCAGACGATCTTGGCGCCCGAATCGGGCAACGCCCGCATCGCGACCGGCTCTCCGCTGGTCGCCAACACCAGACCAGTGTGGGATGCGCTAAGCAGACGCGCGTGCATCCACCCCTGCGTTCCCTCATGATCCTCGACCTTGCGCCATGACTTGTAGCGGGCCAGCACCTTCACCGGCAGCTTCTGGCGTTTATATATCCACATCGTTGGATATTCGGTACTCGGGCCGGTGCGCATGCGCGCCTCCGGCTCGTCGATAGAAGCCCAATAGGGCGGCTCTTGCTGCGCCGCGGCGGTCGATGGCAGGGACAGCCCCGAAATCGCAATGAGCGTGAATGCCAGAATACGCATGGTGAATGGTTACTCGTTCCCCGATTGACGAAATATATAGCCTGAAAGCTGTGCCAGCTTCAAGAGCCGCCTGCTTGACCTGTCGCAAAATTCAGGCATAGCGATGGGCCTATGCCAGACTCACCAGCCCCTTCTAATCCACGCGTCATCATTACCCGCGAATTGGCAGACACCAATCAGGATCGCATGTGCGAATTGTTTGATGCACTTCCCAATTATGCAGACACTCCCTTTTCCCGCGATGAGCTCATCGCGGCGATGGCCGACTGCGATGTTCTCGTGCCAACCGTCACCGATCATATCGATGCGGAAATGATTGAAAATGCACCGGACCGACTTCGTTTGATCGCCAGCTTTGGTGCCGGCGTCGACCATATTGATCTTGCCGCCGCCCGCGCGAAAAAGATCATGGTCACCAATACGCCAGGCGTTTTTACTGAAGACACCGCAGACATGACCATGGCGTTAATCCTGTCCACACCGCGTCGTCTTTCGGAAGGCGAGAAGCTGATGCGGTCCGGACAGTGGGAAGGATGGAAACCATCCGGCATGCTCGGTCATTGTATCGGTGGAAAAAAACTCGGGATTATCGGCATGGGCCGTATCGGGCAGGCTGTTGCGCGGCGTGCGTCGGGCTTTGGCCTTTCGATATTTTATCACAACCGCCGCCAATTGCCGCCCGCTGTCGAAGAATCTCTGCGGGCCAGTTTTTTGCCCGATCTCGACGAGCTGATCCGCGAGTGCGACATCATCTCGCTCCATTGTCCGCACACTGTGGAAACCCATGAAATGATCAATGCCGAGCGTATCGGCAAGATGAAATCCTCGGCTTATCTGATCAACACCGCGCGCGGCGATCTGGTCGATGAGGACGCCCTGATTCAGGCGTTGCAAAGCGAGAAAATTGGCGGAGCCGGGCTCGATGTCTATCAAAATGAGCCCGATATTGATCCGCGCTTTCTGACTCTCAAAAATACCGTTCTGCTTCCGCATATGGGCAGCGCTACCTTCGAAGGACGCGAAGCTTCGGGGGAGCGGGTGATCACCAACATTCGCGTATGGGCGGACGGCCACCGTCCGCCGGATCAGGTGCTCGACGGCTGGGTCTAAGCTTTCCGTTGAGTCCGATCAGTGTCTCGACTAACAAATTGGCGCAATCTGATTCGTAAAGACGAGCGGTCATAATAGAGTGCAGCAGCGGGGGACATCATGAAATTGCCAATCAAATCCATAGGGTTGCTGTTAGCGGCAAGCTGGGCGGCTGCCCCGCTCAGCGCACAGCAAACGATTGATCCCGCGATCGCCGATGTCGCCAATAGCGGCGACACCGCATGGATATTGACCGCCAGCGCGCTGGTGCTGCTGATGACCCTGCCTGGCCTCGCCCTATTTTACGGCGGACTGGTGCGCGCCAAGAATTTCCTGTCTGTGCTTATCCAGTGCATGGCGGTTGTCGGCATCTGCTCGGTTTTGTGGATCGTGGTCGGCTACACGCTGGCCTTTGGCGGTGTAACAAACGGATTTCTCGGCAGCGGCCTCAACTGGATGCTCAATAATCTGGGCAATGTTCGTCAAGGGACCGCCGTGCCGGAGTCCTCTTTTGTAATGTTCCAGATGACCTTCGCCGTGATCACGCCCGCGCTGATGATCGGCGCATGGGTCGAACGGGCCCGCTTTGGCTGGGTCATTGCCTTTTGCGCTTTATGGTCGCTCGTGGTCTACGCACCCGTGGCCCATTGGGTCTGGGGTGGCGGCTGGCTCAGCAATCTCGGCGTGCTGGATTTTGCCGGCGGTATCGTTGTGCACACCACGGCTGGCGTGTCGGCTCTGGTCGTCGCGATCATGCTCGGAAAGCGGATGGGCTGGCCCAAAACCATGATGCTGCCGCACAGCCCTGCCCTGACCGTAGCCGGTGCCGCGATGCTCTGGGTCGGCTGGTTCGGCTTCAACGGCGGCTCTGCGCTCGCCGCAACCGATGATGCTTCCGCGGCAATCATCAACACGCATATTGCGGCTTCGATGGCGGCGCTGGTCTGGATCCTGATCGAGAAATTCAAGGTCGGCAAACCGACGGCTGTAGGCGTCGCCACCGGTGCGATTGCCGGGTTGGCCACGATCACTCCCGCAGCTGGCTTTGTCGGCCCCGGCGCATCGATCATTATCGGCGCAGCAGCGGGAATCGTCTGCTTCATGGCCGTCGGTCTGGTAAAAAATGGCTTCAAAATCGACGATAGTCTCGATGTATTCGCCGTGCACGGTATCGGCGGCATGCTAGGCAGCCTGATGCTTGCGCTGTTCATCGGCAGCGGCTTCGGCGGTACCGGCTATGCAGACGGCATGGCCTTTGGCAGCCAATTTGTTGCCCAGCTTATCGGGGTCGGTGCGGTCGCCATCTGGTCGGCCGTCGCTACAGCAATCCTTGGCTTTGGTATCAGCTTCATCCTGCCGATGCGGGTCAGCGAGGACGACGAACGCGATGGTCTGGATATTTCCAACCATGGCGAACGGGCATGGGATCTGGATTAAGCGGGATGATCCTTTTCCCTTCACGGAGAAAGGGCGTTTTCCATCACAGTTCCAGATGCAGAAACTGGTTGAATTCGGTCGGCTTATAGTGGCCGAACGGCTCGCCGTTTTCAAAGCCACGCTTGCGATAGAGGCTCAGCGCAGCAACAAATTCTGCGCCTGAACCAGTCTCGAGACTCAATCGCCAATAGCCGCGTTCCCGCGCTACGGCGATTATATGATTGAGAATATGCAGGCCGACACCTTTGCGCAGATGCCGGTAGTCGGTGCGCATTGATTTGATCTCGCCAGCGGACCGAGACAATTGCTTGAGCGCGCCAATTCCCATCAATTCAGCTTCATCCCATGCCGTCCACACCGACACTTCGGGATGCAGCAATCCGCTCAAGTCCAAAGCATAAACACTGTCCGGCGGCGAGTTTTCCTGCATCCCGGCGAGATGTGCGGCCAGCAAGTCCTGGACCTGCGGGCTGCTCAAATCGTCGCGCCGGATTTCCAACTCAGTCGCCCGTCAAGATCCGATCCATCAACTGCTGTACCGTCGGTACAAAGCCGTTCGAATAAAAAGGATCGGTGCCAAAATTAAACGCGCCATGGCCAGCAAACATCAGATGCTCCTCGACCGGTGCGCCATGGACGATTTCCTGCAGACTTTTCTGGATACAGAAACTGCGCGGATCGGCGAGCCGTCCGGTGCTGTTATTGTCGTGATCTTTCCACGCGGAAAATCCGCAATGCGACAGGCAGCCCATGCAATCAGCCTGATCCTTGCGGATCATCTTCGACTCCTCTGGCGTGGTGAATACCAAAGTATTGTCCGGTGTCTTCATCGCCATGGTAAAGCCAAGCCCGTCCCACTCGCGGGCACGCAGCAGGTCATTGCGGGTCACCCAGTAATTCTTGCCACGGATACCGACGTCGAGCTGATGAGTATGTTCGCCCGCTTTCTCTGTCGAATAGGGAATCTGCCGTTCCGACCGCGATTCCAGGCTGCGCAGAAATTCGTTCCGAACCGCCGAACTGTAGAAACCGGTCGGCGAGAATTTGTGCAGGAGAATGTCGCCTTCCTTGATCTTGGTCAGCTCGCTCTTCCAGCTTTGCGGGATCGGGCTTTCCTTGGTCAGCAAAGGCCGGGTACCGAACTGAAACGCAATCTGTCCCAGTTCTTCGCTGTCGATCCAGTCCTGCCAGTCACGCAAGTGCCAGACTCCACCGGCCATGATGATGGGCACCGTGTCGGCAATGCCTTCGCCGCGCATGGTTTCGCGCAAGGCCTTTACCCGTGGATAGGGATCTTCCGGCTTTCTCGGATCTTCCGCATTGGACAGGCCATTATGACCACCCGCCAGCCACGGATCTTCGTAGACCACCGCTGCCATCAGGTCCGGCACCTTGTGATAGGCCCGCTTCCACAGCGCGCGAAACGCGCGCGCGGAGCTGATGATCGGCAGATAATTTACGCCATATTTCTGGGCAATTTCGGATAGCTTGTAGGGCATGCCGGCGCCGCAGGTTACACCCGCCACCATGCCTTTGGTCTGTTCGAGTACGCCTTCCAGCACCTGTTGCGCGCCGCCCATTTCCCAAAGCACGTTGATATTGATCGCGCCCTTGCCCTCGGAAATTTCGTAAGCCCGGGTGACCTGTGCGACCGCACCGTCGATCGCATATTGGATCAGCTCCTGGTGGCGCTCTTCGCGTTTCCGGCCATGATAGATTTGCGGGATGACGTTGCCATCTTCGTCATAGCTGTCTGCATTGACTGCGGATACGGTGCCGATGCCGCCGGCAGCGGCCCAGGCTCCCGAGCTAGCGTGATTGGTGGCTGCGACGCCTTTTCCACCCTCGATCAACGGCCATACTTCCTGACCATTATACTGGATGGGTTTTAAGCCTTTGAACAATGAAATCTCCTATATTCCTCAAATGCCGATATAGACGGCAGCGGATGAAAATGCTTGCAAAAACTCTGTTATGAAATTCGTGATTTAGCGGAACCAAAATCGGCGCGTCCGAGCGCGTGGCCATAGAGCAAGCCATAGCGGCCCAACATCTTGCTTTCATTATATTCTGCCTGCGCCTTGGACAAATTCTGCATGCCCAGATCTTCTCGCAATTGCCGATGCTGGACCAAAGTGGTCAGCGATTCGAAAAATTTACCTTCGTCGCCAGATGGTTTGATAAAGCCCTGATTGGCCTGCGACAGCATCATCTTTATATCGCCGACGTCGGTCGCCGCAACCGGCAGCCCGGCAGCCATCGCCTCGATCAGCGAAATCGGAAATTGTTCGCTGTCGGATGACAGGGCGAAAATATCGAACAGACCGATATAGCGTGCCGGGTCAGCAAGAAACCCAGGCATCAGCAAACGATCGGCGATGCCGACACGCTGTGCCTCCGCCAAAATCTTTTCTTTTTCCGGTCCTTCGCCAACGATCACCAAGCGGATATTGTCGCCCGCTGCGGCGCAGGCCCGCACCAGCCGCGGCAAATTCTTGATCGCGCGCAGCCCGGCCACGGTTCCCACGACAACCTCGCCCTCTCGCCGGATGAAGCCGGGCAAAGCGCCACGCTGCGGCTTTTTCTCGAAACGCTTTACGTCAATGCCGTTGGGAATGCGGTGGATCTTCTGCTCGGGCTGCTTCCAGACATCGCTGGCAATGCTCGCGAGTTGTGCGGACGGCACCACCAGCGCCTGCGCGGCGCCGAGCGCAAATTTCCGAAACCAGTTTCTTTTCCAGTTGAGTTTATCAAACTCATCCTCGTTGAACCCGTCTTCATGATGAATCAGCGGCGGCAGACCTTCGACACGGGAGAAAAGCGTTCGCGCCATCACGCCGTCCATCGAACCCCAATTATAGGACAGGATCAGATCAAACTGGCGGAAATAGGTAATGAACTTGCGATAACGCTTCAGCGATGGCTTCCCTGCGAGCGAGGGCGCATCTGTGGGGAATGCGACTTTGATCTTGGCGTCAATCGCATCGCGAGCGGACAGACTGTCGGGCTGTGCTGACAAAATCACATGTTCGGCAGCATCGCCGAAATGATTCATCAACCGGACCGCGCGCGCTTCCTTGCCGCCCAGATTGAACGTGCTGTGCAGATGCAGGATCTTTGCTGGTTTCATGCGGTTGTCATGCTCGTCAGTCCGGGAGTATTCAGTCGACGCGGTGGAGCAATTGGGTGATGGCGTCAAGCGCGACGGGCTCTTCCAGTGTCGGGGCATGACCAACGCGCGGGACCGTGACCAGTTCGCCCCTGTCGAGTTTTCCGAGCATCTTTTGGGCAATCTCCTCGCTGAACAGATCTGATAATTCTCCGCGCAAGATGAGAGTCGGAATCTCTTTCATATTCTCCAGTGCGTTCCACAAAGCGCCGCTGCCGCCGCCCTTGCTATCGAACGGCTCGGCAATCTTCATGTCATAGTCCAGCTTGATCCGGCCAGAGCTGTTCATCCGGTAAACTTTTTTTGCAAAAGCGATCCAGTCTTTCAGGGTGAAGTCCGGAAAGATATCGTTGCTGCCCTCTGCGATGTCCCGTGCGGCATGCGCCCAGGTATCGAAACTTCTCCCCTGCCCGACATGATCGGCAATCCGGTCGAGGCCCTTCTGATCCAGTTCCGGACCGATATCGTTCAGCAGCGCACCGGCAACCCGCTCGGGATGCATCTTGACCATGATCATGGTGACGATACCGCCCAGCGACGTGCCGAAAAACAACGCTTTCGGTATTTCCAGCTCGTCCATCAGCATGATGATATCAGAAACATATTGTTTGGGATTATAGGTGCTGCTGTCCTTGGCATATTCGCTGGCACCGCGACCGCGCAAGTCCAACATCAGGATTCGGCGTTCGCCGTAAAATGCGGTGCCAAGATGTTGAAAATCGCGCGCATTGCGGGTTAGACCCGGTATGCAGATGATCGGGGTTTTGCCGCTGTCGGACGGATAGTCCCAGGCGTGCAATTTCAGTCCGTCGTCGGATTCCCAGTAGATGTCCTGATAGGATTTTTCTTTACTCATGCTGCATCTGGCCTTGTGTTCGCACTTGCTGTGCGACCGATTAGCCGCCACTGTTGGAATATGCCATATAAACCGCAATCCGAGCCCGGCAAGACCGACTATCAGCCCGACGTCCAGATCACCAGATTGGGTGAGAAGATCGGTGACCCCGCGGCAGCCGCCGACTTTCCCAAACATATTCTCCGGTTCCGGAATGACCGCTGGGACCAGAGCGTAGGGCTCCACGACCTTACCGAGAAGGAATGGATAAACCATTTCGGAAAATTCGAGCCACTGCCGGACAATCTGAAGCCGCCGCTCGCGCTCCGGTATCACGGCCACCAGTTCCGCAATTACAATCCTGAAATCGGCGACGGCCGGGGCTTTCTTTTCGCGCAGTTGCGCGACCATGAACAGCGACTGATGGACCTCGGCACCAAGGGCTCGGGGACCACGCGATGGAGCCGGGCCGGCGATGGCCGGCTGACGCTGAAGGGCGCCGTCCGCGAAATTCTGGCGACGGAAATGCTCGAAGCGCTGGGGGTGAACACTTCAAAGACATTCTCGGTGGTGGAAACCGGTGAACAATTGACGCGGGGGGACGAACCGTCCCCAACCCGGTCAGCGGTGATGACACGTTTGAGTCATGGACACATCCGGATTGGCACCTTTCAGCGGATCGCCTACGAAAAGAATGAAGAGCTGATGCACCGGCTGGTCGCCTATTGTCTGGAAAATTATTACGGCGGGGTACAGACCGACAACCCGTCAGCCGAACTGTTTGCCAACGTGGCCCGGGAAGTCGCCAAGCTGGCCGGGTCCTACATGACCGCCGGCTTTGTTCATGGCGTTCTAAATACCGACAATATCAATATTAGCGGCGAGAGCTTCGACTATGGCCCTTGGCGGTTCACGCCTTATTGGGAACCCGGCTTCACCGCCGCCTATTTTGACCATGAAGGGCTATATTGCTTTGCCCGGCAGCCGGAGGCGCTGCACTGGAACCTGGCGCAATTTGCCAGCGCCCTGCGGCTGATCGCCGATAGCGATCCCTTGGTGACTACACTGGAGGCTTTCCCCAAGGCCTATGGCACTGCCTTTACCGAGCATTTTTGCTGGCGACTTGGTGTCGAGTCCGAGGGGTTCGAAAAGGATCGGGATCTGGTGGTCGCGGCGGAAAAGGGACTGGCGGCCAAAACGATTCAGATTGACCAGTTTTTCTTTGACTGGGGCAAAACCGAAAATCTGCGAAAACCGGTGGACGATCGATCCGAGTTTTCCGAATTCCAGAATTTAATCGCCGATCGCTCCCGCATCCGCACAGCGGCCAGCGCATACTGGCAGAGACCATCCCCCTGCTCCATGCATATCGAGGAGGTCGAATCGATCTGGGACGCGATAGCAGATGGTGATGACTGGACGCCACTCTCGGAAAAAATCAACGATATCCGCGATATGGGTGACGCCTTGCGCCACGGCTGACAGACATCCCTGGTCGGCGCGGTTGCGGGCCAGCTGATCCCGACTATTTCGGGTTTTAGGGGCTATGATCTGTCATAAGACATGTGCCATATACTAATATTTTTGCAGACTGCGTAGAAAATAGAGGCCAATTTGAGCGACCTGATATCAATCGAACCGGCGACCGGGGCCACATTATGGACGGGCAATAGCGGCGACGCCAATGCAGTAGTCGCCCGCGCACGCGACGCCTGGCCCGGCTGGGCTGCGACGGCATTGGTCAAGCGGATCGAAGCCGTGCGGCGCTATGCCAATCGTATCCGCGCCGGCGCCGATGAACTGGCCGAGCTGATCTCCCGCGAAACCGGCAAGCCGCTTTGGGAATCGCGGACCGAAGTGGAATCGGTCGTCAAGAAAGTCGACATCTCGGTTAATGCCTTTGCAGAGAGGACACCGCAACGCCAACTGCCAAGCGGACCCAATATGCGCGCGGCGCTACGGCACAAGCCGCATGGTGTTCTCGCCGTTCTCGGCCCCTATAATTTCCCTGCTCATTTGCCCAATGGCCATATCGTTCCAGCTCTCATCGCTGGAAATACGGTGATTTTTAAACCATCCGAGAAGACACCTGCGGTCGGTCAGTATCTCGTCGATGCCTTTGACAAAGCCGGATTTCCCAAGGGAGTCGTCAATATATTGCATGGCGGTCCCGAGATCGGCAAGCAACTGACCGCCAATGACGGCCTGGACGGCGTCCTGTTCACAGGGTCCGCCCGCACCGGTATTGCCCTTAACCGCCAGTTCGCCAGTCAGCCAAACAAGATATTGGCGCTGGAAATGGGCGGCAATAATCCGATCATCGCCTGGGATACGGACGATATTCACAGCGCTGCGGTCCTGATCGTGCAGTCGGCATTTTTAAGCGCGGGCCAACGGTGCTCGGCCGCGAGTCGGTTGATCGTGAAAGATGCGCTCTATGATCGGATCATCAAGGAGGTGAAGCGGATCACCGATCGCCTGATCATCGACCAGCCCTTTGCCACGCCTGCCCCCTTCATGGGGCCGGTCATCGACAACGAAACGGCGGACGGCCTGACCGAAAGCTTTCTGGCATTGATGAGTCACGGCGGCAAACCGATCAAACATATGGCGCGGCCGATTGATGGCCGCCCCTTTCTCACGCCCGGCATCATTGATGTCACCGCTCTGGAGGAAAGGCCGGACATTGAATTGTTCGGACCGATATTGCAGGTTGTCCGCGTCGCTGACTTCGAGGAAGCAATCGCAGAGGCGAATAACACGCGCTACGGCCTGTCCTCCGCGCTGATCGGCGGGACCGCCCAACAATATGACCAATATTGGGCGAACAGCCGCGCTGGTATCGTGAACTGGAATAAAATGACCGTTGGCGCGTCCTCCGAAGCCCCCTTTGGCGGCATCGGACTGTCCGGCAATCATCGACCCAGCGCCTATTACGCCGCCGATTATTGCGCCTATCCGGTGGTGTCGATGGAAGCAGAGCAAGCCCGCGCGTCGATCGGCGTCGGTCTCAAGGATGAAAACGAAACGACGCCCGCGGAACCTGCGCCCGCAAAATAGCTGAGCTTAGGCGCCCCCAAAAACTTCTGTTTTGAACATCCGTGGTGTTGCGCGCATATCGGTTGCATGGAAAATATATCAAACAGGACAAGCGCAGCAGGTAAAGTCTATCTCGTCGGCGCTGGCCCGGGTGATCCCGATCTGCTGACGTTGAAGGCGGCGAAGCTGCTGGCTCGCGCCGATGTGATTGTTCATGACGGACTGGTCAGCCAGGACATCATGGATCTGGCGTCACGAACAGCGCGCCGGATTTCGGTGGCCAAGAAACGCTCGCTGCACAGCGTTCCGCAGGATCAGATCAACCAGATTCTGGTCAGCGAAGCGGCCAAAGGCCATTTGGTCGTACGCCTCAAGGGCGGCGACCCGTTCATTTTCGGACGCGGCGGTGAAGAGGCTGACGATTGTGCGGCCGCTGGCGTGGCGGTGGAAGTGGTCCCCGGCATCAGCGCCGCGCTCGGCTGCGCTGCACAAGCGAGAATGCCACTGACCCACCGCGACGCATCGAGTGCTGTTTCCTTTGTCGCAGGCCAATGCAAGGGCCTGTCCGATCAGAACTGGTCCGGCCTGGCCGGAAAAGGCCGGACGCTGGTCATCTATATGGGCGTTGCCAATGCCGAGGCGATTGTCGAAAAACTGATCGCGGACGGCGCTTCCCCCGACCTGCCAGTTGCGGTGCTAGAAAACGGAACGCGCGAAAATTTCCGCGCCATACGGACATTGCTGACCGACCTCGGTGACATGGTGCGGCGTGAAAATGTCCAGAGCCCCGCCCTGCTCGTCGTTGGCGAGGTCGCGAGATATGGCGATGCCGAAGACAAGTTTCGCGAATTTGCGCAAATGGCGGGAGTGGTTGCATGAATATTATAACCGGGAATGACCTGAAGACCGGCGATGTTATCTGGTGGACCGGCCTTGACTGGTCGCGCTTTGTAAAGGACGCAACTGATGTTGGTGATCATGGCGAAGCTATATTGCACCGCGAAGAAGCCGCTCGCCGGGTCAACGCTCCCTATATTATCGACGCCGAACTGACAGATGACGGCCCGCGACCGGGTCATATCAAGGACCGTGTGCGCGCACTCGGACCGACTGTGCGTCCCGACCTGACATTGAAACCGGCCGATCCCGACGCCGGCGAATGGGTGATCTGACATGTATCAATATGACCAATATGACCAGAAAATGGTCGACACACGAGTCGAGGAATTTCGCGATCAGGTGAAGCGTCGCTTGGCCGGCGATCTGACCGAAGACCAGTTCAAGCCATTGCGGCTGATGAACGGCCTCTATCTGCAACTGCACGCCTATATGCTGCGGGTTGCCATCCCCTATGGTACTCTGAACGGCAAGCAGATGCGGATGCTCGGCCATATCGCGCGCAAATATGATCGCGATTACGGCCATTTCACCACCCGTCAGAATATCCAGTATAACTGGATCAAGCTGGAAGAAGCGCCCGACCTTCTGGCCGAGCTGGCGTCGGTGGAAATGCACGCGATCCAGACCAGCGGCAATTGCATCCGCAATATCTCTTCCGACCAGTTTGCCGGTGCAACAGCCGATGAAATCGCCGATCCGCGCCCTTGGGCCGAGCTGTTGCGGCAATGGTCCAGCTTCCACCCCGAATTTTCCTATCTCCCCAGGAAATTCAAATTCGCGGTGATCGCCAGCGACACCGACAGAGCGGCTATGCGGCTGCACGATATCGGCATCCAGCTGGTGCACAATGATGCAGGCGAACTGGGCGCAAAATTCTTTGTCGGTGGCGGCATGGGTCGGACCCCGATGATCGCTCCGGAAATTCGCGACTTTGTGCCAGCGGATGAGTTGATCAGTTACGCGGAGGCATGCCTTCGGGTCTACAACCGCTATGGTCGGCGCGACAACAAATATAAGGCGCGGATCAAGATCCTCGTCCACGAGCTCGGCGCGGAGGAATATACTCGCCAGGTCGAGGAAGAATTCGCCCATATGAAAGAACTCGGGCTCAATCCTCCGGTAGAGGAACTGGCGCGGATTACCGAATTTTTTGCGGACCCGGCGTATGACGAGCAGGCGAGCGACGAGCTCGACCTGTCCGATCCGGATTTCGCTCTCTGGGTCGATCAGAATGTCTCCGCGCACAAGCAGTCCGGCTATGCAATCGCAACGATCAGCCTGAAGCCGCGCGGCGGCATTCCCGGCGATGCCTCATCGGCGCAAATCGATCTGATGGCGGATCTGGCCGAGCAATATAGTTTTGACGAACTGCGCGTGACTCACAGCCAGAATATTGTTCTGCCTTATGTGAAGAAGAGCGACCTCTACGCACTCTGGCAGAAGCTGGATGAGGCAGGCCTGGCACCGGCCAATCTCGACCTGATCACCGACAGCATCGCCTGCCCCGGCTTGGATTATTGCAGCCTCGCCAATGCCCGCTCAATCCCCCTCGCCCAGAAAATCAGCGAGCGTTTCTCCGATCTCGGACGGCAACGGGAACTGGGCGAACTGAAGCTCAAGATCTCCGGTTGCATCAACGCCTGCGGCCATCACCACGCCGGTCATATCGGTATTTTGGGCGTCGACCGTAAAGGCACGGAAAATTATCAGCTGCTGCTCGGTGGTTCCGGTGCCGAAGACGCCAGCCTCGCCAAGATCACCGGCCCCGGCTTTACCGAGGACGGCGTAATCGACGCGATCGAAACGGTGACCGATCTCTATCTCGCACAACGCGAGAAGGGAGAGCGGTTTATCGATACCTATCGCCGTGTCGGCATGGAAAAGTTCAAGGAGGCCATTTATGGTTGATGCAATCCGTTTGCGCGATGACGACGTCCATGAAGAACCGGCGGTTTCGCTGGAATCCTTTCTCGACCAGTCGAACGCGACTGCCGTCCGTATCGAAGCAGGCGAAGATGCCCGGCAATTGCTGCCCTATCTTGACCGTCTGTCACTGATCGAAGTCAGTTTTCCCGTATTTGGTGACGGTCGCGGCTATTCCTCGGCGCAGATATTGCGCGAGTCTGGCTATACCGGCGAATTGCGCGCGAGCGGCGATGTGCTCGTCGATCAGGTCGCTTATATGCGGCGTTGCGGCTTTGACGCATTCGCCCCGGATTCGCCGATTAATCCAAAACATATGGAAGAGGCGCTGAGCCGGTATGAGCATGTCTATCAAGCAACCTCAGACCAGCGCACGCCGATCTGGGAACTGCGTCATGGGTGAAGCAGCAAGAAAAATCGACACTATCGACGTCCGTCCGGATTTTACCCAGGCCGATGCCGATGCCCTGAATCGCCGCTTTGAGGGCGTTGATACAACAACCATGCTCAAAACGCTGTTTGACGAACGCCAATTGGGTGAAGTTGCCGTGGTGTCCTCCTTCGGCACCGAGAGCGCCGTGCTTCTCCACCTAGTAGCCGGGGTCGATCCGACGATTCCAGTGACCTTTGTCGATACGCTCAAGATGTTTCCCGAAACGCTGGCCTATCGCGATACATTGGTCGAGAGACTGGGCATCAAGAACAGCAATATTGTCGTGCCGGATGCAACCGTGCTCGACGAAAAAGACGCCAATGGTTTGCGCTGGTCGTTTGATCCAGATGGCTGCTGCGAAATCCGCAAGGTGGAACCGCTGGCCCGGGCCAAAGCCGGTCTCAACAGCTGGATTTCGGGGCGCAAGGCGTTCCAGTCGGTGACCCGCAACAATATTCCGCGTTTCGAGATTGACGATGGCCGTCTGAAGATCAATCCACTGGGCGACTGGATCAAGGACGATCTGGAAGCCTATTTCGCAAAGCATGATCTGCCCCGCCATCCGCTCGAAGCGGAAGGCTATCTCTCGGTTGGCTGCGCGCCCTGCACATCGAAAGTTCTACCCGGCGAAGACCCCCGCGCCGGACGCTGGAGAGGCTGGGACAAGTCCGAATGCGGCATTCACGAGGATGTGACACAATTGCCGGATGTGGATGATGGCGGAGCCAATGACCCGATTTTCTAATGTGATTTTTTATCGAGCCGCAAGCATTCACTTAACCGTACTGGTCAGATTTCGGGCACTTCCGGTCGCGTAAATATCATTACGCTGATGAAGAAAATCAAACTCACAGCCGTCCACAAACCTCCCACCAACCAGTCCCGAAAAGGACCACGCTCAAGGCGGACTTGCGCCTTACTCCCGGTGATATAGCGGATCGGAACAGTGTCGCCGATCGCGGGAAGCGGCTCTTGCAGAGCTTGTGTGGTTTCCGCCTCAAAATAATCCCCCTGCCTGGTCGCATAGCGGATCGTCGGGTAATACACGGTGAGAGTTCTGGAACGACCGTCGTCGTTTTCGTAGCTTTTATCTTCTCCGCGCACCGAAATGATCTCGGCGGTCCCCGCTTCGCTCGCGCTGCGGAATTGCCAAGTATCCACACAAATAGCGATACCGATGAAGAGAAACAGCGAAACAGCCGATAACATGGTGACTCGTACCCAGAGTTCCATGATCGTATCTCCTCCCAACCCGGCTTCCGGTGCTCAGCACGCTGTCCCGATACAGCAATCCCGGGCTAATATTCCTCCGGCCCATCCCCATAGGCCAGATCGCCAAATTTCGTAAATTCGCTCAGGAAGCTCAAGTTGATATTGCCGGTCGAACCCTGCCGGTTTTTGGCGACAATGACGGTCGCCTTGTTGACCTTGCTCTGGTGATCGGTTTCCCATGCGGAATATTTGGCAATCTGTTCCGGCGTGGAATTGCCGTCGGGTTGATCGGGCTTGATCGCCAGATGATAATATTCTTCGCGGAAAATGAACATCACGATATCGGCGTCCTGCTCGATCGAGCCGGATTCACGCAGATCCGACAGTTGCGGACGTTTGTCTTCCCGGCTTTCCACCGCTCGGCTCAGCTGCGAAAGTGCCATCACCGGCACTTGCAATTCTTTCGCCAGCGTCTTCAGGCCACGACTGATCTCGGAAATTTCGTTCACCCGGTTGTCTGTCGCGCGACCCGACCCCTGCAGCAACTGGAGATAGTCGACCACAATCAGCCCGATACCCTGACGCCGCTGCAACCGCCGCGCGCGCGTTCGCAAGGCGGCAATGGTTAGTGCCGGTGTGTCGTCGATAAACAGCGGGAGATCCTGTAATTCACGCGAAGCCATGGCGAGCCGGTGCATATCATCCCGGCTGATCGCGCCCATGCGCAGCTTTTCAGAGCTGATCTCGGCTTGCTCGGACAATATTCTCGTGGCCAGTTGGTCCGCCGACATTTCCAGACTGAAAAATGCCGTCTTTGCCCCCAGCGAATCTTCCGGCGCGATGCCGTCTTCCATATCCCGGCGATAGCGGTTCGCCGCATTGAACGCGATATTGGTCGCCAGCGATGTCTTACCCATACCCGGGCGCCCCGCAAGAATGAGCAAATCGCTCCGGTGCAAACCGCCCATTTTGGCGTTGACGTCGGTCAGGCCAGTGGTGATGCCGGACACCTTGCCGCCGCTGTTAAAGGCGCGCTCGACATTGTTGAGGGCTTCGGTAGAGGCCTGCAGAAACGACCGGACGCCGCCTTCCTGCGCTTCGCCTTCGGAAACTCGGTAGAGCGCCGTTTCCGCTTCTTCGATCTGTTCCTTCGGATCGACGGTCTCGCTGGTGTCGAGCGCGCTTTCAACCAGCGTCCGCCCGACGCTCACCAATTCACGGAGCAGTGCCAGATCATAAATCTGATTGGCAAAATCGCGGGCACCGATCAGGCCTGCCCCATCGCCGGTCAATTTCGCCAGATAGGATGGGCCGCCCAGCGCCCTCATGGCTTCGTCGGACTCGAAATAGGGTTTCAGCGTCACCGGAGTGGCCACCATATTCTTGTCGAGCAGTTTCAGCGCCTGCTCGTAAATCCGGCCATGCAGCGGCTCGTAAAAATGCTCCGGTCGCAACCGGATCTGGACATCTTCCGCAACCCGATTGTCGATCAGCAGCGCACCAAGAAACGTCGCCTCTGCCTCGACATTGCGCGGCAGGCGCTGCCCTTCACTCTCGTCATTCTGGAAACGCATCAATTCGGCCATGGCTCTTCATCGACGCTGAATCGATTCTGGGCAAGAGGTCCCGCGAAAAATTTCAACAAGACGGGGGACAGTCCTGTGGAAAAGAATCTGCGGCGTGCTGCGCTGCAAAAACCCTTGTCCTGAGACCGGCGCTGCGGCAACAGGGCGCAATGTCCGATCCGCGCATCATATCCGTCGAACTCGACGAAGCCACGATATTGTGGCGCAATGCCGATATCGAGCAGGAACGGCGGATCGCTATCTTCGATCTGATCGAAGAAAACCATTTCAAGCCGCTCAAACAGCATGAGGATGGCTATGCCGGGCCATATCAGCTCAAGCTGAGCGTGCAGGAGGGTCGACTGGTCATCTCCATCGGTCGCGAGAATGGCGAACCGCTGGAGACGCTGATCCTCGCACTTGGCCGGTTCCGGCGTCCGATTCGCGACTATTTCGCCATTTGCGACAGCTATTATCAGGCAATTCGCAAAGCCAGTGCTGCAGAAATCGAAACCATCGATATGGCGCGGCGCGGCGTACATGACCAAGGGGCAGAACTGCTGGTCGAACGGCTGGACGGAAAGATCGAAGTCGATTTCAAGACGGCCCGGCGCCTCTTCACATTAATCTGCGTGTTGCATATCAAGAATTGAATGTTTCTTCCGCTGTGTATCAGGGAACCAGGGTGGCCAATCGAAATATAAGAAAAACATTGTTCAGCTTTGCCACGATTGTCGTGGTGTTGCTCATTATCGCTTTTGTCCTGCGCAATATTGCCGTCACCTGGGCACCGTCGCGCGACCAATATCCGGTGCAGGGTATTTCCGTCGATGAGAGCAATGGCGAGATCACTTGGCATGTGGCTGGCGCAACCGGCGTCGATTTTGCCTATATCCAGGCCACTGCAGGCGCGGATAAACGCGATCGGAATTTCGCGAAAAATATCGAGGGAGCCGGAGACGCTGGCATTCGCTATGGCGCGTTCCACAGCTATTCGCTCTGCCGTCTGGCAACCGATCAGGCGACAAATTTTGTCACCACGGTTCCGCGCGGCGACAATATGTTGCCGCCCGCCGTTCGGCTTGCCTTTGACAATGGGTGTGGCGATCGCCCGGGCCGTGCGCTGGTGCTCAGCGAACTCAACACCTTTCTGAACCAAATCGAATCCCATAGCGGCAAGCCGGCGATCATCGAAGTGTCGCGCGAATTCGAGGAACTTTACAATATCAGCAGCGGTATCGACCGAACATTCTGGCTCGAAGCCAATTTTTTCCCGCCGGACTATGCCACCAAACCGTGGGTGATGTGGCGGGCTTCCGACATGCGCCGGATCAGCGGGGTTGACGGCCCGACAAACTGGAACGTAGTGCGACCATGACCATCAACAGGAATCTGATATGAGCATATTGTCCGACCGCTGGATCCGCAATGAAGCAAAACATTCCGGCATGATCGAGCCCTTCGTCGAAGGCCAGAAACGGGAAGGATGCATCAGCTATGGTCTGTCATCTTATGGCTATGACGCCCGTGTATCGGACGAGTTCAAGATTTTTACCAATGTCGATAATGCGATCGTCGATCCGAAGAATTTTGCCGAGAACAGCTTCGTCGACCGCAAGACCGACTGCTGCATCATTCCGCCGAACAGCTTCGCCCTGGCCCGCACCGTCGAATATTTCCGGATACCGCGCGATGTGCTGGTCATCTGCCTGGGCAAGTCGACCTATGCCCGCTGCGGGATCATCGTCAACGTCACACCGCTGGAGCCGGAATGGGAGGGGCATGTCACGCTGGAATTTTCCAATACCAGTCCCCTGCCCGCAAAAATCTATGCCAATGAGGGCGCCTGCCAGTTTCTGTTTCTCAAGGGCAACGAACCTTGCGAGACCAGCTATGCGGATCGCTCGGGCAAATATATGCGGCAAAAGGGTGTGACTCTGGCCAAACTCTAGACCATATATCTCGGAAAATATAATTGAGGAGCCGCCGAAATGTCCGAAGCACCCGAATTTGACGTCATCATTTATGGTTCAACCGGCTATACCGGGCGGCTCGTTGCCGAATATATGGTGCAGCAATATGGCGGGTCCGACAATCCGCCGAAATGGGCGATGGCGGGCCGAAGTCTCGACAAGCTCGAGGAAGTGCGCGATCTGATCGGTGCGCCAAAGGATACGCCGCTGGTGGTCGCCGATTCCGACGATCCGGCATCGATCGACATGATGGCCAGCCGCACCAAGGTCGTACTGACCACGGTCGGTCCTTATCAATTATATGGTGATGAAGTTGTCGCGGCTTGTGTCAAACACGGGACGCATTATGTTGATCTTTGCGGCGAGCCTGGGTGGATGCGCGAGATGATCGACAAACATCAGAAAGCGGCTGAAGAATCCGGTGCACAAATCTGTTTTTCCTGCGGATTTGACTCCATCCCCTTCGATCTCGGGGTGTTGATGCTGCAGCAGGAAATGCAGAAGAAATTCGGCAAACCGGCAACCCGCATACGCGGCCGGGTTCGCGCTATGGAGGGGACGTTCTCCGGCGGCACCGCCGCGAGCCTCGGCGCAACCATGAAGGCGCTGGCCAAAAACCCCTCTCTCGTCAAGATTTTGGGCAGCAGTTTCGGTCTCACCCCCGGCTTTAAGGGCGCCGATCAGCCGAATATGCTGATCCCGAAATATGACAAGACCATCGACAGCTGGGTCGCCCCGTTCATCATGGCACCGATTAACACGAAAAACGTCCACCGGACCAACTTCCTGCTCGATTTCGCCTATGGCGAAGACTTCAAATATGATGAAATGGTGGTGACCAGCCCGGGCGATCTTGGCAAGCAGGCCGCCGAGATGGTCGCCAAGCCCAATCCTTTCGCCGGCGACGATACGCCCAAGCCGGGCGAAGGGCCGACCAAGGAGCAGCGGGACAATGGCTATTATGACATTGTCTTTATCGGCGAGACTGCGGACGGCGAAACGGCCAGCCTGAGCGTGAAAGGCGACAAGGATCCGGGCTATGGCTCCACCTCCAAGATGATCGCTGAATCGGCGCTTTGTCTGGCGGAGGACAAGCTCAAGAAAGGCGGCGGCGTCTGGACCCCTGGCGCGTTGATGGGCAAAAAGCTCGTCAAGCGTCTGGAAGACAAGGCGGGCCTTAGCTTCACTCTGGAAAGCTGACAATTTTCAGCAACCGTTCACGTCATTTGTGTCTATAGGGCCAGCCAGATATAAATTTCCATTCTACCCTTGAAACCCGGTTTCTCAGGACAAATTGTTAGGCATTATGCTGAATCGTCTTTTACGCAGAAAAAAGCCAGCCAGACCTATTGATAGCGCAGCGATCCCCGAAGGGCGGCGGGTCTATGCGATCGGTGATGTGCATGGCCGCAATGACCTGCTGCGGATATTGCTCGACAAGATCATCGAAGATGATGCCAAACGGGGTCAGGCCGCCAGCGAAATTATTTTCCTCGGTGATCTGGTTGACCGGGGTCCGGACAGCGCCGGAGTGCTGGATACCGCTATGCAACTCAAGGCTGACCGGGGCAACGTCCGTTTCCTGATGGGCAATCACGAAGAAGTCTATCTGGCAGCCGCTACTGGCGACGAAAAATCGGTCCGGTTTTTTAATCGCATCGGCGGTCGCGAAACGATCTTGAGCTATGACATCACCATGAAGGACTATGCCGAACTCGACATGGCGGAACTGGCGCAGCGGATTCCGGAGCTATTTCCCCGCAGGCATGTCGATTTTGTCGCCAGCTTTGAAGACCAGATTACCATCGGCGATTATGCATTTGTGCATGCTGGCATCCGTCCCGGCGTCCCCTTGTCCGAACAGCGCAAGAAAGACCTGCGCTGGATCCGGGAGGATTTTCTCTCCGTGCCGGACGCCCATGAGAAGATAATTGTCTACGGCCATACGATTGGCGAAGATGTCGTCGAGACGGGAACACGCATCGGAATCGACACCGGTGCCTATTATTCGGAAAAGCTGACCGCGCTTGCGCTGCAAGGATCAGAGCGCTGGTATCTGGATACAGCGACATAAAAGAAAGGCGGAGCCTTGCGGCCCCGCCAGATTTTGTCCAACTAGCAGACGTCTTGGGTAGTGAATTTCTGGCCGGTTACGCGACTTGGGCTGTGGGTCCGGATTCTTCTTCCATATCCCGCAGAACATAGCCCCTGCCCCAGACCGTTTCGATGTAATTTTCACCGCCGCACGCCAGCGACAGCTTTTTGCGCAGCTTGCAGATAAAAACATCAATAATCTTGAGTTCCGGTTCATCCATCCCGCCGTACAGATGGTTGAGGAACATTTCCTTGGTGAGCGTCGTTCCCTTGCGCAGGGAGAGCAGCTCGAGCATGGCATATTCCTTGCCGGTCAGATGCACGCGATTGCCATCGACTTCTACGGTCTTGGCATCGAGATTGACGGCGAGTTTGCCGGTCCGGATAACGCTTTGCGAATGGCCCTTCGAGCGGCGCACCACAGCGTGAATACGAGCAACCAGTTCATCCCGGTGGAACGGCTTGGTCACATAGTCATCGGCACCAAAACCAAAGGAACGGACCTTGCTTTCCATTTCGCTGATACCGGAAAGAATGAGAACCGGGGTTTGCACTTTCGCCACCCGCAGCTTCTTGAGTACGTCATAACCATGCATGTCCGGCAGGTTAAGATCGAGCAATATGATGTCATAATCATAGAGCTTGCCGAGATCGAGGCCTTCCTCGCCCAGATCCGTAGTGTATACGTTGAAACCCTCGGTCGTCAGCATCAGCTCAATCGCTTTTGCGGTCGTTGGTTCATCTTCAATCAGCAGCACGCGCATCAGGCAGCCCCTTTTTTCTTAATTACTCGATCCGGATCGATCACTGTCCCGACCCGATGGATCATTTATTAACCATAAGATGAATGAACGTAAAAGGTTAATTTTTCCCTAAGGTAGGATTCAGCACGAGTCGCGAGGGGGGCAATGACTCTGTAACCCGCAGAAATGAGTCATTCCCAGACTCCTGAACTGGGCGAAAAAAAAGTTAACTTTTTTCTGCTTCGGGTGCCGAATTGGGTAAATTTGATCAGAATGGGTGTCCTTTTGTGGCAAATGAGCACAATCTAACCGGTGTTTGTTCGCCAATTGGCAAGCTTAATTAACAAGCTCTTTTGCGAACGGCTGCTTGGCGCTAGTAACCCTGCCATGGTTGATATTCCCGAAAGCGCGATCACCGAGACGTTTCTTGCCGCCAGCGGACCCGGGGGGCAAAATGTCAACAAAGTGGCGACCGCAGTCCAGATGCGCGTCAATGTCTATGCGCTGAGGCTGGAACCCTATGCCTTTCGCAAACTGAAAACGCTGGCAGGCCGCAAAATGACCAGCGGTGGCGAGCTGGTATTGACCGTGCGCGAATATCGAACCCGCGAAGCCAACCGTGCCGAAGCGCGGCGGCGCGTAGCGGAAATGGTCGAACAGGCCTATCAGCGCGACGCTCGCAGGATCAAGACCCGCCCGAGCAGAGCGGCCAAAGCGCGGCGGGTCGACACGAAAAAGAAAAAGGCGTCGGTGAAGAAAACACGCGGAAAGCCAAACCTGGAATAATTGATCGCCAGCAGAAGTTGCTCGGGCTGGCCAGCGACAACGCCGGTTTCCGGTTGGCAAAGCTTCAATATTCCGCATAAGAAAACTTGTTACAAAAGGGGATATCGATGAAAACGCGCTATATAATCGCATTATGTTGCCTGCCGTCCGTCGCGACGGCTGCCCATGCCAGCGACAGGGATGACACCCGTCGCTTTACTGCGGAGCGCGTGTTCGATCTCGAATATTCCGACGATCCGCAAATCTCTCCCGATGGCTCCACGATTGTCTATGCTCGCAAATCCATGGACAAGTTCACTGACCAGGTTGTCAGTGACCTGTGGACGATTGACACACGCAGCGGCAGTCACCGCCCGCTGGTCAGTGGAGAAGGTTCCAGTTCCTCGGTCCGCTGGTCACCGGACGGCAATCGGCTGATCTATCTGACGACTACCAAGGGTAAGCCGGATCTGCGGCTGCGATATCAGGACAGCGGCAACAGCTTTTCGCTGGCCCAGCTAGAACAGAGTCCGGGCGCACCGGTCTGGTCACCCGATGGCAAAACCGTTGCCTTTTCGATGCTCGTTCCGGATGAGCGCGCAGCCTTTGCAAAACCGCCAAAAAGTCCGGAAGGCGCGGAATGGGCCAAGCCGGTGCGGATAGTCGATGATCTGGTATTTCGGTTTGATGGCGCGGGCTATCTGCCGAAAGGGAAGACCCAGATTTTCACACTCAGTGCGGAAGGTGGCACACCGCGGCAGGTAACCCATAGCGAGAATGGCTATGATTCCCCGCAATGGCTGGGGAACGAAACGCTCTTGGTAACCGGGAACGATAGCGAGGATGCCGATCTCGATCCCATTGAAAGCGAAATCTACCGGGTAGACCTGTCCAGTCTGGCGGTGACGCCGTTAACACAGCGCGACGGTCCGGACTTTTCGCCCAAGATCGCCCCAAATGGTTCTCGTATCGCCTATCTCGGTTATCACGACCAGCTGAAATCCTACCAGCAGACGGATGCTTATGTCATGGCCCCCGACGGCACCGATATTGTAAACCTGACCGCACGCTATGGCCGGTCTATTGACGCCATTGCATGGCGACCGGACGGTCGGGCGCTGGTCGGCCAAACCGAAGTCGACGGGATATTGACTCTCGTATCGATCGATTTGGCGGGCAATGTTCGCGAGCTGCTTGATGATATTGGCGGCACGTCGCTTGGCCGCCCATATGCTTCCGGCAGCTTTTCGGTCGCCAGCAAGGCGGGTGGCAGCTCGCCGATGATCGCTTACACAAAAGGCAGCACCAACCGGCCTGCCGAAGTTGCCTTGGCGCGCGGCAGTGGCAGCGGTCGTCAGCTGACCCGGTTGAACGAGGATGCTCTGGGGCGTCTCGATCTGGCGAGAATCGAAGAGATCAAGGTCACTTCCAGCCATGACGGCCGTGAAATCGAGGCCTGGGTGGCCCTGCCCCCGGATTTCCGGGCCGACGGATCGTTTCCGCTGATCCTCGAAATTCATGGCGGACCGAACACCATGTACGGCCCCTATTTTGCCGCCGAAATCCAGCGCTATGCGGCGGAGGGCTATGTCACGGTCTACGCCAATCCCCGCGGCTCGACGGGCTATGGCGAAGAATTTGCCCAGCTGATCGATCTGGATTATCCCGGCCATGACCATGACGACCTGATGAGCGTGGTCGATGCGCTGCTCGCCAAAAATTATGTGAGCAAGGACAGGCTGTTCATCACCGGTGGCTCGGGCGGCGGGGTGCTGACCGCCTGGGCGGTCGGCAAAACCGATCGCTTCGCCGCCGCAGCAACTGTCAAACCGGTGATCAACTGGACCAGCATGGCGCTGGCCGGCGACATTGCCCGCTTCGTCAGCCGCCACTGGTTCCGCGCCCAGCCATGGGAGCAGCCACAGGAATATTGGCGGCGCTCACCCCTGTCTATCGTCAACAACGTCAAAACACCGACGATGGTCATGGTTGGCGAAGCCGACTGGCGCACGCCCGCCTGGGAAGCAGAACAATTTTACACAGCGCTGAAAGTCCAGAATGTCGATACGGTGCTGGTGCGGGTCCCGGGTGCATCGCATCTTATTGCCCGGCGGCCGAGCCAGCTTATTGCCAAGGTCGACAATATCATGGGCTGGTTCGCCAAATATGATCCGGTAACCAAACCGGATGCAGAAGGTCAGCCCGAAAAACAGGAAAAACACTGATGTTCGATATTGCCATCGACAAAGATCAACCTGCAGCAGAATTTTATGCTGAGCTGACGTCATCCGCCGCCGCCCTCGTCGACGGGGAGCCCGATGCGATCGCCAATATGGCCAATGTCGCCGCGTTGATCTGGCAATATGTGCCCGGGCTCAACTGGGCGGGCTTCTATCGCGTCATGGATGGCGAACTGGTGCTGGGTCCGTTTCAGGGTAAAGCTGCCTGTATCAGGATCGCGATCGGCGCGGGAGTGTGCGGCGCAGCGGCGGCGACCGGCGATGTGCAAAGGGTCGCCGATGTCCACGCCTTTCCCGGCCACATCGCCTGCGATGCCGATAGCCGCAGCGAACTGGTGGTACCGGTTATAAAAGAGGGCAAGGTTCTCGCCGTGCTCGATCTCGACAGCCCCCTGCCCGATCGTTTCACACCGGCAGATGAGGCCGGAATGATGGCGCTGATTGCTGCGATCACTAACAATCTTGGTTAACAGCGCGGTAACCAAAGCGCCCCATTTCGAGACACAGCGCCAAATCTACTCTATTTTACAACCCGCTAATGGTCAAACCCTGCGAAAAATGGTAAATGTTCATTAACCAGATTTCGGTCGGACATGCTGGGTGCATGTCTGGAACTAGGGAGTTGTTAACCATGAAGACCCTTTTACTTGCTGGCCTTGCCGGTGTTTTCGCAGTGGCACCAGGAGCGGCAATTGCGGCTATCGACTCGACGTCCAATGCACATATTCAGCCTTCGGTTGATCTGGCCTTTGCGTCGTCTACCGCTTTGGCGAAGCCGGCAGCCGGTACGAAATCCATGTCGCAGATGGGCAATACGCGCCAGATGCGGAATATGGGTAATATGCGGCAAATGAAGAGCTATAATCGATCCAATAGCTATGTTCACCGTGGCCGGATGGGTTATGACAAGGGCTATCGCAAACCCTATCGCGGCTATCGCCTGCCCCAGACCCACATTCAGCCCAGCTATTTCATCGGTAACTTCGGCCACTACGGGCTAAGCCAGCCCAGCAGTGGCTATGGCTGGTCACGCTATTATGATGATGCTGTCCTCACCGACCGCTACGGCGTCGTGCAAGACGCCCGCTATAATGTCGATTGGGACCGCTATAATCAGGGCTATGATGACGGCTATCGCGATGGTCAGGCTACCTATGATCAAAGCGTTTTCGTCGGCGATGACCGCGTGGTTGCGACCCCGCACGCCTATACCGGCAACCAGTCAACCTATCAGGGCGATTGGGATGGCGCCTATCGGGAAGACGGCAGCTATCAGGGAGAATGGCAAGGCACCTATCGGGATGCCGACGGTCAGGTCTACGAGGGCGAATATTCCGGTACCTTCATTGGCGACGGCAATATGTCTCCTCATTGGGGCTCTCGCGCAGACCAGGGTCCCGGTTGTGATGTTGACCCGGGATATGATCCGCGCGGCTGCGCGGTGCCAGACCGCAGGCGCGAGGTTGATCGCGGTTATCCCGCCTATCCCGACGTCGATAGTCGGCGCTCCGAAGAACTGGCCTATCTCGAACGCTGCAAGAAAAGTAGCGGCATCGGCGGGGCAATCGTCGGCGGCGCCATCGGGGCCCTTGCCGGCAACCGGATTGCTGGCCGCGGCAACCGCCTCGGCGGGTCGTTGATCGGCGGTGGGCTGGGCGCGATTGCCGGTGCCGCGATCGATCAGGGCACCGATCGGTGCCGGTCTTTGCTGAAGAAATACGGCTATGACGAGCAACGCGGCGAGCGACCTTATCCACCCGTGCAGCATCATCGTCCGCAACCACCGCAGGGCTATCCGGCCTATCCCAGCGGCTGGAGCGGATATTATACGCCGGGCTATTATTACCCGCCGGCACAACAGCCAACGATCACGACGATTGTCGTGCAGTCTGCGCCGGTAACGACCACCACGACGACAACCTATGTCGAAGAGGAAGTGATCTACAGCAAGCCAACGTACAAGACGCAGTGGAAAGCCGCACCGAAAAAAGTGTGGAAACCCGCGTCAAAAGCAGTGCCGCTCAAGGGATGCCAGCAGGCGCGCTGCATGTACGACTGATCGTTCTGAGCCGGTTATAAAACGGTCCGGATATAAAAAGAGCCTGCTAACCCGATGGGTTGGCAGGCTTTTTCGTGGCTGCGGAGCGGATTAAGGCTGGCTTAGTTGCGGCACTGAAGCTTGAGCAGTTCGGCGGGGTCAAATCTTTGCCAGCCATCGGGAGTGAGCCGTTCCAGCGGGCGAAAGCGCACCTTATACTCCATCTGCGGCGAACCATCGACCCAATAGCCGAGGTAGACGTAAGGCAGTCCTGCCGTCTTGGCCCGCAGGATATGATCCATGATGATATAATTTCCCAGACCAGCACGCTCTTCATGGTCCGCGTCGAAAAAACTGTAGATCATCGACAGGCCATCGCCTTGCTGGTCGGTAAGACAGGCACCGACCAGCCGCCCCTTGCTGCCGTCTTCGGTTGGTTCGCGATATTCGATGACGAAGCTCTTGACCGGCGATTGCTCGACCATGTCGGAATAATCCATCTCGTCCATTTCCGCCATCCCGCCACCGGGGTGACGTCTTGCGAGATAGTTCTGGAGCAGCTGAAATTGCTCTTCGGTCGCCCAGGGCTCGCAGGCTTCCACCACCAGATCCTGATTGCGCCGGATCAGCTTGCGCTGCGTGGAGCTCGGCCTGAATTCATCGGTCAGCACACGGACCGAAACACAGGCTTTGCAATCCAGGCAACTGGGTCGGTACGCGACATTCTGGCTGCGACGAAATCCGATCCGTCCGAGCGCGTCATTCAGTTCTTCGGTATGAGCGCCGTTCAGCTCGGTAAACACTTTGCGTTCGCTTTTGCCGGGCAGATAGGGGCATGGACTAGGGTTTGTCACAAAGAATCGCGGGAAGCGAACGGGTGCAGTCACAAAGCCAGCCTTTTGTTACATTCCAGAGAATCGACAAGGACAATATGCCGCGCGACAAAGAAAATGAAAAGGCGATTTACCACAAATATTAATGTTTGCGTGGATCGGCGGAAGACAAAAAAAACGGGGCGAAAATCGCCCCGTTTTCAAATAGGTTCAACAGAGCTCAGGGGCTTGTTGGATCGTCATCATCAGCAATGATGATAATGCCCGCAATAACAGCTGCTGCTGCCAGAACGGCGATCAGAATGCCGTTTTCGCCTTCAAGCTTTTCCGAAGATGCCGAAGTCGCGCCAACGCGTTCAACGGCCGGAGCCACACTGTTGGCTGCTTGTGCTGCCACAGGTGCGGCAATCAAAGATGCGGCTGCGAAACTAGCTGCCAGTTTGCTGAATTTCATATTTATGCTCCAATTAAGTCGTATTACAAAAGGTAAAAGCTCAATCGCTGAACTTTCATGCGCCCTGCTGCATTCCGAAGAGTTTCGTAGAATATATCCCTTCGTGCACAAGTATTTATCCTAATTCGTGATTCTTCGCAACCGTCTAGCTGATTTTTTTCGCGGCCTGTCTTGGGACCAATGGCTGTCACGGGGCCGCCTTCATTTCTGAATAAACACGGGCTTACCGCCAATCCATGTTTGTAAAACCTTCATGTTCCGTATCTGGGCGGGCGTTGCCAGCATCATATCTTGATCAACAATAAGGAAATCTGCCCTTTTTCCCGGCTCCAGACTACCCAGGCGATCTTCGGCGAAAGCCGCGTAAGCCGCACCCTGTGTGTAGGCCTGCCACGCCTGTTCGCGCTTCAGTCGTTCCGACGGCATCCATCCTCCGAAAGGCTGGCCTGCCCCATCTTCCCGGGTGATAGCAGCGGCGAGGCCGGCAAAGGGATTGGACGATTCCACCGGCACATCGGTCCCGAACGCCAAAACGGCACCCGAATCGAGCAGGGATTTCCAGGCGTAGGCGCCGTTGATTCGATCAGGCCCCAGCCGCGCTTCCGCCATCAGCCGGTCGGACGTCTGATGCACCGGCTGCATCGACGCGATCGTTCCGGTCGCGGCAAAACGGCTGATGTCGACGGGATCGATTATTTGCGCATGTTCGACGCGCCAGCGACGATCCCCCTTATAAGTGGCTTCCAGTTCTTCGATCGCCGAAAGTATTTCATCATTGGCCTTGTCACCAATTGCATGGACTGCGGTTTGGAACCCGTCCATGGCTGCGCGGCTCATCTTGTTCTTGAGTTGCGCCGATGTCAGCATGGCCAACCCGCTTTCGCCGGGCATGTCTGCGTAAGGCTGTTTCAGCAGAGCGCCCCGCGACCCCAGTGCGCCATCGATGTAGAGCTTTACGCCGGCCAGTTTGAGATGGTCGTCATAGAGCCAGGGGGATGGCGCCGGTCCGGCGATGGCGATCATATTGTCTATGCCGCCGGCATAAGAAATGATCCGGATTTTCAGCTGCCCCTTGTCCCCTGCCCGGCGAAAGCTCTGCCAGTCCTGCATGGTGGTACCCATATCCGCGATGGAGGTGACGCCGTTTGCCAGCAATATGTCCTGCGCCTTGCCAAACGCCAGATCGCGCTCCGCCGGTTTCGGAGCCGGAATCGCATCATTGAAAAGAGCCATCGCAGCATCGACAAAAATACCGGACGGCTTGCCGCCGATCTTCACGATCGTCCCGCCACTGGGTGACTTGGACGAGCCGGAGACACCAGCAGCCGCCATCGCCGCGCCATTGACCCAGACAGCATGACCGTCGACGCGGGACAGAAAGACCGGACGATCCGGAACCGCCGCATCCAGTTCTGGGGCAGTCGGAAAACGCCCCAGTCCCCAGGTTTCCTGATTCCAGCCAGTCCCGAGAATCCATTGCCGGCCGGCATTGTCCGCCGCATATTGGCTTATCTTTGCCAGCGCTTCTGCCAGTGTTTTGGTCTCGGACAGATCTAGCGTCAAAGCACCGAAGCCCATGTCCATGACATGACCGTGAGCATCAAAAAACCCCGGGATCAGTGTCTGGCCTTTTCCGTCAAACTGAAAATCGACCTCGCGCGGTCGTTTGTCCCGCCGGTCCAGCAACTGCTTGACCCTTCCGTCATCGTCGACCAGCATCGCGGTAAAGCGGATGACCTTTCCCTCGCTGTCGAGGGTCATGCCGTTGACATTTTCGATCAGGCTGTCTGCCTGCACAGCGGGCGCAACCACAATCCCCGCTGCGCCGACCAACAGTGCGACGCCGTATTTTTTCAGCCAACCGCTCATATCATTTGCCCTTATCTATTTTCTTTTCGGAAGGCGGGAGACCAATGAACTGGTATCATTGCGGCCGCCGCCAGCGGCTTGCACTTCGGCGTAGAATTGATCGACCAGCGCGGCCACGGGAATCGTCGCACCGTTGGTCCGGGCCTCTTCGATCGCCAGACCCAAATCCTTGCGCATCCAGTCGACCGCAAAACCAAAATCAAAATCATCCACCGCCATCGTCGCCCAGCGATAATCCATCTGCCAGCTTTGCGCGGCACCACCGGAGATGGCTTCATAGACTTTGTCGAGATCCAGTCGGCTGGCCTGGGCGAAACGCAGCGCCTCTGACAAGCCTTCCAGCACACCGGCTATTGCGATCTGGTTGCACATTTTGGTGGTTTGTCCGGCGCCGGTACGGCCGACATGGACGATCCGTCCGGCATAGGCCGACATGATCAGTTCCGCCGCCGCAAAGGCCTCCTGGCTGCCGCCGCACATGATCGACAGCTTGCCCTTTTCCGCTCCGGCCTGACCACCGGAAACCGGTGCATCGACGACATGAATACCGCGACCTTCGGCTTCGACCGAGAGCTGCCGCGCGATCCGTGCAGATACAGTGGTGTGGTCGATGAACAAGGCACCGAACGGCATGGTCGAAAACGCGCCGTCGCGTCCCATGGTTACAGAGGCCAGATCATCGTCATTGCCGACGCAGGTGATCACAATCTGCTTGTCCCGGGCCGCCTCGGCAGGATTGTCGGCGATGGCGCCACCATGTTCGGCCACCCATGCCTCTGCCTTTGCCTTGGTCCTGTTATATACCGTCAACGTGTGACCCGCTGCGGCCAGATGCCCGGCCATGGGTCCGCCCATTACGCCGATCCCGATAAATGCAATTTTCGCCATAGATTTATTCGCCCTTTGATCTGGCCATAATCATTGTTTCCCTCGATGACCAGATGCGTTAGGGGCACTGGCATTATGAATGATATCCAGACCATTGCCCTGCCGTCCTTCGATTTTGATGACGTGAAAGCCGCACACGACCGAATTAAGGACCGGGTCGTTCATACGCCGACGCTGAAAAGCATCACGCTGTCGGAAATGAGCGGCGCGGAAGTTTTCCTGAAATTCGAAAATCTCCAGTTCACCGCTGCCTATAAGGAACGCGGCGCGCTCAACGCCCTGCTGCTGATGGATGAGAGCAAGCGCAAGGCCGGCGTCATCGCCGCCTCCGCCGGCAATCACGCGCAGGGTCTGGCCTATAACGCCAAGAATCTTGATATTCCCGCGACGATAGTCATGCCCAGCACGACACCGATGGTGAAGGTCGAGCAGACCCGTGGTCATGGCGCCGAAATCGTTATTTTCGGCAGCAATTATGATGAAGCCTATGCCCATGCGATGTTGCTTTCCGCCCAGCGGGGGCTGACCTATATTCACGCCTTTGACGATCCGCGCGTGGCGGCTGGCCAGGGCACGGTGGCGATCGAGATGCTGGAAGCCATTCCCGATCTGGACCGGTTGATCATCCCGATCGGTGGCGGCGGATTATTCTCCGGCATGGCGACTGCAGCGGCTGCGATCAAGCCGGGGATCCAGATGACCGGCGTACAGGCGGCACTCTATCCCAGCATGTATGCAAAATTGAACGGCAAGACTATGGCCGCTGGCGGTGATACCCTCGCCGAGGGCATAGCGGTGCAAAATCCATCGGAGTTCACCGCCGCGATCATCAAGAAACATGTCGACGAGATATTGCTGGTCAGCGAAGCGGAGCTGGAAGGCGCGGTGAGCCTGCTGTTGCAGATCGAGAAAACCGTGGTCGAGGGCGCCGGCGCCGCCGGCCTTGCCGCCTTGCTCAGCAACAAGGAAAAATTCGCCGGAGAAAAAGTCGGTCTGGTGCTGTGCGGCGGCAATATCGACACCCGCCTGCTCGCCAACGTGCTGCTGCGCGACCTCGCCCGCTCGGGCCGCCTGGCGCGCCTGCGCCTGCATCTCCGCGACCAGCCAGGTGCCCTCTACAACGTCGTGAAGCAATTTGCCGAGCATGAAGTCAATATCATCGAGGTCTATCACCAGCGGGTTTTCACCAACCTGCCGGCCAAGGGCCTGATCACCGATATCGAATGCGAAGCGAAGGATCGCGAGCAGCTGGAAGGCCTGATCGCCGATCTCAACAAGGTCGGCTATGATGTCCGGCAGGTTGAACTGGCCGATTGAGCGATTGAGCCAATGCCTGCTTTGCGGGCGAACGACGATAATGATATGTCGTCTTTATTTCCTCGAACGCCCAGAAGCGACCATTCTGAATAGACAAATTCAATCGCCGCTTTGAGCCCAACTCCGGCCAGTTAAGGTCGATGAGACTCCACCTGCTAGCGGCCTCTGGTGCTGCAAGGCTGCACGCTTCCCTGGCGGCGCTCATCATTTACTGTGACCTCGGCAGAATAGAGGTAACGCCTATTCTACATTTTGGGAAAGGCAAAGATCGGGGCCGCACAATGACGCTCACAAATCTATGACAACAGCGTTCGAGCGACGGCTTTTCCGGCGAAGGCAGCGGTAGGATGCACCAGCACCGGAGGCTGGGATAACTCCTCGCCAGCGCGGTTATCGCGGTCGCCGGAACACCTGCGATGCCCTCTTGATTGCAGCGATGGAAAGCTTTGCGAACGTCGCCAAGCAGAGCTTCTGAATGCCGGATATCAGCCGCGTCATGGGGCGTGGCCGAATACAGGTTACCTTTTTTTAACCAAGATTCGAGATAAAGCCGCCACGAAAGGGTCGGCACGACACTTTGCCCGGATGCGGAAACTTCCCTGGGCTCTCGTAATAACTGCTGCTCACGCTAGCGCTAAATCTGAGGATTAAAGATCACCAAGCGACATGACATATATTTCGGACGTGGTTCCAATTTTTCAGCTGGCCTGAAAAACAATCAGGCACCTTTGCATAGACCTGGACCGATCTGCCAAACGGATCGAGTCGCAAAAATATGTCTCGCATGGTCAGGCCATCAACGGTTGGCTGCCGGACAACAAGGCAGTCATTTTCCTAGATATGGCCATTGGCCCGCCGGCCCCCCTTCTCCCTTGATCAATCACCCTGAATTGAAATTGGACGGTGCCGCCATGCGCGCGCCGATGAAAGGCCAGATGCATGTTTGACAAAGCAAAGAAAAAATCCGCAAAATCGTTCTTGCAGGAGCTGCGATCCAATACGGCTGGTAACACGCTGGCGATGGCGGGAATGGCGCTCTTTCCGCTGGCCGCGATGATCGGCGGCGGCGTTGATATGAGCCGAATTTACCTGGTACAAACCCGCTTGCAACAGGCCTGCGACGCCGGCGCGCTGGCTGGCAGACGGCAGATGGCCGGCGGCTATTGGGGTGCCAATAACAATGCGGCCAACACTGCGGCCAACAATATGTTCCGCGCCAATTTTGATACCAACGCCTATGGCTCTTACGACGGGACCACGGCCTTTAGCGAAAATGCCGGAACGGTCACCGGCACTGCCACGGTCAAGCTGGATATGGCCGTGATGCAGATGTTCGGCTTCGGGACCAAAAATGTCAGCGTCGAGTGCGATGCCTCAATGGCGATACCGAACACCGACGTGATGTTCGTTCTCGACACGACCGGGTCGATGAATTGCCCCGATACGGGATCGAACTATTGCGGCAATAATGGCGATGTCGAAGCATCGAACGCCCGAATTCGCGGATTGCGTTCCGCGGTCAAATGTTTTTATGAAACACTGGCCAAACGCGATAGCGACGAAGATTGCGGCTCCACGCCCGCATCGGGTAGCGAAAACACCGCTCACCTTCGGTTTGGCTTCATGCCCTATAGCACCAACGTCAACGTCGGAAAACTTCTGCCGAACGATTTTCTCGCCAACAATTGGACCTATCAGTCGCGTGAAGCGGTTACCCGTTTGGAAAATGTGGTGGTCGATTACGAAGCCGGGACACCTTATGTCTACGGCAGCACATATTATTATGACGGCAGTTGGAGCCGTAGATCGACAGTTGATACGCACTATAACGTCAGGAACTCTTACGCATGTAATTCTCTGCAGCCTGACGACTATGACGAAATGTCGGGCAATGAGAGTGGCCGGTTCTCGGAAAGTTCATGGACGTCCGGCGGGAATCGCATCACCCGTTGGTACACGGACGAAACGGGTACCCGTTATGATTACAGCACCCAATATAGCAGCAGTCGCGATCGCTGCCGGATCCGGCTGAGAACGCGCACCCTTCTCCAGAGGCGCGAATATCGCCAGGTCGACACGCCGGTTTATGAGCAGCAGCAGGTGTTTTCCCACTATGACTACAAACCGGTCACGTTCAATGTCAGCGGTCTGAAGGCGGGCGGGTCGTCCTGGAACAACTCGATCGATCTTCCGATCGGCAATCAGGGACTGGATACGGGCGTAACCTGGGATGGGTGTATCGAAGAACGGCAAACGGTTCGGACTACCAATTTCAACCCGATTCCGACCGCAGCCTATGACCTTGATATTGACCGGGTACCAACCACCGGCAATCCGGCCACGCAATGGGGACCGTTACTTGAGGATGCAGTATGGGGCCGATATGGCGGATACAACAACAGCCGCACGACGGACACCGTTTCTTCTTCCTACACTTTGAGCCGGAACTTCAGCTATACCTGTGCCAACGAAGCGCGCAAATTGCAGCGTTGGGATAATCCAGCCGATTTCGACAATTATCTGGATGATTTGGATGCTACCGGAAGCACCTATCACGATATCGGATTGATCTGGGGTGCACGTTTTCTTTCGCCCACTGGGATTTTCGCAGCTGAGAATGCGACCACGGATAACGGCGGCGCGATCGATCGCCACCTGATCTTCATGACCGACGGTGATACCGTGACGAGCAATTCTCAATATACCTCTTATGGTGTGGAATGGTATGATCGTCGCCGCACCTCGGCAAACAGCGCACCATCCAGCAACGATCTGACGACGCAGGTGAACAGTCGTTTTCTGGCGATGTGCAGAGCGATCAAAAACCAGAATATCACATTGTGGGTGGTTTCTTTCGGCAATGGTGTCAGTTCCAGCTCCATTACCAATCTGCAGAACTGCGCCACCTCCGGAAAATTCTACAACGCCAGCAACAGTGCTGAATTGCTGAATAATTTCCGCACCATCGCCAATGATATTTCGCAACTGCGACTGACCAGCTGATACCGATATTTGCCGACAAACTGCGGATTTTTGGGAATAACGAGGCAGGCGCGGCGCTGGCGTGACAGACTCCTTGCGGCACGGCTAGGATGGTTTCCAATGCCAAACCCAAGCACCTGTTTCCTGATATCCAACGTTGGAATGCGCAGGAACGATCCTTTTTTAAAGGGTTGGCACGCGCTTCGAAATATGGATTAACGACGGTTCTGCAGAGGCCAGTCTAAACCGGCGCGGTCAGCCCGGCATCGCGCATACCGCGCCAGACCTGCAATGCCTGTACGGTTTCCGGCACATCATGCACCCGGACGATTTGCGCGCCTTGCTGGATCGCATGATGGGCAAAGGCGATAGAACCGCCGAGACGCTTGTCGACAGGTGCTTCCTTGGACAGCGCGCCGATCATCCGCTTGCGGCTGGCACCGATCAACAGCGGCTGGCCGAGCGCGTGAAACATCGCGATATTGTTCATCAGGGCAAGATTGTCGGCCAGCGACTTGCCGAAGCCGAGACCGGGATCGATGATGATCTTTTCGCGTTCGAAACCGGCGGCCACCACATCAGCGATCCGCTGTTCCAGCCAGTCGAGCGTATCGGTGACAATATTGCCATAACCTTCGCTCTTGTGCGGATTGTCACCGCTCGAGGGCGCGTGCATCAGCACTACCGGACGGCCAGAGACCCCTGCAACCTCGAGCGATCTCTTGTCATGCAACAGCGCCGATACGTCATTGATCAAATGCGCGCCCGCGGCAATCGCGGCTTCCATTACAGATGCCTTGCGCGTGTCTATGGATATCACGGCACCGCAATGAGCCAGTCTTTCGATCACCGGTACGACCCGCTTGATCTCGTCGCCTTCCCAGACGGGGTCGGCGCCGGGCCGGGTGCTTTCGCCGCCGATATCAAGGATCGACGCACCGGCTGTGGCCATTGCCAGCCCCGCTTCGGCGGCCTTGTCCGGATCATCCTGATGCTTGCCGCCGTCGGAAAAGCTGTCGGGCGTGATATTGAGAATGCCCATGACATGGGGCTGATCGAACCGGATCACGCGCTCGCCGCAATGCAGCGCTTGATGCTGCCGGGTCAGATTGGCAAATTGCGCAGTAGCCCGCTGCGCCAGCCGTTCCGGCAGAGCTTGCGACCATTCCGGCCATTGAGTTATGTTTACCAGACCTCTGAGATTTGGCTTTCCACTCTCGATAACCAGATATTCAATCTGAGAAAACCAGATCAAGCTATTGTTTAATCTAGTATTTTTATCCTCATGCCATTGCGGACTGTCGACCAGTCCAACCGGTTTCAGATAGAGTCTCGCATCTGCTCCGCATGCTTCCAGTTCTTCCAATGGTGCGCCCATATCAGGGTTCGGTCGCCAGCAGATAGGTCTGCCGCAGATCGTCGATCGGCTTCAGCTTCTTGCCATCATCATAATACCAGTAGGTCCAGCCGTTGCAGCTGGGCGCATCCTGCACCGTCGCACCGATCTTGTGGATCGAACCTTCCTGCCCGTCCCAGAGCAGCGAGCCGTCGGCCCTCACCTTCGCCTTATACTTGCGGTTCTTGCTGCAGAGTTCGGTGCCGACCTTCATATATCCGGTTTCCACCAGCGTTCCGAACGCAACCCGAGGCTTGGATTTCGGCGACTGCATGGTCTTGAGCGAGCTTTCGTCGAGCGGCAGCGCTTCGGCGATCCGTTGCTCGGCGACTTCGCAATAGCTGTCCTCTTTCTCGCAGCCGATCCATTCGCGGCCCAGTCGTTTCGCCACCGCGCCGGTGGTGCCGGTACCGAAAAACGGGTCGAGCACGACATCGCCGGGATTGGTCGTCGCCAGCATGATCCGGTAGAGCAAGGCTTCCGGCTTCTGCGTCGGGTGCGCCTTGGTGCCGTTGCGCTTCAGCCGTTCCTGGCCGCCGCAGATCGGCATCACCCAGTCGCTGCGCATCTGCAACTCGTCGTTGAGATTCTTCATCGCCCGGTAGTTAAACGTATATTTCGACTTCTCGGATTTCGAGGCCCAGATCAGCGTCTCATGCGCATTGGTGAAGCGGGTGCCCTTGAAATTCGGCATCGGATTGGCCTTGCGCCAGATGATGTCGTTGAGGATCCAATAGCCCAGATCCTGCAGCGAAGCGCCGACCCGGAAAATATTATGATAGCTGCCGATAACCCACAAAGAGCCATTCGGCTTTAATATGCGGCGCGCTTCCGCCAGCCAGGCACGGGTGAACGCATCATAGGCGGCAAAGCTGTCAAAATGGTCCCAGGCATCATCCACGGCATCGACCTGCCCGCCTTCAGGGCGATAGAGATCGCCGCCCAGTTGCAGATTATAGGGCGGATCGGCAAAGATCATGTCAACCGAAGCGTCAGGCAGCGACGCCATCGCTTCGACACAATCCATCTTCAATATCTGCCCCAGTGGCAGCTCTACGGCTCGCTTCGCAGTCGGCTTTGCAGTGCGTGTTTTGGGCGCGTGGATGCGCTCGATAATCCCCATGAACCTTCAATCCTTTTTCTAATGGCACTCACGGTGAGTCCGAAATGGCGAGCGGTCAAGGCCGTTAACATAGGTTAAAGGCGTATCTTTATGGTTAACGGGAAGTCGCGCGGGAGAACGAAACGAGTCCGCCACCAGATATGGAGTCAGCACCTCCGCCCGGGACTCAATCCCTAGTGGTGTGACGAAAAAGACTCCATCAGCACATATATTTGAAGATTTTACGAAATCGGCCAAAAGTTAATTTGGTTCCCAAAAAGTCGGGTTCAGGCTATATATGAGGCAACAGAGTAGCTACAATAGCGTAATAGTCCGAGGATCAGCAAACAGATGGCGCGCAATTTTCGCGATAAATATCAGCAGGATTATGGCATCTCTCAGCAGAGTGATGAACCCCGTCCGCATCCCGGCGTGATTGTCGGCGGCGAAGCCGGGCGCGAGAAACGCAAGGAATATGCGATCGTGTTCGGATCGAAGATTTTCGGATCGATCGCCGCGGTCTGGTGGATGTTCACTTATGATACCGGATGGGTCGAATGGTCGGCCTTTATTGCCGGCTATATCGTGCTGATGCTTGGTATCGTGCTCGGTTTCCACCGCTATTATTCGCACAAGGCGTTCGATACCTCGGTGCCGATGCAATATATATTGGGTGCGATGGCGCAGATGTCGATCCAGTCCTCGGTGCTCCGCTGGGCGGCCGATCATCGCCGCCACCATGCCCATAGCGACGAAATCGGCGACGTCCACAGCCCGTGGCTCGATGGCCGCGGTCGCAAGACGAGCAAGCTCAAAGGCATGTTCCACTCGCATTTCGGCTGGTTCATGGACGATTGCGTCACCGACATGAGCATCTACGGCAAGGGCCTTGCCGACAATGATGTGGTGCTGTGGCTACACAAGACCCGCTGGTTCTGGCTGGTCTTCTCCTTGATCATCTTCCCCGGTGTATGGGGTCTTGCCTTTGGCGGCTGGGACCATGTTATCGGCACCATCCTGATCGGCGGCTATTTCCGCACATTTGTCGTGCTGCAGATCACGCTGGGCATTTCCAGCTACGCCCATGTCGTCGGCTCACAGCGGCACACCAAGGGCGTCGGCACCGCCAAGAACAGCTTCATCTTCTCGCTGCTGACCTTTGGCGAAGGCTGGCACAATAATCACCACAAACATCCGCGCGCCAGCTTTCAGGGCATGGCCTGGTGGGAGATCGACATCGCCGGCTATGTCCTGCTGCTGCTCGAGAAAATCGGTCTGGTCTGGAATGTCACCCGCCAGCCAAAATATATCAAAAGCGAAAGCGGTGAATGGGTTTTGGCCGAGCGCAAGGTCGCGCCAAAGCCGGCGCAAGCCGAAGCCTAGAGCAATTCCAGCTGTGCCACCGGCGCGAAGCTTCTGCGGTGCAGCGGTGTCGGGCCATATTGCCTGAGCGCCGCCAGATGTTCCGCCGTTCCATAGCCCTTGTTCCGCTCCCAGCCATATTGCGGATATTGCTCGGCGGCAGCGACCATCAGCCGGTCGCGAAATTCCTTGGCAAGTATGGAGGCGGCCGAAATACAGGGATGGATGGCATCCCCGCCAATCACCGCCTCGGCTGAATAGGTCCATTTGGGCAATCGATTGCCGTCGACCAGCACATGATCGGGCGCCATATCGAGACCCTCGACCGCCCGCGTCATCGCCAGCATGGTTGCCTGCAGGATATTCGTGTCGTCAATCTCGGTTTCGCAACATTGTGCGACCGAAAAGCGGGCACAATCGATAATTTCCGTTTCGAGACGCGCGCGCGCCTTGGCCGTCAGTTTCTTGCTGTCATCTAGTCCAAAGATGACGTGGTTGTCGGGCAGAATGACCGCAGCAGCCACAACCGGCCCAGCGAGCGGTCCCCTGCCCGCTTCGTCGACGCCAGCGATCATTGATCATCATCTTGAAAGTCGGTGACAAATTGATGGCCGAGCGGACCATTGCCTTTGCCAAGGCCGGGTGCTTCGATAATTGCGATACGGGTAAATGAAATCGCCTGTTCAAACGCGGCAACAAGATCCAGCCCGCCGCCAAGCCCGGTCGCCAGCGCGCTGGCAAAAGTACAGCCGGTGCCATGGGTTTCGCTTGTGTCGAACCTTTTGCCTTCAATCCGTCTGATTAGCCCGCTGGGAGCGTATAGTTCGTCGACAACCACCCGGTCCTCGCCGTGACCGCCCTTGATCACAAGATGGCAGCCATGACCCAATATCGCATCTATCCCGCCCAGCGCTTCCAGTTCCGGCAAATTGGGGGTCACCACCGACGCCACATCCATCAGCTTTCCAAACGCCGCGATCGTATCACGATCCGCCAACACGCTGCCGCTGGTGGCAATCATTACCGGATCGAATATGATCGGGATGCTGAGCGTATCCAGATAATCCGCCACCGCGCGCGCAGCCTCGGCGCTACCGATCATCCCGATCTTGACCGCATCGACGCCAATATCGCTGACCACCGATTCAATCTGCGCCAATATCATCTCGGTGGGCAGCTGATGCACATCTTGCACACCCAGAGTATTTTGCGCGGTAATCGCGGTGATCGCGGTCATCGCATGACCACCCAGCATGGTGATCGTCTTGATATCCGCCTGAATGCCGGCGCCGCCGCCGCTATCGGAACCGGCGATCGACATTATCCGCGGACAGGGTCTGGTCACAGAAACAGCGGTCCGACCTGCACGATCAGAAACCATTCCATTGCACCAGCAAGCAGCAGGATCAAAATCCAGAACCGGCGAAAGAAGCCGCGCGCGAAGAAAAATAGCAGCACAGTGACAAGGACTGGCAGGATCAGCCCGATGACAACAATCGTTCGGGCGTCCATGGCATCGAGAAAATTCAGCATATATATTTCCGCTCGGTAGAAGCCGGGTATTTTGCCAGCAGGTCGGCCGAGCGTATCGGCCTCGCTGTCAACGAACCACCGCAATTGGGACAGACACCGTCGAGCTTGTCTGTATTGCAGCCATCACAAAATGTGCATTCAAAACTGCAGATCAGAGCACCGGCTTGATCGGCTGGCAAATCCTTGCCGCAGCTCTCACAATCGGGACGCATGTCCAGCATCAGCCAGCCACCTCCTCAACCACGGCGCAGATCCGGTCGACCACCGCGTGAACCTGGTCCTGGTCGTCGCCCTCTGCCATCACCCGGATCAACGGCTCTGTCCCGGATTTGCGGATGACCAAACGTCCGGATCCATCCAGTTCCTTCTCCGCTTCGGCGATCACAGCTTTGACCTTGTCACTATCGAGCGGTTGACCGCTACTGTAGCGAACATTTTTCAGCAATTGCGGCACCGGATCAAATAGATGCAGCAATTCGCTGGCCGACTTGCCGCTCTCGACCAGCTCGCCCATCACCTGCAACGCAGCCACCGTCCCGTCGCCGGTGGTGCCATGATCGAGCAGGATCATATGGCCGGATTGCTCTCCACCGACATTGAAACCACCCTTTTTCATTTCCTCCAGAACATAGCGATCGCCAACTTGCGCTCGCACCAGATCGAGTTTCTGGCTTTGCAAGAAGCGTTCGAGGCCGAGGTTGGACATCACGGTGGCGACGATCCCGTCCCCGCGCAGCAGGCCATTGCGGCTCCAGCTGGAGCCGATCAATGCCATCAGCTGATCGCCGTCGACCACCTCTCCTTTTTCATCAACAACGATGAGACGGTCGGCGTCGCCGTCGAGGGCAATGCCAATATGCGCGCCGGAAGCGACCACCGTTTCCTGCAATATCGCGACATCCGTCGAGCCGCATTTATCATTGATATTCAAACCGTTGGGACTGATGCCTAATGGAACCACCTCTGCCCCCAGTTCCCAGAAAGCCGACGGTGCCACCTGATAGGCCGCGCCATTGGCGCAATCACAGACGACTTTCAAGCCATCGAGACGAATATGCTCCGGCAAGGACATTTTGACCGCGTGGATATAGCGACCGCGAGCATCCTCGAACCGCTTGGCCCGACCAATATCCTGCGGCAAGGCGAGCTGCGCCTGCTCTTCGAGATAGCCCTCGATCTTCAACTCGTCTTCATCGGACAGCTTGAATCCGTCCGGACCGAATAATTTGATCCCATTATCCTGATAGGCATTGTGACTGGCCGATATCATCACGCCGAGGTCGGCGCGCATCGAACGGGTGAGCAGAGCAACGGCAGGGGTCGGTAACGGCCCGACCTGCACGACATCCATGCCCACGCTGGTAAATCCGGCAACCAGGGCATTTTCCATCATATAGCCCGATAAGCGCGTGTCCTTGCCGATGACAACGCGGTGCCGGTGATCGCCGCGCTGAAAATGGCGGCCCGCCGCCTGTCCCACTTTCATGGCAATCTCGGCTGTCATCGGATGTTTATTGGTCAGGCCGCGGATGCCGTCGGTACCGAAGAATTTCTTTGTCATATTCACCTATATCCAAACATGGTCGCACCCTGTTCCGCGTTGCTCTAGCCGATGGATCGGCCAGAGACCAAGAGGGAATGGCAGCAATCGCAAAATTTACGCATAAACAGCGCTTGCCAGCACCCGCCGGCCATGGTTGATGGTTGGTCGGCGAACAGCAAACGGAAAAAGATATTGAAAAAAGCGCTGATCATACTTCTTGCCCTTGTTTTTGGCATTCTGGCCGGCCTTTTTTTCGGTCCCAAAAGTAGCTTATTGGTCGAAGCCGCTGATGTCGTTGGCAATATGTGGCTCAACGCTCTGCGCATGACGGTTATTCCGCTCGTCTTCACCCTGCTGATCGTTGGCATCGGCAAGGCGGCGTCGATGGCCCGCGCCGGGCGGATGACAGCCCGCGCGATAGGGTTCATGATCTTCATTCTCTGGTGCTCGTCAGCAATGGCCGCTGTGGTGACACCGGCCCTGCTCGAACTCTTCCCGCTGGATGGCGATGCGGCGATGGCGCTGCGCTCTGCTCTGGGCACTGCAGCACCCCCGGGTGATGTCCCGCCGTTCAGCGAATTCCTCCGCGCGCTGATCCCCACCAATGCCATTGCCGCTGCGGCGGAAGACGCCGTACTGCCGCTGATGATTTTTGCGCTGGCCTTTGCCTTTGCCATCACCCGCCTGCCCGATGCGCAAAGACATATGCTGGACCAATTTTTCAATGCCGTGGCCGACGCCCTGCTCATCCTCATCCAATGGGTCTTGGCGCTGGCACCGATCGGCGTGTTTGCGCTGGCGCTCGGTGTCGGCGCCAACGCAGGACTGGCCGCATTCGGGGCATTGTTACACTATGTTCTGATCGTCAGCAGCGTCGGTGTGGTGATCTGGATTTTCAGCTATGTCTTGACCTATGTCGGAGCCAAGCGCGGGCCGGTTGCCTTTTTCAAGGCCTCGGCACGGGCGCAGGCGGTCGCCATTTCCACGCAAAGCTCGCTCGCATCCTTGCCGGCGATGGTCAGCGGCGTCAAAACCATCGGAGTGGGCGATCGGTCGGCCGACGTCGTCTTGCCGATTGCGGTCGCGCTGTTCCGCGCCACCGGCCCGTGCATGAACCTCGCCGTGGCGATTTACGTGGCCTATCTGATGGGCATCGAATTATCGATTGGCACGCTGGCGATCGGTGTGGTGGTCGCTGCGATCACCACCATGGGCGCGGTCAGCCTGCCGGGATCGATCAGTTTCATCACCTCCATCGCACCGATTTGCATCGCCATGGGCATCCCGATCGAACCACTGGTTCTGCTTTTGGCGATTGAGACATTTCCTGATATCATCCGCACCGTTGCGAACGTCAGTGCCGACATGAGCGTGACCGCGACGCTCGCCAGAAGCGAAGGAGATTTGACATGAAATATCGCAGACTCGGATCGGAACTGGAAGTATCCGCGCTTGGCCTCGGCTGCATGCCGATGGCGGGGATTGGCAAGGGCATGTATGGCATGGCCAGTAGGTCGGAAAGCCTTGCGACGATTGACCGCGCGATCGAATTGGGTGTGACCTTTTTTGACACGGCCGAGGTCTATGGCCCGCATATCAATGAAGAATTGCTCGGTCATGCCATCCGTGGCCGCCGCGAGCGACTGGTGATCGCGACCAAATTCGGCTTCGCTTTTAAAGACGGCCAAGTGACCGGGGTGGACTCCAGCCCGGCCAATGTGCGGCGGGCCTGTGAAGGCTCCCTGAAACGGCTCGGAGTCGATACGATTGACCTGCTTTACCAGCACCGCGTCGATCCCAAGGTTCCGATTGAAGAAACGGTCGGCGCGATGGCGGAACTGGTGCAGGAGGGCAAGGTCCGCTATCTCGGCCTGTCGGAAGCCGGCGCGGAAACGCTGAAAAAGGCGCATGCCACACATCCGATTGCCGCGCTGCAGTCGGAATATTCCCTGTGGGAACGCGGCATCGAGGAAGAGATATTGCCGGTCTGTCAGGACCTTGGCATCGGCTTCGTGCCCTATAGCCCGCTCGGCCGCGGCTTTCTGACCGGCCAGATCAGCAGCCGGGATGACCTCCCGGAAGATGATTATCGCCGCAATGATCTGCGCTATTCGGAAGAGAATTTCGCTCTCAACATGAAGCTGGTCGATGTTGTCAAAATGGTCGCCGAGCGGCACCATTGCTCGCCTGCCCAAATCGCCCTCGCCTGGCTGCTGGCGCAGGGCGACTTCATCGTCCCGATCCCCGGCTCGAAAAGACGCGCCACGCTGGAAGACAGCATGGCTGCGGTCGACATCACATTGAACGAAGCCGATCTTGACGAACTGGAAGCCGCAGCGCCGGTTGGCGGTACCGCTGGGCCCCGCTATGGCGAGACGATGATGTCAATGGTACGCCTCTAGCCGCTAGTGGTCATAAGCCTTCGGTAAGGCACCAGGAGCGGGGTTGGTGTATCGATCTCGCAGCCGCATCTGGCGATTGCTCAGCGACTGATCGACACCGTCGATGATCACCGTCTCGACCTGCGTCGATAGCTCCAGCGGATCGCCGGTCCAGATGACCACGTCCGCGTGCCGGCCAGCCTTGAGCGAACCCAGTTGCCCGCCCATATCCATGATCTCTGCTGGCACGGAACTGATCGCTGCAAACGCCTCGTCCCAGGTCAGTCCGGTCGCGCGCGGCACTTTGTTGAGGGCCACGAGATTGCCGGCATATTGCACCGAATAGCGCAGCTGATGCGCATCGCGGTCGTTGATCATGCCGATCGCAACCTTGACACCGGCGTCCTTCATCCGGCCAATATTGGACTGGGTCGATGACAGGTCCTCAAAACCATATGGAAGATCGCTGAGCGCGGACGCCAGCACCGGCACGCCGGCGGCGGCGATATGCTCGGCGACGCGCCAGCCTTCATTGACTCCGACCAGCACCATGTCCAGCGCAGGGAAATCCTTGCGCAGATCAAGCACCTTCAGAATGTCATTGGCGCTTTCAACATGGATCAGCAGCTTTGTGCTGCCGTTGATCACCGGCAACAGAGCCTTGGCGTCCGAAGCCTTCAACAGATCGCTGTCAAACACCGCAGGATTGCGTGCATAGGTGCGGGCCTCTTCGAGCAGCGCACGGAAATAGATATGGGAAGCAGCGCGGCTGCCCCCTGCTCGCGCATGGCCGGTTTCGCCCAGTTCGACAAATTGGAAGGCTCGGGCTTCGGTGACCGGATTTTCATCCTGGCCAAGATCGACGATCGCGCCATAACCGCCAAAGATCGAATTGGCTGTACCAGGAGACACCACTGCGCGGGTGACCCCCGCAGCCCGGTTGACCGACATTGCCGAGGCAAAGGGGTTGATCGCATATTGAATATCCAGCGCCGCCGAGAAGGGCGATCCCTTGGCATCCGTGTCATTGGTCTGTGACACCGCACCAACCTCGACCAGTCCGATCCGGCTGAACCCGGCAAAAATGCCCGGTGTTACCCATTTCCCGGTCGCATCGATCCGGCGCGCATCGGCAGGTATGGCAACATTGGCACCGGCAGCGACGACCCGGTCACCCCGGATCAGCACAGTGCCGCCTTCGATCGGCGCGCTGCCGTCGCCGATCACGACCTTGCCGCCGGTAATGGCCGTGGTCTGAGCTGCGAGCGGCGAAGCAATCAGGGCTGCGGCAGAGGCGAGCAATATCGAAAAACGCTTCATTTCACATCTCCTTCGCCGGGCTGGCCGAGCTCGAAATCACTGACCGGACGCCGTTTGGCATCGCCGCTGTCGAACATCAGCGCGCCGTCGATCCAGACCTTGTCGGGCCGCGAATAAACGCTAAGCGGATTGCCGTTCCACAGCACCATGTCGGCCATCTTGCCGACCTTCAGGCTGCCGGTCATTTTCTCGATGCCCATCGCCTTGGCCGGATTATAGGTAATCCATTGGATCGCCTGCGCATCGCTGATCTCCATGCCCATCGCCCGGCCATCGGCAAGCGCCTTGGCCGCTTCCTGGTTGAGTCGCTGGATCTGGTTCTCGTCATCGCTGTGGATGATCACGCAGGCGCTGGCCTTTTGCAGCAGCGCGGCATTTTCTGGAATCGCGTCATAGGCTTCCATCTTGAAGCCCCACCAGTCCGCCCAGACCGCCGAACAGATGCCCTCTTTCGCCAGGATATCAGCGATTTTGTAGCTTTCGACCGCGTGGTGGAACGCTGTGACCTTGTAGCCGAACTCCTTCGACATATCGATAATCTGAGCCATTTCGTCGGCGCGATAACAATGGTTGTGGACGAGAATATCCCCGTCGAGCACCCCGGCAAGTGTTTCCTTGCCCAAATCGCGTTTCGGCGGCTTGGCATCATTGCGTTTGCTGCGATATTCCTGCGCATCGATCCAGGTCTGCCGTTCAAGCGCGAGGCTGCCCATGCGAGTCGACGGCATGCGATTGCGACCACCGTATACCCGCTTCGGATTTTCTCCGCAGGCCATTTTCATTCCATAAGGCGCGCCGGGGAATTTCATCGCCTGCACCGTCCGCGCCGGAACATTTTTCAGCGTAACCGAGCGGCCGCCAAAGAGATTGGCCGAACCGGGAAGAATTTGCAGCGCGGTGATGCCGCCATTGGCCATTGCCCGGGAAAAGCCGGGATCCTGCGGCCAGACGCTATGCTCAGCCCATACTTCGGGGGTCACCGGAGACGTCGCTTCATTGCCATCGCTGTGCGCATCGACGCTGGGCGTCGGATAGTCGCCAAGATGGCTGTGCACGTCGATGATGCCCGGCGTCACATATTTGCCGGTGCCGTCGACAATCGTGGCGCCGGACGGAATGGCGGTATCGGGACCACCAACCAAGGATATTTTTCCATCGACGATGAACACCGTGCCATTGTCGATCCGTCCGCCTTCCCCGTCGAAGATGGTCACGCCGGTGATTGCGGTGGGAGCGGACGGATAGGCTGCGTAGGTGGACGGAAAAGCGACCGTGTCAGGCTTGCTCGATTTTGCCGGCGAGGATGCGCTGGCTGAATTTGTGTTCGCAGCGGTGGCCGCACAACCAGCCAATAGTAATCCGCTGGCCGCTAGCGCCAGCAAAGCCCGAGTTTTCATATTATACGCCCCTTGGTCTTATGATTTTGATGTCGGATGGATACCGCCAGCCTGTGGTTCGCCGATTTCGCGTTGGCCCTCCAGATCGTCGCCAATATTGTCGTCAGCGAGCGTGTCGAGATGCATCCAGCGTTTGACGTAGAATGAAACAGCAATCACGAAAATGCCGACACCGATCGCGAACAGTCCGATCGTCTCGTAAATCGACAGAGTCGCTTCTCGGGTCATTGCACCATCTTCGCCACCCGTGGCAGCGCCGATCATCCCGGCAACAAAGTTGCCGCCGGCGGTTGCAAAGAACCAGGCTCCCATGATCAGACTGGCGAGATGCCTTGGGGCAAGCCGGTTCATCGCACTAAGGCCCACTGGTGACAGGCACAGTTCGCCGGTTGTGTGGAAGAAGTAGATACCGAACAGGAAGATCACAGGCACTAGCGCGCCGGGACCAACCGTCGCGGCTCCCCAGACGAGAACGAGAAATCCGAATCCGAGCTGAATCAGACCGAGCCCGAACTTTGCCGGAGTCGAGGGCTCAAGTTTGCGCTTGCCCAGGAACGTCCAGAGCCAGGCAAATAGCGGCGCCAGCAGAATGATGTAAATCGGATTGATCGACTGGAAGATTGGCGCCGGGACACCGCCCAGGTCGATATAACGATCGGTAAACAGGTTTAGCGAACCGCCAGCCTGTTCGAACAGACCCCAGAACAGCGGCTGCAGTGCGATCAGGAATAAGATCGCAAACATCCGCTCTCTGGGCTCTTTCTCCAGTTTGAATGCTTCAAACAGGACATAGGCCAGAAGCGCCACGCCCGAAACGAGCATCAGACCGCCAACGATGGACTGATATTGGATCAACAGCCACATCGCTCCGACGGCTATCACGCCGACGCCGTACAACATGAATTCCCGGCTCTTCTCGAGAAGCTTCGGCGGTTCTCCCTGTCCCAAAAGAAGCGGCTTGCCGAGGACAAATACGATTAGTCCCAGCAGCATGCCGATGCCCGCCGCGCCAAAACCATAGGCCCAGCCCAATGTGATGCCGAGATAACCAGCGATGATCGTGCCAATCGCTGCGCCAACATTAATTCCCATATAGAAAATTGTATAGGCGCCATCGCGACGCACATCGGTGAGAGGATAGAGCTGGCCCACGATCACGGAGATATTGGCCTTGAGAAAACCCGAGCCCACGATGATAAAGCTGAGGGCCAACCAGAAAATATTGATCGCCGGGTCGTTCTGACCACCTTCCCCTTCAAAGGCCATCAAGAAATGGCCGAAGGTTAACAGCACGGCTCCGAACAACACGGCCTTGCGCTGTCCCAGATAGCGGTCAGCAAGCCAACCACCGAGCACCGGTGTGATGTAAACCAGACTGACATATGCACCGTACACGATGTTCGACGCACTGTCGTTGTACAACCAATGCTGGGTCAGATAGAAAATCAGCAGTGCGCGCATCCCGTAATAAGAGAAGCGTTCCCACATTTCGGCGAAGAAAAGTATGTACAAGCCCTTGGGATGGCCACCGAATTCCGGCTTGGGCCGCGTTACTGCATAAGCGCCCAAAGCCAAAAAAATCACCAAGACGACGGATGCTATTGCTGCAATCCAATCGGCTTCCTGCCACAAGGCCATGTCTTTCATACTGAGATACTCCCCGAGATACTGTCTGGGCCGTCATGTGCGGCCCGGTTGCCCTGCACCCTAATGAAAAAAAAACGCAAGTGAAGCAGATTGTTTCAAGCGAGACCGGTTTATTGCCAATTCCTCTTGCAATCAGCCCCGTCTCTTCCAAAGTGACTGGCATGAGCAATGACCAATTTAACGACCTGACCAGCCTTGCCACCTATTTGCCGTCCCGCCGTTCCGGTCGACCGCGCAATATGGTGGCACCGGGGCCGAGCGATGCGCAAATCGCTGAAATCGTCATCCTCGCCATGCGGACACCGGATCACGGCAAGCTTGCGCCATGGCGGGTTGCTTCGGTAGCGACGGACCAGCGCGCCCTGCTCGCGCGGGGCTTTACCGAGGCGTATCGGAAAGAAAAGCCCGATGCCGGTCGGTTGGAACTGGAAGGGCTCGAAGCGATGGCGCACGAAGCCCCGACGCTGCTGGTGCTGCTGTCGTCGCCGGTCGCATCGACCAAAATTCCGCTCTGGGAACAGGAGCTCAGTTGCGGTGCGTTCGCCATGAACATTCTCCATGCCACGCACGCCATGGGCTTTGTCGGCGGCTGGATCACCGGCTGGCCCGCCTATAACGACGATGTGCGCGATCTGTTCGGCTCGGCGCCGGAAAAAATCGCCGGGTTCCTCTATATCGGCACATCCAACGCTGAACTGTCAGAACGGCCTCGCCCTGAACTGGAAAACATATTGTCGTTCTGGACTCCGGTTGTTCCGGAATAGCTGGTTACATTCTCAACTGAATAACTAACCGGCTGACGCCGGTAGGTTCATGGCTTGGGGCTGAAGCCGGTTTTGTTTGGTTTGGTATGCCTATCCAGATAATTGAGGATCACTTCGTCGGTGATATTGCCGCTGGTGGTGGAGAAATAGCCTCGTGCCCAGAAGCGCTGGCCCCAGTAGCGTTTGCGGATATGCTCGAACTCCTGCTGTATCTTGCGCGATGAGCGTCCTTTGGCCCGGCGCACGAAGTCGCTGACCG
>Ga0210013_1000051_pt1 | contig 108135 bp, 105 predicted proteins | sample CryGeymeta201506_FD_185553 | JGI IMG/M metagenome (GOLD analysis project Ga0210013, IMG submission 185553) | Groundwater microbial communities from Crystal Geyser aquifers in Utah, USA - Crystal Geyser metaG 2015-06 (SPAdes) (version 2) | ecosystem: Environmental > Aquatic > Deep subsurface >...
GATCAAACTCTTCAATTAAAGTTTTTTGAATCTTACGATTCGGCTCAATGAATTCTGATTGCTTATCTCACCGAAGCGAAATAAGTCTTTGTACATATTACTATGAACATTCATCGTTGCATTGAGTTTAAATTTTTTGATTGCCAACATTCCGAAGAACAGAAGACAATTTCGAATAACTCAATACCTGTGAATGTCCACACAGATTTCTTGTTTAGATTGTTAAAGAACGTGATGTCGATTTTTCAGACATCGCCGTAAGACGCTAGGTCGTTGGCTTGGGCTGCGTATTCTACGCTTTCCCGTGTCGGCGTCAAGTGTTTTTTCAAACTTTCTTTTCGCCTGAATCCAGTGATATGAACCACTTAACTCAACCCAACTCGGTGACTGCTTTCGCTGTCTGCCGTGTCAGTGGATGCGCATTATAGGCACCACAAGATTTTGTGCAAGGCCTTTTTTGAGGTTATTTGTTATTTTTGGCTTGTTTGCGGATAATTTAGCCTGACCAGCTAGTTTTTAAGCATTATACTGTCACAAACCATGAATATATAAGGATTGTTATGTCTACTAATGTAAGAACTTACCAAGGAATTCACCCCAATTTGGCTGATAACGTCTATGTTGATGAGTCTGCGGTACTTGTGGGCGATATAAAACTAGACCATGACGCAAGTGTTTGGCCATTAGTTGCCGCCCGTGGTGATGTGAATAAAATCCGCATTGGTAAACGCAGTAATGTTCAAGATGGCAGTATATTGCATGTCACGCGTAAATCGCCTTCTAACCCTGAAGGAAATCCCTTGATTATCGGTGACGATGTGACTATTGGTCATAAGGCAATGTTGCATGGCTGCAAGATTGGTCATCGTGTATTAATAGGAATGGGTGCGATCTTACTTGATGGGGCCATAGTAGAAGATGACGTGATTGTTGGAGCGGGTTCATTAGTACCACCCAATAAAGTTTTGCAGAGTGGTTATTTGTATGTTGGCAGTCCTTGTAAACAAGTTCGTCCTTTAACTGACGCAGAACGAGCCTTCTTGCCAATGTCTGCAGATAACTATGTTCGTTTAAAAAATGAATACTTAGTGGATTTACAGCAATAGAGAAACGCCATGTAAGCGATATAGATCTGTATGAAGTTGGTCTATATCGTTTTAAGTTTTGTCTAAATGAGTTATTCAACACATTTATATTATTGGCTTAACCACTATAGTGATGAACAAGATAGAGAGTTATTAACACATACAGTATGATTTATACTGCCATTATCGTACGAATGCTGATCACTAGGGTTAAATTAGTAGAGGCGACAACTTAACTTGATATAAAACTGACACGATGTTTAATCGTTAAGTCGTTTTAGCTATTTATAACCCAGGATGTTTGAAGTGAATACCAGAGGTCTGATTAATAATAAACACATCGCCTATGTCGATTTTACCAGTCACCTACTGTTGCTTGCAGTACCTTTATCGCTATTTATTATTATCTTCACATTCGCCATACCTAATAATTCGTTCTTTTATCTATCTCTATTCCTTGTTTGTGGTGTTTACACACTGAGTTATGGCATCGCTTATCACATTCATAAACAGAATATTTTGCGGCTTTGGCAGCATTTAGAGCAAGTTATCCATATTAACGACACTACTTATGAGTTAGTTAATTTATCGAGCCAATACAATTCTGAAAATGCCTTCTTAGACGCCCTACTACAAAAAGCGGTTATTGCTATAAATGATGCCGAAATGGGCAGTATGATTTTGGTTGATAAGAACACCAGTAGATTACAATTTGAATCGGTTGTGGGCTTAGATTTAGAGGCTTTGCGAAAAATAAATTTTACTTTAGAGGAAACCTTTCAATTTCGAAGCACGAATGGGCGCTGTGATAAAGCCGTTGTGATTAACAATATGAAAAACATCAATGCTAAAAGTACTCTCACTAGCGATGATCAACACGCACTCTTACATGCTTCAACAAAGCCGATTTGCTCAACCTTATCGAGCCCTATACGCATTGACGGTAAACTTTATGGAATGATGAATTTAGACAGTAGCAAGATGGAAGCCTTTGGTGATTATGATATAAATCTGGTTAATATTCTTACATCAGAAGCAGCTAACGCAATTTCACTGTATCAGAAGTCTAAAAAAATCGAAATCATGGCAGATTATGATGGACTAACTGAGCTATATAACCGGAAGAAATTTGATAGCGCGATTTTACAATGGCAACATGAGCCAGACTTAGCCAGCTACATTATTATTTTAGATATGGATAATTTAAAGCCGCTAAATGACCAACATGGACATCAGGCGGGTGACAATGCATTAAAAGCCTTTGCGCAATCATTAAAAAAGCTATGGCACTCTGAATTTTTGCTTGCTCGTTATGGTGGCGATGAATTTGTTGCATTATGCCGTGGCCCTATAGAAATCATCGAAAAACAAATCAGCCAACTGCAACAAGACTTAGCGGCTTTATCGCCGGGAATTCACTTTAGTTTCGGGATTGCGCACTATGTTCAAGATTGGGCAAGCGCCTTTAAGCAGGCGGATAACAATATGTACATCCAGAAAGGTCTCAAAAAAAGGCCTGCTGCGGAAGGTTGCGCAACTAACAAGATAAATCATACTCATTAGGCACATCACCACACCACTATAATCTCACCGCTGTCGTTAAAAGCTTCTTGTTCAATAAGACTTTCCGCTTTGTCTTCTAAATCAAAACGGCATTGCTCAAATAAACCGGCGGCATTATGTTGACTTACGTCTTGATGATCACAGAGCTTGCTGATAATACCGAAGCTAGCAAAACAGTTAATATTCATGCCCTGCAGCTGCGCAATGAACCTTACTTGATTCGTTTCAATAAACAGCTGATCGGAAAAAATTACGCTTTGATTCATTAATCAGCTACCTTTTGCATCATTGATTCTCGTAGTTGTCGCATAACTGAAGCGGTTTCAGGAACGACACCACGCCATAGGCTAAAACTCTTTGCAGCTTGGCCGACTAACATACCTAAACCATCAGCAGTTTTATGGGCATGTAGATCTTGAGCCCACTGATTAAATACAGTGGTTTGGCGGCTGTAAGTCATGTCATAACAATCAGTAGTTTCATCAACAATAACACTCGGAAGAGCAATTAACTGCCCCGATAAACCGGCTGAAGTTGAATTAATCACTAAATCAAATGGAGATTTGAGGTCATCGATGGGTTTAGCAAAAAAATTACCGTATTCATTAAATAAACTTTGAAGCTGCACTGCTTTTTCGTGGGTCCGGTTACAAATAACGAGCTGAGCCACATTGTGCTGTAAAATAGGCAAAATGCAGCCTCTTGCCGCGCCACCAGCACCCACCAGTAACACTCGTTTACCTTTTAAGGAGCCAAACAGCATTTCGAGGTCATTAACCAAACCAATGCCGTCAGTATTATCACCACCAATTCTGCCATCGGGCAAATTAAACAAGGTATTGACTGCGCCCGCGAGTTTAGCCATATCACTGAGCTCGTCGCACATGGCAAACGCCTGCTCTTTAAAAGGCGCAGTAACATTGGCACCTTTACCACCATCGGCAAAGAATGCCGTTAACCAAGAGTCAAATTGATCGACCGGTGCGAGAATAGCTTCATAGCTTAAGTCTTGCTGAGTTTGCTTGGCAAACTCAGTATGTATAAATGGTGACTTACTTTGGGCTATTGGGTTACCAAATACAGCATACTTATCTGTCATTCGCTTTTTCTCTTCATTAACGATTTAGGGAAACGTCCCACGTAAATCGTGAGATGCTATCGGCTATAGGCTTCAGGCATTGCCGTTTTTTGTAAATAGCGATCACGGAGCTTGTCTTGACGACTGTCTGTGCTTTGCTCCTCTCCTGCAATCCACATCTTTTGCACCTTACTGCTAAACTCGAACGGATCGCCGCTCCATAACACTAAATCTGCAGACTTGCCGACCGCAATCCGCCCAGAGTCTAAATGAAAAATATCCGCCACATTTGCCGTCACAGCAGCAAGGGCATCATCATAATTCATCCCGTTAGCAACCGCATTACCAGCACTAAAACGTAGTGAGTAAATACCATGACTATCACCCGGTAATGCAATGGCTACTTTGACACCCGCGTTTGCTAGTTTACCTGCATTTTCGAGTGAATTATGCAATGCATCGAAACTTTCTGGTAAGTTACGCATGCTATCAATAACCACAGGAATGTTGGCTTGCGCTAGCTTATCAGCCACTAATACAGCATCTGCAGCATTGACCAGGATAAGATCTATGCCTAAGTCTTGTTTAAGTTTAATTAAATGCAAAATATCGCTGGCACGGTCAACGTCGATAATTAATGGTTTTTCACCCGCGAGTACCGCGTGAATAATCTCATCTTCACGACTTGGCACTTCGCTATCATCTTCAGCTGTTTTTTTCGTTTTACTCTTTTTGGCTTGCGCTTTTTTAGCATCTTCAAGTTTATGGATCAATTGCTGCATTCCTGCTGCACGAGAGCCTTCTTCTTTAGCACCTAATGCAACAACTAATCCGGTGTTAGCGGCCAGTATACTGTCCCAATCACCACTTAAGTCTACGGTAAATGTTTGTCCTGCAAAAATGCCTTCGCCACCCCCTGATGACACTACATTACGAGTTATCCCGCCTTTGCGAGCAAATGGCACTGTAGATGCCTTGGGGTTGTAAGCTAAACTAGGATCGAAAACAACATCGGCTTCTTTTTCGTAAGCATCACGTGAAGATGCTACCGCACCAATTTCCACTAAGCCCAAATCATTCATGCTAGCAATAAAACCAGGTGTTAAAATTGCCCCCTTGGCATCGATAATGGTGTCCGCAGTCGGTAATAGAGGATTAATAGCCACAATTTTACCGTCTTCAATCACAACCGAAGCATCTTTTAATACACCTTGTTCGGTGGCGGTATGCACGGTGGCATGAATAATGGCAATAGTTTCAGCCTTAACAGCGCTAGTCACTAAAGCAAGACTCATTGATAAACTCAAAGCAAGCGCAGATTTGTTAAATAATGTCATTGTCTTGCTCCTTATTCCTGACCTAACATAAAGTCACTTTGTGCCTGATAGGCAGGGTCTTGGCGGTCATACACTTTTGCACCATCAATAAATACCTGTTCAGCTTGAGCGTATACGCTAAACGGATTGGTATTCCATACAACCACATCTGCATTTTTACCCTTTTCGAGTGAACCAGTCTTATCGCTAATACCCAATGATTTTGCTGCGTTAGCAGTAATCCAGCCAATCACGTGCTCAGCTTTTAAGTTAAAGCCGTTAGCATTTGCGTTATGCATGATTTTTGCTGTTTCTTGATTAAGGCGCTGTATGGTTACGCCAGAGTCTGAGTGCACGACAGCACAAGAGTTTTTAACCGCATCGACCATAGCAACATTTTCAAGCACCATGTCGTATGCTTCGAGTTTAAAGCCCCACCAATCTGGCCACATAGCAGCACAATTACCATTCTCAGCAAGTAAATCGGCAATTTTATAAGCTTCTACAGCATGATGGAATGTACCGGCGTGATAACCGAACTCCTTACCTAGGTCGATCATCATTGCCATTTCTTCAGCTTTGTAACAATGGTTGTGAATTAAAATATCACCTTCAAGCACACCTTTTAGAGTGTCTTTCATTAAGTCGCGCTCTGGTGCTACAGGGTTCTTACCTGCGGCATAGTCAGCATCATATTTATCCCAAGCACGTTTGTATTCTGTTGCTTGAATAAACGCTGTACGGTACCCCGCCATATTACCCATACGAGTCATAGGTAATTCGTTACGGCTACCATATAAAGATTTAGGATTTTCACCACAGGCCATTTTCAATCCATAAGGCGCAGCTGGGAACTTCATCGCTTGCATGGTTGTCGCGGGAACATTTTTGAGTGTCACCCCACGGCCCCCAATTAGGTTAGCCGAACCCGGTAAAATTTGTAGCGTAGTGATACCACCTTCTCGGGCACGATTAAACCCAGGGTCTTGTGGCCATACACTATGCTCTGCCCATACCTCAGCGGTTACTGGGTTGGTCATTTCGTTGCCATCATTGTGTGACTCAGCATTCGGGCTTGGATAAACACCTAAATGTGAATGGACATCAATAATACCTGGAGTAATCCACTTATCCTTGGCATCGATTACCACAGCACCTGCAGCGGATAGCTGTTGACCAACTGCACTAATTTTGCCGTCTTTTATCAATACATCAGCATTATCAATACGCTCACCAGTACCGGTTAATACAATGGCATTTTTAAGCAGTGTGGTTGAATTAGGCAATATTTGATAAGTACTAGGATACGGATTGGTATTGATTGTGATTTTAGGGTCTTGTTGTGCTGGGCTACAACCTGCTATTACAGTTGATAACGCTACAGCAACCAATGAAGGCATTACTTTTGCCATTTGGCTCTCCTTTTTATTTTTCACCCAATCTAACCAAGTTAACAGCTGAAATACAGCCTAATCGTTAAATAATTGGTATCAAAACGTTAACAAAAAAATAATCCATCGATGGTAATGATTTCGATATAATAACTTCGACACCCCTAATAACTGACAATATGAACTGGTTACGTAAATTATTCACTAAACAGCAAACCGTTGATGACAGAGATACCACACAGTCAAATGCCTACGACCTTATTGGTGGCGACAAGGTGATCCGTGCGATTGCCCATGACTTTTATCAACAAATGCAAACACGTCCCGAAACTCAAGCATTATTAGCGATGCATCGCTCGCCAATACAAGCGTCTGAACAAAAACTGTATGAGTTCTTAAGTGGTTGGTTGGGTGGTCCGCAACTTTATCAGCAAAAACATGGTCACCCGGCATTGCGAGCAAGGCACATACCCTTCGCGATTGATGAATCGATGCGTGATCAGTGGTTAATTTGTATGCGTGCTGCGATCACCAACGCAATAAAAAAGCCTGAACATCAACAAGTGATTATTCAGGCTATTTCGACTTTAGCAGACAATATGCGTAACCGATGACTCATTAGTGCGACATGGCAAGTATTAAGTTTGGACTAACCAATCTTGAGGTTTTAGGTAGATGTCATACAGTTCTGCTTCTGGGCTACCTTGTTCAGGAGTAAATGCATATTCCCAACGCACCAATGGCGGCATCGACATTAAAATAGATTCAGTCCGACCGCCTGTTTGTAGACCAAATAAGGTGCCACGATCATAGACCAAGTTAAACTCAACATAGCGACCACGGCGATAAAGCTGGAACTGGCGTTCGTCATCGCCATATTCTAACTCTTTGTTGCGTTCGACTATCGGCGCATAAGCGTCAATAAAGCCGTTGCCTACCGCTTGCATAAACTCAAAGCTTCGCTCAAAACCTGGTTCGTTAAGATCATCAAAAAACAATCCACCGACACCACGGGTTTCATTACGATGCGGTAAGAAGAAGTACTCATCACACCATTTTTTGTACTTTGGATAAACATCTTCACCAAATGGATCGCAAATATCTTTAGCCGTTTGATGCCAACTAACCACATCTTCTTTAAATGGATAGTAAGGGGTTAAATCAAACCCACCACCAAACCACCACACAGGATCAGCGCCCTCTTTACTGGCAATAAAAAAACGCACGTTAGCATGAGTCGTCGGTATATAAGGATTATTAGGGTGAATAACCAATGACACCCCCATAGCTTCAAAACTGCGGCCAGCTAACTCTGGACGATGAGCAGTGGCCGATGCGGGCATAGCCGCCCCCATCACATGGGAAAAGTTAACGCCGGCTTGCTCAAACACTTGGCCTTGAGTTAATACTCGGCTCGTGCCGCCACCACCTTCTTCACGTTCCCATGAATCGGCTTTGAAGCTGGCTTTACCATCGAGTGGCTCTAAACGCTGACAAATATTTTGCTGTAATGCTAACAAAAAGGATTTTACTTTTTGCACGTCGGGTACTTGAGAACGGTTGTTTGACATAGTATTAGCTTCCACTGCGAATAATTTTACCACTGCGGGCATCAATAATGGTTGATGGCTGACGCTGTTCGCCCAGCTTACCTAAAATCAATGCATCAATTTTATCACTAAAATCTGTGATGATATTTTGTGCATCGACGACCGGTGGCTCACCGGCTAAATTGGCACTTGTCGATACTAAGGGCTTATTAAGGGTGTTACATAACTCTCGCACCACAGGATGTGCTGATATGCGCACAGCTATCGAATCAAATTCACCGCAGAGTAATTTAGATACATGCGGTTTTATTGGCATCACAAAAGTAAAGGGCCCTGGCCACTTTGATTGGGCAAACTGCAACTGCTGCTCCGTTAACTGAGTCAAATCAAGATAAGGTAGAAGTTGCTCAAATGAACTGGCGACCAAGATTAAGCCTTTCTGCCAAGGACGTTGCTTTACGGCCAATAACTTTTCGATAGCACTGTCGTTATCAGGATCACAGCCTAAACCAAATACTGCTTCAGTAGGATAAGCAATAACTCCACCTTGATTGATAACGGAGACGACAGCAGCTGGCTGCAATTGCAACATGGAATTTCCTCGCATCATTTTAATGGTGTAAGCGAAAACTATAAAGCTCGCTTATATTTACAGGATTTTTGCGGACATTCAACTCGACTACCCGCAGCACCTTTACGTTCAACTAAAATCCCGAAGCCACAATCAGGACAAGCTTCATTGTAGGGAGGATAGTTTACGATAAACTTACATTTTGGATAGGCACTGCAAGCAAAAAAAGTCTTACCATAACGACTAGTACGAGATTCAAGGTGACCTTTAGCACACAGAGGACAAGTCAATTTTTCGGCTTGATGAGTATGATCGTGCTTTTCAATATGAGTACATTCAGGGTAGTGAGTGCAACCGATAAAAATACCAAACCGACCAGATTTAACCGCAAGCTCATGACCACACTGCGGACACTGCGACCCACTAATAACTTGAGTCTCTAACGACTCATGTTGCACTAATGGGCGAGTATAATCGCAACTGGGATAATTATTACAGCCGACAAAACTGCCATGCTTACTGTGTTTAACCGACAGTTCAGATCCACAAACAGGACAAAGTTCAAACTCTTTCTCCAGTGCATGCTCGTGGGCAGTAAACAACTGCTGATCAATTTTCGACATCGTGCTCTCAATGAATGATATTGTGAAGATCTAAAAAAGGAGGCTAAGCCTCCTTTGTGTTATGAGTGTAAGCGCCCTTCTGGCTGCTCAAAGATTAAATCTTCCATTTGCTCGTAGGCGGACTCATTTCCAGGCACATTAAATAGTACCATTAATACCACCCATTTGAGATCTTCTAACACTAAAGCGGGTTCGTCTAACTCCATGACACGGTCAATAACCATTTCACGAGTTTCAACACTGAGTACTTGGATCTGCTCTAAAAACAGTAAAAAACCACGACACTCAACATCTAACTTGTCCATTTCCGCTTTAGTATAAATACGGAATGAATGTTGGGCGTGATTACATAAGTACGGTTTATCACTTTCTTGAAGATCGGCAAGATGCTCTAACCAAGAAAGTGCTTTTATAATATCAACTTGATGAAACCCTGCACGGGTTAACTCTTTCGTGAGTTCATCTTCATCAACTAATAGCTCAATTTCACTATGAACGTAATTTTCAAATAAATACATGAGGATATCGAACATGGCTAACTCCTCTTTAGTCTGACGTAACCACCGGGCACTGCTGCAACCCACCCTTGTAACTCAAGTTCAAGCATTTGTATTAACACCAGATCTATTGGTTTTCCACTATCCTCAACCACGGCATCGACTGCAGTTGTTTCATAACCTACACTAGCTAACAGCGGATGAAATGGCAAATCACAAATAGCATTATCCTGTATATGGTGCCGTAGATGCAATTGTTCAAGGTGATAATCGGATAAACAGCTTAATTCTTCTATTATATCGGCAGCAGACTCGACAAGTTTTGCCCCATTTTTAATTAAATCATGACAACCTTGGCTATAGCCGCCTAATACTGATCCTGGCACAGCAAACACTTCACGATTTTGCTCCATTGCCAGCCGAGCACTAATTAACGAACCACTTTTACGACTAGCCTCCACCACAACAGTGCCCAAGCTTAAACCACTAACAATACGATTACGCCGAGGAAAATTCCCCGCAAAGGGCCCTATATCAGGCCAATATTCACTGATCACACAACCAGTATTGATAATGTCTTGATACAAATTTAGATGACGCTTTGGGTATATACACTCTACCCCACAACCCAGTACAGCCATGGTCGTTCCATTAACCGCTAAAGTCGCTTTATGAGCAGCACCATCAATACCCGTCGCCATACCACTGGTAATGGCAAACCCTTGGCTAGCTAAATGACGAGCCAGATCTGCGGCCATATCTAATCCACCCCGGGAGGCATTTCGACTACCAACAATAGCGACACTAGGTAATACCAGCGATTCTATTGACCCTTTAACAAATAATACCAGTGGAGGATCGCTAATTTGTGCAAGCAATGGAGGGTAAAGCGGATCAGAGAGGGTCACAATATAGTGATTAGGCTGTGAATCAAGCCAGGTTAAAGCTTGTTCTACCTTGTTAAAGTCAATATGGCATTTAGCCAACAAGCTTGCTGGTAGCGGCAAAGCCTGTGGTTCAAATTCAAGACGTTGGCGAATTTCTTCAACGTCCATTTGAGTTAATAATTGTTGAACCCGAGCCGGTCCTAGCCCAGATACTGCACAAACAACTAACCAGTCAACCAACTTATCTGAAATTATTCACCTTTTATGGTCAGAGGGTCGGGTTTCATCAGTTTATCGCCAACGCGAACAGGACGATCATTAAACATAATCAAGCCTAAGCTAGTCTTATCAAAAACTTTAAAAATCATCAAATTACCATGAAAAACATCCGGCATTTTATACTCAATATCGTCTGAGAAATTCGCCAATAATTTATCGTAAGAGGAGCGGTCAATGGGGCGAACAGGATTGCCATCATTATCAATAATAATGTTTTCGCCATCACGATACATTGAAAAAACATGTCCAGTCTCAACGCCATCATCGGCGCCACGATCAAGGTAAACGACATCTAACTTACCGGCTTCACGAATGTTACCTATAGTACCGATAATAGAAGTAGCAACATTTAAGTCCGCCGCCTTCGGAATGAAATAAGCCGACATTAACGCTTCATCTTCCACTGGCGCAACATGATAGCCACCTTTAGTCTCGCGTAAACTGCTGAGTAATTTAACTTTTGAAACTGCGCCAGACTCAATGACCCGCCCGCTAGAAGCCAAAATAATTTCTTGGCCTAATAACTCACCGCTATCAGCAGCAAAAAACTCACGACCCGTTTGGTACATTGCAACCTTTAGGCCTTGCTCCAGCTGCGCGTTAACATAAACAATATCATCCACCACATGATGAATTGATGGGCTTTCACCGCTCATTACAATTGGTAATCCTGATAACCAAGTCGGATCTACCACTCTATTTTGTACCAAATAAGGTTTAATTAATGCCAGATCAACCGCCGGGATCGGGCCATCCTTAGACTCTACACGGCCTTCAGGACTTTTTTTAACATGTTGCTTAACCACTAAACGAGGCTGACCATCGATAAAGACTAATGTCAGTCTATCGCCTGGATAAATAAGATGTGGGTTGGCAATTTGCGGATTAACTCCCCACAATTTAGGCCAACGCCAAGGATCATTTAAAAAATATCCGGAGATATCCCACAATGTATCGCCTTTTTTAACGACATACGTGTCAGGATGCCCCGCCTTTAAAGTTAATGTATCAGCGTGGGCCACAAAAATATTTAATGATAAAAAAGCAAGTAAAAGTAAGCGTTTCATGGTGCGGTCCATGTTGTTTAGCTCTTTATTAGAGCTTTTTACTGTTATTGAAAGGCGGTAAGGATTAAAATTACCCTTATCGCAATAGCCAGTATAGCTAACTGGCTGAAATTTGACAGACTTGTTAAGAGTTTATATATGCCATTACTTAATGTTTTACGCTTTCCAGATGAACGTTTACGCACTATTGCTCAGCCTGTAACGGATTTCGGTCCAGAGCTACAGACACAAATAGATAACATGCTAGAAACAATGTACCAAGAAAAAGGAATTGGTCTGGCAGCAACTCAAGTGGATTTTCATCAGCAACTGATTGTGATGGATCTACAAGATGATGTTGAACGACCGACTATTTTTATTAATCCACAAATTGTCGCGAGCAGCGGTGACTTGGCCAATGAAGAAGGTTGCTTATCGGTACCGGGGATTTACGCTAAAGTTGATCGCGCCGAGTTTGTCACCTTAAAAGCACTAGATCGTCACGGTAAAGAGTTTACCGTTGAAGCTGATGAGTTGTTTGCTATTTGTATTCAACATGAAATGGATCACTTAAAAGGTAAGTTATTTGTCGATTATTTATCGCCATTGAAACGCCAACGCATTAAAACTAAGCTTGAAAAAGAAGCTCGTTTAGATGCAAGAGAAGCATAGGAATAAATTTGAAACCGTTAAAAATTATCTTTGCCGGTACTCCGGATTTCGCGGCTGGCCATTTACAGGCACTCATAGACTCAAAACATGAGGTGATTGCAGCTTATACCCAACCCGACAGACCTGCTGGGCGAGGTAAGAAACTCACAGCAAGCCCAGTAAAAGATTTGGCGTTAAAAAATGGAATCGCCGTATTCCAACCCAGCTCATTGCGAAATGAAGAGGCGCAAGCAGAATTAGCCAGCCTTAACGCAGATATCATGGTTGTGGTTGCTTACGGATTGATTTTACCAAAGATAGTACTTGATACCCCGCGTTTAGGCTGTATCAATGTTCACGGTTCAATTTTACCGCGCTGGCGCGGAGCTGCACCAATCCAACGGGCATTATGGGCTGGTGATACACAAACCGGTGTCACCATTATGCAAATGGATGTTGGCCTAGACACTGGTGATATGCTGCTTAAAACGCATTTACCGATCGAAGATATCGACACTTCAGCCAGCCTTTATGAAAAACTCGCCGAGCAAGGGCCAAAAGCCTTAGTACAGGCACTGTTTGGATTAAGTGAAGGTAGCTTAAAAGCAGAAAAACAAGATGAAACATTGGCTAACTATGCTGAAAAGTTGTCAAAAGAAGAAGCGCGTCTTGATTGGCACAAAAGTGCTAAGCAATTATGGCAAGAAATTCGTGCATTTAATCCTTGGCCAGTAAGCTACTTTGATCATCAACAAAGTAGCATAAAAGTGTGGCAGGCAGATTACTCTAATGACAAATGCACCGAATCTCCAGGAACGATTATTGCGGCAACTAAACAAGGGATTGAGGTTGCCACGGCAGATGGTAAGTTAATCATTAAAACCATGCAGCTGCCTAATAAAAAGCCGCTTGATGTGGCCGATATTCTCAATGCTCGTGGTGATTGGTTTACTGCTGGTATATGTATAAACCAAGAGGCCAACTAGCATGAATGTGCGCGCATTAGCAGCCAAAACGATTTATGAAGTACTTGAAAAAGGTATCTCATTATCGGTCGCACTACCCGATCAGCAACAACACCTCGACAATAGCAAAGACAAAGCCTTACTGGCAGAATTATGTTATGGCGTAATGCGCCAATTACCCCAGTTAGATAAATGTGTAAGTGACTGTTTGGCAAAGCCCTTTAAAGGTAAACAACGTATATTGCATCAATTGTTGATTGTCGGTTGTTACCAGCTTTACTTTACTCGTATACCGGCACATGCGGCGATTTCTGAAACGGCAGAAGCCTGCAGACAGCTTCGTTTTGATGGTTTAGTAAAAGTAGTCAATGGTGTATTGCGGACCATTCAGCGTCAAGACGCCGAACTAAATACTGACTCAGACACCTTACGCTTTAACACTCCGGCTTGGTTTATTAAACGCTTACAACAAGCTTATCCTGACAAATGGCAACATATTATTGAGCAGAGCCACCAGCGTCCACCAATGTGGCTGCGCAATAATCAGCAGTTACAAACACGTGACACTTATTTAGCGGCATTAGCTCAATACGATATTCCAGCTCAAGCAGGCCCAAGCCAAGATGCTATATTGCTTGATGCTGCAAAAGATGTGGCTGCACTACCTGATTTTATGGAAGGTGCTGCATCAGTACAAGATGGCGCCGCACAATGGGCAGCAACCTTACTGGCACCGAAAGCTGATGAACTTGTTTTAGATGCTTGCGCCGCACCAGGTGGCAAAAGTTGCCACTTGCTAGAGCTCGCTCCCAATATCAATTTAGTTGCAGTCGACTTTGATCAAAAACGCCTTGCTCGAGTACAACAAAATCTGGACAGGTTGCATTTAAAAGCGCAACTTATTCACGGCGATGCCGCAGATATCCCATCGTGGTGGCAAGGACAGCAATTTGATCGAATATTACTTGATGCACCTTGCTCTGCTACTGGGGTTATTCGTCGTCACCCAGACATAAAGTGGTTACGAAAAAATAGCGACATTGAAGAATTAGCGAATTTACAAAAACAGATACTAGATCATTGCTGGCAATGGCTTAAACCTGGTGGCACATTGTTGTATGCAACCTGCTCTATTTTACCGCAGGAAAATAACCAACAAGTTGAACAATTCCTAGAACGAACAGCGGATGCAAGTCTAATACCGATAGAGCAACAAACTCAGCTCGATGACATCGGTTGGCAAATTTTGCCAGGACAAGACAATATGGACGGCTTTTATTACGCGCGCCTAGTTAAAGCAATTTAAGGATGTACCTCAAGCCATGAAAATTATTATTTTAGGGGCTGGACAAGTTGGCGGCACACTCGCTGAGAACTTGGTCGGTGAAAATAACGACATCACACTCGTCGACAGTGATCGAGCTCGACTCAGACTGTTGCAAGATAAATTTGATTTACGTGTTGTTGTCGGTCATGGCGCCCATCCTAATATTTTAAAAGAGGCAGGCGCAGAAGACGCTGACATGCTCATTGCGGTGACTAACAGTGACGAATGCAACATGGCAGCCTGCCAAATCGCTTATAGCCTATTTGGTACCCCCACAAAGATTGCTCGTATTCGCTCAGAAGCGTATTTGGAACTACAAGATAAACTGTTTATTAACAGCGAAATTAAGAGTGGCGATGCTAAGCCTCGTGGCGGTTTTATTATAGATCAACTCATCGCCCCCGAGCAGTTAGTAACTACTTACATACAAAGATTAGTTGAGTATCCAGGCGCCCTTCAAGTACTTGAATTCGCAAAAGGAAAACTCAGTCTGGTGGCTGTTAAAGCCTATTATGGTGGTCCACTGGTGGGTAATGCACTTGCGACACTTCGCGAACATATGCCCAATATTGATACCCGGGTTGCCGCTATTTTTAGGCAAGGCCGTCCCATCATGCCGCGAGGCACCACGATTATTGAAGCCGATGATGAAGTCTTTTTCGTCGCCGATAGTCGCCATATTCGTGCCGTGATGAGTGAAATGCAAAAGCTGGATAATTCGTACCGCAATATCATGATTGCCGGTGGCGGTAATATTGGTTTTGGTCTGGCCCAAAAGCTGCAACGTACTCATTCAGTTAAATTGATTGAGCACCGTCAAGAGCGTGCTGAGTTACTGTCGGAAAAACTCGAAAAAACCACAGTGTTTTGTGGTGATGCTTCTGACCAAGAATTATTACTAGAAGAAAATATCGATCAAACTGATGTATTTATTGCGGTCACCAATGACGACGAAGCCAATATTATGTCGGCTTTACTCGCTAAACGTATGGGCGCTAAAAAAGTCATGGTGCTAATCCAACGTGAAGCCTATGTCGATATTGTCCAAGAAGCGAATATTGATATTGCGATATCGCCCCAGCAAGCGACAATTTCAGCGCTGTTAACTCATATTCGTCAAGGTGATATCTGTAATGTGTATTCGTTGCGCCGTGGCGCAGCAGAAGCCATTGAAGCGATTGCCCATGGAGACTCAAGTACATCAAAAGTGGTGGGGAAAAAGATTGGCGACATTAAATTACCACCGGGAACCACCATTGGTGCAATCGTCCGTAATGATGAAGTATTAATGGGCCACGATAAAACCGTGATTGAGCAGGGTGACCATGTCATCTTATTCTTAGTAAATAAGAAGTTCATTGGTGACGTCGAAAAACTATTCCAACCTAGTGCTTTTTTCTTTTAGTTATTATGTTTAACGCCAAACAAATCATTTTTATCCTCGGTATTTTCCTCTCAATACTAACCGGATTTATGTTCGTCCCCATGGCTTTTGCACTATTTTATGGTGAAGAGACTATTGGCGACTTTATGATCTCCGGTTTATGTAGCGGATTTATCGCTATTTTGTGCATTCAAAATGGTCGAAACCATCATTTTAATCTCAATATCCGCGACATGTTCATGCTGACGAGTATTACTTGGTTTGTAGTGAGTTTATTTGCCGCACTGCCCTTCACTCTTTATCACGGTATCAATTATACCGACGCGTTCTTTGAGACTATGTCTGGCATTACCACTACAGGCTCGACAGTCATGTCGGGCTTAGACAACATGGACCGTAGCATTCTAGTATGGCGTTCATTACTACAATGGTTAGGTGGCATTGGGTTTATTGTTATGGCAGTAGCAATTTTGCCGTTTCTCAATGTTGGGGGAATGCGCTTATTTAGAACGGAGTCATCTGACTGGAGCGACAAAACCATTCCTCGCACCCAGCATATGGCTAAACACTTGTTTCTTATTTATGTCGTCCTAACACTGCTGTGTACTGTGTCTTATCATATGGCTGGCATGAGTTGGTTTGATGCCATTAATCATGCCATGACAACATTATCAACTGGTGGATATTCAACGTCAGATAGCTCAATGGCAGCCTTTTCGCATTCAGCACATTGGGTAGGTATTGTGTTTATGTTAGCGGGTGGATTACCGTTATTAATGTTTGTACAAACCATACAGCAACGCAGTGTACGCTTATGGAACGACCAACAAGTCATAGGGTTTTTACGCTTTGTATTACTGGTGTCGTTTTCACTCGCTTTTTGGCTATGGCGAGAACAAGATATAGCGTTTATCGATGCACTAAGATTAGCCAGTTTTAATGTCACTTCAGTGATTACCACCACAGGTTACGGCTTAACTGATTATCAATCATGGGGCGCGGTGGCCAGTGTAGTATTTTTATTTTTAATGTTTATTGGCAGTTGTTCCGGCTCGACATCTGGTGGGATAAAAATATTTCGTTTTCAAATCGCATTCTCCATTATGCGTCAACAAATTAAGCAACAATTCCACCCTAATGGTGTGTTTAAAGACAAATATAATGGCCATCGCATTAATGACGATATTGTCCGCTCAATCATGGCATTTTTTATGCTCATGGTTATCGTCATATTAATGCTGTCAATTACTTTAGTGCTCACAGGCTTAGATCCGATGACGAGCTTTACTGGCGCGATAACGGCTGTGACCAACGTAGGGCCAGGCCTTGGGCCAATTATTGGCCCTGCAGGTAACTTTGCCCCGCTGCCAGATGTCGCAAAATGGGCATTAGCAATAGGTATGTTATTAGGGCGCTTGGAAATACTCACTGTTGCGGTATTGTTTCACCCTAAATTTTGGCGTTTTTAGGTTCCTTAAGCAACCACTGCCGCAGAAGATGCTAAATGGCGAATGTGATCAGCATAGACTTTCACATCCTCCCAGTCGGTATAATCGATAATAGCACTGGGATCTGTAGGTCCATCGGTCATTTTCATAATAAGACGGATCATCAAGCTGTCATACCAAGGCCAGGATGGGTAATCGACTTTACCGGCAATAATTTTGACATCTTGTGGTTTCCACGGCGATAAAGTTAAAAACTTCTGTAGGTATTTATTGTTCTCAGGGATACGTTTTTCAGGTTTGCGAGCCACCACATTAACGCAAAAAAAACTATTAGGAAGTTGCGATAAATGTTGCTGATTTATACGTACAAACTCAAATACCGATTTATGATAAGAGCCATAAAGTACACAAGCACCTAAGGCCACAGCTTGATATTTAGACCACTCAATTGGGATCTTATCGTTAAGATTCACCACATCACAATGATCGCCTTTAGATTGAATTTGCTCTGCAATTGCACGGCTAATGTGTGCGGTGTGGCCACCTCGAGAATAATACAACACTAAAATATTGGCCATTTTGCGGCTCTCATTACTGATTAATTTGCCTCAGTTTGGCAAGAAAAGCTTTTTAAAACCTCTGTAACGATCACAAATTAGAAATAGCTCATATATTTAATAGTTAAAATTGAGATCTCGATGATGCGGAAGTATGATGTTAAATAAACACGGCTGTATCCAAACTAGCTGGTCATTAAAAGTCATATAAGGACTCTCATGAAGCAAGATATCGATGTCGCAACAATGCTTAATAATGCAGAAACGGCAGCACAATGGCTCAAAGCCATTGCGAATCCTTACCGCTTAATGATTTTATGTTTACTGCTAGAAAATGAGTTAAGTGTTACAGAGTTAAACGAAACTGTCCCGCTGAGCCAATCTGCCTTGTCACAGCATTTGGCGGTACTGCGAACTCAAGATTTGGTCAACACACGTAAGAGTTCACAAGTCGTTTATTACACACTTAAGAATGAACAAGTTACCGAGGTTATTTCTATTCTACATCGACGCTACTGCGTTTAAAGACTGTGAGGTTTAACCACTATCTAGTTTACACAACATAGGTATTTAAACCATATCGAGCGTTAATAGCGCGTATCATTAGACACGCTATTAATGCTATGAGATTATTTTTGCGCTGCTATCTTTTTAGCATAATCATCCACTTTATCCCAATCAGTAAACTCGAACGTCCCCTTAGTATCAGTCGGCCCTTTGGTCATCCACATGATAAATCGAATCATAAATTTATCGAAGAAACGATAACGAGGATAATCAATTTTACCGGCAAACACCCCTAGCAGCTGAGGCTGCCAAGCGGATAAATCGAGAAACTTCACCATATATGGATTGGTCTCTGGGGTATTTTTCTCAGGTTTTCTTGCCACAACGTTTACGGTAAAAAAACTATTCAGTTTGGTATCAAGTATCGCCTTGTTTTGTGAGGCAAACTTGAACAACTCTGGTCTATGTTTACCGTAGCGAATACTGGCACCTATTACCACTTTATCAGCACAAGCTAATGCATCAGCACTCACCTGTGCCAGATTAACGAGATTAACTTGCTCACCTTGCTCAGTTAATCTTTGTTGAATTTTCTGACAAATGGCTAATGTCTGCCCGTCAACCGTTGAGTATAAAATAAGCGTGTTTAACATTAATTTTTCCAAAATGTTGGAGTGAATAGCACTAATAAGGTGAACACCTCTAAGCGACCGAATAGCATTGCCATGACCAGTACCCACTTTGCACCGTCTGAAATACTCGCATAATTTGATGCAACGTCACCTAAACCTGGGCCCAAGTTATTGATACTTGCAGCGGTTGCACTGAACGCAGTAATGGCGTCCATATCTAAAGCCATCAAAATCACCATACAGACGACAAAGACTAATGCATAAGCAGAAAAGAATCCCCACACAGCATCAATAATTCTATCCGGCAATGCAGTTGAACCAATTTTTATTGAATACAATGCCTTAGGATGTACTAAGCGTTTAAGCTCACGTGAACCTTGCAGAATAAGTAGAATGAATCGAATCACTTTTATGCCGCCACCTGTTGAGCCCGCACAACCACCAATAAAACTGGAAAATATTAATAAAATAGGCAAAAACAACGGCCAGGAATGAAAACTTTCGGTACCAAAGCCGGCGGTTGTGGAAATAGAAACCACTTGAAAAAAGGCATAATCAAGGGTTTTCTCTGGCGTATCGTAAATACCAGACTGATACAAAGTGATAAAACAAATCGCAGTCAACACCAATTGAATCGCAATAATCACCCTAAACTCAGCATCTTTTAAATACACTTTAACGTTAATGCCACGGCGAGTGAATGCAGCGAAGTGTAAGCTAAAATTGACCGCCGCAATCAGCAAGAATATTGCACAAATCACATTGATCAACGGGCTTTGAAAGTAGCCCATGCTGGCATCATGAGTAGAAAAACCACCAATCGCAATGGTCGAAAACGAATGACAAATAGCATCAAAAGCATCCATACCGGCAAAGTAATATGCCAATGCGCAAGCAGAGGTAAGCATAAAGTATATGTACCACAATGCTTTAGCTGTTTCAGCAATACGCGGTGTCACTTTAGTGTCTTTTACTGGCCCCGGTACTTCTGCTTTATATAGCTGCATACCACCAATACCCAGCAAAGGTAGAATAGCGACGGCTAATACAATAATCCCCATACCGCCCATCCACTGCAGCAAATGACGATAAAACAATATTGACTTAGGTAAGTCATCTAAGCCAACAATAACGGTGGCTCCGGTGGTAGTTAACGCTGAAAACGATTCAAAAAAACTGTCGGTCCAACTTAAATCGGGGTTATTAGCAAAAATAAACGGCAGTGCACCTATCGACCCCAAAACGGTCCAGAACAACACCACAATCAAAAAACCTTCACGAGTTCGCAGCTCAGCTTTTTGATGACGATTGGGATACCATAATAAAAACCCTAAAAAAATACTGACAAAAAAAGCCTGAATAAAAGCAGTACCACCACCATCTTTGTACAAGATAGCCACTAATGCTGACGGCAGCATAGTGATTGAAAATAATCCCATCAGCAAACCGGTAATTCTAATAATTGTTTTATATTGCATTAAGGATTCTGTTTAGTTGTGCTGCGTCGGATTTAACAATTGAGTGACATTTTGGCATAAGTTAGTCATAGCTCAAACTGTAAACTTTACTTGTAGCTGGCCCTGAGTCAGAGTCGCTAGCGCTAAGTTAAACGCCTGATGATGTGATTTAGCCAACTCAAGGCGTATTTCAACCCGGTCAGTAAACACTTTATCGATTACTACGCCGTTGTGTTGAGCAACTAAATATTCAATATCAGTTAGTTGAGCATAATGACACACTAAGTTTGCCGGATACCTCAAATGCTTAACCTGAGTTTGTATTTGAGTTAACCCTTGCTTGATACCCGAAGTATAAGCTCGTACTAAACCACCAACGCCTAACTTAGTACCACCAAAATAACGCACAACAATAGCACCAAGCTCACCAATATTTGCGCCTTGTAAACACGCTAACATGGGCTTACCTGCACTACCTGACGGCTCGCCATCATCGCTAGCCCCCATATCAATGGTATTTTCTGGGCTACCAGCAACGAATGCATAACAATAGTGGTTGGCACCTGGATATTGCTGCTTTATGTCAGTAAGTACTAACTTCATATCATTAGCATGCGGGCAATGAAATAACAAAGAGATAAAGCGGCTATGCTTTATCTCTTCTTCTATGACTAGGTTAGCTTGTGGTATTAGGTATGACTCAATCAACTAAACCAGACTCTCTTGTCATATTTTCAACTCGGTTATGATGCACAATCACGTTATCTTCGATGCGGATACCACCGAACGGTCGCAGCTCAGCAACGGTTTGCCAATTAATGGTTTGCTTAGCTGTTGTAGATAGTTGCTCAAGCAAAGTATCTATAATGTAAAGGCCCGGCTCAATGGTGAGCACTTGATTTGCAGCCAATACTCGAGTGCAACGTAAAAAGGGATGTGCTTCTGGCGCCGCGATATGGGTTCCACGTTCATCGTGGGCAAATCCGCCCATATCATGAACTTGTAACCCTAACATATGCCCTAGCCCATGTGGGAAAAAGGCACTAGTAACACCTTGGGCGACTAACTGTTCAGCTGTGCCATTAGCTATGCCAAAATCAATCAGTAACTGGCCTATATGATGGTGTGTCGCAACATGCAGATCGACGTATTTAACTCCTGGCTTCATTTGCCCAATAATGGCTAATTGCACTTTATCTAGGGCGGCAATTAATTCACAAAAACGATTTTTCTCAAATGCGTATGTTCGAGTGATATCGGCAGCATAGCCATGGAAGTTAGCACCTGCATCAATCAAAAATGATAACCGCTGAGCCGGCTTAGCATGCTCTAAAGCGGTGTAATGTAAAATAGCCGCATTTTGATTTAACGCGACAATGTTGCCATAGGGCACTTCGTTTTCACTCTGGCCAATTTCAAGCAAATAGCATTGCTGGATCTCAAACTCGCTGGCACCATTATAAAAAGCATTTTTGGCAGCCAAATGCCCTTTTACCGCAATTTGGTTCGCTCGACGCATGCACTTAAGTTCATACTGAGTTTTATCAGCACGGTGGTAATGTAAGTAGTTCATTACCGCATCAGGATTACGCGCACTAAAACCTAATACATCAGCAACGTCTAAATGCTCACCGATATAAGCCCATGTTGTGAGGTTTTTAGGTAGATAGTCTGCGATACGATCTGGCTTGGTTAATAGCTGAATATCAAAATGTTCAGTCCAAAAAGCCTGCGGTACATCGTTAACCTTATGCCAAAAATCGACCGGACGATAAAAAACTAGCGTTGGCTTGTCTTGGCCATTGGCAATAACCCAACAATTAGCGGTATCTAAAATAGGTAACCAAGCTTTAAATTGCGGGTTAACTTTAAAGGGATAATTTAAGTCATCTAAAAACTGTCGGTGCGGTTGCCCTGAATGAATGACTAAACCCGAGATATTTTCACGCTGACAAATTTCAGCGACACGACGATTTAGTTCGTCGATGTGTGCATGGTATAGATGAGCTAACTGATCCATTGACTATCCCTTTTCATAAGTTTTAACTCAATCAGTCTATCACAAACATAAAAACTCCTCGCTAGATGATAAAAAATTAAACGGCCGTTTAAATTGGGGGTTGTAATTTTTCTCATTTAGTCGCACACTGAGAATTAGCTGGTCAATAGATGGCCGAAACTGCTGTGATTCAAGCTTGATAACTGCACAGTAAATAAGATGTGGAAGTCGCTTTTAAGCAATAAGGAAGCAAGCAATGATTTACCAAAGCCCTACCATTCAGGTTGAGTTACTTGAAGATAATATTGCCAAACTGTGTTTTAACGCACAAGGTTCGGTAAACAAATTTGACAGAGAAACCATAGCCTCCCTTGATGCAGCGCTAGACAGCATCAAACAAAACACCAATATTAAAGCTTTATTGCTGACATCAGCAAAAAGCACGTTTATTGTTGGTGCTGACATCACCGAATTCTTAACCCTTTTCCAACAAGATGATGCAACCTTGCTAGCTTGGGTTGAACAAGCTAACGCGGTATTCAACAAACTTGAAGATTTACCGTTTCCAACAGCTTCTGCTGTTAACGGTTTTGCTCTTGGTGGTGGTTGTGAAACTATTTTAGCAACCGACTTACGCGTTGCCGATACCAATGCTCGCATCGGTTTACCAGAAACAAAATTAGGCCTTATTCCTGGTTTTGGTGGCACTGTGCGTTTACCGCGCGTGATTGGTGCAGATAATGCGCTTGAGTGGATTACCACAGCCAAAGACCAACGCCCAGAAGATGCTTTGAAAGTTGGCGCAATTGATGCCGTTGTAGCCCCAGAAAACCTAGAAGCTGCCGCGATTCAAATGTTGCATGATGCACTTAATGGTAGCCTTGATTGGCAAGCTCGTCGCACCAAAAAGCAATCAGCACTTCAGCTACCTAAACTTGAAGCCATGATGTCTTTTGCAACGGCTAAAGGCATGGTGTTCTCAGTTGCAGGCAAGCATTATCCAGCGCCAATGGCTGCTGTGAATGTTGTCGAACAGGCTGCTGGCTTAGATCGTGACGGCGCGCTAAAAGTGGAAGCACAAGCTTTCATTAAATTAGCGAAAACAGATGTTGCTCAAGCACTAATTGGTATTTTCTTAAATGACCAATTCGTTAAAGGCAAAGCTAAGAAAGCTGCTAAGTTAGCTCATGATGTTAACCAAGCTGCGGTATTGGGTGCGGGTATTATGGGCGGCGGTATTGCTTACCAAAGCGCCAGCAAAGGCACGCCAATTGTCATGAAAGACATCGCTCAGCCTGCATTAGAGTTAGGCTTGAACGAAGCGGCTAAAATCCTTACTACTCAAGTTGCTCGCGGCCGCTCTACGCCAGAGAAAATGGCTAAAGTGTTAAACAACATTACCCCTTCTTTAGATTATGCCGCTATCAAAAATAGCGATATCGTTGTAGAAGCGGTTGTTGAACATCCAAAAGTAAAAGCGACTGTACTTGCAGAAGTTGAGCAATACGTCTCTGAAGATGCGATTATTGCGTCAAACACCTCAACTATCTCAATCAACTTACTGGCTAAAAGCCTGAAGAAACCAGAACGTTTCTGCGGTATGCACTTCTTTAACCCAGTGCACAAAATGCCATTAGTTGAAATTATCCGTGGTGAGCACAGCTCAGAAGAAACCATCGCAACAGTTGTTGCTTACGCGAGCAAAATGGGTAAAACCCCGATTGTTGTTAACGATTGTCCAGGTTTCTTCGTTAACCGCGTATTGTTCCCATACTTTGCTGGCTTTAGTGGTCTTCTTGCCGAAGGCGCTGATTTCGCCGCTGTCGATAAAGTGATGGAAAAACAGTTTGGTTGGCCAATGGGTCCTGCTTACTTACTTGACGTTGTCGGTTTAGATACTGGTCATCACGCCCAAGCCGTTATGGCAGAAGGCTTCCCAGATCGTATGGGTAAAAATGGCAAAGACGCTATCGATATTATGTTTGAAAACAAACGTCTAGGTCAGAAAAACACTAAAGGTTTCTATGCCTATTCTGTTGACCGTCGTGGTAAGCCGAAGAAAGACATTGATACTACAAGCTATGCATTATTAGGCGAAACGTTTGGTGAATTAAAAGCATTCGAGCCAGATGACATCATCGCTCGCTGCATGATCCCAATGATCATCGAAACGGTTCGTTGTTTAGAAGAAGGCATTATTGCATCACCTGCTGAAGGCGATATGGGTCTAGTTTACGGTATTGGTTTCCCTCCATTCCGTGGCGGTGTATTCCGTTATTTAGACACCATGGGCGTAGCAAACTTTGTTGCCCTAGCAGACAAATACGCACATCTTGGTGGCTTATATCAAGTTACCGATACCATGCGTGAACTTGCAGCCAACAACGGTAGTTACTACCAAGCCTAATTAGTGGGAAAGGAATTAAATCATGAAACAAGCTGTTATCGTAGACTGCATTCGTACCCCGATGGGCCGTTCAAAGGCTGGGGTATTTAGAAATGTACGTGCAGAGACTCTTTCTGCAGAATTAATGAAAGCATTATTAGTGCGTAACCCGCAACTAGACCCTAACGACATTGAAGATGTTATTTGGGGTTGTGTGCAGCAAACACTAGAGCAAGGTTTCAACATTGCTCGTAACGCATCATTATTGGCTGGTATCCCTAAAACAGCGGGTGCCGTTACCGTAAACCGTTTATGTGGTTCATCAATGGATGCTCTTCATCAAGCGGCTCGTGCCATCATGACCGGTCAAGGCGACACCTTTATTATTGGTGGTGTTGAACACATGGGTCACGTACCAATGAACCACGGGGTTGATTTTCACCCAGGTCTTGCAAACCGCGTAGCTAAAGCATCTGGCATGATGGGCTTAACTGCCGAAATGTTAGGTAAAATGCACGGCATTACTCGTGAACAACAAGATGCGTTTGCAGTACGTTCTCATCAACGCGCTCATGCTGCCACTATTGAAGGTCGTTTTGCCAAAGAGATTTGGGGCATTGAAGGCCACGACGTAAACGGCGCACTGATCAAAGTAATGACAGACGAAGTAATCCGTCCTGAAACAACACTTGAGTCACTTGCGGGTTTACGTCCAGCATTCGACCCGGTAAACGGTACCGTAACTGCGGGTACATCTTCTGCATTGTCAGACGGTGCTTCGGCGATGTTAGTCATGGAAGAATCTAAAGCTCGTGCATTAGGCTTAACCATTCGCGCGCGTATTCGCTCAATGGCCGTTGCGGGTTGTGATGCAGCTATCATGGGTTATGGTCCTGTACCTGCAACCAAAAAAGCATTAGCTCGCGCTGGCTTATCTGTTGCCGATTTAGATCTTATCGAATTAAACGAAGCGTTTGCGGCACAGTCATTACCTTGTGTTAAAGATCTTGGCTTACAAGATGTTGTCGATGAAAAGATTAACCTTAACGGTGGCGCGATTGCATTAGGTCATCCACTAGGTTGTTCAGGTGCTCGTATATCAACGACTCTGATTAACTTAATGGAAGAAAAAGATGCAACGCTTGGTCTTGCCACTATGTGTATCGGTTTAGGTCAAGGTATCGCAACCGTATTCGAACGCGTATAAGGTTTAAAATCTCTAGCTGATCATTCATCAGCTGCAATGAAAACGAGCCAAACTGGCTCGTTTTTTTTATTTTTAAATTTTTATGCTTTGGCTAATGTTCCACGTGAAACATGTTTTATGAAAAATAAAAAAAGATAAAACAACATAAATTAGTAGCAAACTTGGCAAGCATAAATGACAAGAGTAACATTAGCGATAATTAGATAAGTAAAATAGATAGCACTCAATGAACGATATTTATACCCAGGCGCAACACCAGCTCGACGCACTAGGTCTTCGCTGTCCAGAGCCAGTTATGATGATCCGTAAAACAGTACGTAAAATGGCTGACGGTGAAACATTACTTGTTATAGCGGATGACCCTGCCACTACACGAGACATACCCAGCTTTTGTGAATTTATGGATCACACCTTAATTGCTAGCGATACTAGTAAAACGCCATATCACTATTTACTCAAAAAAGGACTTTAAAAATGAAAATCACATTGGAAGCAATCGCATACAAAACAGCAAAACGCGGCGTGATGAAACCCGCTTTCTGTGCCAATGTGACTTTAGAGCGCGGTGTCGAGAATGACGTTTTTGGCCGACCAGGTAAACGCCAGGTGACAGTGATGTCAAAACAGCAATGGCAAAAAGCCTGCCAGCAAATTAATGTAGATTTAGATTGGTTAACTCGTCGAGCTAACTTATTGATCAGCGGCTATGAATTTAGCCCTGCGGATGTAGGTAAAACGATCTCAATTGGTACTGAGCTAAAACTACAAATCACTGGCGAAACCGATCCATGTAAAAAAATGCAACAAGCTCACTCAGGGCTTGAACAAGCATTAACACCTGACTGGCGTGGCGGAGTCACCTGCCGCGTGATCCAAGCTGGCTTAATACAAGCCGATGACTCAGTAAATATCGATTAGCAAAATCGATAAATCATTTTCATTTAAGCCTTTCATATTAAAATCTAACGCTGTAGCACTCATTGTTTGTTAATCGATAACAAACATGCGTGTTATCGTCTGTCATTAATTGATACAGATTTGTTATACCCCTTATCGGTAATTTATGCGATAAAGGAACCATTCAAACCGACAAACGCAGTAAAGCCAAGTACTCTTCAGGTCATCTAATCATGCTAAATGAGATGACCTATACGAGTATTAAGCTTGATTAAATCCACTGAAAATAAAAACGACAACGGATAATCTACTCTATGTTGACTCAAAAACTCACCCCTCTCTATACCGCTATGGCACTTACTCTAGGTATTTCTAGCTTTGCCTATGCCGAAGATGACAAAATAAAATGGCACGTAAATGCTCCTGAAAATGCGCCATTGAGTAAAATTGATATTAATGTTACCGAAGGGACATGGATGAACATCAATGTATCACCTAATGGTGAACACATTGTATTTGATCTATTAGGTGATATTTACCAAATACCGATAGCTGGAGGTGAAGCAAAACCACTGGCACAAGGTATAGCTTGGCAAATGCAGCCAGTATATAGCCCAGACGGTAAGTATATAGCTTTCACCTCTGATGAAGATGGTGGCGATAATATTTGGATAATGAATGCCGATGGCACTAATCCACATGCAATAACGACTGAAACCTTTCGTTTACTCAACAGCCCAGCCTGGAGTCCTGACTCACAGTATTTAGTAGCTAGAAAACACTTCACAGGCACTCGCAGCTTAGGAGCCGGTGAAGTGTGGATGTTTCACGTTGCTGGTGGCGAAGGGGTAAAACTAACTGAGCGTCCTAACGAGCAAAAAGATTTAGGTGAACCCGCCTATTCACCTGATGGCCGTTATATTTACTTCAGCCAAGATGCGACCCCTGGTAAAACCTTTCACTATTCTAAAGACTCGGTAAAAGGCATTTATAAGATCAAACGTTACGACACACAAACAGGCGATATTGAAGTATTGATTGAAGGTACTGGCGGTGCGATTAGACCAACACCAAGCCCTGACGGCAAAATCCTTGCTTACATCAAACGTGATGGATTCCAGTCAACGCTCTATTCTCTCGATTTAACCTCTGGTGAAGAAACCAAGCTGTATGACAAACTTGATCGTGATATGCAGGAAACATGGGCTATTCATGGTGTGTACCCAACAATGTCGTGGACCAAAGACAATAAGCACATCGTATTTTGGGCTAAAGGTAAAATCAATAAACTTGATGTCGACAGTAAACAAGTAACAGACATTCCATTCAGTGTTAACACTCAAAGAGATATTCAGCCATCAGTCCGCTTTACTCAAAACTTAGATAAAGATGAATTTGATGTAAAAATGCTGCGTATGGCACAAGTGTCACCAGATGGCGAAAAAGTAGTATTTGAAGCCTTAGGTAAAATTTGGATTCGAGATATTAAAGACGGTAAACATAAACGATTAACCCGTTTAGATGATGACATCAATGAGCTATTCCCACAGTGGTCACGTGACGGTAAAGACATCGTATTCACCACTTGGAATGATCAACAGCAAGGCACCGTCAGTGTTGTTAGCGCCAGAGGTGGTAAAGCTAAGGTGTTGACCAACGAGCCTGGCAAATATGTCGAACCAACCTTTTCACCTAATGGCGAATATATTGTTTATCGAAAAGCGCGCGGTGGCTACATGACACCACGAACTTGGTCACAAGAACCCGGTTTATATAAAGTCGATATCAAAGGAAAGCAAAGTACCAAACTAACAGCCAGTGGCCATCAACCACAATTCGGAGCTGACTCAGACCGTGTTTACTTTATGGATTCAGGGGAAACCCCAGAGTTTGCCTCTATCGGCATGAACGGTTTTGAAAAACGTACCCATTACACCAGCGACCATGCTACCGAGTTTCGTTTATCACCCAACGGTGAGCACTTAGCTTTTGCTGAACGCTTTAGAGTATATGTTACTCCCTTTGCTAAACACGGTGAAACCATTGCGATTGGGCCTAAAGCAACCAACTTACCCATTACTCAACTAAGCGCCCGTGCAGGTGAAAGCATTAGCTGGAACGGTAAGAACAACCAACTGTATTGGACATTGGGCCCAGATTTATATCAAGCAGATGTAGACACTCAATATACAAAAGCGGAAACCAAGGTCGATCCTAAAATCACTGCTATTGGTTTTAAAGATAAAGCCGATGTTCCACGTGGAACAGTGGTATTTACCGGCGGCAAAGTGATTACGATGGAAAATGACCAAGTTATTGATAATGGTGTCGTTATCGTTAAAGACAATAAAATTGTTAGTGTTGGTGATGCTAATACAGTCATTCCTAAAAACGCCCAAATTATCGATATTAGTGGCAAAACCATCATGCCCGGCCTGTTTGATGCTCATGCTCATGGTGGCCAAGCAGATGATGAGATTATTCCACAGCAAAACTGGGCCTTATATTCAGGTCTGTCACTTGGGGTAACAGCTATTCACGACCCATCAAATGACACAACCGAAATATTTGCCGCTTCAGAACAACAAAAAGCAGGCAAAATTGTTGGACCGCGTATTTTCTCTACGGGGACGATTTTATACGGAGCAAACTTACCTGGTTATACTTCGCATGTTGATTCACTTGATGATGCAAAGTTCCACTTAGAGCGTCTTAAAAAAGTCGGTGCATTTAGCGTTAAGAGTTACAATCAACCACGTCGTGATCAACGCCAACAAATTATTGCTGCTGCGCGAGAGCTCGAAATGATGGTAGTGCCTGAAGGTGGCAGTTTACTACAGCACAATTTATCCATGATAGCCGATGGTCACACGACGGTAGAACATTCATTGCCAGCAGCATCAATTTACAATGATATTAAGCAATTCTGGAGCCAAACAGAAGTTCACTATACCCCGACACTAGTGGTTGCATATGGTGGTATTTCTGGTGAGCATTACTGGTATGATAAAACCGACGTTTGGGCTCACCCTCGCCTAAGTATGTATGTGCCGCACGATATACTTGATGCCCGATCAATGCGAAGAACCACAGCACCGGACGAACATTACAACCACTTTAATGTTGCCCGCGTAGCAAATGAGTTAAACAACATCGGCGTTAAACCTAATATTGGTGCTCATGGTCAACGAGAAGGATTAGCTGCACATTGGGAAATGTGGATGTTTGCTCAAGGCGGCATGAGTAATATGGAAGTATTAAAAACCGCGACAATTAATCCGGCGACAACCTTTGGTATGGACCATCAACTGGGTTCTATCAAAGTGGGTAAATTGGCTGACTTAATTGTGATTGATGGCGATCCATTAGCCGATATAAGAACGACTGATAAAGTCACTTACACTATGGTTAATGGTAAGCTATTTAATTCAGAAACCATGAATCAAATAAATGGTGATAAACATAAACGTAAGCCGTTTTTCTTTGAAAAAATCTAACGATTAAGTTAAGCCAATAAAAAAGGTGTTCCACGTGGAACACCTTTTTTTATACTTTTAATAAAATCAATACTGACCATAACAATGACAATCTGTGGTGTGATCATTCACCATGCCCACGGCTTGCATAAATGCATAACAAATTGTCGGACCAACAAAGTTAAAACCAAGCTTTTTTAACGCCTTAGACATAGCTTCAGATTCTGGTGTTTGTGCAGGAACCTGGCTTAATGAACTGAAGTTATTTTCTTTAGGTTTACCGCCAACAAAACCCCATAAAAACTTAGAGAAATCATCACCCTGCTCTACAAATGCTAAATAAGCTTTAGCATTTCTGATGATCGAGTTTATTTTAAGACGATTGCGCACAATACCCGGTTCGAGCATTAACTCTGCCACTTTAACTTGATCGTACTGTGCAATAATACTCGGCTCAAAATTAGCAAACAGTAATTCGTAATTTTGTTGCTTTTTTAGAATGGTAATCCAAGACAATCCAGCTTGTTGGCCATCAAGACATAACTTAGCAAAAAGCTGTTTAGGATCAAATTCAGGTCGTCCCCAAACAGTATCATGATAATGCTGATATAAAGGGTCTTCACTTACCCAGCCACATCGGTTAACTTGCATGGTACGGTTCCATTAACGTTTTGAGTAGTACGTTAAAAAATAACCTACATCTACCTTGCTCTACAAGGTATAATCATCAACATTTTCTATTAATAGCCTGACAGTAGTAGACATGACGACGAAACATGACGTAAAGACATTTCAAGGGTTCATCCTAACCCTTCAGGAATATTGGGCGCAGCAAGGTTGCGCAATTGTTCAACCTCTAGATATGGAAGTTGGCGCTGGTACTTTCCACCCGCAGACGTTCTTACGTTCATTAGGCCCTGAGCCAATGAGCAGTGCATACGTGCAACCGTCTCGCCGTCCTACTGATGGACGTTATGGTGAAAACCCTAACCGCTTACAGCATTACTACCAATTTCAAGTAGTCCTCAAGCCATCGCCTGATAATATTCAAGAGCTTTATTTAGGCTCACTTGAAGCTCTAGGCATCGATACTCAAATACATGATATTCGCTTTGTCGAAGACAATTGGGAATCACCAACATTGGGCGCATGGGGCTTAGGCTGGGAAGTTTGGCTCAATGGTATGGAAGTGACACAGTTTACTTACTTCCAACAAGTTGGCGGTATTGAATGTAGTCCTGTTACCGGCGAAATTACTTACGGTCTAGAACGTCTAGCAATGTACATTCAGGAAGTTGATAGTGTATATGATCTGGTGTGGACAGACGGACCGTTGGGCCGTGTGACCTATGGTGATATTTTTCACCAGAACGAAGTTGAGCAATCGACTTATAACTTCGAACACGCCGATGTCGATTTTATGTTCACCCTGTTCGATCAATGTGAAAAGATGTGCATGCACTTATTATCACTAGAAAAACCATTACCACTACCTGCTTACGAGCAAGTAATGAAAGCATCGCACGCTTTCAATTTACTTGATGCACGCCATGCAATTTCTGTCACCGAACGTCAGCGTTATATCCTTCGCGTTCGTACGATGGCAAAAGGTGTTGCAGAATCTTATTATCAAGCACGTGAAGCGCTTGGCTTCCCACTGTGTAAGTAGAGGTAACAGATGAATTTTGAAAACTTACTCATTGAAGTGGGCACCGAAGAATTACCGCCAAAGGCGCTACGCACATTAGCGGAATCTTTTTTAGCTAACTTTACCGATGAATTAACCAAAGCAGACCTGCCATTTGATTCTGCCGTTTGGTATGCAGCCCCACGACGCTTGGCCATTAACGTATTGGGATTAGCTTTAGCACAAGCCGATAAAGTCGTTGAAAAACGCGGTCCTGCGGTTAGCTCAGCATTTGATGCTGACGGTAACCCAACTAAAGCAGCACAAGGCTGGGCCCGTGGTAATGGCATTACGGTTGAGCAAGCAGAGCGTTTAACAACCGATAAAGGTGAATGGTTAGTTCACCAAGCTAAAGTGGTTGGTGTTGAAACCAAAAGCTTAATTGCTGACATGGCACAACGAGCACTCGATAAATTACCTATCCCTAAACCAATGCGTTGGGGAAACAACAAAACTCAGTTTATTCGCCCAGTTCACACTGTGACCATGCTATTAGGCAACGAGTTAGTTGCGGGTGAATTACTTGGTATTAAATCTGACCGCGTTATTCGTGGCCACCGATTTATGGGTAAAGCCAGCTTTGAGTTAGATCATGCCGACAACTATTTGGCCGCGCTAAAAGAGCAAGGTAAAGTACTAGCAGATTATGAATTACGTAAATCGCTAATCAAAGTTGATGCTGAAGCTGCAGCAGCTAAATTAGGTGGTATTGCCGATATTCAAGACGGCCTACTAGAAGAAGTCGCTTCATTGGTTGAATGGCCAATAGTGCTAACAGCTAGCTTTGAAGAAAAGTTTCTAAATGTGCCTTCAGAAGCCTTAGTTTACACCATGAAAGGTGATCAAAAGTACTTCCCGGTATTTGATAACAGCGGCAAGTTATTACCTAACTTTATCTTTGTCACCAACATAGAATCAAAAGATCCACAGCAGATTATTTCAGGTAACGAAAAAGTCGTTCGTCCACGTCTGGCTGATGCAGAGTTCTTCTTTAACACTGATAAAAAGCACACGCTTGAGTCTCGTATTGCCAGTTTAGATACGGTTGTATTCCAAAAGCAGCTGGGCACACTAAAAGCGCGCGTTGAACGTATTTCAGCGTTAGCAGGCTTTATTGCAACACAAATGAACGACAATGGCGTCAATACTAGTAGCCTAGATGCTAGCCGTGCAGGCTTATTGTCTAAAGCAGACCTTATGACCAACATGGTCATGGAGTTTACTGACACCCAAGGCACTATGGGCATGCATTACGCCCGCTTAGACGGCGAAACTGAAGCGGTAGCGCTAGCACTTGAAGAACAATATAAGCCTAAGTTCTCTGGTGATACAGTACCAACAGCAAATGTATCTTGCGCTGTTGCTTTAGCCGAAAAACTCGATACTTTAGTGGGTATTTTTGGTATTGGCCAAGCACCTAAAGGCGCGGCAGATCCATTTGCACTTCGTCGAGCTGCTATCGGTATTTTGCGAATTATTGTTGAACACAAGCTACCTTTGGACTTAGTAGAATTAATTGCTAAAGCACAAACATTGCATGCTGCAAACATCACCAATGCGAATACCAGTGAGGATGTCCTAGAGTTCCTACTGGCACGTTTCCGAGCCTGGTATCAAGATAAAGGTATTCAAGTTGATGTTATTTTAGCCGTGCTTGCTCGTCGTCCGACTCGCCCAGCTGATTTTGACAGTCGCGTTAATGCAGTATCTCATTTCCGTGGTTTAGAAGCGTCTAGTGCGCTTGCTGCAGCCAATAAGCGTGTTTCTAATATCTTGGCTAAAGTTGAAGGTAAACTGCCTGAAACCATCAACCAAGCACTATTAAGCGAAACAGCAGAAAAAACCTTAGCGGCTAAACTTGCACAACTGCAACCGCAGTTAGCGCCCTTGTTTGCCACAGGTGATTACCAACAAGCATTAACCTTATTAGCTGACTTACGTGAGAGCGTCGATCAGTTCTTTGAAGATGTGATGGTAATGGCAGATGATGAAGCATTGAAAAACAACCGTTTAGCTTTGTTAACTAATCTTCGTGAGCAGTTCTTACACGTTGCGGATATTTCATTACTGCAATAGATTCAGTCGACTATCATTAACAAAAAAGCGCCGAAAGGCGCTTTTTTATGGGCAATACAATGATAAAAAGCATATCTTAATCAATCTACAACCGGACCACCAAAGACAGACTACTTTTAAAGTGTATCTAAAATTGCATCAGCTTTTGATGTAGCACAATAAACTCTTCTTCACTCAAGTCCACTTGGGCCAACAACAGCGCCAATGCTGCTTGAGGTAATTTATCAACCTGTTGCAACATCGAACACTCACTAATAATATTGGCTTTCCAAATGAGTAATGCCATCTCATCCACAGGTTTAATATTGCTATTCGCTAACAAAGTTAATGATGCTTCAAAGTGCTCTGGTAATTGCCAGTAACGAGCTAAAAGCGCACTCAGCGTTAATGACTTGGTGGTCATCACTTGCTTAAACAACGAAGAACTCGGCTGCTCTCCTGGCTCTGCTTGATAAAAAGCATCCACCAGCAGTTTAAAAATCGCAATTTTACCCACGTCATGTAACAAGCCTAATAAAAAAGCACGATCTCGTTGCTCAGAGCGAGCTAATTCGCTGGCTAAAAAAGCCACTTGCATAGAATGGCGCCAAATTTCTGCACCAAAGCGTCGAAAGTAAATAGCTTTGATATCAATTAATTCTCGGGCTAAGCAAGTGGTAATAAACTGCCTTAACTGTTGTCGCCCCACCTGCACTAACGCTTGTTGAATGCTACTAACATCCGTATCTGCACGTTTAAATGCGGGTGAATTGCATAGTTTGAGTACTTCAACACACAATAAAGGGTCTTGCTCAATGAGCTTTATTAGCTCTTGGGTTTCAATACTGTCATCAGCAAGCTTCTTATCAAGTTCGAGTATTTTACTAGGAAGTTTTAATACATTTTCAGCAATAGACTCTGGTGAGCTAAGTGCTTGCTCAATTTTTTGCATCACGCTTCGTTCAAGATTATTGGCAATACCTGTGGTGGTTGATTGTTGGCTAGCAAACAATAAACTATAAAACAATGCCGACAAATCTAACTGCGACTCAGCTGCAAGTTTAGGTGTAATTTCAACAGCGAGTTGTGTCGATTGTTGTTGGATCTGCTGGCGTTTTTCAACTGATGTTTTGCCAGTAAATTTAACTTGTTCATTACGGTCACGAATATTGAATAATTTTTTAAAAAAACCAGTAACCACAATTAATAACCTTATGAGAAGTTGAATTAAATACTATATAACCATAGTAAAAAAATACAAAAAAGGGTGCCCTATAGGCACCCTTTTTTTTAAAACGCGCTTATACGTCTAAGTTAGCTACATTGAGCGCATTAGTTTCAATAAACTCACGACGCGGCTCAACTTGATCACCCATTAAGCAGGTAAATAGCTGATCGGCAGCAACAGCATCTTCAATGGTGACACGTAACATACGACGTGATTCAGGATCCATTGTAGTTTCCCACAATTGCTCAGGGTTCATTTCACCCAATCCTTTATAACGTTGGATATACAGACCGCGTTTTGCTTCACTGATAGTCCAATCTAACGCTTCTAAGAAGCTTTCAACTTCCTTAACACGCTCGCCACGTTGTACATAGCCGCCCTCTTCAATCATACCGTCTAACGCAGCACCTAATTTAGCAATACGTTGGTAATCGGTTGAGGTGAAGAAGTCATAACCAAATAAATAATTAGTATCAATACCGTGTTTACGGATCGTCACGCTAGGGGTATAAACCTTACGCTCAGGATCAAGCATCACATTAACGGTAAAGATAATTCCGCTGCTTTCTCGATCAATTAAGTCCGCGATAAAGGCATTACACCAAGTCGTCATCTTCGCTTCATCACTCAACACATCTGCTGTCACTTCAGGGTGATACAACATGCGGTCAAGTAACACTGCTGGGAAACGCTTTTCTAGACGCTTAATAATACGTTCAACTTCACGATACTGGGCGACTAAACGCTCTAATGGCTCACCAGACATTCCCAACGCACCTTGGCTTGGATAAATATTAGTGCCATCAAGTGCTTGAGTGGTTAAGTATTCCGTTAATGCTGGCTCATCTTTCAAATACTGTTCTTGCTTACCTTTTTTCACTTTAAACAGTGGTGGTTGCGCAATATAAATATAGCCACGTTGGATTAACTCAGGCATTTGACGGAAGAAGAAGGTCAACAGCAAGGTACGAATATGTGAGCCGTCGACGTCAGCATCGGTCATGATGATGATGTTGTGATAACGCGTTTTATCTGGGTTATATTCGTCACGGCCGATACCACAACCTAATGCAGTAATAAGCGTTGCGACTTCTTGTGAAGATAACATCTTGTCAAAACGCGCTTTTTCTACGTTTAAGATTTTACCTTTCAGTGGAAGAATAGCTTGGTTTTTACGGTTACGTCCCTGCTTGGCAGATCCGCCAGCAGAGTCCCCTTCCACGATATAGATTTCAGAAAGACCAGGATCTTTCTCTTGGCAGTCAGCCAGTTTTCCTGGCAGGCCACCTAAATCTAATGCACCTTTACGGCGAGTCATTTCACGAGCTTTACGCGCTGCTTCACGTGCACGAGCCGCGTCTACAATTTTGCCGACAATTAATTTAGCATCTGCAGGATTTTCTAATAGGTAATCGTTTAACTGCTCACCCATGGTTTGTTCAACTGCACTTTTCACTTCACTTGATACAAGTTTGTCTTTAGTTTGTGAACTGAACTTAGGATCTGGCACTTTCACAGAAATAACCGCAGTTAAGCCTTCACGGGCATCATCACCAGTAGCACTGGTTTTACCTTTTTTGTTAAAGCCTTCACGTTCCATGTAGTTATTCAAGTTACGTGTTAATGCACCACGGAAGCCCACTAAGTGAGTACCACCATCGCGCTGAGGAATATTATTGGTAAAACAGAAGATGTTTTCTTGATAACCATCATTCCACTGCATGGCAACTTCGACAGTAATACCGTCATCACGCTCTTGTGAAAAATGGAATACATCTTTGTTTATTGGCGTTTTATTACGGTTTAAGTAATCTACGAAAGCACTAATACCACCTTCATACTTAAAGAACTCATCTTTGTTGTCACGTTCGTCAACTAAACGAATACCCACGCCAGAGTTGAGGAAAGACAGTTCACGTACTCGTTTGGCTAAAATTTCAAAATGGAATTCAACGTCGGTAAACGTCTGACTACTTGGCCAAAAACGAAGTTCGGTACCGGTTTTAACGGCATCACCGATTTCTTTGATCGGCGCATCTGGTACCCCATGAGTATAAAACTGCTCATAGACTTTACCAGCACGACGAATGGTTAACTGTAGTTTTTCTGATAAGGCGTTAACGACCGACACACCCACGCCGTGAAGACCGCCAGAGACTTTGTAAGAGTTATCATCAAACTTACCACCAGCATGAAGTACGGTCATAATAACTTCAGCGGCAGAGATCCCCTCTTCCTCGTGGATTGACACAGGAATACCACGACCATCGTCTTTCACTGAGACTGAACCATCAGAATGAATGGTAATGGTGATATCGCTACAATGGCCGGCTAAAGCTTCATCGATAGAGTTATCAACCACTTCGAATACCATGTGATGAAGACCTGTGCCATCATCAGTATCACCAATGTACATACCAGGTCTCTTACGGACTGCATCAAGGCCTTTTAATACCTTGATACTCGAAGAATCGTAACTATTCTCTGACATATTTATCTCTCGTTGTTATTCAATAACCGTTACTCGCCCTTGTTCCACATGAAACATCCTGTTTGGAGGGCTAGATAACGAATCGACTATTGCTTGCGGATCGATCGCAGTGACAAAAATTTGTGCACCGGTTTCGGTTAACTGCTGAAGCAATAGCTGCCTATGCTGTGCATCCAACTCCGACGGTAAATCGTCGACCAGATAAATACTATTTTTATCTAGTTGTTGTTTGAGCAACTTTCCCTGTGCAATACGCAGTGCACAGACTAATAATTTTAATTGTCCACGGGACAACGCATCCTGCGCTGGTAAATTACCCACTCGCAAACGTAAGTCTGCTTTGTGGGGGCCGCTGCCCGTATTACCAGCGGCTAAATCTCTTGAGTATTGGTTTTCAAGTAATTGGGCAAAATCCGTTTTACTGTCCCATCCTCGGGTAAAAGAAACCTTAATATCAATATGAGGTAAAAACACCCCGATTATACCCTTTAGTAGCTCATTTAACGAGTCTACATATAGATTTCGTATATCGGTAACCTGTTCAGCATACCGCACCAACTCCTTATCCCAAAACTGTATTTGGCTGTAGGAAGATTGATTTCTAAGTAATTGATTGCGCTGCTTTAATACCTTTCGAGTATTCACCCAAGCTTGATAAAAATTCGGATCAGAATGAAATGCACCCCAATCGATAAATTGGCGTCGAGCTTTAGGTCCCTCGAACAATAACGAAAAACTTTCTGGGGTGATGACTTGAATAGGCAAGGTTTCGGCTAAGGTCGATAAACGCTTAACCTTTTCACCATCAATTTTAACTTCTGTCTCACCACTTCGATAACGACGTAAACCTATTTTACAGTCTCGTTCAGCGTCTATTAAATGGGCAAACAAGGTGAGTTTATCGTCTTCATGGTTGATCACACGTTGCGATAAATGGCTACGAAATGAGCGGCCCATACCCAAAAAATAAATAGCTTCAAGAATACTGGTTTTGCCACTGCCATTTTGACCGTAAATCAAATTTAAGCCCTTACAAGGCTCCAATGATGCTGAGGTAATGTTACGAAATGAACTGATGGTAATACGCGATAAACTCATGAAAACCTATTTGTGATAACCGCTGTGATTAATCCAGTAAAGACAAATAAGGCGCCTTACAGCACCTTATATAACTTGTTAGACAATAATCCGTTATAGACGCATTGGCATCACCACATACATAGAATCTTCTTCTTTGTGGTTTTCAATCAAGGCACTCGAATTGCCATCAATTAGAGTAATACGAACTTCATCACTGGCTAAGTTATTTAAAACATCAAGTAGATAACTAACGTTAAAACCAATTTCTAGATTGTCAGAGTCATATTCAACATCAATGATCTCTTCAGCTTCTTCTTGCTCAGGATTATTAGCGGTAATTTTTAATAAACCAGATTCAAGCTGAATACGTACACCACGGAATTTTTCATTCGACAGAATAGAGGCACGGGTTAACGCTTGCTTTAGTTGATTACGACTGGCAATGACCACTTTGTTGCCACCTTTAGGTAACACTCGGCGGTAATCAGGGAAACGTCCATCAACAAGTTTACTGGTAAACACAGCAGAACTGGTAACCGCTCGAATGGCATTATCACCAATAGCAATGGTGATGTCCTGATCGTCACTGTCGAGTAAGCGCGCCATTTCAACCACACCTTTGCGCGGTACAATGACTTGCTTTTCAGGTAATGTCACCTCAAGGGTGCGATGGCTTAATGCTAAACGGTGTCCATCTGTAGCGATAGCACGTAATACATTACCTTCGGTTTCAAATAACAATCCATTGAGATAATAACGCACATCTTGGTTGGCCATAGAAAACTGAGTAGAGTCAATTATCGACTTCAACACACCTTGCTTTAAGCTAAATTCAATATCCGCTTGGAATGCTTCAACGTTGGGGTAATCTTCGGCAGGTAATGTTGCTAAGGAAAAACGGCTACGGCCAGAACGCAATAACCATTTATTATCTTGCTGTTCGACTTTTAATTCACTTTGCTCTGGCAATGACTTAACAATATCCAGCAGTTTTTTGGCAGGAACGGTCGTACGACCGACATCAATATCACCATGAATTGCCGCTTGGCCCACTAACTCAACTTCTAAATCAGTGCCCGTTAGCTTAAGTGAAGACTCACTAACTTCAACTAATAAGTTGGCTAAAATAGGTAAATTGTGTCTGCGTTCTACCGCGCCGCACACTAGCTGCAACGGCTTTAATAGGGCGTCCCTATCAATTGAAAATTTCATCGTGTCTAGATTCCCTGAATTAAGAAGACAAAGTTCTAATCAAGTTAGCATAATCTTCTTTAATATCATGACTTTCTTCGCGCAATTGAGCGATTTTACGACAAGCATGTAATACTGTCGTATGGTCACGACCACCAAAAGCATCACCTATTTCCGGTAAACTTTGGTTAGTAAGTTCTTTAGATAGCGCCATCGCCACTTGTCTAGGCCTTGCCACACTGCGAGAACGGCGTTTAGACAGCATATCTGCCATTTTTATTTTGTAGTATTCAGCAACTGTCTTCTGAATATTGTCTATAGTGACTAATTTTTCTTGCAGTGCCAAGAGATCTCTTAATGCTTCACGCACAAAGTCGATAGTAATTGGACGACCAGTAAAGTTAGCATTAGCAATCACGCGGTTTAGCGCGCCTTCTAACTCACGTACGTTTGAACGTAAACGCTTAGCAATAAAAAATGCCACTTCATCAGGTAGGTTTATTCCGCTCTCTTGTGCTTTACGCATTAAAATCGCTACGCGGGTTTCTAACTCTGGAGGCTCAATCGCAACCGTTAAACCCCAACCAAAGCGTGATTTTAAACGATCCTCTACCCCGTCAATCTCTTTAGGATAACGATCTGAGGTTAAAATAATTTGATGATTACCTTCTAATAATGCATTAAAGGTATGGAAAAATTCTTCTTGAGAACGATCTTTATTGGCAAAAAATTGAATATCATCAATAAATAATGCATCGACGCTACGATAATAACGCTTAAACTCTTCGATCGCGTTGTTTTGTAATGCTTTAACCATGTCCTGAACAAAACGCTCAGAGTGCATGTACACCACTTTAGCATTGGGATTATTTTTAATAATACCATTGCCAACTGCGTGTAAAAGATGAGTTTTACCTAAACCAGTGCCGCCATATAAAAACAATGGATTATAAGCGCCACCTGGATTTTCAGATACTTGCAAAGCCGCAGCTTTACCTAACTGATTCGATTTACCTTCAACGAAGTTATCAAATTGATAGGTAGGATTAATATTACTACGATGATTAGGATTAATAATCGGTTCGGCTTGGGTATTAAAAGACGTCGTTCCCACTTGAGCTTTGGTTTGACGATTCACAGGCTTAACCGCTACCGGAGCTGGCGCAACCGGACGTGCAGAAGGACGGCTACCAATATCAAAACGTAACTTAGGTGCATTACTGCCCATTTGTTCAGTAAAAAATTGATTAATGATATTGATGTATTTATCGCGTACCCAATCCAGCACAAAACGATTAGGTGCATACAAAACTAATGTATCACCATCCATTTCAGCTTGTAACGGACGGATCCACATACTGAACTGCTGTGCTGATAACTCGTCTTGTAGTCTACCGATACATTGTTGCCAAAGTGAAACCGCCACTTATTTATCCCCAAATATCTTTAATCAAAGGAGATGTATTCTATAGTGAGATCACAATGATCGCTATCCTTTAAAGCAGAATTATCCCCAGCGAGATCATTCTGTGTATAAATAGATGATCTTCCATGATCAAAATCGATCGGTAAACAGTAAAAATCAAGCAAATCCAGCTTTATTAACCGATCCAACTTGATCTATAATAGCCTTTCTTTGATCTGCTGAAACAACGAAAGATCCACAAGATATAGTGTCTGTACACAGACTTATCCACATCTTATGGTGCTTAATGCTTAGTAGCTTCAAATAAAGATTGGCAGAAATTTATCATATAAGTACTTTCGTTATTGACGACAGTACTTAAAGTGATTACAATTCGGCCTCTTTTTTGCCCTTACCTCTAATGTTGGAGATAAGGAAAATTCACTAACAAAGACGGATTGCCATCATGAGTAAACGTACTTTTCAACCTAGCAACCTGAAGCGCAAGCGTTCTCACGGCTTCCGCGCTCGTATGGCTACTGTAGGCGGCCGTAAGGTGCTTGCACGTCGTCGTGCGAAAGGTCGCGCTCGTTTATCTGCGTAAGTAGATAACTAGGTGACTAGCTATACCTTTTCGCGGGAGTTACGTTTGTTAACTCCCGCGCAATTTAAATCTGTATTCTCCAATCCAATCAAAGCATCCTCTGCTGAAATAACTCTGCTCGCAATTCCAAATTCAGAGCAACATCCCCGTTTAGGATTAACTGTGGCCAAACGTTTTGTTAAACGTGCAAACCAACGTAATCGCATTAAACGTGTGATAAGAGATAGTTTTCGTTTACATCAACACGACATCCCAGATATCGACATCGTTGTATTAGTCAGAAATGGCGTGATGGAAATGGAAAATGCAGAAATACAAAAATTAATAGAAAAGCTATGGCACAAACTCAGTCGCCGTTACAATGGCTAGCAACTACGTTTATACGTGGTTACCAAATTTTTATCAGCCCTTTATTGGGACCGCGTTGTCGGTTCAATCCAACCTGTTCTTATTATGCTATAGAAGCAATAAAAACACATGGAACAGTGAAAGGTAGTTGGTTTGCAATGAAACGCATATTAAAATGTCACCCTTTACATCCCGGCGGTAGTGATCCCGTCCCCCCTAAAAATGACAGGTGTAATAAATAGGCTATGGAATCTCAACGCAATATATTGCTAATCGGTCTGCTTTTTGTCAGCTATTTAATGTGGACACAGTGGCAAACAGATAAAGCACCAAAACCGGCAACAGCTCAAACTGTTACCCAAACTAACGCCTCATCACAGCACAGTGCTGATGTTCCAGAAGCAGATATCTCAGGGACACCAGTAGAATTACCTGCAACGACAAACCTTATTAGCGTCAACACTGACCAGCTTGATATTAAAATCAGCCCAGTTGGTGGTGACATTGTTTATGCTGCATTAGTAGAACATAAACGCGAAATCGACAGTAACGACCCCTTTGTTATTTTAGATCAGCAAAATGAGTTCACTTATATTGCTCAAAGTGGACTTATTGGGCGTGATGGTATTGATAGCAGCGCTAAAGGCCGTGCAACATATAATGTTCAGGCTAGCTCATATTCTTTAGCTGATGGTAAAGACACATTAACAGTGCCATTTACATACACAGCAGATAACGGTGTCACCTACGTAAAAACCTTTACGTTTACCCGTGGTCAATATGACATCAAAGTTGATTACAGCATCAACAACATTTCAGCTGCACCATTACAAGTGCAAATGTATGGTCAAATTAAGCAAACGATTAAAGAATCAGAAAGTAGCATGATGATGCCAACCTACCGTGGTGGCGCTTTCTCGACTCAAGATACTCGTTATGAAAAATATAACTTTGACGATATGGCTGACAAGAACCTAGCTAAAGTTACACTCGGTGGTTGGGCTGCAATGCTTCAACATTACTTTGTGTCAGCTTGGGTTCCACCAGCAACAGATTCAAATACTATTTTCACAAGCTTAAGTGCTGGTGGATTAGCTAACATTGGTTTCCGTGGCGCGGTATATGATATTGCACCTGGCGCAACACAAAATATTAGCTCACAGTTTTATGTCGGTCCTAAAAACCAAAAAGCGCTTTCAGCGATTTCTGAAACCTTAAACTTAGTTGTTGATTACGGTTTCTTATGGTGGTTAGCCATTCCAATCCATTGGTTATTGATGTTCTATCAATCATTTGTGGGTAACTGGGGTGTAGCAATCATTTTGATAACACTGACAGTGCGTGGTGGTTTATACCCACTAACGAAGAAGCAATATACCTCAATGGCCAAAATGCGTAATCTTCAGCCTAAATTGACTGAGATGAAAGAACGCTTTGGTGATGACCGTCAGAAGATGGGTCAAGCCATGATGGAGTTGTATAAGAAAGAGAAAGTAAACCCTATGGGCGGTTGCTTACCTATTCTGTTACAGATGCCGATCTTCATCGCACTTTACTGGGTATTGCTTGAAAGTTATGAATTACGCCATGCGCCATTCATGCTTTGGATTACCGACTTATCAGTACAAGATCCATACTATGTATTGCCATTGTTAATGGGCTTATCAATGTTCTTGATGCAGAAAATGCAGCCTGTAGCGCCAACAATGGATCCAATGCAAGTGAAAATGATGCAGTGGATGCCGGTTATCTTTACCGTGTTCTTCTTATGGTTCCCAGCAGGTCTAGTACTTTACTGGTTAGTGGGTAACTTAGTTGCCATCACTCAACAGAAGATTATTTATGCTGGTCTTGAGAAAAATGGCATAAAATAGCCTAAGCTCAATCTTGTATAACTGATTAAAAAGGCGGCTGATTAGCCGCCTTTTCCTTTATCAATTTTATAGGTACTACCGTGACAACAGACACTATTGTGGCGCAAGCCACCGCACCTGGACGAGGTGGCGTAGGTATCATTCGTGTATCAGGCGACTTAGCCACTAATGTCGCAACGGCGATTATTGGCCATGTTCCAAAAACCCGTTATGCTGAATATTGTGACTTTAACAATGCCGACGGTCAGGTTATTGACCAAGGTATTGCACTTTTCTTTAAAGGTCCCAATTCATTTACTGGCGAAGATGTCCTTGAACTGCAAGGCCATGGCGGCCAAATTGTGCTGGATATGTTGATTAAACGCGTCATGGAAATTGACGGCATACGTATAGCCAGGCCTGGTGAATTCAGCGAACAAGCCTTTATGAATGATAAGCTCGACTTAACTCAGGCAGAAGCGATTGCTGACTTAATCGATGCCACCAGCGAGCAAGCTGCCAAAAGTGCATTGCTATCACTCCAAGGTGAGTTCTCAAAAGAAGTTCACGAGCTTGTCGACCAAGTGACCAACTTACGTTTGTATGTCGAAGCTGCGATTGATTTTCCAGATGAAGAAGTCGATTTTTTATCTGATGGTAAAATTGCCAATGCCTTATATAAAATCATCGATAAATTAGACACAGTGCAAGACAGTGCCAAGCAAGGCTCCATTATCCGCGAAGGCATGAAGGTAGTGATTGCCGGCCGTCCTAATGCCGGTAAATCAAGCTTACTCAATGCACTAGCCGGTAAAGAGTCGGCAATTGTCACTGAAATTGCTGGCACAACTCGTGATGTACTACGTGAACACATCCACTTAGACGGTATGCCACTGCACATCATAGATACTGCAGGGTTAAGAGACACACTCGACACAGTTGAACAAATTGGCATTGAGCGCGCATGGGCCGAAATAGCCACTGCAGATAGAGTCTTGTTTATGGTTGATGGCACGACAACTGAGGCTATCGACCCTCGCGAGATTTGGCCAGACTTTATCGACCGCCTACCATCAAAACTAGGCGTAACGGTTATTCGTAATAAAGCTGACATAACTGGTGAAACCTTAAATAATACTGAAGAACAAGGTTACAGCGTTTACCGCATCTCAGCTAAGACAGGCTTAGGTGTTGAAGAATTAAAACAACATCTTAAATCATTAATGGGCTACCAAAGTAACTTAGAAGGCGGCTTTATTGCACGTCGTCGCCATTTGGAAGCACTCGATCTTGCCGCCAGTCACTTGCTGTTAGGTAAAGAGCAGCTTGAAGTGTATTTAGCCGGAGAGTTACTGGCTGAAGAACTGCGTATGTGCCAAATGGCATTATCTGAAATCACCGGTAAATTTACCTCAGACGATTTGCTCGGTAAGATTTTTGGCTCATTTTGTATCGGGAAGTGAAGTTCGTAATTCAGATGAAAAACAAAGTAAAACCCTTCAAAACATATCAAAGCAACTTACTGTTATTTAAGTAATTTTACAGCAACACTCTTATGGTTAGGTTTTACTTCCCTTTCCACGATTTTGCTCCGTTTTGCTAAATATTGATCCGCATTTGCTCCCGAGTTAAAATTTTGGAGTAACGGGAGCAAAGCGGAGCAATTATGAAGGTATCAGTAAACAAGCGTAACCCTAACTCGAAGGGGCTCCAGCAACTTAGACTGGTGTACTACTACGGTGTTGTTGAAGGTGAGGATGGTAAAAAACGTGCAAAGCGCGACTACGAACCTTTAGAGCTCTATCTCTACGAGAACCCAAAGACACAAGCAGAGCGTCAACACAATAAGGAAATGTTGCGTCAGGCTGAGGCTGCGCGGTCAGCAAGGCTCGTTGAATCTCACAGTAATAAGTTCCAACTGGAAGATCGAGTAAAGCTTGCTTCGAGCTTTTACGAATACTACGACAAGTTAACTGCCAGCAAAGAGTCTGGAAGTTCTTCAAACTATTCTATTTGGATCTCAGCAGGTAAACATCTTCGGAGCTATCACGGAAGAGCAGAGCTAACTTTTGAAGAACTTGATAAAAAATTCCTGGAAGGGTTTAGGAAATACCTTTTAGAGGAACCGCTAACGAAATCTAAGTCAAAGCTTGCCAAAAACACGGCCTCTAGTTACTTCAACAAAGTCAGAGCCGCCCTAAATGAAGCGTACAGAGAAGGCATCATAAGGGATAACCCAGTCCAGCGAGTAAAAAGTGTCAAAGCAGAAAATACCCAGCGAACCTACCTCACTCTGGATGAAGTTCGAGCTATGACAAAGGCGGAATGTCGCTATGACGTTCTTAAACGGGCATTTCTTTTTAGTTGCACAACTGGCTTGAGATGGAGCGATATTCAGAAGCTTACATGGAAAGAAATAGAAGAGTTTCAGAATGGACACTACAGAATTATTTTCAAGCAGACTAAATTACTGAATGCCGGAAACAGCTTAGTCTACCTGGATCTACCAGACTCAGCAGTTAAGCTTATGGGAGAGCGCCAAGATAAAGCTGAGCGAGTCTTTAAAGGGTTGAAATATAGCAGTTACACCAACGTCGCTTTACTACATTGGGCAATGCTAGCAGGCGTTCAAAAACATGTTACTTTCCACGTTGGCAGACATACATTTGCGGTGGCCCAGCTTAACCGTGGCGTTGATATCTATTCTCTCTCTCGCCTTCTTGGGCACTCCGAATTGAGAACAACGGAAATTTATGCTGATATCCTTGAAAGTCGCCGGGTAACAGCAATGAGAGGCTTTCCAGATATTTTTGAAGATAAGGTAAAAGAGTCTGGAACTTGCTGTCCTCACTGCGGAAAATCCGTATCCCATACAGCACTTTAAGATGCCCTACGGCTACGAGGTGAGCACGCAATGTAATTTGCAACATCTTGGTGAAGTTCATCTTGGGACTTCACTCTGTTCTTTTCCAGCCATGCTTGAAGGTCTGATCGTTTAATTAGCACTCTATTACCTCCCGGCTTAGTAAATGATACGCGCTTTTCATGCGTCAAACGGTAGATGTACGAGCGTTTTGCTCCAACGTAGGCCGCAGCCTCATCAACTGTAAGATACTCTTTATCAGACGGCGGTAAGTTTGATTTGCTGCCGTCACTCACTGTATTTTCAACGAACTGAGCCAGCAATTGCTTCATTTCAGCAATTTCGCTTCTCAGGGCGTTCAAGGTTTCATTCACGTCTACAGTCATCAGCCTATCCGTTATAAACCAGTTATTGATAGACCTATTTTATGAGAAGCAACAGCAGATCCTTGGCTCTGGAACTGCCCTTTTAGGGCGCAAAGAGAGTTATTAACACCTTAACATGGTTCAACTATAGGGATATTTATAGGATATTTTTTAAAGGCAATACCTATAGGTTTAGGGGGGGGCCAATTATGCGCGGTAAGGGGGCCCGATTATGCGTAAAAATTTAACTTACTGGGGTCTAACTATGCGCAACAAGGGGGGTCTAACTATGCGTGGATAAAATTCAAACCAACAGGGTTTTCCACAACTTTGTTGAGCAATAAAATAAAAAAACCGGCACATTGGCCGGTTATTAATTCAATCACGATAGGGTATTGGTGGGGGGCTGGACATCATCAAAATCCCGCCTGTCACTTTCTTAACTTTTGCATCCGGATAAACAGCAAGAACTCGCTGTAGTGCAGGAAGGAATTTTTTCTTAAAATTCTTGTCTGCCTCTTCTCCAGTATATTCTTGACCAAACTGCTCCCGCAAATTATGCCAGTGTAATACAACAGGCCTACCACTAATTCGATGCAATCTATCCGCAAGCATGGCATAAATGTCCATAGCAAGAGCACTGGTGGTAAGCTCATTTATAGCTCTTAAATCAAGCGGTACAGCATGTTCGCTTAGCGTCGTAAAGTACTCTTGCGAAAATGTAATAACACCGGGCCATAATGCACCTTGATTATCATTGTTACCAATCCAAGCCTCAAACTTTTGGATTGGTTTACCATCGTAAGTAATCGCTTTTTCAGCGGTACTAAAACCCAGCGTAATACTACAAGCAGACAACGCCATGAGCTGTTTACGAAAGTTTGTATAGCTCCCGTTTTTGCCTCCTGATGACTCCTTACCCAGTTGTTTAAGGAAGCCTCTGGCGCTATTGCCTACATCAATTTCTGGTGATTTTGAACGCAACGCCTGAGTGTTCAGATACGCCATTACCAAACGGGGCATTGGCCCATAAGGAACGGGCTGCTGAACAAACTGTTTACCGTCCCAAATTTTGCCTGCACGAACATACAGACCAACAGCACCGCAGCGTCTCTCAAACTCTGTTCCGTTAACTCGTGAGCGAGGTAAACCAACTTGGCACATTATTGAGTGCATAAAAGTGAAATCATTGGACGAGGGCGGATCTGATTTGATCCTTACAGATGCATCTATTAATTCAGACTCAGCCCTACTCAAGCCTTGTGGTCTACTATTATTTTTTACTTCAATATCTGACTGATACTGTGAAAAAAGTTGGCTAAATGACTTCATTACTGATCCTGCGTGAATCAAGCCATGCTTCCAACTGATCTAATCTGTATCTGAGTGTTTTCTCACCACTAATCTTATATGGTTTAGGGAATGATGGGTCATTTGTGCGAATCCTTTGAAGCGTTGGCGCAGATATTTTAAGAAGGGCAGTCACCTCGTAAACAGAGACCATCTGCAGGTGACTGTAATCTTTTTCATTTAAAGTTTGCTGCATAATTTTCTCCAGCATCATTGATTTACTGGAGAAATTTTGAGGGTGAAACCCCGTAAACATGGCCTCTGGAAGTGCCCTATTTGGGCACCTAGGCGATTTATTCCGGCACAAAAACTTTCACATGTGAAAGTTTCTTATTGATAAACATCAACCACCATTGCCATCCAAGTCAGGAAAAATTTCACGCGCTTTGTCGTTTCTGATTTTGTCTACATTAATCCCTTCCAGCCGCTCCATGACTCGTTGCGATGCGTCTTGCCGAGTACCATCAATATTAAAATCACTTCCAGCTCCCGTTAAAGCGTCCAAGTTTAACGATGCGGGATCAGGAAGTTTTCCATTTTGCTGAAGTATCCCCAACCACTCGTCCAAGTTGACCTTACTCCAATCAATATCCGCTATTCGATCCAATGGAATTCCGCCGCATTGAGGTGCGCGCGCATCACCAAAGTTAAGGCCAAGTTGTGGCCGAACTTGCTCTTGGATGATTCGAGACAGTGGCGAGTTGAAACAGCAATAGGACTCGCGCTCCTCGACACACGCTCCCAATACTTTGGACTTGCAGTAAGAACCAACGTATGTGCAGCTATTCAGCGCCCTTTTAGCATTCATGGTGAATTCCTTTTCCTCACACTTCCATATCATCTGGATCATGACCATCGACACAACATACACTGTGTAAACAGTCATGACGGTGCTTAGCATGGCGGCACCTTGTTGGCCGAGGATTTGTTCAGTCATTGATTCAGGAGCCCCTGCAGGTACGCCAGCGGCTCCCGTCGCAGAAGCATTCCCTAGAGCTTCAGAAGTCAGCTTGGTAATTTGCTCCTTTAATGCGCCAATAGTCTCCTGAGCAAACTGTTGAACAGGCTGGAGAAAACTATCAACCGCTCCACTAATATTTTCTATATAACTTGCAAAAGGCTGTGTTATTTCGGTCCAGCCAGACATTACCGGGTCTCTTAATACTTGGTATGCTCCTTTCACGGCACTGCCATCAGAGAGTCCCATAACGGCACCGTCTAGCTTAGGCACGGCCATAATCAAATTGAGATAATCAGCAAACGAAATATTCGTCGGCTTTTCACAACAATCTGAGACACCACCCACAGCAATCTTGCATTCCCCAGCCTCACCGGCAAAAGCTGAACACATCACATTTTCTTCTCCAGTGGGGTTATCATCATCATTTTGACCAGTACAACTCATATCCTGAGTCATGAACTGAGCTGCATTCAACAATGCAGATGCACGAGCGAAATCAGTGCTTTGTGACTTTGTTATATCGAGACAATCATCCCCCATACACCTAATGGGTCCACCACATTGATACGTCGTTTCTTTCTCTAAAGTAGGTATTGATACGTTCGTTCCGCAGTCGTAGGTATCTTTAAACACATAACACTTACCCGAGGAACCCTCTGCTCCATCAATACATTCCGAACTAATAAATCCACACTGAGGATTATCCTCGTACATCTGGCAACTGTTGAGATTTCCACCAGTATTTACAGGGCAGTGTGTTTCACCTTGAGGATCTGTCCAGCAGTCCATTTGCCCCTTATAAAAGTCATAGTCGGCTTTAACTCGAACCTTTTTGCACAGCTTTGGAATGCCAGGCAAAGGTGACGGTTTGAGTTGGGATTCGCAAACTTTGATCCCGTTGATGACTGTGCAGCCCGTAGCATCAGTAGGGTCATCTATACAAGTGATCTCACCTTCCGCAAAACCATCTACAACCCCTTTGGCTGAATCCATACAGCTCTGTGGAGCCCACTCATCCTTGGTAATTGCTTTTGATGGGTCATAGCGTAGCTTTATGCGGCCAAAACCCTCACCTTCACCACTTACTGAAACGCGGATCTTAAACGTAACAACATCACCATCTTTCACATTCTTGAAATAGGGGGTGACATCGACATTAGGGTTACGCTCCCAACTTGTTGACAATTCGCATCGACCAGCAGTTTCTGGAGGGAAGTTGCCGTCAGGGCCTGACCACACTTTAGTTTCCTGACCGGATTTACCTACCCAAACTTGCATGTAGTCATCCCACTTGGCGTACTCAAGCGTTGCAGACACTATGGCGTCTGGATTACTGACTTGTACCCGCGTGTACTCCTCATATATCGTACAGTTACCACTCCAGTAGTTGTCACCCACTCGGCCAATCCACAACTCAGTACAGCCTTCTCCACAAGATTTGAGGTTATATGGGCCATCATAGTGCTTCACAACTGAGGCGTCGTAGTCATGGACAACCTCACAGTCCGCGCTTTGATCTACAACACGCTGGCATCGCTCATACTCTGGAATATGCGCGTTGATGGTATTCTGATTAATAGTTGTTTCGGCAGAACAATCCCCAAAGCCATCTGCGATGAGGTCCATATCCTCATAGGTCTTTTTGCTTAGATTTAGTACTGGGTCATTACTGAAATCAGGGCGTGAGCGATTGGCCGCATCCATAAGAACTTGATATACAGAACCTGATATTGAGGGATTGGAGCTGTTGGCGTCTTGGAATAAATTGGCTTTTGCCTCATTACCAAACTGATCCATAGCATCAGCATCACTGAATATCTGTTCTAGCTCCTCCTGAGATGCTGCGTCAGGGAAATACTCTGCGGTATTTTGCCCAGGTTGAACTCCAGGAAACAGTTCATTTATGTTTATGGATGTTGATTGGCCATTACCGACTGGTAGAGAAATTTTACCATCTTGAATCTGAGCAGAGTTTTGCTTAACTCCGTTCGCAATAGATAAACCAAATTGTTTGGCATCACGACCAACAGCTCCGATGTTAGGTTCCTGATTACCCGCATAGGAATTTATCGGAAGAACTGAGATGGTTAAACATAGGAGCGAGGCAACAAACCTAGTTATGATGGGCGGCATAGTGGACATAGCATTTCTCCAGCTTTTTAGTTTGGATAATGCTATGTCGCTCTCTCATAAAAATTAGCATCGCTATTTGCCCTTTTGCGGCATACGCGGCTGTCTTCAGGCAGCTTTTGAGACCCGACAGAATGGGCATTCAACACATGTTCGCTGATTAATTGACGTAAAAAAAGTGCATTGGCATTGCTCGCAATGCTCTATCATTGCTTCTCCATTGCGCAGTTCTGAGGCAAGACACCAGGCATCTGTAATGTCAAAGGGCTCCCATTTTCCTCCCTTCATACCTGGTACTTCTTTACGGATAGCGTGATACATCCTGAACGCTTTATTCAGAGCGCTAATATCTACAGAACGCTTAACCTTTTCCCCTCCAAGATTTGAATAGAGCTGCATTAAAAGCGATGCTTGAATTTTAGATGTCTGACTGTGGATCAGCGTCGCTCCACCACGGAATGTCCTGGACTTCTTATCCTTCACATCATATCCGCAATATTCAAGCTCAGTGTACAGCCTGCGAACTTGCTTATAAGTCAAACCAGTCTCTACGATAATTATCTTTGTGATATAACCCGCCAATGCCATGTGCCTTGCTTTTACCCAGCGAGATAACGAACCAGATGTAAAACATTCACTCATGATTATCTCCACACCAAAGATTGCTGAATCTTTTTTAATAAAATCGGCGTTGTATCGGCAAGAGTTGCTGATAAGAATTGATCGAGTACGCCAATATTAAATCTCAATGAAAATCTAATAACGACCCTATGCGATAACGACCTTAACTGGCTGTTTGAGGAGGCGGCGACTGAGGAGGCAAGACCAGAAGATACACCAAAAATTTGCATCGCCATGTCCAAGTTTCTACTAGCTAACTTATTAAGCAATAGCCAGTACGCTGCGTCAAAGTCGTCCACAACATTTCTTAGGCATATTACAGAATCGTAGCTACCGGTAAGTTTGTCGATCACTTCTATTTGATCTGTTTCAAGTTTAAAGCTTAATAGGACTCCACTCGCTAACTGTAAAATACTACTGTCAGGAGCTGAGGCCAGTTTTTTAACAAGATCTTCTGGAATAGAAAAATGATTGCTCACCTCGTATGGCGCATTGGCTGATAAGAGCTTTAGCAGCGTCCATAGAGTTAAATCGAACTCAAAAATATCTTGATCTGGCTTCTCTTCGCTCAATTGAACAGCAAATCTGTCAAAGCTACCAATTACATCACGTTCTAGCGGCTCTAGCGCATACATCAGCAGCTCTCCTTACCTTTTTTTCTGCGGCCCAGATTGATTGAAACTAACGCGCCCCCTGCAATCAACGCTAGTAAGGTAAATCCATATTGGTCATCTCTCCACGACGAGATAACTAAGTGAGCAAGAAAGCTTAGAATAAACAACGTTCCGATTGCCTTAACGACTGTGTTTAATCGCTTTTCAGTTTCACGATCTAAATGCTTCATATCTTTCTCCATAACACACCTGATTTATTCACTGATTAACTTTGTCATCAATCATAAATACCATGACTTTTTGATAATGCAACGCCAAACACTGTGTTTTTTTACAGTATCATTTTATGGTGCTATGAAGATTTGCATTTCTGAACGATAATCTATAATCGGTTACATATTAATCAGGAGGCGTAAATGAAAAAGGCGCTATTCTCTTTGTTTTTAATCGTAAGTTTGTTCTATTCGTACAAACTTCTTGGCCTATGGTCGCTCATATTTTTTGTAGTCGGAGTTTCTCTGCTGGCATCTTTAAAGATTGGTAAAAGAGCCTATCTAATCAGTAATTCCGGGAGTAAAACGAACACATTATCTGGGCGAGATCTGTTTGCAGACGTCACATACAACCCTGCCACAGGATCTCCAATGGTAAGTGACGTAGATGTATCCGGAAGCTTCTATGGATTGAATAAAAACAAAGGCTCCTGAGAGCCTTTGTTTTATTAATTATAGACTTAACGTTAACTGCCTATCTTTATATCTTAATAACGGATACCGTTGAGGCGACGAAAAAAAACCTATCAAAATGTGTTTATTAAGTTCCGGATGCTCTCTGATTACATTGTTCAACACCGAACCATCGACGATAAATTTTTTATTTCCACAGGAGATTGGCTTTTCGTTTAGCCATCTCCCTTCCCCCAGTAATATCATCACTTTAAGCTCTTTAATTGCGCGTCTATATTCAGCTCGTCTGCTCATTAACGGCCTCCTTTGGCTACGGACAAATACCTTGATACAGGCGCTAAATATCCGCCCGCTTGGTCTTTACCTGCCCCCGCAGAACTTTCAATAATCGCAGCCATTTTATCTGCCAATGCGTTATCACCAACCTCTTCTCTGAGATTTTCTCTTAGTTCTCCAGAGCGCGATGAATCGCCGCCCATCAACGATGCAGCAAACAATTCTGCTCCTGCCTGACTATTCAAACCATAATCATATCTTGCAGTATCCATTGCTATCTGCCTGAATTCGTCACCATATTGCTGAACAAACTCAGCAGCCTTTCCAGCTCCAGCCTCGCTTGCACTTGCTAATGCAGAAGCAAAAAACATCCCTCTTTCTCTAACAGACATTCCCTGTGCTGCCTCTGAAAGATCTGACTTACCGGTTAACCATTCTTTACCGGCTTCAAATCCACTGATTCCCACACCAATGATATCCCTACCCAGATTTGCAGCACCTACAGCCAGGAAGCCTCCAAGACCATACTCTTGCTTGACGTAATCGTCCCCTTTCTTTGTGTCCTCAATAAACTGATCTCGTTGTTCCGGAGTCATCTGGGCTAACTTAGACATCGATTGCCCAAAACTCTCTGCGAACCCTTCTTTGGCGGCTCCTGCGCCACCCACAACTTGCTGTACAAAACGACCTGCGCCCTCAGCACCTGCAAACAAAGCACTGGATGTTGACGGGGCCAAATCGGATGCCATGATCTGTGCTCTTAACGCAGGCAAGCGGTCATTAAGATATTCATTTCTGCTTGTCCCATAACTCTGCTCAAGTTGTTGGATACCCTTTTCATGAGCGTCACGAACAGAATTTTCAGATCCAATACTGCCTGATTCAGCTAAAAGCTTTTGTTGATTGCCCATTCTTTCCGGTGCCGAAAGTGCGCTCGAATTTTCAACCGGCGAGACATAGCGCGGAGCATCCTTTACCAACATTGCACTTTGACCAGGTTGATTAAAGTCAATACCACTGTTGCCACCAGTGGCCTTTGCTATTGCACTGGCTGCAATTGCTTGTTCAGATGGAGAGTTGGAATTGAGCATAGCAAACAACTGCCCTCCAACTATTGCCCTCTGGGAATCAATACCTAAATCTTGGTAATGCTGGGCTTTTCTTTGCGCAAAATCTCTTGTCTCTGGCGATGACTGTCTAACACCATCTGACAATGACTTACCGGCTGACCAGTTGTTCAGAACTTTGTCAGCTAACGCGCTAATATTATTGTTGCTAGTAGTCCCGATAGTTTGCTGAGCCTGAGATAACTCTTGGTAGGTTTGTTGCGAAGACAAAAGATCAGAACTGGATTGCATGAGCTGCTTTCTCTGCTCTTCACCTAAGCTCTGGGTAAAACGTTGACCTTTATCAGTAGACACTTGCCGTGCCAAATCACTCGTTAATGCTGAACTGTCATCTTTTGTAAAACCGAGTCCGCGAGATAAAGAGTCAATATCAGAACTAAGCTGCTGTCTACTATCCTGACTCTGCGATTGCGCAGATACATCTAAACTACCGTTCATAGATACCGGATTAGCGGCATTTACAGCGGCACCAACCGGTCCTGTAAAAGCAGCAGCAAGTTTTCCGGCATCCACTCCAGCGCTAGCACGCATAGCAATAGCTCCTGCCACAGCATCCGTGTGAGAAGCATTTATCCCACGATCAGTAACGTAGTTCTGCGCCGCGGACAAAATACTTTTAGCCTGAGTTGAATCAGACGCTCTCAACGTTTTTCCTAATGAGTGTAGTTGTGAATAAGTCTGTTCTGAACCATGTCCAGAAAACACACTATTACTTAATTGGCTAGCGAAGCCTTTCTGAGCCTGTGCAGTAGCAGCAGAACTACTGCTAAGGGCATTACTTACGGTACTCCCTAAGTTAATACTATCAACTAACGACTCACCTCCAGAGGTCATTGTTCCAGCAATTCGGGATTGATTAAATTGTGGTTGTTGACTCAAAACAGAACCACGGTCCACTAAGTCTGGAGACATTAGTTTTTCATTGACTGTATCACTCGCCCCCACTCGTTGAGCAAGACTATTGAAGGCATATACTGAGCCAGTTACTAACATCAACGATAGGACTGGCGTTGCTGCGGCCATCATTCCACCTATCCCTATCCAACGCTCAATTTCGGCCCCAGCATATGCAACGCCTTCAAATGAGGATAAGTTCCCTGTGGTATATTTTGCGAGCGCCTGCTGCCCCATTATGTAAATGAATAGATTGATTACCGACATAATTGGCAACCAAAGTTGTACCCATATAAGCATTTGAAGATACTTACCGACCAATAGCAAACCTTTAGAACCTAGCACCATCACAAATGCGGCTATGGGCGTAATCGCATAGGCAAACCCCTCTACCAAGGTCATAAGAGGTTGAATCGATTTTACAAACAAAGACTGTTCGGCTGCATATTGCGTATTTCGCTGAGACTCAGCTTGAGTGAGCATGATTTGTGCGTACGGATCATTCATATCACTGTAGTACTGAGCAAAGCCACGCTGTACGATAGGTTGCAGAAAATTGGCTTTTATAAAATCACCTGCGGCCACATTCGTAACCTGCAGGCGATATAAAGCGTCAGATGTAGCATTCAAAGCATCAGTGGTAGACAACAAATAGCCAAGAGCTTGTTGCGAAAGGCCAGAATTGAAGGCAGTTTCAAAGGATTGGCTCAACTGAATCCAGCCATCTGTACAACTGGGATCTGTCGGGCCAGATGGAGACAGGAACAATCGGGTCCCATATATTTGTGAATCAAATCTGAGAGCTGTACGCCAATTCTCTGTGTTGATTTGATCCTCATTTGACTCACCTAATGAAAATTTAATTGCTGTGCATTCTGATATGTAGTTAGTCAGGCTTTTCTTCATATCAACAGCACCGCCTCCTAGGGAATCATTCCAGACAGTCCATAGTGCTGACTCCATTTCGTGATTTCTGAGCTTTGATAATAACTCTAAAGAATCCATGAACTTTGATTCAGTCACACTCGCGACAGGGCTATATGCAACCTCAAAGAGTTTTGTGAGACCAAATCCAACGCTTGAGATTATAGAACCAGCGGCGGCTGGACCAACAGGTACGTTATCCACTACTCGCACTTGTCCGTTGTACGCGTCCTCAATAGTTACCGTAACGCCGGCTCCAAAGGAAATGGCATACACGAGCCAACAAGCAAAAACTTGATGTAAATCCCAGGATTTAGCTCCCTGGAATAACGACTGAAATGAGATGATAAGAGCGCCAATTAAAAGGCCAATACTTACCATGCGTTCAAAATCACCGGTGCCTGTAGCCATCGCCACAGCAATCATTATTTGCTCTAGAAATGCGGCATCACCGACGGAATAAATACTAAAATCCATTAGTTACTCCTTTTTCCCTGATGCTTGGGCCGCAAGTAAAAGCCGCTGCTTCTTTGTGACATCAAGTAAGCTGTTGTAATACCCCATCAGATCACTTAGCTTCCCGTGCCTCACTATTAATTGGTCATACTCTTGTCTGACAACAGCCCGAGAAGCATCAAGTACATCAACAGCTTTTTGTTGATAGGCATTATCACTGTTAGCTAACGCAATAGTTGTTGCCCGGTATATCTCCTCAATAAACCTGTAGGTTATATCTAGCGCTATGATGGTCTGTGCTTGCTGAGCAAACTGCTCTGCTGTATCACTGGAAACAGCGGAAAGATTTCGGAAAAGTGAGCCAAAGCTACTGGGGAGATTTGATACAAAAGCTATCTCGGCAGAACTTAAAGCCCCAACATTATTTGCATATTTATAAATCAATCCAGGTGAAGAATCAGAACCAAGAAGTAAATCTGACATTTGATTGCCAATACCCCTGAGCTGAACACTCTTCAGCTCAGAACCAGCAGAAATACAGTTAACCGTATCACTGTCACATGAATAAACTTTAACAGAGCCACCTGAAATGAGATCTCCAAGGGTAATTCGATTCCCCGGTAAGGTGACGATGGGATTAGTACTGTTGTTTGCTCCAGCAAGATTTGGATCATTAATTAAATCACCAATGACAACGGCACCAGTTATAGACATCATGGCTTCAAGCAGGCTGTTATCCCCGTACTGGAACCATGAACTTACACTATTCTTTTTGAGTTGCTTCCAGACAATATTACCTATCATCTCTTGGTAGGCCTGTGGCGAGTTGTCTTTCAGAGTCTTGATTGCCGTTTGTCCATCCGTTTCCTGCGTTGCAGAAAACATGTCTTCAAATAAGCCTTTGGTCGATGCTTTTGTACGAGTATCGTTTTTTAGTTTTGTGTCAAAAGCACTTAGTGAATCGTTAACAATACCCTGAGCTAACTGACAAGAATTGCCTAAATGTTGGTTCAAAGCCTGAACTTTTTTCTGAAAGTTTTCTATCCATTTGGCACCATCAGGAAAAACATTATCCAGAGCTAGTTGAAAAGCATAGCCCTTTGCATTTGCTGCCACAGCTCGCATCAGTTGAACAATCTGATCTGCATTCACAAACGATAAAGAACCACCGAATAGATCAACGCCACCACACCCAGCTTTCCAAGATGGAGGGACAAAGCTAACTAGGTTTTCATCAAAAATACGCGCTTTGGTGGTCACACGCCCACCCGCAATAACTCCACGGCGTTGTGTCTCATGAATACCAGGTCTGGTTGTATTACTCATTTCATTGAATAGTCTATCCATCTCGGACTGAAGTCCTTCAGCCGAGGCATGAGTGGCGACGACAGAGAAGATGATTAAACAAGAGGCAGATAGTGTTCTAATGTAAGGGGGAGAGACTCTCATACTGTTGCTCCAATAGGTTTCGTGTCACCCGAAAGCCTACCGAGCAAATGAGTACAAACCGAACTGCCAAACTGTCCAATTTGGGCAGTCCAAATAAAACTTTCACATGTGAAAGTTAATCATTGAATAATGTCGGTAACTTTGTCACGTCCGTACAAACTTATGATTTTTAAAAAGTTTTACTTAACCCTTGTTGCATTTTCACAAACCAATGGCACTCTATTTCTAAAAGAGGAGCTTTAAATGAAAATGAATATGTCAACTTCCGTAAGTTCAGCTACAGCCTTGTTCGCCGCCATTATGCTCACAGGCTGTGCTACAACCCCAAAATCCTATAATTCAGATATGTCCAGAGCACTAAACTTGGCAAGAGCTGGGGGTATTTATGACCAAGATCTGAGAGACTCAGAAGATGGGCAGAACTCATATAGACAATCTCTACTGATGAAAGCGCTAAATGTCACAAGTCTGGCCTCATCGCTTGATGCCCCATTAAGAGGATTGAACGGTCAGCAAACTCTCATGTTTAACACTGCAAGCATTCTTACATCACCAGATACCCCATCCGCTAGGCCAAGTTTGATGGCATGGATGCCTGCATCGATGGCTAAATCCTCAGAAGATGCTTATAGCAACTATATAAACCTAATTGATAATGCCGTTGCGGTAGCCGCGAAATCCATGAACCTCGATTTAACTAAAATAGTGGAAAGTACAGCGCCTAAGATTGATGGAAATCCCTTAATTATGTGGACAGTAACGGCTCCGCAATTTGGCTGTGATGGCTCAAACTGCGTAATTGCATACAACGTTACAATGCCGAATCCTTGGAAAACACCAGCCTTTGTGGGCAGTGGTAATATTGATAGCTTTAATCTGGCAGCTAATAACACCACCAAATATTCTCGATTGATATTCACCCAGGTTAGCGGCGTAAAATCATTTCCAATGGACGATTTTTACAAAAGTACAAGTCGTGCTCTGCCTGAATGGGCAGTCATGTATTTCCCGCCAAATACTGTGTTCCAGAATGGTGAAGCCTTGTCATACCCGGTTATCTATGAGAAAGGTCAGCAACTGCTTTTCAGGAAGACCCAATGAGTCAGTGGCATGAAGAACTGGAACTGGCTTTGCTAAATCTGGAGGATTCAAAAGCCAGTTGTGATGTGATGACTTACGTGATCAGCAATATTTTAGCCAAATCAGACATTCCACATCAGTGCAGAGTAGGTTTTGTTGAAGCTGTGCATAACAAGATACAAATCAATCCGCATTGCTGGATAGAGTTAAAGGATGGATGGGGTATAGACCTGACTTTACGCCGGTGGTTAGGTGACGAGGACCGATGGCCGCATGGAGTATTTAGGCTTTCAGACTATCCACAGATTCAATTCTGGGGAACGCCTTTATTTGCTCCAAAGCTAGACGATGAGGAAATTAACGCTATGTCCGATCACCTGATTAAGACAGTAAAAATACCAGTCATAGTTAATTATCAGACTGGTTTTGATGATGTTTGTTGTACAGATACAAACTTCCGAACGTCACAATGGTAAAAAATGCGAGCAAACTTAGCATTGCAATAGTGAAAGCATCCACGGAACTGAACCTCTCTTTTAAAACCTTATATACTTAGAGTCTAACTAAACTAGCGAGATTTACCAGTGGCAAAAACACTAGACCAGATCTTGGAGCAGGAGAAGCCAGAAATTGTAGCCGAGGCCAGACGCAAGGCGTCAGAGATGCTCCGCCTCTTGGATGAGCAAACGGCCAAGCAGGATCATGAAACCGATTCAGTAGATTCCTATCCCCAGAAGTAGCAAAGGGCCAGACAAGCTGGCCCTTTGCTTTTCTCAGTAATTACATCACTAAGTACGGTTCATCGTTGTCGCTTTCAGCTATCGTCAAGTCAATAGTGAAAGTGATATCGATGCGCTCAACAGTCCGATTACACTCACGAGCATACTCATCCTGCAGGCTTTTAAACATCGCTTCAGCTTCATCATGAGAAGTAGCTTCTACAGTTTCAACAGCCAACTCACCATCTTTTTCAGTGTAGTTAATCCCACGATAATACACGCGGCCACACACATCAAATTGATGGATCTCTGTTTGATTTTGTCCCAACATTTTAATTCTCCAAGAGTTTAATAGCCGGGACTTAGCCCAACCGGGCGAAGTACCCGGTTGGGTTGTTTAATTAGGGATTAGGCTTCAGGCACGTTGCGTATGGTGAAGGACTCACAAACACCATGCCCGTAAAGCACTGCATTTCCCTGGGGATTTTGTTCCAAAAACTTGCGCGTGGCTTTGAGAGCTGCCCTATAACCAGCATCAGAAGGCTGATACTCTCGAGTTCGCTTTTTTTGGTTCGTTAGAATCAGTCGATACATTAAATCTCCCTCATCTTTGAGCTGACAATAATTTCCTGGTGGAACCTATTACAGCGCGTTCTGCAACCAGCTCACCCTCAAGCGGAGCGCATTCGACAGCATCGGAGACTCCAGGTTGATTGCTACCGGAGGTAGCTTTCAACCATTCACCACACAATGAACTGCTATTAGTTACCAATGGACTGACGACCCGTACGGGCCGCGTTTTTCTCAATGATCGATATGCAAGAATCGAAGCCTTATTTAGTAGTTTGGCGACAATGGTAGCCCCGAAAGCAATAACGCCCACGGTAACAATCATGATCAAAACGAACGTAGAAAAGTACATAAACACCTCCAATTAGTTGGAATTGAAGGGGTTACACCGCATAACCGGTGAACCCCGGTTACGGGATAAATTGATAAAATGCTGTTTGTTTTTGGCGACCAGCTATCGCACATACTCAGCACGGGGCTGAAGTTGATTCAAATTTAACAGCTCGATTCTGAATCGACACGCGCTGTATTGGCCCTTTTTGGGCACAATTAAACAATGCAGGAACTATTTATATTATGCAGAAGTCCCCATTCCACCTGCTTTTTATCGTAATTACGATAATTATGATAATACGGTAATTACAAACGGTAATGCGGCGAACGGAAGGTCTGATTAAGGAATATGACATAGGCATAGATGGCTTTTAATCAGCAGAGCCGGTGTTTTTTGGGCGTGGAGGCTCTCCGGGACGGTTAAGTAATTCCCACAAGAGTCGGAACGCATAAAAATGATCCCGTAATGTCGTGGTACTCAATCCTTGATGCCTAGTGTAATACCGGTGGATATGAGCTCTTCCAATTTGCGATGGTGCGTTGACACCTTTTTCATTGGCGGCAATATCATTTAGAGCCGCAATTAGCCTTTTCACCATAGCTCGCCGAGCCGTTTTCCCTCCATGCCGCACATAAACATGGCTTCTTTCTCTTACCCATTTTTCCATCAATTACCCCAAATAACTATTGGTCACATCGATGCGACCGTGACCCAATTCCAAAGCCACTTCAGATCTGATTTCTTTATCCAGCATTTTGGCGTGAGCAACTGAGACTCCAAGTTCTTTGGCTAAATATTCATAGTGCTCACGGCCATGTTTAACACCTGCTTTTACCGGGCAATCAGCACGCATTAAAGTTTTGTAGCGCGTTTGAGCGTAATGATGCCGTTCGCCATGGAAATTGACTGGCTGACGGCCAATCTCCCGGTAGGCTCCTTGCCGGAACTCGCGATAACTCTGCTCGGTAGGAATCATGCTGCGGCCATCCTGTATGGCGGCGGCTCGCTGGAGTGCCGTAATTTGAGCATCACTGGTGATCGGAACAGTGCGCGCCCGGCCCCCTTTGGTGCCATCTTTTATGATCACGGAGCCGGTTTTCTTGGCCTCTTTTAGTGCCCTCGCAGCATCCAGCTTGGCCGATTCCTCGAACCGAAGACCAAAATTACGCTGTAGTTCCAGCAAAGCACCAAGGCGCTCGGAGGCTGCCTCCATTGCGGCATTATGGGAAGCTTCCGAAACACTTCGGTCGCCAGTGGCGATACCAGAGCGCTTTGGAAGTCCCCCCTCGGAGACAGGATCTACACGTACCTGTCGGTCGCCACGCGCAATCTCCATCACCCGATTCACTGCGCTCAGGTAGTTCTGCGCAGTGGATGGCGCGATTTCTCCCCGCTCGTAGCGATCATTAAGGTGCGCCGCATAAGCAACCAAATGAGCCTTTTCTATATTCCGCATATCCTTTATTCCCTGTTCTGACTTAATCCAGGCGCTAAAAACGCTCCATCGGTCATGAATAGTAGCTATGGACTGGAAGCTCTTCATACCTTCCTTCAGTGCGTTAAGGCCTGCCTTGCCCATATCGCGACTTTTGAGGCCGAAATTACGCGCTTCCGGATTGGCTCGCTCTGAGCGCATCGTGTGCTCCTCATAATCGTGTTAATCAGTTTGTCGTTGGCCTTTTCGTAAACATTGGTAGGTGATACGCAGTTTTTTTATTAGCTCCGCATGCTAAGGCCAACCCAACAACTCACCATAAATTGCTGGTTTCAGGATCTCGCCTGGTCATAGGACAGATAACCCGTTGCCCACGGTCATTTAGTACGAACAGCACCGCTATGGAGCGAAATTCTCGTTCCGTTGGCTGGTTTGTCCCGTCGGAACAAACTGCCAACAGATCCGGCTAGTGTCGTCGTGTCATTCTTTGGAAAGGAAAGCGCGAAGCGCGCCAACCGCCGAAGGCGGTATAATTCGCGCACATTCGTGCGCGGTGCGAAAGCCTAGAGCCCTTGAGGCTCAAGGCTTCCGTCGGGGGCTCTACCCCCGTCTCTGTTTACGCCTACGGCGACAGAGACGGGGTGGAGCATCGAGCAAGTTGGGTATTCCAACACTCGTCCTGATGTTGAGGGTGGTCCTCTTTGGTTTGGCTGCTCGGAATCGAGTACCAAGGACACGACATTGCTTTGAGCAAAATCGCGGTATGGAAGCCTGTTAACTTGTGCAATACACAAGCACAGGCAGCAGCATAACGCTGCAAGCATAATGATGATAAACATCTGATTTTCCTCCGGGGAGATTGTTATAGACGGAGGAATGCCCATAGGGGGCAGTCCCCCTGAGGGTTAAGAAATGAAGGCAATCGCCTTAGTTTTGCAGAATGCTGTTTGAAGGCCAGCTACCAAAAACACTTTATATATTAATCAAACAGATAGAGGCGTCAAGTACATCGTAAAGTTGCTTTTGGGTTGCTTTTCAGTGCTTGTCTTTGGGGTGCGGTTTGTTCATTGGGCTCGAATTTAACTCAACGGTCGCTTTTAGGTGGCTTTTCGGTAATGCTTAGAGCGATGACCAAATATTTAGCATCAATAGATTGCTTTTCGATGGGGTTTTAGTAGGTATATCAGATGTCAGTAAACTTTGAATTAGATGAATTGGAAAGTAGAGCAAAAATAATTGTTGAAGATTTCGGCGGTATTTTTTCTCCATACGACGCTTTTTATATACATTCGATAATTTATTCAGCTAGCCGATGTTTGGAAGCTTTTGAACACTACGAATTTGCAAAGGAAAAACAGGCTGATTCAGACTACTTAATTAGTTTGGTACAAGAGGCAATAGGGCATGCGGCGGCTTTATCTCGATACTTCTGGCCGGTTTGGTATCCGGGCAAGCTAAACAAAACCCATCCCTATCAAGCAGCTCTGAGAAAAAAACGAGGCGAAAAGTTAATATCTGCTTTTGGTATGGAAGAAGACTCACCTATTCATAACAGGGATCTGCGGAACGCCTGGGAACATTTTGATGAAAACTTAGACGACTACCTTCTGAAAAATGATGCTGGACATTTTTTTCCTGACTCAGCAATTGGCAATCATACTCTTGCTGACGAACCGACCTATCACTTGTTTAAACTTCTGGACCCAGAAGCAGAATGCCTTGTCCTAATGGGGAAAAAGTACTTTTTTGGTCCAATAAAATCTGAGGTCGGAAGAGTTTATGATAGGGCCAATTACCTACAGCAAAATGGATATAACTTGAGACCGTTATAGGCCCCTGAGCTATAGAGCAATCATAAAGCTGGCTTACCAAACCAGCTTTATGATTATTATGTCCTATAAAAGCTCTGACAAGATTATAGAACTGCCATCTCTTAGCTCAATTAAATTATCTGGTTCAGAACAAAACCACGCATAAGTTCCCCACGCGAGTTCTGACATTGCTTTTTTGAATGGAGCGGCTGAACGATCTTGAAATGCAGTTACAAAAGCAAGATTCTGGGCAGAGAAGCCAGCTTCAATAGCTATCTCAGTTAGCTTCTGTTTACGCATAGAGTTAATTGGACCATCTGAAGCAACAATTTCAATAAAAACAAATAACATGTCACTACCGTCAGTCTTGGTCCCAAGATCAACTAAAATAACGTCAGGTAACGTTTTTGAAGGGTCAATTTTGAGCTTTAACCTACTCGCAAGATCAATACCAACCTTTTCCCCTGACTGAGACAACCATAATACGGCTGGCGTCTTTAAAAACTTCCGAGCGAATTGTTCGATCACCGCCTTACCTATTACGCCTGACGGACCAGACTCAAGCATTACTAACCCAGAATTAGGTAATGTCGCGGTTATCTGATCTGATGCTGCGGCAGTGGCATGCGCACCAAGTAATCGAATTCGACTTAAAGCGGCAGCATTAAGGTGAGAGTTCTGCCAGCTACGAATTAAAGCCTCTAAATCATCCCCAATTAAATCTACATTGAACAGAGCTGCAAATGCTTTTGACATTGCGTATTTAGGAAGAGGAGTTGTCACGGGCAAACCAGTGCGTTCAATAACGGCACCAAGGGCTATAAACCCATATCGAATAGTTTCATCTCTGACAGGTTCTCGAGAATTTGGAGCATACCAGGTCGTAACAGGCCTATCTTTCTTACTAGATAGCGCCTGCTTAACCCAAGACTGACGCTCCTCGTCCGTCAAGAGAGCAGCCTGAACATCAGACATGTCGGTTACTTGGCTTGGCCGAATCCAACGATCAGCACCCTCGACAGCTCCTGCGTAGAACATAACATAGAGAGTTCTTGCAGCCATTTCTCGGATGACATAATTACGATTTTCTGTCCCTTCAGGGAATATTAGAGGTAAGCGTTCAGCAATCACCTCCAGACTTGGTACATGTGGCCAGCTCAAGTTTGCTCTCTCCATACAATCCTGCGATACACTTCTCGATGGAGAGTCTATCAGAACCTGCTGCAATGATCTTCTCCAGCTTTTTCATATCGTCCAAGCTCGGTAAAGGCACGGCCATAAGCTCATAAGCAGAAACAGCTACACTACCGCTTATGCAACGGTATATACGGTCAAAGACCTGAGAATTAAGTAATCCGTTGATAGTTTCTACGCTCAACTCCCGTATAAGTGTATCTGCGTAAACGATATTTAAATGATTTTCTACAACGACACCACCATATCGATCAATAAAGTCTTGTGGTATGACAGCACCGAGAACTCTTCGATTTTGTTCTTTAGATGTGGTTCGCTGCACCAAAACACATGAATCAGTAGTTACAAGATGTCGCTGGTTTTTTTCAATTTGAATATAAGGAACATGGTTTCTCTTCACCGAAGAGAATTTAAAGCCATTTGAAGTTACCGATTCAGCCCAAACAAGAGGTAGTGCCCCTTTTGTTTTTTCAGTACGTAACTGGCTTTTATGTCTATTCCAAACAAGTTTCCCAGTCGAAACAACGTAGCCCAGATCAGGGAGACGGGTCTTCATCTTCTTGAGTCGATTTAACAACGCAGCGTCTTCAGCTACTCTAGGGATTAGCCACGGACCATCACCTTTAATAATTGATACCTTTCCAATAGGCTCTACTCTTGCTTCGTTAAGCCCCTCCGGTACTAACAATGAAACTTTTGCCGGTGTTTTTCTTGCTGACTTTTTGAATGTTGCAAGAAGAGTTTCTTGTAAAACATCGTCAAAAACACCCTCTCTATTTGATATAAAATCAAAAGCTCGTGGCGCAGATTCATCAATTAACAGCTCACGTAATGCCTTGAAATATTGCCCACCCAAAAATGATGTAGGTGTTAAGTAAGCTATTACCCCTTCAGGCTTGGCGAGTCTTAAAGCGAGGTCGGTGAAAAGACCATATAAATTGGCATGACCAAACAGTGAGCGACTAAACTTCTCTCTAACTTCTGTATCAAGAGAAACTTTACCATATGGAGGATTGCCTATTACCAGATCAAAATCTACAGGTGACTGGTACGTTAGAGCGTCACAAATACTGATAACGCTTTTTGCAAGCCGCCTTCTGGCAATAATGCAATGTTCTATTAATACACACTCTAATAAGACATGCGTCATCCAGGCAGCAAATGGATCTATCTCAACCCCCTTGAGCCTCTTGCCTATTTGCGCAAGCTTCCATTCACTTGAAGCATGTTTGGAACGTTGGAGCATTCGCATAGCGACTGGCGCAAGGAAAGCACCTCCGCCGCATGCAGGATCAATTACCGACGCGGTACTGAAATCAACACCTGCTTCTTCAGCCAAATCAAGAAGCCTAGATACCAAAGGTGGCGGAGTGTAATAAGCTCCTAAATCAGATCGATAAGCAGTAGGCAACATGGCTGTATATATTGATCCGATAAGATAGCCCGCATCAATATCAGGGAATTGTGCGATCACTTTACCGGTATTTTTAGCAACATCCTCTGCATCGAGAGTAATTTCGGCCAATTCAGAATCAGTTGGGATTGAAAAAATTTTAAGCTTGCTATTGTGCCTAGCGTTAATTTCGTCCCAATAAGATTTTATTAAAGCTGCGCAATAAGACCTAGCGATTTTAAGTCGATACTGGTCATCTATGACAGAGTTAGCATAACCACGAGCCATACCTTTGCAGGCCTCATAACGAACAAGAGGCTCTGCTGACTCACTTAAAAGATCCTGAAAGTGGAAAGCGTTCATATACTTGCCCCCTCACGGTCAGGTTTTATGACCCCGACACTGTTATAAATTGTTGTTCTAGATACACCAAATCGCTTAGCTACATCGGAAACGGGTATGCTTGGATCTTTTAGTAATACCTTAATCTCTCGAATATCCTTTGGTGCAAGCTTCGGCTTTCTGCCACCTTTACGTCCCCGAGCCCTAGCAGCATCAAGTCCAGCTTTAGTCCGTTCACTAATTAAATTACGCTCAAACTCAGCTAAAGCTGCAAATACATGAAAAATCAACTTTCCAGAAGCACTATTGGTTTCAATCTGCTCATGTAAGCTCAGGAATCCAACTCCCCGTTCATCAATCAAATTAGTCACGACTTTAACCAAATCACCCAGGCTGCGACCGAGTCTATCGAGCCTCCAAACAACTAACGTATCACCTGGCCTGAGAGCCTTTAGACAGTTATCTAGTTCTGGCCGGGCAGTACTTTTACCGCTGGCTTTGTCCTCATAAATGATTTCACAACCGGCAGCAACCAACGCATCCCGCTGGAGATGCAGGTTCTGGTCATCAGTTGATACTCTGGCATAGCCGATTCTTTGATTCATGTACGTTTTATTTACATAGTTTTTTATACGAGTATTTTAACAGATAACTGACTAAAACACCAATCCATAGGTAAGTTTCCTAACTGTTCAACAAACGGTGGTTTGTTGAACAAAAATAAAAGATCTGCTCATTTTCTAAGAAAACTTGATCTATGAAATAAATCATATATAGTTCTATATATGGTTCAACCTATGGGGTATTAAGATGCCAGTCACAATAAGTATTTCAGATGACGTGTTCCGCAGATTGGAGGGGTTGGCTGTCGGGTTCGACACGCCAGAGAGAGTTATCGAGCGATTGCTCGATTTGGTTGAGGAGAGCGGATCTAAGTCCAGCGAAAGCAAACCGTCCCTAACTTTTGTTCCTGATGAAGCAGCTTTCAAAAATGAGCTGATAACTCGCAAGAAAGCACAGGTCGTTCTTCATTTGAAAAACGGTGAACGAGATGTCATTCATTGGAATGCGTCTAGATTTCAACCCAGTTCAAATCTTCGAGCTAATTTGTGGTCTGGGATTCTGAGAAACTGGAAGGATAAAGGGATCACCTCTGCGGAACTTTCGGTTCTACCTCGGGGCCACAACCATCCTGACGACAACACAGATCTATTGATAGCTATTGCCGGAGAAGTTCACTGGACGCTCGAAGAGGTAGAGCAGTACTTCGTTGATTACGACCTGGTTAGCAGTGATGACGGCCATCCTTACTACTACCTTGCGACGTTCAGTGATGAGACACCTGACGAGCTGAAGCAAATTGCCAGGCTGAACAGCTCAAATCAACTTCACTTGGGTCTGAACATAGTTCCGGATGAAGATCAGGGAGAGTTCGAGTAAAGTAATAGCTTCAGATAATCAATACGTTATGTGTGTAGAGGCTGGTAAATCTTGATCCGCATTTGCTCCAAAAGCCATATAATTGATTGATTTATAAAAATTAATTACTTTCTGTATCGGAAAATAACCAAGCTATGATCCCCACACTCGCAAATCAGGTTGTGATACTCGATTTTGAAACCACAGGATTATCACCCGATAATGGCGACCGAGCCATTGAAATTGGTGCGGTAAAACTGGTTAATGGTCAAATAGTCGATACCTTTCAGGAACTGATTAATCCTGGTCGGCGAGTGAATAGCTTTATTGAGCAGTACACTGGCATCAGTAATGAAATGCTGAAACATGCCCCAGCGTCTAAACAAGTCATGGGGCAGTTTGCCAAATTTATTGCAGGCTTTAATCTGGTGGCACACAATGCCAGCTTTGATAAAAAGTTTCTCGATGCTGAATTTAGCCATAATAAACTGCATTACACTGGTCAGTTTGCTTGCTCGTTATTATTGTCTCGACGTATTAGCCAAGATGCCCCGAATCATAAGCTTGGCACATTAGTCGATCATCACCAGTTACCTAACGATGGTGTGTTTCACCGCGCTTTAGCCGATGCCACCATGACCAGCCATTTATGGTTATATCAAATTGATGTGTTACAGCAGCAACTGCCCAAGCAAGCTATTACCATTGATATCATCAATAAAATATCCAGCCTCCCAAAAGCGCAAATTGCGCGTTATTTGCGAACCATGAGCTAGTTAAATCTCAGCCTAAAAAAATAAGCTTGGGAACCTAATAGACTACAACCAAACAGGGTTAATTAAAGCTGTTGCGATAACTTATCAACCAGCAATCTCACTTTGGGTGATAAATGGCGGTTATGTGGATACAAAGCCCAAATACCTTCTTTAGGTTGTTGAAAAGATGCAAGTAATACCACTAACTCCCCTTCAGCAATAGCATCATTGACGTAATATCCAGGTAACTGCACAATCCCCAAGCCACAAATAGCCGCATTTAATAAACTCAAACCACTACTACAGGCTAAAGATCCATGCACTTTTACCGTCTTGGGTTTACCTTGCTCAACAAAATGCCAATGAGACTGACTGCCAATTAAACAATTGTGCTGGCTCAACTCTGATAACGCATAAGGCGTACCGTATTTAGCGATATAACTCGGAGCTGCGCACACATATTGACTGCGACTCGTCAGTCGCTTTGCCATCATGGTTGAATTAGTTAACCGCCCTAACCTAATAGCCAAATCATACCCACCATCCACCAAGTCAAGTTGCTGATTAGTCAGCTCGCAAATCACTTCAATGTCGGGATATTGTTGCATAAACTCAATGACTATCGGCATGATAAACTTTTCACCGTAAGTCACTGGTGCGGTAATTCTAATAAGTCCCTGTGGCTTATCTTTTAAGCTGGAAATAGCACGCTCAGCCTCATCAAGACTGTTTAATACTTGGCGGCAATGCTGATAGTAAACTGTACCTTCTTCGGTTAACGATACTTTACGAGTGGTGCGATAAAATAATTTGGTGTTTAAACGATTTTCAAGCTGACTGATTTGTCGACTCACTTGCGCAGTAGAAATACTTAAACGCTTACCCGCCACGGTAAAACTGTCAGTTTCGGCCACAGCCACAAACTCAAAAATGCCTTCCCACTTCATCATTATTACATTCTCGTAAAAGTCATTTACAAAATAAGCTAATTATCATTGTATGATAAACAAATACAATAGCTAAATACACTACACTGTAGTAATACCTCTTAACCATGTTGACCATGGTCGTTAATGTTAAGGAAATCATTTATGTCAGCACAATTTATAAAATCAAAAGCCGCTATTGCTTGGGGACCAGGCCAGCCACTATCGGTAGAAGAAGTCGACGTAATGTACCCAAAAGCGGGTGAAGTGATGGTACGTATTGTGGCATCAGGTGTTTGTCATACCGATGCTTTCACGCTTTCAGGTGATGATCCTGAAGGGGTATTCCCAGCTATTCTTGGTCATGAAGGCGGCGGTATTGTTCACATGGTCGGTGAAGGCGTAACTAGCGTACAAGTTGGCGATCATGTTATTCCGTTATACACAGCAGAATGTGGAAAATGTAAATTCTGTACCTCAGGTAAAACCAACCTCTGTAGTGCCGTTCGCGCTACCCAAGGTAAAGGACTTATGCCTGATGGCACCACACGTTTCTTTAAAGATGGCGAGCCTATCTTCCATTATATGGGCTGCTCAACTTTCTCGGAATACACAGTATTACCAGAAATATCATTAGCTAAAGTTAACCCAAGTGCGCCACTTGAAGAAGTCTGTTTACTGGGTTGTGGTGTCACCACAGGCATTGGTGCGGTACTTAAAACAGCTAAAGTGCAACCAGGCGATACGGTTGCTATTTTTGGTTTAGGTGGCATTGGTTTATCGGCCATTATTGGCGCGACTATGGCAGGAGCTAGCCGTATTATTGGTATTGATTTAAACGAATCAAAATTTGAATTGGCTAAAAAACTGGGCGCGACTGACTGTATTAATCCTAAGGATTTTGATAAACCAATCCAAGATGTGATTGTTGAAATGACCGACGGTGGTGTCGATTTCTCATTTGAATGTATTGGTAACGTCAATGTAATGCGCAGTGCATTAGAATGCTGCCATAAAGGCTGGGGCGAGTCGGTGATTATTGGTGTTGCTGGTGCCGGCCAAGAAATATCAACCCGTCCATTCCAGTTAGTCACAGGTCGTGTATGGCGTGGCAGTGCATTTGGTGGCGTTAAAGGACGCAGTGAGTTACCTGGTATTGTTGAACAATACTTAGCGGGTGAGTTTAAGTTAGACCAATTTATTACTCACACCATGGGCCTTGAAGGTATTAACGAAGCATTTGATTTAATGCACAAAGGCGAAAGTATTCGAAGTGTGATTCACTTTGCTAAGTAATACTTAATTGCTCATCACAGGCGCAGTTAAGAGTAAAGTCACTTAACTGCGTTCTGATAAATAAGGACACATAATGACCATTGAAAGTATCAGCAGTACCAAAGCATTTGGTGGTTGGCATAAACAATATAGTCATCATTCAAGCACACTTAATTGTGCAATGCGGTTTGCCATTTACTTGCCGCCCCAAGCAGAAAGCCAAGCAGTACCTGTTTTATATTGGTTGTCAGGACTCACCTGTACTGATGAAAATTTTATGCAAAAAGCAGGTGCACAACGTATAGCAGCTGAATTAGGTATGGCGATAGTCGCACCCGATACTAGCCCACGAGGAGAAGGCATCGCAGATGATCCCGACGGCGCTTATGACTTTGGTTTAGGTGCAGGCTTTTATCTTAATGCTACCAAACCGCCATTTAGTCAGCATTATCAAATGTATGATTACGTGGTTAACGAATTGCCGGCATTGATTGAAGCTCATTTTCCGGTAACAGAACAACGTAGTATAAGCGGCCATTCCATGGGTGGACATGGTGCCTTAACCATCGCACTTAAAAATCCGCACAGATATAATAGCTTGTCAGCATTTAGTCCAATCTGTCATCCAATGGACTGTCCTTGGGGTATAAAAGCATTTCGCGGCTACTTAGGTGATGATCAGCAACAATGGCAGCAATACGACAGCTGTGAGTTGATGGCTAAAAGCCAGCAATTTGTGCCTGCGCTGGTGGACCAAGGCAGTAAGGACAACTTTTTAGACGAACAACTAAAACCGCAAATCTTAGTGCAAGTCGCTAAGAACAAAGGCTACCCGCTAGAACTAAGAATGCAGCCAGGCTATGACCACAGCTATTATTTTATCGCGACCTTTATTGAAGACCATCTGCGTTTTCATGCAAAGCACTTAGCGCTTTTATAGACAGCTACTGTCATTAAAATAAAAACGAGCCCTTCAGGCTCGTTTTTTTATCTCTATAAATACCCTAATGACTTTTTTCTAAGCGAGAAAAATAATCTTTTGCTGCAGCCCTAACCTTAGGTGCCAGCAATAAAGCAGACGTCATAGTCGGTATTGCCATTAACGCGTAAGCGGCATCAATAATGTTAACAATTTCTTGCAAGCTAGCCGTTGCGGCAAACAAAATGGCTAATAAATAAAAGTATTGGTAAAAACGGATACGTTTACGCCCAAATAGAAACGCAAAACACTGACCACCATAAAATGCTTGGGTAAATATGGTACTAATGCTGAAAAATATCACACATAAAATAAGTAAATACGGCCCAACACCAGGCATAGTAATTTCAAAAGCTTGCGCCGATAAATTAACCCCTTCAGCTTCAGTACCTTGCCACACACCCGAGATTAAAATAATCATAGCAGTGGCAGTACAAACCAATAGAGTATCAATAGCAGGGCCTAACATGGCCACTAAGCCTTCTTTAACTGGTTCATTGGTTTTGGCACTACCATGAGCCATAACCTCAGTGCCTATCCCTGCCTCGTTTGAGAATGCAGCACGACGAATACCAATTAGCATAGTCCCTAAAATACCGCCACCTACTGAATTTAATGAAAAAGCCTCGGAGAAAATAAGACTAAAATATCCCGGTATTTGCTCAATATTTGTCACAATGACATACGCAGCGCAGCTCATGTAAATTAAGATCATTAATGGCACAACTTTAGATGCTACTGTCGCGATCCGCTTAATACCGCCTAAAATCACGCTGGCAACAATCACCATCACCACAATACCTAAGCTTAAATCGAGCCAAAAAGTGGATTGATCGGCAGGAAAATGACCTGGTTTAACAAATACCCATTCACGAATGATCTGCACTAATTGATTAGAATTGAATAACGGAAAGTTACCAATTAAACCAACAACGCAGAAAAACACGGCTAAAAAATGCCATTTTTTACTCAATCCTTGGGTAATGATGTACATAGGACCACCCTGCACATCACCATTCTCATCTTTACCGCGGTACATAATGGCTAAGGTACAGGTAAAAAACTTGGTTGCCATACCAACAATAGCGCTAATCCACATCCAAAAAATAGCCCCTGGGCCACCCACCATAATGGCAACAGCGACACTACCAATATTGCCCATTCCCACGGTACCAGCCATGGCACTGGATAACGCCCCAGCATGACTAATATGACCTTCGGCGCCATCATCAGGATACTTGCCCCTAACGACATTAATCGCGTGACCTATATAGCGAAAAGGCACAAATCGAGAGTAAATAAGGAAGAATAACCCGCCGCCGACGAGTAAAATAAGCATGTGTGGACCCCATGCAAGGTCGGCAAATTGTTTAGTTATTTCAGCAATATTCATTAAAACCTGTTGTTATATTGTTAAATAGAGCTTAAGAAAATACTGATATTAACTACACAGCGCAATGAAAAATAAACGTAAAATAGATGAATAAATTTAATCATTGGAAATCAACATGACAAAAATAGCATTATTAGTAGGCACAACATTAGGCGGTTCAGAATATGTTGCCGATGAAATGGCAGCTCAACTTACTCAGTTAGATCATCAAACAGAGGTATTTATAGAGCCAAATTTGGATGAATTAGCTGATTTTTCACTGTGGATCATTGTCTGTTCTACTCATGGAGCTGGCGCTCTCCCCGATAATATCGTGCCTTTTTATCAACAATTAATGATCGAAAAGCCCAATCTTAATCATATTAAGTTCGCATTGTGTGCAATTGGCGACTCAAGCTATGATACTTTTTGCCAAGGACCTGAGAAAATCATCGCACAACTTTTACAGCATGGATCAAATGCTATTGTGGATAAGCTCCAAATCGATGTACAACACGATCCTATCCCTGAAGAACCTGCTCTAGCGTGGTTGTTACAATGGCAGCATCTTATCTAAACACCAATAATCCCGATCTTATCTTGCATAAATCATGATCAATCCACAGATTAGATCACACTTACCCACAATATAACCTTTATAAGTATAACTTTGTGGATAAGCTATTATTTTTAGCGATCATAACTCTGTACTATTCACACTCCGATCCGCTCAATGATCACCCTTGTGGATAAGTAGCCGATCTATCCCCATGTTATCTTGAGTTTGATCGCGATCAGATCACAGGTTAGTTTTCACTTTACTATATGATTTTAATAAGGAATAAAAGTTATCAACAGAAAAGTCCGATCCTAATAATAAACATAATAAAAAGATCTATATAAAGATCTTAAGATCTATTAAGCAAACCGCATATTGATCAATCAATGAAAAATGATCGTTCACGTTAAGACAAGCAAGTGCTAAAATGATCCAATCGAAAAAAGATTAAATTCGAATTCAACTTTCTTAGCTATCAAAGGTCAGATAATGCATTTTCATGAACGGTTTGATGTAATTGTTGTAGGTGGTGGTCATGCCGGAACTGAAGCCGCACTTGCTGCTGCAAGAATGGGTTCAAAAACATTATTGTTAACCCACAACATCGACACACTTGGGCAAATGTCTTGCAACCCTGCTATCGGCGGAATAGGTAAAGGCCATTTAGTTAAAGAAATTGATGCTTTGGGCGGTGCAATGGCAACAGCTACTGACTTTGCAGGCATTCAATTTAGAACATTAAATTCAAGCAAAGGCCCAGCTGTTCGTGCAACACGAGCCCAAGCAGACAGAGCTTTATATCGCCAAAAGATCCAAAGTATTTTACAGAACCAAGTTAACTTACGTATTTTTCAACAAGCTGTAGACGATTTAGTTGTTGAAAATAATAAAGTTATTGGTGTAGTGACTCAAATGGGACTAGCATTTGAAGCGCCAGCGATCGTATTAACAACAGGCACATTTTTAAGCGGCAAAATTCATATTGGAATGCAAAATTACAGTGGTGGTAGAGCGGGTGATCCTCCAGCCATTGCGTTAGCAAATCGATTACGTGAATTAAATATACGTGTTGGTCGCTTAAAAACCGGTACACCACCACGTATCGATGCCAATAGCATAGATTTTTCACAAATGACCGAACAAAAGGGTGATACACCATTACCAGTTATGTCATTTATTGGTGATGTCAGCCAACATCCAAGACAAATTTCATGTTTTATTACTCATACCAATGAGAAAACTCACGATATTATTCGTGGCGGATTAGATCGCAGCCCTATGTACTCTGGCGTGATTGAAGGGATCGGACCCCGTTACTGTCCATCAATTGAAGATAAAATTCATCGTTTTGCAGATAAATCGTCACATCAGATCTTTATTGAGCCAGAAGGCTTAAGCACTAATGAGATCTATCCAAACGGTATCTCAACCAGTTTGCCATTTGACGTACAGTTAAATTTAGTTCGATCAATTAAAGGTATGGAAAACGCTGAAATTATGCGTCCAGGCTATGCGATTGAATATGACTATTTTGATCCTCGCGATCTTAAAAACTCATTAGAAACTAAGGCCATTGAAGGACTTTATTTCGCAGGTCAGATTAATGGCACTACAGGCTATGAAGAAGCAGGTGCTCAAGGCTTACTTGCAGGTATGAACGCATCACTACAAGTTCAAGGCAAAGAAGCATGGTGCCCTCGTCGTGATCAAGCTTATCTTGGCGTACTAGTAGATGATTTATCTACTTTAGGCACTAAAGAACCGTACCGCATGTTCACCAGCCGCGCAGAATATCGTTTGTTACTTCGTGAAGATAATGCCGATTTACGCTTAACAGAAAAAGGCCGTGAACTTGGATTAGTTGATGACAATCGCTGGGCATCATTTGTTACCAAGAGAGAATCAATTGAATTAGAACTTCAGCGTTTACGCGGCCAATGGGTTCACCCTAACTCACCTTTGCTTGAAGTACTTAATCCACAATTAAATACGCCTATTTCACGTGAAGCATCATTTGAAGACCTACTTCGTCGTCCGGAAATGGATTATACCAAGTTAATGTCTCTGGAAGGTTTTGGACCTGGACTAGAAGATCCTCAAGCAGCTGAGCAAGTACAAATTCAGGTAAAATATTCGGGTTATATTCAGCGTCAACAAGATGAAATTGATAAAGCTATTCGTCATGAAAGCTCACTATTACCACTTGATCTAGATTATCAAGAGGTCCCTGGTTTATCTAATGAAGTGATCGCAAAATTGAATAACCATAAACCCGATACTGTCGGACAAGCATCACGGATCTCAGGGATCACTCCTGCAGCAATCTCAATTTTGTTAGTTCATTTGAAAAAAAGAGGTTTATTGCGAAAAATAGCCTAAAACAGATCATTTTTTCAAATCAATAACACAAGGGAAGCCATAAGGCTTCCCTTAGTGCTTTTACGGCTTCATAATAACTGCCGTCTTTATAACGTAACTTACGAGGCTTTCTGTGTTATCTGCCCAACTTAAATCCTATTTAGCTGAAATGAATATGTCGGCCACTGAATTACAACAAAAACAATTAATAGGTTTTGTTGAAATGCTTAATAAATGGAATAAGGCTTATAACCTCACCTCCGTTCGCGATCCTGAGCAAATGTTAATCCGCCATGTTATGGACAGTTTAACCGTTTCTCCTTATCTTGAAGGGCAGCGTTTTATCGATGTGGGAACCGGTCCTGGTTTACCAGGGATCCCATTAGCCATTATGAATCCAGATAAGCAGTTTGTATTACTCGATAGTTTAGGTAAACGGATCCGTTTTCAGAAGCAGGTTCAGTTCGAGTTAAAAATTAATAACATCACTTCAATAGAAAGTCGTGTTGAAGCTTATAATCCTGATATTAAATTTGACGGAGTATTAAGCAGAGCATTTGCATCTATTCAAGATATGCTCAGTTGGTGTCACCATTTACCAACTGAAAAAGGCACTTTTTATGCATTAAAAGGCCAGTTAAATCAGCAAGAATTAGACGACATGCCAACAGGATTTTCGTTGGTAGAAACCATAGTATTGCATGTACCAAAGTTAGATGAACAGCGACATTTATTAAAAATTGCTAAGCAATAAATCGCATTTCTTTCGCTAATAAAGCTAACCGGACATCAATAATTAAAGACAGGATGACATTGTGGGTAAAATCATTGCCGTAGCCAACCAAAAAGGTGGCGTTGGAAAAACAACAACTTGCGTTAATTTAGCCGCATCACTTGCCGCCACAAAGCGTAGAGTGTTGTTGATCGATTTGGATCCGCAAGGTAATGCGACTATGGGCAGTGGTATCGATAAGTATGAAGTCGATAACACAGCTTATGAATTATTAGTCGAAGAAAAACCCTTTGCTGAGATTGTGATTAAAAATACCGTTGGAAAATATGATTTGATCGCAAGTAATGGTGATGTTACTGCGGCAGAAATTAAATTGATGGAATTTTATGCTCGTGAAATACGTTTACGTAATGCATTAGCGCCAATCAAAGATGATTACGATTATATTTTCATCGACTGCCCGCCATCGCTCAATATGCTTACCGTGAATGCTATGTCTGCTGCAGATTCAGTACTTGTGCCAATGCAATGCGAATATTATGCCCTAGAAGGTTTAACGGCATTGATTGATACCATTACTAAGCTAGGCGCCATGGTCAACCCAACCCTGAGCATAGAAGGTATTTTACGCACTATGTATGATCCGCGTAATCGTTTATCTAATGATGTATCTGATCAACTCAAGCAACATTTTGGCGATAAAGTATATCGTACCGTCATACCGCGAAATGTTCGTTTAGCCGAAGCCCCTAGTTTTGGTGCACCTGCCATGTATTACGACAAATCGAGTGCTGGCGCTAAAGCTTATTTAGCCCTAGCGGGTGAAATTATCCGTCGTGCAGAACAGCAAACTCAACCAAAACAAGCGTAGGATATAAAAATGACTTTAAAAAAGCGCGGTTTAGGTAAAGGCTTGGATGCCTTATTAAGCCACAGTAATGCCGCTAGTCGTAAAAGTGATCAGGCTGAAGAACAGCAATCTACTCCGCTAAGTGACTTACTCCACCTCGATCTTGACTTATTACAGCCCGGTAAATATCAACCTCGTAAAGATATGTCGCCAGAAGCATTAGAAGAACTGGCTGAGTCTATTCGTGCTCAAGGGGTGATACAACCGATAGTGATCCGTAAAATTTCTGAAACTCATTATGAAATTATTGCCGGTGAACGCCGTTGGCGTGCTGCTCAATTAGCTAAATTAAATAAAGTCCCGTGTATTGTTAAGCAAGTGGCTGATGATGCCGCGGTCGCTATCGCGTTAATTGAAAATATTCAGCGTGAAGACTTAAATGCAATGGAAGAAGCGATTGCATTACAACGATTACTTGAAGAATTTGAATTAACTCATCAACAAGTTGCTGATGCTGTAGGTAAATCTCGTGTAAGTGTGTCTAATTTATTACGTTTAAATAGCCTTAATGAGCCTGTTAAACGTTTGTTAGAGAATGGTGATATCGACATGGGCCATGCGCGTGCGTTATTGGCATTAGAGGGTGATGAACAGACAAATTTAGCTCGATTAGTGGCTTCTAAAGAAATGACTGTTCGAGAAACTGAACGATTAGTGAATAAAGCCTTAAATCCGACTAAAGACGCCGAAACACCAGCTAAAGATCATGATGTTAGCCGCTTAGAACAAGAGTTAATTGAAAGACTCGGTGCCAAGGTTGCCATCAATCATGGCAGTAAAGGTAAAGGCAAAATTGTAATAAATTACCAGAATCTTGCTGAATTAGACGGAATTTTAAATAAAATCCGATGATTTGTGAATCAAACCAATTTCATTAGTAAGTTTGTGACAGAGCTCTAATTTTTGTTTTCGATAATTTAGCGCCGAATAGTGTGCAAAATCGTCGTTTTACTATCATCAAAGTTGCAAACAAAGCGCGAAAAGGTATACTTTGCAGGCTTTTTGAATCTTAAGGCTAGTTTAATATTTTAAATTTAACATTAGGACCGCGAAAAGCAATAATGCGGAGATATGAAGTTGGGTAATGTTTTAGCGCGTCGTGGCAGGTTAGCAGCCTATAAATTAGTGCTGGTACAAGCTATCGTCGCGAGTATTATTTCAACACTATTTTTCGTTATGTGGGGAGCACAGTATGGCCTATCTGCACTTGCAGGTGGTGTAATTGCTGTACTTCCTAATTTTGTATTCGCAACCCTAGCTTTCTCACATAGTGGAGCAAGCTCTGCAGCAAAAGTGATTAAAAGCTTTTACTGGGGGGAAGCGGTAAAGATGCTGTTGACCATTGGATTATTTTCGTTAGTGTTTATCAATATGAAAGTCGGTTTTATGCCGCTTTTTACCTGTTACTCATTAGCGTTAGTTGTACATTGGATAGCACCTTTATATTTCAAGCAAAGTTAAGTGGGATGAATCATGGCTGCAACTGGTGAAGCGTTAACACCGCAGGGCTATATCCAACATCACCTTACCAATTTAAGTGTTGGTGAAGGGTTTTGGACTTGGCACATTGATTCGTTGCTCTTTTCGGTTGGGCTTGGAATGTTGTTCTTATGGCTGTTTTACCGTGCCGGCAAAAATGCGACAACAGGCGTTCCTGGCAAATTTCAATGTTTTGTTGAGATGATTGTTGAGTTCGTAGATAGCAGTGTGAAAGAAACTTTTCACGGCCGCAATCCTGTTATTGCACCTTTAGCTCTGACAATTTTCGTCTGGATTTTCATGATGAACTTCATGGATATGATCCCAGTCGATTGGTTACCTGCATTAGCTTCGTTAGCTGGTGTGCCATACCTAAAAGTTGTTCCGACTACTGACGTTAACATTACCTTCAGCTTAGCTCTTGGTGTGTTTGTGCTGATTATTTATTACAGCATTAAAGTCAAAGGTGTTTCAGGTTTTGTTAAAGAACTAACATTTCAGCCTTTTAACCATTGGGCAATGATACCCGTCAACTTATTATTAGAAACAGTGACTCTAGTTGCGAAGCCGATTTCATTGGCTCTACGACTATTTGGTAACTTGTACGCTGGTGAGTTGATATTTATCCTTATTGCATTGATGTACGGTTCTAACGTGGCGTTATCTGCTCTAGGTGTAGGATTACAACTAGGTTGGTTAATTTTCCATATTTTAGTTATTACTTTACAAGCATTTATTTTCATGATGTTGACTATTGTTTATTTAAGCATGGCACATGAAGATCATTAAGGGTAACCGAAAAATTTTTTGACCTAAATCATTAATAACAACGATTTAGAATATTGGAGATAGATATGGAAACTGTATTAGGAATGACGGCTATTGCTGTTGCTCTACTTATTGGTATGGGTGCATTAGGAACAGCTATCGGTTTCGGCCTTTTAGGTGGAAAGTTTTTAGAAGGTGCAGCTCGTCAGCCAGAAATGGCGCCTATGTTACAAGTTAAAATGTTCATCGTAGCGGGTCTTCTAGATGCCGTAACTATGATTGGTGTAGGTATTGCGCTATTTATGCTATTTACTAACCCATTGGGTGCAATGCTTTAACTAACGCTTCTGTCTTTAATCTAACTAGGAGGCTGTTGTGAATTTCAACGCTACCCTATTCGGTCAGACGGTTGCCTTTATTCTCTTCGTGTGGTTTTGCATGAAGTTTGTATGGCCTCCGTTGATGAATGCCATCGAAGAACGCCAGAAGAAAATTGCTGATGGTCTGGCGGATGCCGGCCGTGCAGCAAAAGATCTAGAGTTAGCACAAATTAAAGCTACTGAGCAACTAAAAGAAGCAAAAGTAACTGCCAACGAAATTATTGAGCAAGCTAATAAGCGTAAGGCTCAAATCGTTGATGAAGCTAAAGTTGAAGCACAAACTGAGCGAGCTAAAATTATCGCCCAGGGTCAAGCAGAAATTGAAAACGAACGTAATCGCGTGAAAGACGACCTGCGTAAGCAAGTTGCTTCTCTAGCCATCATTGGTGCAGAGAAAATTCTTGAACGTACGATTGATCCAGAAGCCCACAGTGACATTGTTAATAAACTTGTTGCTGAAATTTGATTAAGGGAGTTGAGTTATGGCTGAATTAAGCACCATCGCTCGCCCTTACGCAAAGGCAGCTTTTGATTTTGCTGTTGAGCATAAAGCAGTAGATAGTTGGACAGAAATGTTAACTTTCGCTTCATTGGTGAGTGAGAACGAATCAATCAAGCCACTGCTAAATGGTACTCTCGCGAGTACACAACTAGCTTCACTGTTTATTAAAGTATGCGGTGAGCAAGTCAATGAGCAAGGTCAAAACCTGATAAAGGTAATGGCTGAAAACGGTCGTTTAGGGATACTGTCAACAGTATCGCTACTTTTTGCTGAATACCGTAATGAGTGGGCAAAAGAAGTTGAGGCCGATGTGGTTTCTGCTACTGAGCTAAGCTCTGAGCAACAGCAGCAAATTAGTGTTTCTTTAGAGAAACGTCTCGCACGCAAAGTTAAGCTGAATTGCAGCATCGACGCATCGCTTATTGGCGGTGTAATTATTAAATCAGGCGACCTAGTCATTGATGGCTCGGTAAGCGGTAAGTTATCGCGTTTGTCTGAAAAGCTGCAGTCGTAATTGGGAGTTTGAGCATGCAACTGAATTCCACTGAAATCAGCGATCTGATTAAGCAGCGGATCGAGCAGTTCGACGTCGTTAGTGAAGCTCGCAACGAAGGTACTATCGTTGCAGTAAGTGACGGCATCATTCGCATTAACGGCCTAGCCGATGTAATGCAAGGTGAAATGATCGAACTGCCTGGTGGCTGTTTTGCAATCGCGTTGAACTTAGAACGTGATTCTGTCGGCGCCGTAGTGATGGGACCTTATGCTAATTTAGCAGAAGGTGATAAAGTTAGAACCACTGGTCGTATTCTTGAAGTACCGGTGGGTCGTGGTCTACTTGGCCGCGTTGTTAACACTCTAGGTGAGCCTATTGATGGAAAAGGACCTATCGACAACGATGGTTTCTCTCCTGTTGAAGTAATTGCCCCTGGTGTTATTGAACGTAAGTCAGTATCACAACCAATCCAAACTGGTTATAAAGCCGTTGATGCCATGATCCCTATTGGTCGTGGTCAACGTGAATTGATTATTGGTGACCGTCAGACTGGTAAAACAGCGATGGCTATTGATGCAATTATCAACCAGAAAGAATCAGGCATTAAGTGTGTCTATGTTGCTATTGGTCAGAAAGCTTCTACCATCGCAAACGTAGTACGCAAGCTTGAAGAACATGGTGCATTAGCTAACACTATCGTTGTTGTTGCATCAGCTTCTGAAGCTGCAGCACTGCAATATTTAGCGCCATATTCTGGTTGTTCTATGGGTGAATACTTCCGTGACCGCGGTGAAGATTCTTTAATCGTATATGATGATTTGTCTAAGCAAGCAGTTGCTTATCGTCAAATTTCTCTACTATTGAAGCGTCCACCAGGACGTGAAGCATACCCAGGTGACGTATTCTATCTACACTCTCGTTTATTAGAGCGTGCTTCACGCGTAAACGTAAATTATGTAGAAAAGTTCACTAACGGTGCAGTAACAAGTCAAACCGGTTCGTTAACCGCGTTACCTATTATTGAAACCCAAGCTGGTGATGTGTCAGCGTTCGTACCGACCAACGTAATTTCTATTACTGATGGTCAGATCTTCCTTGAGACTGACTTGTTTAACTCGGGACTTCGTCCTGCAGTTAACCCAGGTATTTCTGTTTCTCGTGTTGGTGGTGCTGCGCAGACTAAGATCATCAAGAAACTGTCAGGCGGTATTCGTACAGCACTTGCACAGTATCGAGAGCTTGCTGCGTTCTCACAGTTTGCATCTGATTTAGATGATGCAACACGTGCTCAACTTGAGCATGGTGAGCGAGTAACCGAACTAATGAAGCAAAAGCAATATGCTCCTATGAGCGTTGCTGCCCAGTCTGTGTCTATTTTCGCAGCTGAAAAAGGCTACCTTAAAGGTGTTGCTTTAAATGAAATCGGTCGCTTCGAAGCCTCTCTGCTTTCATACATGAACAGTCAACATGCTGACCTAATGAACACCATCAATGCTACTGGCGATTATAACGCTGATATCGAAGGTGAGTTAAAGGCAGGCATGGACAAGTTCATTGAAACCCAAACCTGGTAATAATGAACACGGGGTGTCATTAGGCACCTCAGGTCCCAGATTGGAGAGTAGAGATGGCCAGCGCTAAAGAGATTAAAACCAAGATCGCGAGTGTTAAAAATACTCAGAAGATCACTTCCGCTATGGAAATGGTTGCCGCCAGCAAAATGCGCAGAGCGCAAGAACGCATGGCAGCGAGCCGTCCATATGCAGAAAATATGCGTAAGGTGATCGGTCACGTAGCGCAAGGTACTCTCGAGTATAAACACCCCTATTTAGAGGTGAGAGATGCCAAGCGGGTTGGTTACATTGTTGTAGCAACCGACCGTGGCCTTTGTGGTGGTTTGAACGCTAACCTATTTAAAAAGGTTGTGTCAGACGTTAAAAAGTGGAAAGAACAAGGTGCAAATGTTGAGTTTTGCCCAATTGGTGCCCGTTCTGTTCAGTTTTTTAAAAGCTTTGGTGGTGAAATATCCGCCCATGCATCAGGTTTAGGCGACTCGCCAAAACTTGCTGATTTGATTGGCACAGTTCGTGTCATGTTAAAAGCTTACAACGAAGGTAAACTGGATCGTCTGTTCATAGTATTTAACAAATTTGTGAATACCATGTCCCAGACTCCGGTGATCGAACAGCTGCTACCTTTACCTAAGTCAGATGAAGAAGTAGCTAGTTATCCTTGGGATTATATTTACGAGCCTGATCCAAAAGAAGTATTGGATTTATTGTTAACTCGTTATGTAGAGTCTCAAGTATATCAAGGTGTTGTTGAAAATATTGCCTCTGAACAGGCTGCCCGTATGGTAGCCATGAAGGCGGCAACAGATAACGCCGGCGAAATGATCGATGATTTGCAACTCGTTTATAACAAGGCCCGTCAGGCTGCGATTACGCAAGAACTGTCGGAAATTGTTGCAGGCGCTGCAGCGGTTTAGGTTTAGGTAACGAAATCAAGTTTAGAGGATTAATCATGAGCACAGGTACTGTTGTCCAAGTAATTGGCGCGGTTGTGGACGTAGAGTTTCCACAAGATTCTGTACCTCGAGTATATGACGCTCTGAAGATCACTGGTGAAGGCGCCTGTAATGGTTTGGTGCTGGAAGTTCAGCAGCAGCTAGGTGGTGGTGTTGTTCGTACCATCGCTATGGGTTCTTCTGATGGTCTGCGTCGTGGTCTAGAGGTAGCAAACTCAGGTTCACCAATTACTGTTCCGGTAGGGGTTGCAACCCTTGGCCGTATTATGAACGTATTGGGCGAGCCTATCGATGAAGCGGGTCCTATCGGTGAAGAAGAGCGTTATGTTATTCACCGTGCAGCTCCTTCATACGAAGATCAGTCAAATTCAACTGAGCTTTTAGAGACAGGTATCAAGGTTATCGACCTTGTTTGTCCTTTCGCTAAAGGTGGTAAAGTCGGTCTGTTCGGTGGTGCTGGTGTTGGTAAAACAGTTAACATGATGGAACTGATTAACAACATCGCTAAAGCTCACTCTGGTCTTTCTGTTTTCGCTGGTGTTGGTGAGCGTACCCGTGAGGGTAACGACTTCTACTACGAGATGGAAGATTCAGGCGTATTAGACAAAGTAGCCATGGTTTATGGTCAGATGAACGAGCCTCCAGGAAACCGTTTACGCGTAGCGTTAACTGGCCTGAGTATCGCTGAAAAGTTCCGTGACGAAGGTCGTGACGTATTGTTGTTCGTGGACAACATTTATCGTTACACCTTAGCCGGTACTGAAGTATCTGCACTATTAGGTCGTATGCCTTCTGCGGTAGGTTATCAGCCAACACTAGCTGAAGAGATGGGTGTTCTTCAAGAACGTATCACTTCAACTAAGTCTGGTTCGATTACTTCTGTGCAAGCAGTATATGTACCTGCGGATGACTTAACTGATCCGTCACCAGCCACAACCTTCGCTCACTTAGATGCGACTGTTGTATTGTCTCGTCAAATTGCTTCTTTGGGTATTTACCCAGCGGTTGACCCATTGGATTCGACTTCACGTCAGTTAGATCCACAGGTTGTTGGCCAAGAGCATTATGATGTTGCAAACGGTGTACAAACTGTATTACAGCGTTATAAAGAGCTGAAAGACATTATTGCTATCTTGGGTATGGATGAATTGTCAGATGATGACAAAACCATGGTATTCCGAGCGCGTAAGATTGAGCGTTTCTTATCTCAACCTTTCTTCGTAGCAGAAGTCTTTACTGGTTCTCCTGGTAAGTACGTTTCTCTTAAAGACACTATTCGTGGCTTTAAGGGTATCTTGGATGGTGAGTTCGATCATATCCCTGAGCAAGCGTTCTACATGGTTGGTTCAATCGATGAAGCTGTCGAGAAAGCTAACAAAAAGAAATAACTAGGCCGTAAAGCTTAGTTCTTTAAGGAGAACTTGATGGCAGCCAAAACAGTCCAACTTGATATTGTTAGTGCAGAAAACAGCATCTACCACGGCCAAGTTAGCTTCTTTGAAGTTACTGGTGCTGAAGGTGAGTTAGGTATTATGCCTAACCATGTTGCGTTACTGACAAAAATCAAGCCTGGTATGGCGCGCTTTATCAAGCAAGATGGTAGTGAAGAAGTGTTGTATCTATCAGGTGGTTTACTTGAAGTACAACCTACTGCAATTTCAGTACTTGCTGATGTAGCATTACGTGCCGATGATATTGATGAGAAAGCTGCTTTAGAAGCCAAAGAACGTGCTGAGCAAGCAATTGCCAACGCCGGAGTTGACTTCAATTATGAAGCCGCAGCAATCGAATTAGCCAAATCTTTGGCTCAATTACGTGTTGTTGAATGCATCAAGAAAAATATCACCAGATAATCTGATTATTTGACGCTTAAAAGGCGACTCTTTATGAGTCGCCTTTTTTATTGCCTATTATCGGCTAATTAACCCCCTGCCTGTTTTCCCTTTTGACCATATTCCGTTAAAATGAGCGCAAATCTATATCGGTTCATTAAAGGAATGCTCAATGTCGTTAAATGTTGTGATCTTAGCTGCAGGAAAAGGAACTCGGATGCGCTCAGATCTCCCAAAGGTTCTGCATCCTATTGCTCATAAAAGTATGGTGCAACATGTGATAGACACTGCCAATGCCTTAGGATCAGATGCTATTCAGTTAGTGTATGGTTATGGCGCAGATAAATTACAAACAGCACTTGGCGAGCAAGCATTAAACTGGGTATTACAGGCTGAACAACTGGGTACCGGCCATGCGGTTGCCCAAGCAAACCCGAATATTAACGATAACGATACAGTATTAATCCTTTACGGTGATGTACCACTTATTCAGCAATCAACCTTAGAAGCATTATTAGCTGCACGCCCTGTGAATGGCTTGGCTATTTTGACTGTTAATTTACCTAACCCAAGCGGATACGGTCGCATAGTGCGCGAACAAGGCAGCGTCGTCGGAATTGTCGAGCAAAAAGATGCTAACGCTGAACAGCTAGCCATAACCGAAGTGAACACAGGTATAATGGTTGTGCCGGGTAAGCAGTTAAAAGCCTGGTTAAATCGTTTATCGAATAATAATGCTCAAGGTGAATACTACCTTACCGACATCATTGCCATGGCAAAGGCTGATGGCGTTGAAATTAGCACATCACAGCCACAATCGGCTATCGAAGTTGAAGGCGCTAACAATCGCGTGCAACTTGCCCAATTAGAAAGAGCTTATCAAGCTCGTGCTGCTGAAAAACTGATGCTCGACGGTGCTAATCTCCGCGATCCTGCGCGTATTGATATTCGCGGCGATGTGACTGTTGGTATGGATGTGATGATAGATGTTAACGTTATTTTTCAAGGTAAAGTAACCCTAGGTAACAATGTGACAATCGGCGCAGGTGCTATTTTGATTGATTGCGACATTGCCGATAATGCAGAAATTAAACCTTATACTATTGTAGAAGGCGCTAAGCTTGGACAAGCCGCGAGTGCAGGACCTTTTGCCCGTTTACGCCCAGGGGCAGAGCTTAAAGAAGATGCTCATATAGGTAACTTTGTCGAAATTAAAAAGAGTGTATTAGGTAAAGGTTCTAAAGCTGGTCACTTAGCCTATTTAGGTGATGCACACATTGGCGCTGGCGTGAATATCGGTGCCGGTACAATTACCTGTAACTATGACGGTGCCAATAAGTTTATTACTACCATTGAAGATGGCGTATTCGTCGGCAGTGATACTCAGTTAGTAGCACCTGTTACCATAGGCAAAAATGCCACTCTAGGGGCTGGATCAACCATAACCAAAGATGTTGCTGAAAATGAACTGGTGATTACTCGCGTTAAACAGCGCCATATTACTGGTTGGCAGCGTCCGATAAAAATTAAAAAATAACGGTTAACTCAAATATAATCAAGCGGCCATGAGCCGCTTTTTTATTATTTATACATTTTTTATATGAAAATTATACTGAAAAAAGGTTTGTTATAAGTTTGATTTATGTTAATTAAATGTTCTTAATTGACTGGTTTTAAATGAATTTATAGCTATGTCACAAGTAAGTGTAAATTTTTCACAAATAAGTTTAAATAAAAACAATTCTCATTTATATTCCCCTCAATTGTTAGACTGAAAGTCTTATTGAGGAGTTGGTCATGGTATTTAAATATTCAGTTATAGGTTTGGCTGTTGGTTCAGCATTAATGGCGATGCCAGTTGTGGCAGAAGTGTCGAGTGACGCTAACATAGAGCGCATTAATGTGACCGGTCGTACCTTTAACGATTATAAAGTTGCTACAGCATCTGGCGCTATGCGCGGTGATATCGACTTAATGGATACCCCACAGTCGGTTAATGTTATCCCTGATTTTGTTACCGATGAACAATTAGCTACTAACCTTGCTGAAGTATTAGTTAACGATTCCAGCGTGACGGCAGGAACGACACGCTGGAACCGCCAAGTCTTTAGCATCCGTGGTTTTGAGTTAAATTCGGGTAATGGTTATCTGATTAATGGCCACCAGCAATGGTCTCACTATGTACAACCTATTGAAACGCTACAGCAAGTTGAAGTGCTGAAAGGTCCTTCTAGTATGTTGTATGGCCAATCTGGTCCTGGTGGTTTAGTGAATATGGTCACTAAAAAGCCAACTTATGATTCTATGCTTGATGTGGGTATAGACACAGATGGTTACGGTTCTACCCGTGCGCAGATCGATGCGGGAGGAAGTTTAAATGATGCCCAAAGTATTCGTTATCGTGGAGTGTTAGTTAAGCAAGACACAACATATTGGCGTGAATATTCAACCACCGAAGAAAATCAAGAACGCGATCGTTGGTTAGGTTATCTTAATATGGAATTTGACTTAACTGATGATGTATTACTGTCAGTGAAATACGATCACACTCAAGATAAAGCCGGTATTGATGCCGGTGGTTGGTTAGATAAACAAGGTAATGTCATTGGCGAACGTAAAACCGTTTGGGATGCGCCTTGGGCCTTTACCGATAATACAGTGTCAAACTTAGGTGCCGATCTGACTTGGCATATGAGTGACAACTGGAAAGTCAAAGCGGGCTATAACGATCAACAATTCAATCGCCAACGTTTTGACTCAGCGCCACAATACACCACAGATCCTCTTAGTAATGGTTATAGCATTAAACCATTCGATCGTTATGATGACTGGCAACATAAAACGGCTTATGTAGATTTTACAGGCGAGTTTGATTTTGCCGGAGTTCAACATCAGTTATTAATTGGCGCAAATTACCTAGATTATTTTTATCAGCAACAGATCCAACGTGGTAAAGCCCAAACCGTGACTCCTGGGCAGCCTGTTATTAAGCCTGATCTTGATTACCATTCAAGTGTTAAAGGTGATCCTAGCGAATACAAATATTATGGCTTCTATTTGCAAGATTTAATGACGCTTAATGAACAATGGAAGCTGCTTACTGGTGTTCGTTACGATGAGCAAAAGAAAGACGGTTTAGGCCAGAACAGTTATGCGCTATCGCCTAAGTTTGGGGTGATTTACTCGCCCATGGAAAATGGCAGTGTTTACCTAAACTATTCAAAAAGTTTTACCCCGCAAGGTGCTGTTAATAATCCATTTGATGTTAACGATGAACTGGATTTAAAACCTGAATATGGTATTCAGTATGAAGTTGGTACTAAGTGGGAACTGTTCAACGATAGCTTATTACTGACCGCGGCTGTATTTGATATCACCCTTGAGAATATTACAATATCTGAAGTACTCCCGACTCCAATAGGTTCCTATACTGATATTACGACTCAAGGTGGTGAGCAGAAGCATCGTGGATTTGAAGTGGGCGCTCAAGGCCAGATAAGTGACAATTGGTTTATGACATCTTCCATGATGTACCTTGATGCTGAATATCACACAGGCGATGAACGTGAAGGTAAAACGCCTGTTGATGCGCCAGAATGGTCTGCCAATATCTGGACCCGCTACCAAATGAACGAAGATTTTGCGCTGAATTTTGGTGCTATCTATGTTGGCGAGCGTTTTGCCAATACCGATAACAGTATTCGCAAAGACGGCTATGTTCGTTTTGACATTGGTGCCGCTTACACTATGGATGTTATGGGTAAAGACGTAAGCGTACGTGCAAATGTCAGAAACTTATTTGATACCGATTATATTGAAGGTGGTCAATATAATATGGTGACTATTGGTCAAGAGCGTAACTTCAGTGTTGCCGCAGAGGTTAAGTTCTAATATGGCTAGTTAACGCTAACTTATCTTAATTAGTTCATAAAAAGCCTCTGCATATTTCAGAGGCTTTTTTGTACATTTATTTCAACTTTTGAGTTATAAGATCTAGATAAAGTTTCATTTGATGCTAAAATACCTTTCGTTTCGAAACTTATGCGGAAAGTAGTTAATTTAAATGACTAAACGTAACACCCAACAACGTCGCCATTCGATCATTAAATTGGTTAATGAGCAAGGCGAAGTCAGTGTCGACGAACTGGCTAATTTATTTGCCACTTCCGAAGTTACGATCCGTAAAGATTTGGCTATGCTTGAAACCCATGGATTATTGTTACGACGCTATGGTGGCGCCGTGCCTTTACCACAAGAAATGACCCAAATAGCCAACGAAAACCTGTCTTTAAATAAACAAGCTATTGCTGCTAAAGCCGCTGAGCTGATCCGCGACCATAATCGGATCATCATTGACAGTGGCAGTACCACATCAGGCATCATTCAACAGCTTAATGGTAAGCATGGTTTAGTGGTCATGACCAATTCATTACAACTGGCCAATGCTATTCATGAACTTGAAAATGAGCCGACATTATTGATGACCGGTGGCACCTGGGATCCCCATTCCGAGTCTTTTCAAGGTCAAGTGGCTGAGCAGGTTTTACGTTCATATAACTTCGACCAACTGTTTATCGGTGCCGATGGTATCGATCTTAACCGCGGCACTACCACGTTTAACGAGCTAACTGGCTTGAGTAAAGTGATGGCAGAAATGTCGCGTGAAGTGGTGGTACTACTGGAATCTACCAAAATTGGTCGACGAATCCCTAATCTTGAGCTGCCCTGGGAAGTGGTTAATGTCTTAGTTACCGACGACAACATTACCCAAGAAGCCGTTAACACTATTTCAGCACATGGCGTCAGAGTCATTCTCGCGCCATACGCTAAGTAAACAAATTAAATTAAAACAGTAAAGGAAACTAACATGTGTGGAATCGTAGGCGCTGTTGCGCAAAGGGATGTTGCAGAAATTTTAGTCGAAGGCTTACGCCGTCTTGAATATCGTGGTTATGACTCAGCAGGTATTGCTGTCATTCATCAAGGTGAGCTAAGCCGTACTCGCCGTGTAGGTAAAGTACAAGAGTTGTCATCTGCACTTGAGATCACCCCTCTAAGTGGTGGTACCGGTATTGCTCACACTCGTTGGGCAACACACGGTGAACCAACAGAGCGTAATGCACACCCACATTTATCTGAAGGTGATATTGCCGTTGTTCATAACGGTATCATTGAAAACCACAGTAAATTGCGCGAGAGATTAAAAGGTTTAGGTTATGTGTTCTCATCAGACACAGATACCGAAGTGATTTGTCATCTTGTTCATCATGAATTAAAAACAGCCGCGAGCTTATTAGTAGCAGTTCAAGCGACGGTTAAGCAACTTGAAGGTGCCTATGGCACAGTTGTTATCGACCGTCGTGATAGCGAACGCATGGTTGTTGCCCGCAGTGGTAGCCCATTGGTTATAGGTTATGGTCTGGGTGAAAACTTTGTTGCCTCAGACCAACTTGCATTGTTACCGGTAACGCGTTCATTTGCATTTTTAGAAGAAGGTGATGTAGCAGAAATTACCCGTCGTCAAGTTAACATTTTTGATGTTAATGGCAACGCTGTTCAGCGCGAAATGAAAGAGTCTGAAGTGACTCATGATGCCGGTGACAAAGGTGAATACCGTCACTACATGTTGAAAGAGATTTACGAGCAACCAACTGCGATTGCGCATACTTTAGAAGGTCGTATTGCGGGTGGTAAAGTATTAGATTCAGCTTTTGGTGAAAATGCCGCTGAATTTTTAAAAGACATTAAACACGTGCAAATTATTGCTTGTGGTACCAGTTATCATGCTGGTATGGCCGCGCGTTACTGGTTAGAAGACTGGGCTGGCGTATCATGTAACGTCGAAATTGCATCTGAGTTCCGTTACCGTAAGTCGCACCTGTTCCCAAATAGCTTATTAGTGACGATTTCACAATCTGGTGAAACAGCAGATACTTTAGCGGCAATGCGCCTAGCAAAAGAAATGGGCTACAAAGCCACTTTAACTATCTGTAACTCTGCAGGTTCATCGTTAGTTCGTGAATCGGATATGGCTTACATGATGAAAGCAGGCGTAGAAATTGGTGTCGCATCAACCAAAGCCTTTACTGTGCAACTTGCTGGCTTGTTAATGTTAACCACCGCTATTGGCCGTCATAATGGCATGTCTAGTGAAATGGAAGCGGCTATTACTCAAAGCTTGTTATCAATGCCAGCTAAAGTGGAGCAGGCGCTTGGCTTAAATGATGCTATTGCTGAATTAGCAGAAGACTTTGCTGACAAACAGCATGCATTATTCCTAGGCCGTGGTGATCAATACCCAATCGCGATGGAGGGTGCATTAAAACTCAAAGAGATTTCGTATATTCACGCCGAAGCCTATGCCTCTGGCGAACTAAAGCACGGCCCATTAGCCTTGATTGATGCTGATATGCCAGTGATTGTGGTTGCGCCAAACAATGAGTTACTCGAAAAGCTTAAATCAAACGTTGAAGAAGTGCGCGCCCGTGGTGGATTGATGTATGTGTTTGCCGATGTCGATGCAGAATTTGAGTCAGACGACACAATGAAAGTTATCCAGGTTCCCCATTGTGATGCGTTCATGGCACCATTGATCTACACCATTCCATTGCAGTTACTGTCATATCATGTGGCATTAATTAAAGGTACTGATGTAGACCAACCTCGCAATTTAGCAAAATCAGTTACGGTTGAGTAAAGCTTTGATTTAAATTTAATTTAACGGCTTCTTAGGAAGCCGTTTTTATTGGCTATAACACTGTAATAAAATAATTGATCATTTTAATTGTGAATCTGTCTATCTCTATGTTAATTATCGGCAAAGGGTAAAGTCACTAACATTGCCAATAATGCTATTTAACGAGGATGAGGTTTATATCAATTGGATAAAATAAATTTACCGGCTAATGTGTAAAGTGAACATCATCGCTTTTGACATCAAGATGATAATTTTAATTGACCATTACAGTGTCGGTGAGATTGCATTTTTATAAATGAAAAATCAGGGGCGTGACATAAAACCAACGCCCCATCATTACTTAGCGATTACTTAGGTAACAGTACGGTATCAATTACATGGATCACACCGTTGCTAGCTTCAACATCTGTCATGATTACTTGTGCATTATTTACCATAACATTACCGTCTTTTACTTCAATGGTAACAGCTTGTCCTTCAACGGTAGTTGCGCTATCTAGGTTAACTACATCAGCAGCCAGCACTTTGCCTGAAACAACATGATAAGTTAGTACTGCAACAAGTTTATCTTTGTTTTCTGGTTTAAGAAGCATTTCTACTGTGCCTTCAGGCAACTTTGCAAACGCATCATCTGTTGGCGCGAATACTGTAAATGGACCCTCACCTTTTAATGTTTCAACAAGTCCTGCTGCTTTCACTGCTGCAACGAGAGTATTAAACGAGCCATTTTCAGCAGCGACATCAACGATATCTTTTTTCATACCATGATGCTCTGCATAAGAAACTGACGAGAACGCTAAACTAGCAAGGATAATAGCGATGATTGTAGTGAATTTATTTAACATTATACTTTCCTTTTTTGAGTGCATACCATTTTTGAGTTCAGCATTAGTTACGCATTCGTTAATTAATGAGATCAGTTTTTGTTTTAATAAACTAACGGGGTGAACTTGCAAAATAGTCGGTACTAAAAGATCAAGCTACGCTTCACAGCATCAAGCTCGTCGATAACAACATTTTATTTTAATGTGTAAAGTAGACTTGCGTGGTAAGTAGAGTTACATCAATGATTGATATTTTTACAGTTTAATTGTGTCAGTGATAGGTGATTAACTAATTGATAGTAATGTTTATGTTGGTTTTTTGTGGTGAAGTTAATAAGTCTAAACGTTAGGCTAGCAGTATTAACACTTATTACCTTCCGTTCTCTATAATGATGTTTGCGATATTGTGCCGCGATTATTTTCATCATAGTCAGCATTCTTTTTAAAACAGCCAGTGCTAAATTATTATTTGTGCATATTTTATATTGGCATCAAATATTTATATCTTTTTATCTAAAAAGTTAATTATTTGTGTGTATTTTTTTTGAACCAGCAAATAAATCACCCCGTATAGAAATCGGTCACAATACTTAATGAGGATTTCTAAAATGAAACGGATTTACCCTTTTGCACTGTGTGTTTCTTTAATTGGTTTAACAGCCTGCTCTGACGACGATGATGTCATGGTTGTTGATCCTGTAGAGCCAGAAATTTCATTCGTACGTGTTATTCATGCAGGTAGTGATGCACCATTAGTGAATGTTGTCGCTAATGGAAATGCATTACTGTCGAAGGTGGATTACGCCATGTCTAGTGATCTAATCCAAGTATCATCGGCGACTTACGATATTAGCGTTGATGCTGTTTTGGCCGATGGTAACACTGCAACCGTGCTCGAAACATCTCTTGATGCGCAAAGTGATATGGAATATACCGCAGTGGCATTAGGGTTAGTGACTAATGACACCCTAAATCTAAAACTGATTGCAAACCCAATAATGGACATTGCTACTGGTTATGCCAGAGTACAAGTTCTGCATGCTGCACCTGCAGCGGGCAATGTTGATGTTTATGTTACCGCCCCTGATGCAGATATTAGCGCTATGACTCCAACATTATCTGCAAACTATTTAGATGTAAGTTCGCAAATTGAGGTAGCTAATGGTGACTATCAAATTCGTATTACCGCATCAGGAATGAAAGATGTGGTATATGACTCAGGTACGGTTGCCTTAGCCGATATGCAAGATTACTTTATTAGCGCGATCCCTAATACCTGGTCTGGTGATTCACCAGTAGCATTACAAGTGTCGCTACCAGAAGGGCAAGTAATCTTAAATGATGTCAACAGCGGCGCAGATTTACGTGTTGTTCATGCTGTTGCTGACGCGCCTGCGGTGGACGTATTTGTTGACGAAGCAGTCACTCCAGCAGTTAACATGTTGTCTTTTGGTGAGGTAACGGGCTATGTCAATCTTGCTGACGGTACACATACAGTAACTGTTGCTGCGGATGCCGATAACAGTGTTGTGGTGATAGATAAGGCCGCCGTCGACTTAGATCTTGGTAAAAGTTATAGCACCTTAGCGGTAGGATCATTAACCGATAGCATGATTGAACCACTGGTGCTAGTTGAGCAAACTCGTCGCGTAGCGACTGAGGCAAAGTTAACTGTTACCCATGCTGCATATTCAGCACCAGAAGTTGATGTTTATCTTACTGCTTCTGCTGATATTACCGATGCAACGCCAGTATTAGAGGATGTACCATTTAAGGCCTCTTCTGGCAGTTTAAGCGTTACGCCTGGTAATTATGTAATTACTGTTACTGTTGCTAATACTAAAGATGTGGCTATCGGTCCGCTTGATGTGACCTTAGATGCTTCGGGTATTTATGCTGTCGCGGCTGTTGATAATGTCGATGGTGGAGCGCCATTTGGGGTGATTTTATTAGACGACTTTACTGCGATGTAATATTTGCCATGTAAACCTTTTGCGGCTTATTCTTGCCAGATAAGCCGCTTTTTTATACCTATTAGATACACTCAATCACATTAACTTCTGAATACTTTTTGTCGGTAATGAAATTTCATCTTCTGCAGTGGCTTTTAATGAGAATTGCTTAGTGTTTATATAAGATAAAGCTTAATTTAGAAAGCGTTATGGTATTTAGTTTTTATCTGCTAACTTAAAATATGAGTTTTATTACTTATTAATATGAGGTCGATGAAATGGATTTTATTGAACGAATAGATGTTTTATCAAAGAGAATTCCCCAAATTTCAGGTAGTTTACAAACTGAGGAAGCAACTAAAAATGCGCTAATAATGCCCTTTCTTCATACAGTATTGGGTTACGATGTGTTTAATCCTAATGAAGTAATTCCAGAGTTTACTGCGGATATAGCGACAAAAAAGGGTGAGAAAGTTGATTATGCTTTAGTCAAGGATGGTGAAGTACAAATCCTTATGGAATGTAAAAAATATGGCGAAAAACTTTCAGTTAAGCATGCCGGACAGTTATTTAGATATTTCTCTGTTACAAATTCTCGTTTAGCAATTTTGACGAATGGTACTGAATATCAATTTTTTACTGATCTAGATGCGCCTAACAAAATGGATGAGAAACCATTTTTAACCTTAGATTTATTAAATATTGATGAACACCTTATTCCTGAGCTTAAAAAATTAACTAAGACTTCATTCGATGTGGAGTCAATTGTAAATGCAGCTGGTGAGTTGAAATATTTAAACCAAATAAAAAAACTGCTAGGTGAACAATTTAAAGACCCTGAAGAAGAGTTCATTAAGTTTTTTGCTGCTAGGGCCTATGACGGTGTACTTACGCCTAAGGTCAAACAGCAATTTACAGAAATAACTAAAAAAAGCTTTAAGGCAGTTTTTAAGTGACAGTATCAATGCAAGGTTAAAATCTGCCATTGGTAGTGAGCAATCATCGAAAATAGATAATGAAGAGCTGTGTGTCCTGGATGATGATAAACCTAAAATAACAACTACGGATGATGAGGTTGAAGGTTTTAATATTGTAAAAGCTATTTTAAGACAAAAGGTTGATGCTAATAGAGTTATAGCAAGAGATACTCAGAGTTATTTTGGGGTTTTATTGGATGACAATAACCGTAAACCTTTATGTCGCTTGCACTTTAATACAAAGCAAAAATACCTTGGGTTATTCGATGTTGATAAAAATGAAACAAGACATCCAATAGACAATCTTGATCAAATTTTTGATTTTAGTGATGCATTATTACAAACGATAAAATACTACGAATAGATTATATTTAGGACGGTTAAAGATATGGGGCTGTAGTATTGCTCCATTTTGATACTGAATAATTTGATAGTATCAAGCCAGTTTAGTATGTATCTAAAGGAGTAGGTTGGTGTATCAGATTAAAAATAAGGCAGGCTATTTAGGTTTTACTTTTTTGATTTCTTCAATAATAGTTATTATTTATTGTGTTCCCGTAGCCGGTTGTTTAATCGCAATTACATTTTCAAGTACTGGTTTCCCATTAGAATTTTTTTTAGATAATTATTTACTCACGATTTATATGATCATTTCCTTTGGTAGTTCAGCTTTGTACCTAATTAAAAGTAAGTCGTTGGACACAGAGAACTTTCAGTTAGCGTTTAAGTATAGTTTTTTCCCTATTGTTAGTCTGGTTATTTTTGTTTTATATCTTTCGATACTGAATCTAGTTTACTTTTTATCTAGGATTTAAATGGGACTTAAGCTTGCTGTGATTGTATAGATAGGTAGACATTATCAATACTCTCTATCTATATCGATAAGCTTAACTGTTTTATTTTATTGGTTTTTATGCTGATATTTATTACTGGCGCGTTATCGTTTTCTATAGGAATGGTGCTGTTGACTTTACAGGCACAAGCTGTGCAAAATTGCCCTCTATTTTATGTTGTTGAGTCAATTGATTACATCAATGGGATTGGCAACGGTTTACTCAGTTTTTTAGTTAATGTTAATGGTACATATCATCAAAATCATTTTTAAGGATAATTTAACAGGATGTTTACAATGGCGTTTACTATATTAATTCTATTGGTATTTTGGCTAATACCGTTAGTTATTATTGCCCGCAGCAAGAAAGTTAGCGCGAATGAGAAACTTGCCTGGTTGCTGGCAACCATATTTGTGAGTTGGTTGTCGTTTATTTTATTTCTCTTGCTCGCACCATTAAAACCTCGGGATAGCCATTAAGGTCATAGTTGTTGGTTATGTTCATGCAACAAAAAGGGAACAGTTACTGTTCCCTTTTTGTTGACGTCACATTATCAATTACCAAACTCGAGCGACTAGACCTTTGAGGTAATAACCTTCTGGGAATGCGCTGCTAATTGGATGATCGCTAGCTTGATGCATACGCTCAATAAACTGAACTTCACGTTTCGCATCTAAGGCAGCATCAGCAACCACTTTTTGGAATAGGTCTGACTGCATTAAGCCTGAACACGAGAACGTCAGTAATATTCCACCTGGATTAAGCAATTGCATCGCAATCATGTTGATGTCTTTATAACCGCGACATGCACCATCTAGCTGCGATTTATTGTCGGCAAACTTAGGCGGGTCGAGCACGATAACATCGAAAGTTTTAGCTTCATCTCGGTACTGGCGTAGTAATTTAAATACGTCAGCTTCGTTATAATTTACATGGTCATCATTAAGGTGATTAATCGCCATATTATCGCGAGCAGTTTGCAGCGCTAAGGTGGATACATCAACATTTTCAATACTCGCCGCGCCAGCTTTGGCGGCATACAAGCCGAAAGTACCAGTGTAACAGAAGCAGTTAAGTACAGATTTGCCTTTAACGAAACGAGCCGCCATAGCACGGTTGTCACGTTGATCTAGATAAAAACCGGTTTTGTGGCCTTTAATAACATCGACCGCAATCTTAATACCGTTTTCTTCGATGATAATGGGCATTGGGGGTAATTCGCCGTGAAGTAACCCTACGACAGGAACCAGGCCTTCTTTCTTTCTCGAGTCGACATCTGAACGCTCATAAACGGCGCAATCTGGATATTGAATCACTAGTTGTTCAACGATGGTATCGCGCCATTTTTCAGCACCAGTGCTTAATAGTTGGCAAACGAATACGTTGGCATAACGATCTATGGTGATACCAGGTAAACCGTCAGATTCTGCGGCAATTAAACGATAACCTGTAAGGCCTTGTTCGCGGATGAGTTCATCTCGACCGGCTTGAGCCCTTTTTATACGTCTAGCAAAGAAGTCTGCATCGATGGTTTCTTCTTTGTCGAAGGTCCATATACGCACTTGGATTTGAGATTCTGGCGACCAGGCACCGCGTCCGAGCCAGTGCCCATCGTGCGCCACTACTTCAACAGTGTCACCAGCTTGCGGTTTGCCGCCATTGACGTTGTGAATTCCATTGGAAAATATCCAAGGGTGGCGTCGCTCTAATGAACGTTCGCGGCCAGGTTTAAGTTTAATTCTGATAGCCATGGTACTGCCTAATATAAAGTATAAGTGGAGAGTAAATTCGCTGCGCCTGATAACAACTGATTATAGGCCTTGTTCTAGGCTTATATGAGATTATCTAAGCTATATGGCTCAATTTGTGAGGGATATAAAGCTCGTGACGACAATGGGGTGATCATAGCGTGTTTTGAGTCTAAAAACCTGACAAATAATAACGCTGTAATATTAAGGTTAAGTTGACGGTATCGTTTGTTGATATTTGGATTATGGTTTTTTCGATGGCCTTTTTATTAAAGGTTTATCATTAGGTGTACGCCGCCATAAACGTTGCTGGCTATTGCGCCTGCAAATAGTGCTGTATTAAGAGATATCAGCAGGAATATTTTAGTTTGAGTGAGTTAACACTAAGGCTGAATATGTTTAACTTGTGTTGTTTCATAGCCAAATGGCCATGGGGTAAATCTGCTTGGTTAAGGTGTTGCCTTTAAAAGTGCGACATGATTATCGCCGTCCATTATCACTAATAATGACATTACTGGCCATAACGCTTTATTGGCTTTTCAGACAACAAAATTTACACGTGAAAAAAGCAGAATATAGCCCTTAAATGGCAGAGCTTACTCAACTTCTGGATGGTCGTCATTTGCCGTAATATCGGCATGTTTTTCCTTGAGTAGTAAACTTGATAGGGCGATGCCACAGCCTATTTCTAGAATTCTTTTACCTTCATTGTAATCCAACATGTAGTTAGCCAGTACTAAGCTTGATGGCCAAACAATGCCTGCTGGCCGAGGATATTCTACGTTTTATCCTATTTGGCATTCTTCATGTCAATCATCGATTATCTCGTGTCATTAAACACAGAGTGGTTGTTATTAAATATGTGACACACCTACTAAGCTTAATGATAATGGTTTGCATTAACATATTCGTTATGTATAATTCACGAAAATTTACACTACTTTACATAACACACTAGTTGTTTACATTGTCTGATCGGGATGGAATATGAAAAAAACGTTAATAGCTGCAACACTATTTAGCCTTTTGGCTAGCAATCAAGTTATGGCTTCTGATGAAACGACTGAACTACGCCAGATTATTGAGCAGCAGCAGAAAGTGCTTAAAGATCTTGAAAAGCGTCTTGAGCAAACAGAAAAACGTGTAGAGGCTACGGCTGATGTAGTAGAAGCAAGCGCATCAAGCAAGTCGGCAACCACTATTGGTGGATATGGCGAATTACACTACAACAATATTAGCAATAACCAAACTGGTGAAGACAAGAAAGAATTCGACTTCCATCGCTTTGTATTATTTGTCGGTCACGAGTTTAATCGCAGCACACGTTTTTTCTCTGAACTCGAAGTTGAGCATTCCATCGCAGGTGAAAGCCAAAATGGCGAAGTTGAGTTAGAGCAAGCCTATATCGAGCATGACTTTAATGAGATGTTTACCGGTAAAGCTGGTCTATTTTTAATGCCTGTCGGTATTATCAACGAAACTCACGAACCAACAGCATTCTACGGTGTTGAGCGCAACCCAGTAGAAAAAGACATCATTCCTGCAACGTGGTGGGAAGGTGGTATAAACCTTAATATTAAAGCGGCGCCAGGTTTAGCTTTTGATACCGCAATCACTTCTGGTTTGTATTTAGACCAAAGCTCTGGTTACAAAATCCGTAATGGTCGTCAAAAAGTTTCTGAAGCTAAGGGCGAAGATTTAGCCTATACCGGCCGTGTAAAATACACTGCGGTTCCAGGTTTGGAGCTAGCAGCAACGGTTCAGTATCAATCAGATTTAACTCAAGGTACTGCTGATGTTGATTCTGCAGCAGCAACATTGCTTACCGCCCATGCCATTTACAGCATTGAACACTTCACTGTAAAAGCTCTATATGCACAGTGGAATATTGATGGTAAAGAAGCTGAAGCATTAGGTCGTGATAAGCAAAATGGTTTCTATATTGAGCCTGCTTACCGTATTAATGAACAGTTTGGTGTGTTTGCTCGTTATAACGAGTGGGACAACAATGCTGGTGATAGCGTCGATACTAAGAAAAAACAAACCAACGTGGGTGTTAACTACTGGTTACACGAAAACGTAGTGTTTAAAGCTGATTACGAAAATATTGGCGGCGCTGCAGATTCAGACGGTTTTAACTTAGGTGTTGGTTACCAGTTCTAATCCTGAGTATTCTCAGAGGTAAGACGCATCGGTAAAAACGTTTATCGGTAAATGGGGGCCTGCAGTGTATATTGTTGGCGCCCGTATTTTTATGATGTTTGAGGGCTATTATGCAAACAATATTACGATCATATTTGATGGTATTTATGCTGGGATTAGCGGCTTGTTTGTCAGTATTTAATAGCGTTGCTGCCACACAATATCAGTCAAATGAAGCGTTTATTAGCCAAGCATTTAATGGAAGTAGTGGCGAGTCTAAGGTGCTATGGCTTGACGATGAGCTCAAACAAGCGATAGAAGCTATCTTAGCCCATCGTTTTAATAAAATGCGGCTGCGTTATTGGCTACACAATAATGCAACGGTATGGATAATGGACGAGATAGGTAAAGAATCGCCTATTACAGTGGCTATCCATGTAAAAGACAATCAAATAGAACGAACTAAAGTGTTAATCTATCGTGAAAGCCGCGGTGATGAAGTGCGTCATGATTTTTTTACTGATCAATTTAAGTCGGCCAAGCTAGATGACCAATATCAGCTTGATAAGCATATAGATGGCATTACAGGCGCGACATTATCAGTAAGAGCGTTAACTAAGTTATCGCGTATTGCATTATTACTTCATGCGCATGTGGTGCCATAAGCCCAATTTCAATTCCAGCGGATCATTTCAAGCAGGTTAGTGTGACTAAGACATCTCGACGTAATCGTTTTAGACTTAAGTTGTTACGAGCACTTCGTCCTTGGCATCGACGCCTAGGCTTAGCGAGTGCTTTATTTATCCTATTACTCGTGTTCACAGGTGTAGCGATAAATCACAGTGATGATTTTGGTTTAGACCAAACACCTGTTACCCAGTCTTGGTTACTTGATTATTATGGTATTCCAGCTCCTGCGCATGTCGCTCAGTTTTCTGCTTTAGATAAGCGTAATTTACCTGCACTTTATATTACTGATAATTTATTGTGGCAGGGAAAACAGGTTGTTTTTGAAGGCCCACAAACGTTAATCAGTGCCAGTTATGCTGCCAATATGCTGGTGGCAATGGATACCAATCAGTTGTATTTATTCGATAGCGCAGGGCATTTACAAGAAACACAGAATAGCAGTACCGGTTTACCTACTGGCTTATTAGCACTGGCAGTAGTGGATGGTCGAGTATGGCTAAAGACAGACTCTGGTGTTTATCAAGCTGGTGAGCAGTTAATTGATTGGCAACCTACTGTACCGCTCAAGCCGTTAAGTTGGCTTATGCCAAATCCTCAAGTTAATGCTGAGTTTATTCAACATGCTCGTAGTGCGCATTTAAATTGGCAACGCGTAATGCTAGATCTACATAGTGGTCGCTTATTTGGAGCGTTAACAGTGTGGCTATGGGACTTGTTTGCGCTAGCATTGTTGTTGGTATCATTAAGCGGTTTCTGGATTTGGTACCAAAAAAAATAATGGTAACAATGCTTTTATAATTTCATAAAGAGCGCATAAGATGGACTAGCAAGCTCATGGTTATAACGTTAGCCCATCAAGAGTGCCGACTCTTTAGATCGCTCAGCTTGCTGCACTTTCTTTAACTCAATTTTTTTCCATACCTTGTCATGAAAGTAAAATACAACAGTATTAACGGCAGGCTCAAGCAGGGCTATGGTGCCACCGATAATAATGCTCCCGGTTAATAGGTAGGTAATCGTAAATGCGACACCGAAGTGTAAAATGGCAAAACTGAAAGTTTTTTTCATGGTTAAGTCCCCCCCTTGTTTATTTGTTTAAATGATAACAGTTATCATTATCGTGTAAAGCGGGTTAATTCGATTATTACCAATGAAAATTTCGATTACGATTATATTTCTTAATACCGAAAACAATAAAAGCCCTTAAAGGGCCTTTATGATGGCAGAAAATATCCGTTAATTTAGAGCATAACCCTATGTGCTGGAGTTAGTAATGCCAAGGAAAGCGGGAAAAATCTTGGTCGCGTTTTTCTAAAAAGGCATCACGGCCTTCTTGAGCTTCTTCACTTGCATACGCTAAGCGTGTGGCTTCACCGGCAAACAGTTGTTGGCCTACTAAGCCATCGTCGGCCATATTAAAGCCATATTTAAGCATACGCATTGCGGTAGGCGATTTAGAGTTAATCTCTTTTGCCCAAACTAATGCTTCTATTTCGAGTTCAGCATGGGGAATCGCTCGGTTTACCATGCCCATATCAAAGGCTTCTTCTGCTGAGTAATTAAAACCAAGAAAGAAGATTTCACGAGCACGTTTTTGGCCAATCATCTTAGCTAAATATGCACTGCCATACCCGGAATCAAAACTGCCCACATCAGGGTCAGTTTGTTTAAAGATAGCGTGTTCTTTAGAGGCTAATGTTAAGTCACACACTACATGTAAACTATGGCCACCACCCACAGCCCAGCCTGGCACAACTGCAATAACCACTTTGGGCATAAAACGAATCAAACGTTGTACTTCTAATATATGTAGGCGTCCCATGCGTGCGACATCAGGCTTACCTTCCTCTGCGCCTTCATATTTATAGCCGTCTTTACCACGAATACGTTGATCACCGCCTGCGCAAAATGAGTACTGACCTTTTGCTGATGGCCCATTACCTGTTAATAGTACACATCCTACATCAGACCATTGTCTAGCATGATCTAGAGCGATAAAGAGTTCGTCTACGGTTTTAGGGCGAAATGAATTAAGGCAATCAGGCCTGTCAATGGCAATACGCACTGTACCTTGGTGTTTTGCCCGATGATAAGTGATGTCTTCAAAATTGAATCCTTCGACAAGATCCCATAAGTCTGGATCAAAAATGTCGGATACTGATTCTGTGTGTGATTGAGTCATAAAAACCTAGCCCCTATTGTAGATATTACACAAAGGCTAGGCTTATTTGATATTTAGGTCAATTTGAGAGCATAAAACCGTTAACTAACTCGAGTTATAAGATTTTATCGCAAATAAATTGTAAGTTTTCTTTGGTGAAAACCGGGTGGCGAGCACTGCTATGGCAGTATTGATCTTTAAACTCAGCTATTGCTTCATTACTGGTAAACACACCATCTAACTCACGGATCTCAATAGTTGATAAGCGTTCGTAAATTTCCGCTTTAATTTGCGGTAAGTGTTTATCAATTTTAATGATTTTTGTGCCCGTCATCGAATCAAGCTTTTTGTCAGCCTTAGTAAACATTGTTTTAATGTCATGGATTGGCTTATCAAGCTTGTCTGTTTCCGTCGCGAAATAATAAATAATTCCCGCAATTATTATTAATCCTATCCAGCCTCTCATCTTTTTATCCAATAATGTGTTATTACCTATATAATAAGCTAGTTATCGTTCAATATTAAAGCAGTAAGGCTGTAACATGACGACAGAATCTAACCCCAAGGACTTTTCTAAACAACAACGTATTAAAATCCATCAACCTGATGCCAGTAAAGCAGACCGTTTCAATCCGCGCAACCGTATTTATGTAAGAGCTGTAGATGGTTTATGGACAACGTTACGACGTTACATGGGTTGGATTGCTATGTTGTTCTTCTTATTGTTGCCCTGGTTGCCATGGGGCGATCGTCAAGCAGTTTGGTTTCATCTGGCCGAGCAAAAATTCCATGTGTTTGGTTTAACTATCTGGCCACAAGACCTCACCTTACTCGCAGCACTGTTTATGATAGCTGCATTCGGGTTGTTTTTCGTTACGACTTATCTCGGTAGAGTGTGGTGTGGCTATACCTGCCCACAAACAGTGTGGACCTTCATTTTTATCTGGTTTGAAGAAAAGTTTGAAGGCGCACGTAATAAACGCATTAAGCTTGATCAAATGCCATGGAGCTTTAATAAGCTATGGCGGAAAACCGCTAAACATACCTCTTGGCTACTGGTATCACTATTAACAGCCACAACCTTTGTATCTTACTTTGTTCCAAGCCGTGAACTGTACATTGACATCTTTACCTTGAATGCCGGTGGTGGAATATATTTTTGGGTTATTTTCTTCACTATTGCGACATATGGTAATGCCGGATGGATGCGTGAGATCATGTGTATTCATATGTGTCCTTATGCTCGTTTCCAAGCGGCTATGTTTGATAAAAATACTTATATAGTCGGTTACGACACTCAGCGTGGTGAAACCCGTGGTCCTCGTTCTCGCAAACAAGACCCAAAAGAAATGGGCTTAGGCGACTGTATTGATTGTGACTTATGTGTACAAGTCTGTCCGACAGGCATTGATATACGTAATGGTCTGCAATACGAATGTATTAACTGTGGGGCCTGTATTGATGCATGTGATAACACCATGGAACGCATGGGTTACGAAAAAGGGTTAATCAGTTACACAACAGAAAACAAACTTGATGGCGTACAAGAAAAGGTATTGCGACCTAAGCTGGTCGGATACGGTGTAGTGCTGACTGTGATGATATTAATATTCATTTATGCCAGCGCAACTATTGCGCCTGTTCGTATGGATGTTATTAGAGATAGAAACTCACTGTATCGTCAAAACAACCAAGGCAATACCGAAAACACCTTTACGATAAAAATTCTTAATAAGACAGAACAGCCACAAGAGTATGAGTTAAGTGTCGAAGGTCTGCCGAATGCTAAATGGATTGGCCCGCAGCACGTCTCAATCGGATCTGGTGAAGTCATCACCTTGCCAATTAGTATTGCTGTCGATCCTATCGAGCTGAAGAGAAGTATTACCAAAATCGATATTAAAATTAACGCAGTTATTGACGGTAGCCCAATAGAAATAAAACAGGAAACTCGATTCTTTGGTGATTAGAACCGAGCAAAATAGGCAAAAAAGGGGCTGGTAGTCCCTTTTTTGTTCATTTCGATTGAAAAAACACCTCTCAGTCATGTTTTTGCAATATTTAGCATTTTTATGCTTGCACAAAATCTTAAGCTGCCTATAATGCGCATCCACTGACACGGCAGACAGCGAAAGCGGTTACCGAGTTGGGTTGAGTTAAGTGGTTCATATCACTGGATTCAAGGCGAAAAGAAAGTTTGAAAAAACACTTGACGCCGACACGGGAAAGCGTAAAATACGCACCCCAAGCCAACGACCTAGCGTCTTACGGCGATGTCTGAAAAATCGACATCACGTTCTTTAACAATTTAAACAAGAAATCTGTGTGGACATTCACAGGTATTGAGTTATTCGAAATTGTCTTCTGTTCTTCGGAATGTTGGCAATAAAAAAATTTACACTCAATGCAACGATGAATGTTCATAGTAATATGTACAAAGACTTATTTCGCTTCGGTGAGATAAGCAATCAGAATTCATTGAGCCGAATCGTAAGATTCAAAAAACTTTAATTGAAGAGTTTGATC